>FZPS01000088.1_pt99 | contig 107642 bp, 99 predicted proteins | sample 1817821 | NCBI WGS metagenome assembly FZPS01 (sample SAMEA104158645, study PRJEB21678) | metagenome | place: Germany | collected 2015-04-21
TCGTGACCAACTCAGCAGCGAGCAAGTCCATGGAAAAGCTGTCATCCGGAAAAAGGATAAACCGTGCTGCAGATGACGCAGCAGGCCTGTCCATTTCCGAGAAGATGAGGGCGCAGATCAGGGGTCTCCTTCAGGCCGCAAGGAATGCCCAGGACGGCATCTCACTGATACAGACCGCTGAAGGTGCACTCGACGAAGTCAGCAACATGCTTGTCAGGCTGAAGGAACTGGCAGTACAAAAGGCAAACGGGACATACAATGACGAGGACAAAGCGAATCTTGCACTCGAAATGGATTCCCTTACAAAAGAAATTCAGAACATATTTACCAACACCAAGTTCAACGGATCATCGGTTCTGACAACGTCTGTAACAATCATAATTTCGGACGATGGAACAACGGCCCTGACGATCGGCGCGACTGCAACTTCGGGCATAACAAGCCTTGGAAGCACTTCAGCGGTTACCGACATCGAGACAGCGATCAAGAACGTCAACAGTGCAAGGGCAACATACGGAGCGAAGCAGAACAGGCTCGAATCGACGGTCAGGAACCTGAAGACGACCGCAGAGAACCTGCAGGCTGCGGAATCGCGAATCAGGGACACCGACATGGCCGAGGAGATGTCGAACTTCACGAAGTACAGCATCCTGATCCAGGCGGGCACAGCCATGCTGGCACAGGCCAATATGGCACCGCAGAGCGTACTGTCATTGCTCAGATAACAGTTGTGAAGGAGTCCATCAAAGAGGCTCATGCTGCATGAGTCTCTTTGATGTTATTTTGTTTATGTATATCACCCTTCATACACTGGAGCGCGCGCTGGTATATGCAGGGTGAAAAAGCCGGGAATGGATTCCCGGTAATAAATTCAAGGAGGAGGGTGATGATTCTATGATCATCAACAACAACATTTCTGCGATCAACACCAGGAACCAGCTCTTCGTTACCAACACGGCAGCAGGCAAATCCATGGAAAAACTCTCATCCGGAAAGAGAATAAACCGCGCTGCAGATGACGCAGCAGGCCTGTCCATTTCCGAGAAGATGAGGGCGCAGATCAGGGGTCTCAATCAGGCAACGAGGAATGCCCAGGACGGCATCTCACTGATACAGACCGCTGAAGGTGCACTCGACGAAGTCAGCAACATGCTTGTCAGGTTAAAGGAACTGGCAGTACAAAAGGCAAACGGGACATACAATGACGAGGACAAAGCGAATCTTGCACTCGAAATGGATTCCCTTACAAAAGAAATTCAGAACATATTTACCAACACCAAGTTCAACGGATCATCGGTTCTGACAACGTCTGTAACAATCATAATTTCGGACGATGGAACAACGGCCCTGACGATCGGCGCGACTGCAACTTCGGGCATAACAAGCCTTGGAAGCACTTCAGCGGTTACCGACATCGAGACAGCGATCAAGAACGTCAACAGTGCAAGGGCAACATACGGTGCCAAGCAGAACAGGCTCGAGTCGACCGTCAGGAACCTGAAGACGACCGCCGAGAACCTGCAGGCAGCGGAATCGCGAATCAGGGACACCGACATGGCCGAGGAGATGTCCAACTTCACGAAGTACAGCATCCTGATCCAGGCCGGTACTGCCATGCTTGCACAGGCCAATATGGCGCCGCAGAGTGTTCTTGCACTCCTGAGGTAATCGACATACCAAATAAAAAAGGCTCCGGAAGGAGCCTTTTTTTAATCCAAATACTTAACAAGCATGTGTAATTTGTCGATATAAAAGGTGAACGCTAAACTAAAAGCGTGTATACCATGTTGTGCTGAAAGGAAGGACTATATGGGACATGAGTATCTGCTGAGCATATGCATGATGGTGAAAGATGAGGAGAAAAATCTCCGAAGATGCCTGGAAGCAATGAAAAGCCTTATACAGAAGGATGACGTGGAACTGATAATAGTCGATACGGGGTCAGGGGACGGTACGCCGGATATTGCCAGGGAATATACAGATAAGGTTTTTTTCCACGAATGGTTCGACAACTTCTCCGAAATGAGGAATATTACCATTTCATATGCAAAAGGTCTATATATACTCATAATAGACGCAGACGAAGCCATGGTAAATCCGGAACTGCTGTACGAATATGTGAGCGATGAGAAATACCGGTCATACAACACGCTTTCAGTAAAAATCAAGAACTTCTCCTCGTCGGGAGGATTCACCGTACTCCCGCAGCAAAGGGTATTTAAAAACGACGGCACATTTATGTATCAGGGCGCCGTCCATAACCAGCCTGTGTTCAAAACACCCATCCTCAATACGGAAGTATATCTTGACCATTACGGATACCTGTTCCATGACAGGGAACTCAGGGAAAAGAAGTTTAAAAGAACAGCCGGGATACTTATGAAAGAACTGGAGAAGGATCCGAACAATATATACTACAGGTTCCAGTTAGCTAAAAGCTACGGAGCGCACCGACAGAAAAGAGAAGCGTATGAGGAGATAAAAAAAGCATACAAGCTGATATCAGGCGACACAAGGACTAAAGAACTGTATATATACATATTCCAGACTTATGGACTTTTAAGCGTTGAAAACAATGAATTCGATGAAGCGATCAGGGCATGCAGGGAAGGGATCGGCCTGAAGCCTGAATACATCGACCTATACTATATTTTGGCTAAAGCCTGTGTAAAAAGCAACAGACCCGAAGAGGCGCTCGCCGCATATGAGAAATACATCGAGCTTGCCGCTCAGTATGACAATTTGGCCATTTCCGCGGACCGATCGATCGAAATGTGTTACCTGGACGCAAGAAGCATGAACACGGCATACGCATATTTGTTTAATGATTCATACAGGAACCGGGATTATGAAAAAAGTTATGGATATGCCAGGTCGATCAGTGACGATAAAGCAAAAGCGATAAATTCCGTAAGGGCATTGCTCAGACTGAAGAAATTCGATGAAGTAAAAGAGGTTTATTCAGAATATGCCGGCAGAAGAGACATACGGGAATCTGTTGAGTTTTTGACCGAATCTGAATCGGGGAATATGCCCGATGATGAAAAGAAACTATTGCAGGCGGCCTTCAGCAACGGAGACGACCCGTATATCATCCTGAACCGGTTCCGCTGCGCACAGGGGGCAGAAAAGGAATCGTTGCGGGCAAAAGCCCTGAGAGAGATCGATTTCAACAGTATGCGCGAGTATTATGCAGATTTTCTTGTCGATCTCGACAACGGCCTGGGTTCTGTTTTATCTGTTCTGAAAAAGTTAAAGAAAAGTAAAATAAGACAGTATGTGCAGAAAATCTACACTACAAACTCCAATTTAGAGGAGGGCCTCGACCAATATGCGCTAAACGGAACAGTGCGGGATGACGACCACAATGCGCTCAGAGTGTTTACGGAAATTGCTTTTGTGATCCTGTATATTAGGGCAGCTGCGGCAAAAGGCTCAGGTATTGACTATGATGAACAGTATTACAGCATTTTCAAAAGGTATATAGAAAAAGGATACAGTTACATAAAGACGCTGTATAACCCGGAGAGGCTGCGGTTGTATTATAAAACGTTCGAAGACCAGGAAGACATATTCTTTATCGCTCTGAACTATGCCAGGGAAGCATCGGAAAGAGGAGATATCAAGGCAGCGATCAATTATTTCAGGGAAGCCGCAAGAGCCAATGTTTACATGGTATGTTACATGCAAAGGTATAGAAATGAGCTGTTTGGAGACGAGACAGGACCTGGCAGCGACCTGGATGCTGGTGAAGGAGAAATGTCGGACAGCGATTTAAGCAAAGAGTTCAGCATAGACGGATAAAGAGGTGGAATCTATGAACACTCAGGAAATACGTGACAGGATAAAATCTGTCAAGGCAAAAATCGAAAAACTAATAGAGGGAGGGCAGCTGCAGGAAGCAAAAAAATACCTTGCAGAGTTCGATGCCATGCTGCCGGGCGATCCTGACATATGCTCCATGATGGCAGTCGTACATATAGTCGAGGGGGATCCGGACAAGGCTGAAAATGTGATCAAACGAGGCCTGGCGAATGACACGGTCCAATTTGACCTGCTGTATAATCTCGCATATATATATGAAATCAGGAACAAACTTGATAAATCGCTCGATCTGTACCTGAAAGCGGAAACTGTTGCCGAAAGCTGGGACCAGAAGCTTAACGTCCGGAATGCCGTGGAGAGGATAAGGTCCATTGACCCTTCTGTAACAGCTTTGACAAAGAAGAAAATCGTTTTCTTTGTCAAAGACGGAATGAATAACTTCTTTGAAGATATAATAATGAGACTTGATGGTGAGTACTGGACAAGAAAAATATCAGTGACAGATATAGCACAACTGGAAACGGGAATGGAATGGGCTGACATATGCTGGTTCGAGTGGTGTGATGATATTATCGCCAGTGCGAGTGCTATGCCTGTTTGCAGGAATAAAAAGGTTATTTGCAGGCTTCACAGGTATGAAGCTTTTACCCGGTACCCTGCCAGGGTTATTTGGGAAAGCGTCGACAAGCTCGTCATCGTTACGCCGCATCTTAAAGAACTGCTGGAAAAAAACTTCCCGGGCATATCAAAAAGAGTGGATATAGTGGTAATAGAAAATGGAGTCGACCTGGACAGATACAGTTTCAAAAAAAGGGATGCAGGCTACAACATAGCGATGGTAGGCTACCTGCATTCCCGCAAGAACCCTGTTATGTTGCTGCAGATCATTAAGAAGCTTGTTGAAACAGACAAAAGGTATAAATTATTCATAGCAGGGCGTTTCCAGGAACAGCTCCTCAGATTGTACTGGGAATACCAGGTAATACGCATGGGATTAAGTGATAATGTGATCTTTGACGGCTGGCAGAGAGATATAAGTTCATGGCTTGAGGATAAAAACTACTTGCTTTCCACGAGCATACATGAGAGCTTTGGGTATGGGATAGCCGAAGCCATGGCCAGAGGAATCAAACCGGTGATCCACGATTTTCTGAATGCGGATGAAATATGGGACAAAAGATTCCTGTTCAATACGGTGGACGAAGCGGTGGACATGATACTTGACGACAGCTACGATTCGGAGGCATACCGGGATTTTATCAAAAGCAGGTTTAATCTTGATGATAAGGTCGCGGAAATCAGGAAGCTGTTGTCGGAGCTCATGGAAAAGGATTCACCCGGTACCTCGGCCGCAGATATGGCACCTGCTCAGTTTTCCCGGAAGAAAGATTTGATTACCATGGTATATAGGACATATAGCGGTTCCAATACAGTAGCGCTCTATAAACTGATGCCTGAAAAAGTTGCTGAGCGGTTTGACATCAAACTGGTCATGCAGGACAACAGCGAAGAGTATTTCAAAGCCCTCGGCGAGAGCAGGATGATAGTGACGACGCATGGCGGTTTTAAGAGCAGCAGCGATCAGATCTGCGTCGACCTCTGGCACGGGGTGCCGCTCAAGACGATAGGAGCCATGGTGCACGGTTTGACAGATGAAAAGAGGCAATCTGAACTTTACTGGTGGAGCAAGGTAGATGCGGCCACGTCATATTCGCAGTTGTATACCTCCCTGATGAATGCGTGTATGCAAATAGGCGGCCACAGGTATACTATAACAGGTGCCCCGAGAAACGATCTGCTGCTTACTTCCGACGGCAGGGGAAAATTATCCGAACTGATGAATATCGACCTGGATGGTAAAAAAATACTGTTCTTCCTTCCAACATTCAGGACCACCCATTATGGGCGTTATGACGGAAACAAACAATGGGAAAATATTTTCGGGATGAGTTCTTTCAATATGGCTGAGTTTGATGAATTCCTGGGGGACAATAATATCGTTTTCGTTACGAAGCTCCATCCCAATGAAGAATATAAAATGTTAAACCTTGTTGAGCAAAAAGTGACCAGAAATATGGTGTTGATACGCAATTCCGACCTTATAGACAACACGACTGATCTTTATGAGGTTTTGAATTCGGCGGATTTGCTGATAACCGATTACTCGTCGGTATATTTCGATTTTCTCCTGCTCGACAGGCCGATCGTATTCACGCCTGTCGACCTTGACAGTTACAGCGACCTTCGCGGGATGCTGCTGGGACCTTATGATTTCTGGACGCCCGGACCCAAGGCACTGGACCGGGAAACACTGGAAGAGACCATATTGTACTGTCTCTCCAACACTGAATATTATGCAAAAGAGCGCAAAACCATAAAAGATATTATGCATCATTACCAGGATGCCAATTCCAGCCGGCGGGTCTGGGATCTGCTGACAAGTATGCTGCGTTAATTACGTACCGCTAATTGCCGATATAAATGGTAAGGATGCGGACATGCCGTAACAGTGAGCGTAGCACGCCCGATACGAGTATTTACAGGCAGGGGGGGGTTATATGATAAAGGTCATTACATACGGAACTTTTGACCTGCTGCATTATGGACATATAAATTTGCTTAAAAGGGCAAAAGAACTGGGAGATTATCTGATCGTCGGGCTGTCGACCAATGAATTCAACAGGATAAAGGGCAAAGAGTGCTACTTCTCGTATGAAGAACGGAAAAAGCTGCTTGAATCGATAAGATATGTCGATCTTGTCATACCGGAGAATAACTGGGAGCAAAAAATCGATGATATCAGGGAGTTCAAAGCGGATATTTTCGTTATGGGGGATGACTGGAAAGGAAAATTCGATTTTCTTAAAGAATTCTGCAAGGTAGCCTATTTACCCAGGACGCCTGAAATATCCACGACCAGGATAAAGCATGACCTGTTTCGGAATGGGGTCGCAGTATCGGGATAAGAATGGGCAAAGCATTACTTAATGAACTTTCGCAAGCTATGTTGACGATTTGAGGTATGCCTATGAAAAACACTTTGCTTGAGAAAATTATCAAAAAGACGGCAACTGTCGGAGTCGTGGGTTTGGGTTATGTTGGTCTGCCGCTGTCAGTCGCGCTGGGGAAGGCCGGTTATAAAACAACAGGGATCGATATACAGCCGAACAGAGTTGAAATGGTGAATGAGGCTAAAAGCTACATAAATGACGTGGATGATGCTGACCTGGAGGAAATCGTCGGGAACGGAAAGCTTGAAGCCACATTTTGTTTTGAACCCGTCAGCGGCCTGGACTGCGTCATAATATGCGTACCGACGCCGCTCGATGAGCATTTCCAGCCTGACATATCTTACATTGCGGATGCGTCGAGTGAAACCGCAAAATACCTTCACCGGGGCATGCTGATCATACTGGAGAGCACCACCTGGCCCGGCACTACCGAGGAAGTGGTGAAGCCGATACTTGAATCTACCGGCCTGGAATGCGGAAAGGATTTCTATCTTGCGTTTTCTCCTGAACGCGTGGATCCGGGTAATAAAATATATAAGACAAAGAATACGCCCAAGGTTGTGGGAGGGGTCACACCCGATTGTACTGAAGTGGCTGCCGCCTTGTACGAAAACGTGCTTGACAGCGGGATATTCAGGGTATCATCCCCGAAAACAGCAGAGATGGAAAAAATACTTGAGAATACGTTCAGGAACGTAAACATCGCCCTGGTCAATGAAATGGCGATCATATGCGACAAAATGGGCATAGACATATGGGAAGTTATCGAGGCCGCGAAGACCAAGCCGTACGGCTTTATGCCTTTTTACCCGGGGGCCGGAGCCGGGGGACACTGCATAGGCGTCGATCCCTTCTACCTCACCTGGAAAACCCGGGAGTTCGGTTACCATACAAAGCTTATCGAGACGGCAGGAGAGATCAATAACTATATGCCGGAATTCGTGCTTGAAAGGACGATGAGAATACTGAACCGTTTCGGTAAATCGCTCAACGGTTCTGAAATATTGATACTTGGGGCGGCTTATAAACAGGACATCAATGACACCAGGGAATCGCCGGCGCTGAAAGTAATGGACCTGCTGGTCAGGCATGGCGCAAGGCTGAAATATAATGACCCGTACGTACCTGGATTTACATTCAAAGGGAGGTCTTACAAATCCGTACCGCTGACAGCCGAAGCCCTCGGGGATGCGGACCTTGTGATCATTACAACGATGCACAGCTGCTACGATTATGATTTAATAGAGAAACACAGTCGGTTCATATTTGATACCAAAAATGCAATGAAAAACGTCAAAAACAGGGCAAAAATAGAGACGCTTTGATGGAGAGAAACGGTGGGCGGCGGTGAATGGCGTATATGCCAGCGCCGTAAGGATGATGCGGCAAAGCAATTTTTGTAAAAAAACATCATTGCCCGTGTTTATAATTTATGTAAAAATATATATAAACACTTACTCAAATTATTCCGATAAATAAATAGAGAGGTTATACCTCTATTCGTTGATTCATGGAGGGATTCATATGAGGATTCAGGGCATGGATGCCGCAGTCAATACCAGAGTAAACAATGAACCGCAGCTTATTGGAAGCAGAACTGCGGACAATTTCCAAATGAAGGTCGGGAATGGAAGAGATCCACAGCAGAGAAATTCTGAGACAGGCGGTTACTCTGTCAATGAGAGGGTAATATCTGAAGCTGTCGACAAAATGAACAAGGTAATAGAAGGACACAACAGAAGATTCCAGTATACGATACACGAAGGTACAAATGAAATCATGATCAAGGTCATCGACGAAACCACCAATGAAGTCATCAAGGAAATACCGCCGAAAAAAATACTGGACGTGATAGCAAGCATGCTTGAGATGGCTGGGCTTTTGGTTGATGAGAGAAGGTGATCTATAATGAGTTACATTAACACCTATTATAACAGCGTAACAAGAATGACCGGATTGTCCGGCCTGGATGTGGACAGCCTGGTATATCAGTTGATGCAGGTCGAGAGGCTGAAGGTCGACTCCGTATCGAAAAGCAGGCAACTGCTGGTATGGAAGCAAGAGCAGTACAGAGAGATAATAAGTGCGATACAGGACTTCAGCAACGAATATTTCAATACACTGAAACCTGCGACCGATATGAGGAATTCCAGCATATACAACGCATTCACGGTCAAATATAACGGGCTGGATACAAATCCTTACTTCACGGCTTCAGCGGGCTCAGGAGCGAAAGCCGGCGACTATACGATAAAAAACATTGTGACCGCCAAGGCCGCCAGGGTAAATGGCTCGGTGGCTGCAGGAAGCTTGCTTGGCAGTGCCCTGACATCAGATAAAATAAGCAGGATCAGCAGCACGGCCGGGAACAATGTATTTGCCGTTGAATTCAACGGAGTCAAGAGAAATATCGTTTTGTCCGGCGGATTTACCAACATAGACGATCTTAAAGCAGACCTGCAAAACAAGCTGGATGAAGCGTTCGGAAGCGGCAAGATCACTGTGGAGGCAGCAGGGAACAGACTTTCGCTTGAGACCAGCAGCACAAACACACTGAAAGTTTCCAATACCATGAACGAAGGGTACAAGGCGATATTCAACAGCGACCTGGGTTCCGGGATCACCTTGACAGGACAGAACAATAAATTCAGGATCGCTCTTGGTTCAGAGCAAAAAGAATTCGAATTAACTCCGGGAGAGGTGTATGCTGATGCCGATGCTCTTGCGCAGGTGATACAGACCCTGGTGGATGATGCTGAGTTTGGGTTTGGAGAAGACAAGATAACAGTTAAAGTCGAGAATAACAAGATAGTCCTGGAGAGCACCGATCCGAACGTCTCAGTTTCCGCGTCTGCGGCAGAAAACCGCGGGCTTGAGGCAATAGGGCTGGATGGTCCCCACAGGTCCAACAAGCTGGATTTGGATGCAAACATATATGATATCAGGGATAGTTTTGCAATCCCGCTTACGATCGATGAGCAAAATACCGAGATCAGTTTTGTTATAAACGACCAGACATTCAGCTTCGATTCGCGCACGACTTCCATGAACAAGATAATGTCTACAGTCAACTCAAACGCGGCTGCAGGCGTCAGGATGAGCTATGACAGCCTCAACGGCAAATTTGTGCTGGAATCCAGGGAAACCGGGGTGACCACCAGGATCAACGCAGCCGATTCGAGCGGCGGACTTCTTGCGTCGCTTTCGCTGACAGCGGAAAATGTTACGGGCAGCGACGCAAGCATAACCTATGATGACGGCATCAACGGCGAACAGGTGATAACGCGGTCCACCAACAGCTTCAATATAAACGGAATCGTCTTCAACCTGAAAAAAGACTTTGAGGGCGCGGCCGAACTGTCGGTAACTTCCGATCCGACAAAAGCCGTTGAACTGATAAAGGGCTTCGTTGAAAAATACAACGAATTGCTGGATAAAATAAATACGAAGCTTGCCGAAAAAAGAGAATACGCTTATGAGCCGCTGACGGATGAACAGAAGGATGCAATGACCGAAGACGAGATCAAGAGGTGGGAGGAAAAGGCAAAATCGGGACTTCTGGGCGGAGACAGCCTACTCAGGGCTATTGTGACCGAGTTGCGCAACGCCGTTATCTCGAACGTTGAAGGCGCAGGCTTGACACTTGCTGATATAGGGATCAAATCAAACAGTTGGGTGGACAAGGGTAAGCTTTATGTTGATGAAGAGAAGCTTAAAAAAGCTCTGGCCGAGAACCCAACTGGAGTTTTCGAGCTGTTCACGAGGCAATCAGATGTATCCTACAATTCAGCGGTCGGCAATGCGTCGGCAAGGAATGAGAGATTCAGGGAATCCGGGCTAATATACAGGTTCTACGACGTGATCCAGGACAATATACGGACTATCACGATCGGCGGACACAGAGGCGCGCTGCTGGAAAAAGCGGGCATGACCGGTGACAGATCGGTGTTCAACAACACATTGTACCAGCAGATAGCTGACTATGACAGGAAGATCGCCGAACTCAACGATGAGCTCATCATGAAGGAGAACCGGTACTATATCCAGTTCGCGCAGCTCGAGAAGCTGATCAACGATATGAATTCCCAGAGCATGTGGCTTGCACGGCAATTTGGATGATATATCAATAAAATATTACAGAAAGGCAGAAGGTGTGAAAATGGTTACATCAAATGCGTACGATACCTACAAGCAGAATTCGATCTTGACGGCAAGTCCCGAGGAACTTACGCTAATGCTTTACAACGGGCTGATCAAATTCATCATGATAGCCCAGAGGGCAATCGAGGAGAAAGACATCCAGAAAGCCCACGACAACATAATCAGAGCAGAGGACATCCTCCACGAGTTCAAGGCAACTCTTGACATGCAGTACGAGGTGTCCCACAATCTGGCACTCCTGTATGATTACTTCCTTGACAGGCTGCTTGAGGCAAACATCAGGAAAGATACCGCCATACTGGATGAAGTGCTCCGCTTTGTCAGGGAACTTAGAGATACGTGGGCACAGGCTATGAGACTGGCAAAACAGCATAACAAGAAAGCCGCGGGCGCGGAGGAGCAGGCATAGAATACGGCCGGATATGGGAGAATATTTGCATTACAGAAATAACAATATAACAGAGGGCTTATGGCAACTGATAGCAGAGATTATTTCAAAAACATGACTGAGCTGCTGGTCAAAAAGAAGATGTTGCTTGCCGAAATGCTTGAACTGACCAGGAATCAGACTCCGGCCATAGAAGAAGGATCGCTGGATAAGCTGCAGAAGCTGATAGAGGAAAAGCAGAGCAGGATCGATGAGATCGACAGGCTTGATACGGAATTCAAAACCTGCATGGAAAAGCTGAAATCAGCAGCCGGCGTAAAAGAGCTTGGGGAACTGGACGCATCCCGTTTTCCCGGAGCCAGTGAACTGAAGCAGGCAACGGCGGAAGTCATGTCGCTTGTGGAGAAAATCAGCAGCGTCGAGAAGATCAACAATGCAAAGAGCAAGGAATTGCTTGAAAAGCTTGGCTCACAGATCAAAAGATTAAACCAGGCGAAAAAGCTGAGCAATGCATACAACAAGCCGGACGCTGCCGGACCGTCTTCGTTCTTTGTGGATAAAAAGAAATAAGCCTGATAAATAAATGAGCGGGCCCATCGGTCCCGCTTTTTTAATGCCAGGAGAGGATCCGGTGTCGATACCGGAGGTCCTTCCATAAGGAAAGCCGCCGTCCATATTCGTCAGTTCGGATATACCCTTTCAAGGAAAGAAAACACCTTTTCCATATACATGTCCCTGTTTTCCATATAGCCGCTGGCGTGTCCATCGTATTCCGTTTGCCAGAATTCGGCACCGGAGGCGTTCTGCGCAGAATATTCCTGGTACAGTTCAATGGAATTTATGACCGGTATCACGTCATCTTTGCGGCTGTGTATCAGCATCAGGTGAGGCAGGTTTTCTGCCGTCATGACATTGACCGGGCTTGCGTCTTTCAGCTTGAAGCCGCCTGTCACACCGAACGCAAAAGCTATGGTCCTGTTGAACGGGAATGACGGTGTGCCTGTCAGTTTGTGAAGGCTGCTGTGGAAATAGCTTTTCATGTCTGAATACGGGCTGTCTGCGATGACAGCATCCACCAGCGCCGTGCCGTCTGCCTGTGTACTCTCAGCACATGCAAGGATGGCCGCGGAGGCCCCTGTGGAAAATCCCATCAGCGTGATATCACTGTAACCCTGGGACCTGACATATTTTATTGCTGCTTTTACATCATCTTTTTCATAATATCCGAAGGTGCAGTCCTTCCCGTCTGATTCACCGGAGTTCCTGAGATCGAAGGTGAAAACGCTGTAGCCGCGGTTCATGAATTCTTTTATCAGGTCCACCGTATCCACTCCGAACTGAAGCCTGTTCTTGCCGTATGAATGCACCAGTATGACCGCCCGGTTACTGTTTTTGACCTGGAAAAGCCAGCCCTTCAGGACGATCGTGCTGTCGGCCCCTTTAAAGCTGATATCCCTGTACTCTGGCACTATATTGGAGGAAAAAGCATCTATCGGCTTTTTGTCAGGATGCAGCAACTGCCAGCTCTTGTAAGCTGAAACCACGATCACAGCCGCTATTGCGATAAGAAGAAGGATAATTGCACCTATTATCACATAACGGGCTCTGCGTGTCTTCTTCACTGTATATGTAACTCCTGTGATCCTCATCTTTCAAAATACCTCCATATTGCTGACCGGGTCCGGTACATCTTATGTTTACCATTATTATATTTTTTATTATAAACAATGTAAAGGTTGCCCGGCACACATTGGTATACTGCGAAATATGCCGCATTATCCGCTGTACACAGAGGATTATTTCCCGAATAACAGATTTTCTTGCATGCTCCATTTTCTGCTTAAATACTACATTTGACAAGATATTATATTATAAAAAAGAAAATATTTACAGAAAGTATAGAATATGGTTGTGTTTTGTGATAGAATAGGCCACACACTCCAATGTAAATTAATAACAAAAAATGCAGCAAATAGCGATAGCTGCAACAGATGAGCTGTGGGGGATCATCATGCGGACTGGAGATTATTTTGCAGAAAAATACCTTATTGAGAGGGTACTCGGCAAAGGCGGGATGGGGACCGTCTATCTTGCAAGAAACGTCAGGACAGGTATGTATTGGGCGATCAAGGAAATCGACAGAGAACCCGGAGTCGATGTGGTAATGCCTGCAGAGCCAAACCTGTTGAACAGGCTGGATCACCCGGCACTGCCCAGACTGTATGATATCGTTGAGCAGGACGGGAAACTGTACATAATAACAGATTTCATCGACGGTATTTCACTGGATAAAAAGCTCGAAGCTGAGGGGAAAATAGCGGAAGAGACCATCCTGGACTGGGCGATCCAGCTTTGCATGGTATTGGACTATCTCCATTCGATAAAGCCCAATCCCATTATTTACAGGGATATAAAGCCATCCAACATCATGCTGACAGAGAGCGGAAAGCTCAAGCTGATAGATTTCGGTACTGCCCGTGAATACAAGCCCATGTCGGATGCCGACACCGTTTACATCGGCACCCGCGGATACGCCGCACCTGAACAGTTTGGCACCGGGCAGACCAGTGCTGCATCTGACATCTACAGCCTCGGGGTGACGCTCCACCATCTTGTGACAGGCAAAAGCCCCGTTGAACCGCCATACAGGCTTGAACCCATCAGATATTATGACGACAGCCTGTCTCCTGAGCTGGAAGCCATCATATCAAAGTGCACCTGCGAATCGGCCTCTGACCGGTATCAGAGTGCAGCCGAGCTGCTGGCGGATCTGACTGCGGTCCGGGAAGGGAGGAGTCCCGAGCATGTCCATGACCCAAAGCCCCATGAGCAGCGGAGCCTGTACAGTATTCGGGTACAGCCTCTTTATCAGATTTCCCGGGGGTCTGCGCATGAAAAAACTTTTGCCGCCACGGGGGAAAATGTGCGTGAAAATGACGGCCGTAGTGCGGAGCCATGGGTTTTAAGAGATGTATCGTCTTGTACTGGTATGCAGACCGGAAGCCACATCGGCATTCCGGAGACAGAAGCAAACACATGTGGTGCCAATGTCAGCAGTTCGGATATGTGCGATGGCGGATCTGTACCGGATGAGGAAAATCCGGAAAGCAGCCCGCCGATGTACAGCTTCAGGAGGATGGTCATAACCGTATGGGACAATGCCGAGTTCGGATGTGAACTGGCATATACTGCAGCAAAGCTTACCGGGAGTGAAGTGCTTCTTGCAGATCTCGACCTGCTGGCACCAAAAGCCGACCTTATCCTCAATGTGAGCAAGTATACGCCCCAGCTGGCCAGGCATGATACGCCCGGACATTCAGGACTGGATCTCGTCATGGACGCTGCCGCCAGGAAGGTACTTACATCAGCCCTGTTGAAGAGGGCAGCAGTGATGAGAAAAGATATGAAGAATCTCTATATCATCACAGGGAACTACAGGCTGGACAATTATGAATACTACAGCGAGGACAGTGTAACGCACCTTGTGGATAAATGCTACCGCCATTTCGACATCACAGTGCTGCTGGCAAACCGTTCGATCTATGATGCATTTACACTGGCCGCTCTGTTGAGATCAGACGTCAATATTGCAGCAGTTAAGGCTGAGATAGGCCAGTTGCGTGAATTCAATACATATATAGCATTCCTGAACGATAAACAGCATCTTCCGCCGGAGAACACCAAATTCGTCCTCTTTGAATATGACAGGGCTGCTGACCTGAGCGAAGCGGAAGTCGCACAGGCGACGCAGGGCAATCTGCTGGGTACGGTATCATACAGCAGGAAGCGTGTACTGTACAGAAACTTCAGGAGTGCATATGTAAGCCACATGGAAAAGGATGTGCTCAGGGACTACTCCCGAATACACAAAAAACTTGGTTTCCTGCCGTCGGCAGGTGCAGTATCAGGGCTGAGAATGTTCGGGAACCTGGTTGACGGTGTTAAAAAAAGAAAGAGCAAGCTCTCGGAGGGATAACAGTATGCCTGTGGTCAAATCACATCATAAGCTGTTTTTTGAAAAAGAAAATACGGCTGAGAAGGTCAGCCATGACATAAGTGCTGTCGTGTCCGCCATCACCAATGACATTCTGAGGGAATGCCCGTCGCTGGTAGCGGATGTGTCCGCCGGACGTGCTCCGGGAAGTGCCCTTGAGACAGCGATCATAAAAGACATAGACCTGCACAGATACCATTACGGCACAGGCAGGGATGAACTGATAAGAAAGGTCATGGACTTCATGTTTGGGTATGGCGAACTCCAGCCCTATATAGATGATGAGGATATAACTGATATCGACGGCACGTACTATGACCAGTTTGTCATAAAAAGGCACGGAGTGCGCAGTAAAATACCTGTCAACTTTGGCAGTGAAAAAGTATTCGACACCTACTGCAAGCTTGTGGCGATCCGCAACGGCGGGATACTCAACGAAAACGACAGCCACTGCAGAGTGACCGATGAAAAGAACAGGCTGCGGATCAATGTCTCCATCAGACCCAGGAATATATCGAGCCCGGCCATCAGCATACGCAAGCACAGAAAAAACAGCTACACCATAGAAGATCTGAAACGGATCGGGATGCTGGATGACGAGCTTGTAAGCCTGCTGAGGAAGCTGGCGGCCAGTGACGCTTCCGTACTCTTCTGCGGGAAGGGGGCAGCAGGCAAGACTACGCTGATGCGGGCTTTCATAAACATACTGCCGGAAATGGAACGAGTGCTCATCGTAGAATCTGATGCTGAGATCTATCCGGACAAGCCCTATTGCATCGAGCAAAGGATAAAAAAGCAGAATGAGGGAGGAAGGCCTGTTACTCTTAAGGATCTCGTAAAAGACGGTTTGACAATGAGTCTCGACACCTATTGTGTTGGAGAGATAACAGGGGACGAGGCATGGGAATTCGTAAAAGCGGCTTTCTCAGGTCACAGGGGTATTGCTACTACCCACTCCGAAAGTGCTGCGGATTCGTTAGGGCGATTGCTCACACTGAGCAAGGGAGCCAATATAGGTGAAAGCGAGAAGACGATCAAGGAAATATTGGGCAGGAGCATAAACATTATATTCTACCTCAGGGAATTTCGTGTGGTGGAGGTCCTGGAGGTATGCGGATATGACGGGCAGGCAGACAAATTCATCTATAAAAAGCTGTACCTCGGGGAATGAGGAGTGATATGGATGATCAAAAGCCTTTTTGAACGGATCGGGCTGCTTTATATAGAAAAATCGAACATAAGGCATTACATACCATTTATGAATATCTATATCCTGATGCTGGTGGTATTGCTGATATTCATATCTGTTTACAGGTATGTTTCCGCGATACTGAGATTCGCTCCATCGGCAGCAGTGATAAGCTGCATCCTGGCCATGACCCCGCTGTTTCTGCTGGAACTGCTGGCAAGGTACAATGCGGAAACCATCCGGAAGAGGCTGTCCGAATATATTTCGGTGCTCAACAGATGGTGTTCGGTGAAAGAAAATATCATGTATGCATTTGAAAAGTCCCTCGAATCCAATATCGGTGAGCCGTTGCAGACATTCATCAGGGATATGGTCATACAGGTAAACCGGGGGATGGATCCGTGTGAAGCTCTGGATATGCTGCAGATGAAGGTGGACGATGCCCAATTCAGTGATTTTATCGTGAATATCAAACTTAGCATCAGGCACAGGGGTGACATAAAGAAACTGCTTACAAACCTGGAAAACCAGTTTTACAAAATAGATGAGGAATACAACAGGCGTAAGATTTCCACGTACAGGGACAGGGTAGTGATCTATGCCATCATGTTTGCCGTTTTGCCCCTGTCATACTTTTTCATAAACATGTCTCCGAAGGTAAGCGGCTTTTACCTGGAGACAGTCAACGGCAAGCTCCTGCTGATGGTATTCAGCATCATGTATGCGCTTGGTTTTTACCTTGCTGCAGGCATAACCAGGTTCAGGAGCCGGTGAGACAAAGGAGGATATCGTGCTGGATCATATCGCTGCTTTATACCAGGAAAACAGGATCATGTTTATGCTGCTGGCGGCGGCCAATGTGCTGCTGGGTGTATTGCTTTCCAGAAAAGCCGTATTGGCATGCTCCGGCCGTGTGGCTGAAGCAATGGGAGCAAGGAAACCTGCCATGTCATTATACATGCGCTGTTCGATGGCAGTTGAGCAGAGTCTGGCAGCCTGTGAGAAAAGGATCGGAAAGAAAAATATATACAAAAAGGCCGGCGAAAAGATGCGGAAAGCCGGATACAGAGGGAAATATGCCCCTGTCATGTACATTCTGGCCAGGTATGTGCTATCGGCGGTGATATTCCTTGGGGCCTTGTATGCCAACTATCCTGATCTCATCAGACCGATCGCCTCAGTGGTCCTGATAAACTCTGTCATAACCGCTGTGATATCATCCCGTAAACGCAAAGTAAACCTGCGGTTCCAGAAGTATATATACAAGATATATAAGTACCTGCACAATCAGATATCATCGGGCGTCAAACCCACCGATGCCGTGAGGACCGTTTATGAGACGACGGATGACAGTGAGATCAGGGATGTACTCATAAGACTGGCTGCAAGATATGAGCTGACACTGGATATCGACAATGCCCTGGAAGAGCTCCGGTCCAGCTTTGACTCCCATGAAGCCGAGACGCTGTGCCTGGCACTGAAACAGGGGGTGGAAACCGGTGACAACAAGGAACTGCTTGCCAAGCAGGAAGATATCATGTTCAAGAAATATTTCAACTACATTCAGGCGGAGACCGACAGCTGCAGAAACAGAGGCGTTGCAGCTGCGGCAGTATTCGTTGCCATAATAGCTGTAATGATAATCATCCCTATGCTTGACGAATTGAGCCAGGCAATAGGGAAGATATTTATAAACTAATGGAATGGAGGATGTGGAATGAAACTTATAAAATCGTTCAGAGACAGATTTATTGACCGGCAGGGCGGATTCGGCCTCAATGAGCTGCTTGGCATAGCAGCAGCGCTGATAATAGCTGCTTTCATCATCATTCCCAGCATGCAGGATTTTGCCGAGAGCCTGATGGAGGGCCTTGGACGATGGTGGGAAAACACAATTACGAACAGGATTTTTCCGACTTCCGTATAAAGGGGTGCTTCCATCATGCCCGTCAAACCTGTGCTGACAGGGATAATGCTCATATTCGTCGTCTTTCTGCTCGTGTACATGGTGGAGTTTTTTATACCGCTGTCTGTCAAAGCCGACATCGACATGATCTGCAGGAATGCCCTGCTGAGCATGGAAAATGCCGGAGGAATGACCAGCGATAAAAAACGGGAACTGAAAGCCGAGCTCGAGAGCAGAGGGCTTACCGGTGTAGTCATAACAGCTACGGAAAATGCAAAGCAGGGCGGTCAGCTCACACTGCGCGTAGAAGGAGATTACACCTACAACAGGATAACTTCGCTTTTTGGCAGAGGCGATGTGACTTTGAGGATGGTGTATGACAAGTCAACCATGTCCCGAAAGGTGGTCAATTGAGACAGATGAAAAAGCACAGCCGGGAGAGAGGGAGCGCAGTCACACAGACCGTATTGATGGCGGCGGTCCTGATATTTATCATAATGCCGGTCTTTTCGGCGGTCATCGAAAAATATATACTCATGGAGAAGGCGAGGGTCATCACGGATTCAGTGGACATGACCAATATCTCGGCTTACAATGCACTGTCCAGTGCAGAACTGGGGAAGGTGCGCATTGGTGCTGAGCGTTCCGATATCCTGGAGATATACAGGCACATATTGAGTATAAATCTGAGGCTCAATGATGATCTGGAACCGCAGCCGGATTCAGTAGCTGAGGGCTGTGTTGAAGTATTGTCGCTGGAGATATTCAGCAGCGATTTCCCTGCCCACTGCCCCGAAGGGGTACCAATAACCAGGCCTGCTGTCCACAGCACCATCCGTGTGCCTGTCAGGCCGTCGCTCTACAGAGGCATCATCCTCGGAATGCTGGGCAGGGAGTATGTCGACATAATAGTGCATGTTGATACGGAAATACCGGTCAACAACTAAAATATCAAAATGCGGGTGTAATTATGAGGAGATATGGCTGGATTTGCGGGGCTCTGGTGATAATCATCCTGCTTGCCGTGATCGAAATGAAGATAATTTCAAATGCTTCCGGGTACGAAGCCGGCGAAAAGGTCGTTGTTGCATTGCGGGATATCAGCAGGGACACCGTTATAACAGACGAAATGCTTGAGATCAGGGAAATCAGCAGCGGCGCCGTACACAGGGATGCCGTCAGGAATATCGGTGAAGCTGTCGGTCTGAGAGCAGCTGCTGACATCTACAGCGGCGAAGCATTGTTAAAGAGCAGGCTGACAGACAAAGCGGCTGATGCGGTGGAAGTGCTGAACAAATCCAACAGGCTGTTTTGCATAAAGCCAGAATGGGATCAGGCAAATGCATGGCAACTGGAAAAAGACCAGTGTGTTGATGTGGTGTTTATACCCAATCATCTGAAGCAGGACAATACATGTCCTGAAGCCGCAGGCGTGGTCAGTGTGCTGCCTGCTCAGACGGGGATAAAAGTGATGAAGAATATCAGGATAGCAGGGTTTGTGGACGAAGACGGGGAAATCGTAAAAAGCGGTGAGGATGAGAAAATCCCGAGGTATATTATATTTGAGGTCACCCAGGAACAGGCTGTTTTCCTTGCATATGCAAAAAGCAACGGGAGACTTGAACTCTCTGGAATACCAAATCGTGAATAAACCAAACCATACCACTTTCAAAGGAGGGGCCAAAATGGCGGAACTGAAGTATGAAATCAAAAAGCACATCGGAGTGATCGGTGAAGGCACCAAAGGATGGAAAAAGGAAGTTAACCTTGTCAGTTGGAACGAGAGAAAACCCAAGCTGGATATCAGGGACTGGGACGAAAACCATGAGAAAATGGGCAAGGGAATAACGCTGAACAAAGGAGAAGTGGAGGAACTAAAGAAACTCCTGGCAGCGTTCGATCCCGAGGAAATGGAGGCCTGACGGCCTCTGTTTTTTTGCCGGTCCGACACGGGGACAGGATGAAGGTCCTGTCCCCGTCACTTTTCAAGAACTGTCCCCAGTGCTATAATCTAAGATGAAAGCAGAGGTGATTTGATGGATAAGCTCCTGCCGAAGGCGTGGGAAGGACTGCTGAACTCTTCGAATTTCTTGCCGGTGATAATACAGACTATTGAAAGGATCCAGGATTCCACCTGGTCCATGGAACCCAACAGGCATGATAACTATGAAATGGTATATATGAAAAAGGGCTATGCGGTATTTGAGATATCCGGCCAGAAGGTCGAGATGGGTCCCAATGACATTGTGATCATCAAGCCCATGCAGTACCACAAGCTCATTGTCAAATCCGAAAGCGGATGCGAATTCATCGTTCTCTACTTCACCTTTGAAAACAGGATAAATGGTGAGCATGCCCAGATCCCGGCAGAGGACTTCCTCAATTTTGTCAGCAATAAGGGAGAAAGCCCGTATATATCACTGAAAGTAAGCCCCAAAAATGAGATAGTGGTCCTGCTGAACAGGATATTGAAAGAGAGGAAGAGTTCGGAGCCGGGCAGTGAATTCCTCAACTATCTGCTTATCATGGAGCTGTTCGTGCTGCTTTCACGCGCTCTGAAGATGGAGTGGGAAAACAGCGTAAAGCTCAAAAGTTCCAAACTCAAGGAGCTTATAGATATATCCATCAACTATATCCACAACAATTTCGAACGGGACATCTCACTGGGAGATATAGCAAAATATGTTTTTCTGAGCCCGAGCTATTTCACCAGGGCCTTCAAGGAACAGACAGGCATGAGTCCCATCAGTTATCTGCTCAAGATCCGCATAGAGAGAGCCAAGGAGATGCTCGTGGACACAGGCCTCAAAATAAGCGACATCGCACTGAGTGTAGGATTTTCAAATCAGCAGCGTTTCAATGAAATGTTCAAGAAATATGCCGGTCTGACGCCTTTGCAATACAGGAAACAAAACACCAGGTAGTATTTTCAAAGGACAAAAAACATTCATATTGACCTGTTATTTCAATAAGTATCAGGAAGAATCACATCGTTTCAGGCATTATTATATATACTAGGGTTAGATATTGGTTTTGACAGTTCCGGAAGCATCAGATCAGTGAAATATAAACGGGGGACGGACGCTGTCAGCATCGGACAAAGCATCCATATGCGGAATGGTTTCCGTTTCCTGACAGATATCACAGCAATTATCTAACATTTTTGATAATACATGATGGACCAGCATTCAGCCGAATGGGAGGGATATTTGTGACCAGTAAAAACACAATGGCAAAAGGCATGACAATGACACAGAAAATACTGGCAGATCATGCAGGATTGGAGAGAGTAGAGGCAGGACAGCTGATCAAAGCGAGACTCGATATGGTGCTCGGAAACGATATCACTACTCCTGTTGCAGTGAAGGAGTTCAGGAAGATAGGCAAAGACCGGGTATTCGACAGGAACAAGATAGCCATCGTACCCGACCACTTTACTCCCAACAAGGATATAAAGTCCGCAGAGCAGGTCAGGTTCATAAGGGAATTTGCCCGCGAGATGGACATAGTCAACTTCTTCGAGGTCGGGCGCATGGGCGTGGAACACGCACTGCTGCCTGAAAAGGGGCTTGTGGTGCCCGGAGATGTGGTCATAGGGGCCGACTCGCATACATGCACATATGGGGCTCTCGGGGCTTTCTCCACCGGCATTGGGAGTACTGACATGGCAGCCGGCATGGCCACGGGGGAAGCCTGGTTCAAAGTGCCGGAAGCCATCCGCTTCGTGCTGACGGGCAAGCCGGGCAGATGGGTGAGCGGCAAGGACATAATACTCCATATCATAGGCATGATCGGCGTTGACGGAGCCCTGTACAAATCCATGGAGTTCACAGGGGACGGGCTGAAACACCTTTCCATGGACGACAGGTTCTCCATGGCCAACATGGCTATAGAAGCCGGTGCTAAAAACGGCATCTTCGATGTGGACGAAAAAACCATCGAATATGTAAAAGAGCACTCCACAAAGCCATATAAAGTCTATAAGGCCGATGAAGACGCGGAATACTGCTGCGAGTACGTCATCGATCTGAGCACTGTCAAGCCTACAGTAGCGTTCCCGCATCTGCCGAGTAATGCAAGGACCATAGACAAAGTCGGCGATATCAGAATAGATCAGGTAGTCATAGGTTCGTGCACCAATGGAAGGATAGAGGATATGAGAGCGTCGGCCCAGGTCCTGAAAGGGCGTACCGTGCATCCTGATGTGCGCTGCATCATAATACCGGCTACCCAGAAAATATGGAAGCAGTCCATGGATGAAGGTCTTTTCGACATATTCATAGAAGCCGGTGCCGCTGTCAGCACACCGACCTGCGGACCTTGTCTGGGCGGCCACATGGGCATACTCGCAAAAGGCGAACGGGCTGTTGCCACCACCAACAGGAATTTTGTCGGAAGGATGGGACATCCGGAAAGCGAGGTTTATCTGGCAAGCCCTGCTATTGCAGCGGCATCGGCAGTTGCCGGCAGGATCGCTTCGCCCGATGAACTGTAAAAGCCGGATAGATGGACGGGAGGTAATGGAATGAAAGTACAGGGCAAAGTAATAAAATATGGAGATAATGTGGACACTGACGTAATAATCCCTGCAAGGTATCTGAACACAAGTGACCCGAAGGAACTGGCGGCGCACTGCATGGAGGACCTTGATCCGGGATTCGTAAAAAAGGTACAGAAAGGCGACATAATGGTGGCAGGTAAGAACTTCGGATGCGGCTCATCAAGAGAGCATGCTCCTATTGCCATCAAGGCTTCAGGGATATCCTGCATCATAGCAGAGACATTTGCCAGGATATTCTACCGCAATGCCATCAATATCGGGCTTCCCATCGTAGAGTGTCCGGAAGCGGCCAGAGACATCAGTGACGGTGATGTGGTCGAGGCAGACTTCGATACCGGTACCATCGTCAATAAGACAAAGGGCAGATCGTACAAGGGAGTGCCGTTCCCTGAATTCATGCAGGAGATCATCAGGGCTGAAGGGCTTGTCGGATACATCAGGGATCAGGGCTGATGTATACTAAAGCGGCATAGGGAGATACCGGTGCCGTATTGTGTCGATAGCCGGCTCCGCACATACGGATGATATCGCGGGTATCATGCGGAGATGCCGGGCAGACTTTGGAACAGGAGGAAGGATCTTTGAATTATAAAATCACAGTAATAAAAGGCGACGGGATAGGTCCGGAGATCATCGACCAGACCATCACTGTCCTTGAAGCAGTAAGTGAAAAATGCGGCATCAGCTTCACCTTCAAAGAAGAGATGATGGGAGGCTGCGCAATAGACAAATATGGGGTGCCGCTGCCGGAGTCCACGCTGAAGACATGCAGAGAGAGCGATTCTGTACTGCTTGGCGCCGTCGGAGGCCCCAAATGGGAAGGGTTGCCGGGCGACAGGACGCCTGAGGCGGGACTGCTGGGTATACGGGCAGGACTCGGTCTGTATGCGAATCTCAGACCGGCGGTCATTTATGAAGCGCTGAGAGAAGCGTCCCCTCTGAAGCCCGAAATAGTTGAAGGAAAAATAGACATCCTTGTCGTCAGGGAGCTGACAGGCGGTATCTATTTCGGGCAGAGAGGAAGAGAAGAAAAAGGGACGGCAAATGAATGGGCCTATGACACAGAAAGGTACTCTGTGGCCGAAATAGAGCGCATAGCGAGGACTGCTTTCGAGGCTGCTTCCAAACGGCGCGGCATCGTCACATCCGTTGACAAGGCCAATGTACTGGAAAGCTCCAAACTGTGGCGCGAAGTGGTGATAAGGGTGGCGAAGGATTACCCGGACATCACACTGAACCACATGTATGTGGACAATGCCTCGATGCAGCTGATCAGGGACCCGGGCCAATTCGATGTCATTGTAACGACGAACATGTTCGGCGACATACTGTCCGATGAAGCTTCAATGATAACAGGCTCAATCGGAATGCTTCCGTCTGCCAGCCTGGGCAGCGGCAAGCTCGGGCTTTATGAGCCGATCCACGGTTCAGCGCCCGACATAGCCGGACAGGACAAAGCAAACCCGATAGCCACGATACTTTCTGCCGCAATGATGCTTCGCTATTCACTGGAGGAATATGCTGCAGCAGATATCGTAGAAAACGCTGTCAGGAAAGTGCTCGAAAAAGGATACAGAACACCTGATATAGCTTCCTTTGGTGGCAAAGTGGTTGGGACAGCAGAGATGGGAAGGCTGATAGCCGAAGAAGTCAGGGAATACGAACTCTGAAGAAGGCCGGAAGCAAGCGTTCCGGTCCGGTAAACGATACCAGGAGAATATAAAAGCAATGCAGGATTTCAGCTGCATTGCTTTTTATCTTGTAATCAGCTGACATACATCTATTACCATCTATTATCACTTGCTATCATTTTCTATCGTTGTCTTTCATTTCTTATTGCAATTTCCGCAATAAAATGCTAGTATAACAAAATACGCCTAATAAAGGTAGACATAATATCCGCACATACGCTAATTAGTTTTGTAAAAATATAACGCAAAAAGCAAAATATTTGATTGAAAGAGCTGTTTTTGGGTATAAATAGAGTCAATATAAGTTGGCGTAAAGCTTGATAATGCTGCATTGGCTAGATGTTGCAATATCTTGCAGCATCAATATCAGGCAGTGCAGTTAAAAAATTAACAAGAATATATGATTTTCCGAATTGCATTATTTATTTTAATCATGTATTATGTTAACATACAATTTTGGGGGATAAATCACTCAAAAGTGAGAACAAACGAAAAAGCAAAACCAATTTCCCGTTTGGCTGAAATAGAAAGGGTGTCATGATGGGGAAATATATCATCAAAAGAGTCCTGCTTGCAGTTGTCACGCTGTGGCTGGTTGCTACGATCACATTCACACTGATGAACCTGGTTCCCGGCGGACCTTTTCTTTCTGAAAAAGCTCCGTCAGAAGCAACATTGAAGGCTCTGAATGAAAAATACGGGCTTGACCAGCCATTAATAGTTCAATACAAGAACTATATGGTCAGGATGCTGAAAGGAGACATGGGGCCGTCGCTCAAGCAGAGAGGGCGTACTGTGAATCAGATAATATCTTCAGGATTCAAAGTATCTGCCCGGGTCGGAGGCCTGTCCGTCCTGCTGGCGGTTCTGGTCGGTGTACCGCTTGGAAGTATAGCGGCATTGAACAGGGGGAAATGGCTCGACAATGTCATCATAGTATTATCGACCTGTGGTATAGCCGTACCAAGCTTTGTGGCTTCAACTGTACTGATGATGATATTCAGTGTCACGCTGAAGCTGCTGCCGACATTCGGGCTGTCATCGCCGCTGCATTACATTATGCCGGTCATGGCTCTCTCGTTTTATCCGGCATCCTACATTACCAGACTGATGCGCTCGAGCATGCTGGAAGTGTTGGGGCAGGATTATATGAGGACAGCAAGGGCAAAAGGGCTGTCGCAGTTTACGATGCTGTTCAAGCACGCACTGCGGAATGCGATCCTGCCGGTGGTTACGTACCTGGGGCCATTGCTTGCCTACACGCTGACAGGAAGCTTTATTGTTGAGAAGATATTCACGATACCCGGACTTGGCAGCGACTTCATCAGTTCGATAACAAACCGGGATTATACGCTGATAATGGGGACTACTATCTTCCTTGCCTCGCTGATAATCGTCATGAATTTGCTGGTCGACATCGCGTACAAGCTGATAGACCCGAGAATCAAGCTTAAATAACAGGACAGGATAAAAACCGGTCTCAGAAGAACGGGCCGGAACCATGGAAGCACGGACTAAACAGTAACAGGGAGCGAAAAAATGATGAAGGAGAAAAAACCATTCAGCTTGCAGCTAGATGTTTCAGACTTTTTGCCGGCTGACAGTCAGGAGAAGGAAAGCCTGGTGGTCATGCGCAAGAGTGTCAGTTTCTGGCGTGACGGCCTGCGTCGGTTCAGAAAGAACAAAATAGCTATGACAAGCCTTATAGTGATAATAATAATCATGATATTCGCATTTATATTACCCAGTTTCTACCCTTATTCGTATGAACAGCAAATAAGGGGAAGTGAGAATCTGGCACCGATGCAGTATTCGCAGCAGGAGCTTGAGCTGATTGCTCAGGGGCAGAAAGTATTTCCCCATATTCTCGGAACGGATTCGCTTGGGCGTGATATCATGATCCGCCTTATGATAGGCAGTCGTGTATCGCTGCTGGTAGGTATCGTAGCCAGTGTGCTCGTGCTATTGATAGGCTCGCTTTACGGCTCCATCGCCGGGTACTTCGGCGGCAAGGTGGATATGATCATGATGCGTCTGGTGGATATCATATACACTGTGCCGGACATACTGATCATCATACTGCTGATGGTTACGTTGAAATATCCGTTGGAAAGTCTGGCAAACAATGTGCCGGGCTTCGACTGGATCAATACCATAGGGGTCGGGCTCATATGTATTTTTATTGTGTTCTCGCTTCTCTATTGGGTTGGGATGGCCAGGATCATCCGAAGCCAGATACTGACACTAAAGGAGCAGGAATTCGTAACAGCGGCGAAAGCATTGGGAGCAAGCCACGGCAGGATAATAAGGAAGCACCTTCTGACCAACTGCATGGGTACGTTGATCGTAACGACCACATTGCAGATACCGTCATCCATTTTTACGGAAAGCTTCCTAAGCTTTATCGGCATAGGCGTTGCGGCACCGATGCCGTCACTTGGCTCGATGGCTTCACAGGCCATCGGGGGGATAACATCATATCCCTACAGACTGCTGGCACCTGCTATCATGATCAGCCTGATCATCCTTTCGTTCAATCTTATCGGGGACGGGCTGAGGGATGCCTTCGACCCGAAGCTCAAGAACTGACTGAACGGGCGGGAAGCCCGAATAGCAGGCTGAAGAACTGTTGGACTGATGAATTGAGGTGAAACAATGGGCAAAACACTGGTTGATATAAAAAATCTGCGGCTTTCCTTCTTTACACCGGCGGGTGAAGTGAAGGCATTGAACGATATCTCGATAAAGATGGAAGAAGGCGATGTGCTCGGGATCGTCGGAGAAAGCGGCAGTGGAAAGAGTGTTACCGCATACTCGCTTATGGGGCTGGTCCCGTATCCCGGACGCATAATTGGAGGGACTATAGATTTCAACGGACACAGGATCAATGAAATGACCGAAGAACAACTGCGGGATATCAGGGGCAATGAGGTGAGCATCATATTCCAGGATCCGATGACAAGCCTGAACCCTGTATATACCATAGGCAATCAGATAATGGAAGTGATCCTGCTGCATACCGACAAGGATAAAAAGCAGGCCTGCGAAAGGGCTGTTGAGCTGCTGACGCTGGTCGGCATCAATGAACCTGCGAAAAGAATGAAACAGTACCCGCACGAGTTGTCAGGCGGCATGCGTCAGAGGGTCATGATAGCCATCGCGCTTGCATGTGAACCCAAGCTGCTGATAGCAGACGAACCGACGACAGCTCTGGATGTGACTATACAGGCGCAGATACTGGAATTGATGATGGAACTGAAAAGGAAAATAGGAATGTCCATCATTATGATCACTCACGATCTCGGTATTGTAGCCAATATGTGCCAGAAAATAGCGGTCATGTATGCCGGAAAAATAGTTGAATACGGCACGACCGATGACATATTTTACAATCCCAGGCATGAGTACACGAAGGGATTGCTCAGGAGCATTCCGAAGCTGACGGACAAGGAGCGCAAGAGGCTGGTTCCCATAGAGGGGACACCGGTGGATCTGCTCAATCCGCCTGCAGGATGTCCTTTCGCACCCCGCTGCAGCAGCTGCATGAAAGTATGCCTGAAACGGATGCCGGAATATACGCATATATCCGAAGACCACTACAGTGCATGCTGGCTCCTGCAGAAGGAGGAATTCGAAAAGAGAGGTGAGAGGGCATGAGCAGACTGCTTGAAGTAAATAATCTGAAGCAATATTTCCGCGTCGGAGGAAGCATCTTTCGCCCTAAATATGTCAAAGCTGTCGATGATGTGACCTTTCATATAGATAAAGGAGAAACCCTGGGTCTTGTCGGGGAAAGCGGCTGTGGAAAAACCACCACCGGTCGTACCATCCTCAGGCTCCATGAGCCGACGGACGGACAGATAATCTATGACGGGACAGATATCACAAAAGTCGACATGATGCCTTATCGGCGCAGGATGCAGATAGTATTCCAGGATCCGTATGCAAGCCTTAATCCGAGAATGACTGTTGGAGACATAGTCGGTGAGGCGATAGACATTCACAAGCTGGCATCGGACAAGCATGAGAGGAAAGAAAGGATATATACTATGCTGGAACGGGTCGGTCTGAACAGCGAGCATGCCAACCGCTATCCGCATGAGTTTTCAGGCGGCCAGCGGCAGCGCATCGGCATTGCACGTGCCCTTGCGGTGGATCCGGAATTCATCGTATGTGATGAGCCCATTTCGGCGCTGGACGTTTCGATACAGGCACAGGTCGTCAACATGTTTGAAGAACTGCAGCAGGATCTGGGGCTGACATACCTGTTCATTGCCCATGATCTCAATGTGGTCAAGCATATAAGCAACAGGATCGGTGTCATGTACCTCGGAAAGCTGGTGGAACTGGCAGACAGCTATGAGCTGACATTCCACAACCTGCATCCGTATACCAAATCACTGATTTCAGCTATCCCGATCCCTGATCCTGTTGAAAGCCGCACCAAAAAGAGGATCGTCCTGGAGGGGGACGTCCCAAGTCCGCTGGACCCGCCGACTGGATGCAGGTTCAGGACCAGGTGTCCCTATGCGACTGAAATCTGCGCAGAACAGGAGCCTGAGTTCAGGGAGATCTCAAAGGGACATCATGTTGCATGTCACCATGTCGAGAAGATCAACTGAATGACAGGCATGCAAAAAACAATATTGTATTAAATGCTGCTATTCAGGGGGAATATATCAAAAGGGTAATATTTTGATATAACTCCCGGATATCAGCATTGAAATAAACGGTACATATGTACTGACTAAAAACAGGAGGAATATTTATGAGAAGAAAAGCAGCACTAATTATTGCACTGATCGTGGTTTGCAGCATGGCTCTTACCGCGTGTACAGGCGCAGGAAAAACAGACATGCTCACAATCAATGTCGGACCTGATCCGGACACCATTGACCCGGCACTGAACTCCGCTGTCGATGGCGGTACATTGATTGTCCATGCATTCGAAGGACTAATGAACCTGGACAAAGATGGAGTACCGGTCCCAGGCCAGGCAGAAAATTATGATGTCAGTGATGATGGAACAACTTACACGTTCCACCTGCGCGACGGACTCAAATGGAGTGATGGTCAGCCGGTTACAGCAAATGACTATGTCTATGCCTGGAATCGCGCCATTTCACCTGACACCGCAGCCGACTACGAGTACATCTTTGAAGTGATCGACGGTTACGAAGAAGGGAAACTGAATGTAACAGCTCCCGATGACAAAACTCTCGTTGTCAAGCTGAAAACTCCTGTTCCGTATTTCCTGGAACTTTGCGCATTCCCGACCTACTTCCCGGTGCGCCAGGACATAATAGAGGAACATGGTGAGGCATGGGCAATAGATCCCAAGACTTATATAGGCAACGGACCATACAAGATGATCGAATGGGTACCTGGCTCCCATATCACTTTCGAAAAGAACAAGAACTACTGGAATGTTGAAAAACTTGGCCCTGAGAAGCTCAAATTCGTCCTGATGGAGGACGACAATGCGATACTCAATGCATTCAAGCAGGAAGAGATCCTGTTTGCTGATAACATGCCCAACGATGAAATCGATGCATGGAGAGACAAACCGGAGTTCAACCTCCAGGGACAGCTGGGAACATATTATGTGTCCTTCAACACGCAGAAAGCTCCGCTGGACAACCCGAAGGTCCGTAAGGCCCTCACACTTGCAGTGGATCGCGACTTCATCTGCGTGAACATAGGTAAAGCCGGCCAGCAGCCTGCAGGTGCATTCGTGCCGACAGGACTGTCTGATGCGGATCCAACCAGGGAATTCCGTGACGTAGGTGGAGACTACTATGATCCCTCAGCAGAAGCATACGAAGCCAACCTGGAGGAAGCAAAGAGACTGCTGGCAGAAGCAGGTTATCCCAACGGAGAAGGCTTCCCGACTCTGGAATACCTCTACAACGAGAGCACAGCTCATCAGCAGATAGGTGAAGCTCTGCAGGATATGTGGAAGAAGATCGGTGTCAATGTCACACTGGTTTCACAGGAATGGAACACATTCCTCAACACCCGTAAAAACGGCGAATATGACATCGCGCGCAACGGCTGGCTCGGTGACTATAATGATCCTATCTCATTCCTCGACATGTGGGTCACAGGCAGCGGCAACAACGATGCGCAGTGGAGCAATGTGGAATATGACGAGATCATCAGAAAGGTCAAGACCACGACTGATACTGAGGAGCGCTACAGACTCATGCATCAGGCGGAAGACATAATCTTTGAGGAAAGCATGCTCTGCCCGATATACTACTATGTCGACATATTCCTGCTTAACCAGAAGCTCGACGGATTCTATTCCTCACCTCTGGGATTCAAATACTTCATGTATACATCAATAAAGAAGTAATGCTGCAGGGATAAGACCGATGTAGGATTGAGCTGATAGAAGCCCGATCGACAGAAGGTACCATTGAAAGAAAGCCGGCTCATGTGAGCCGGCTTTTTGATTCAAAGAAACCGAACCGGAATGCAGCGCAGAGGTCATAAATATAACGAAACGGCCCCCATGTCCCGTTCCTGTTCGGAACGAAAACCTGAGAACCGTCCCCGTCGTCTGTCGTTGTCTGAAATTCAGAGCCATCCCCCTGTTTGAGGAGCACCCCGGTTTCAGAACCTTGTGTATCTTCCTTCCACTCTGCCGATTATGGTGATCTCATCGGTTGTGAAATTCTCTTTGTCGATTACTTTGGAGTCTGCTTTGAGAGTAATGGTGCCGTCTTTTTCAGGATAATACCTTCTGAGCAGTGAAATGGTTTCGTAAAAAGCAAGCACAATATCGCCGGCATCCAGTTCTGCAGTTCTGTTGACAAGGATAATATCGTTGTCACCGAAACCACTTTCAGTCAATCCGTCAGCCGGACACTCGCAAACGATATAGTCACCATTTTCTGCCAGAACCTCCGGTGAAAAAGGATGGTACAATTCGATGTTGTAGATATTTGTCAGATCATTGAGATTTCTCTTGCTGATTCTCTTGATCTTAGGTACGAAAACAGGCTTGCTGTACATTTCATCATCCGGAGAAACGAGTTGTATCGACCTTGCTGCTCCAAGCTGCCTTTTTATGACACCCTTCTGCTCCAATCTGTTAAGTATCCCCTGTACGGCTCCCGGGGTCTTTTCACCGACCAGTTCCCCTATTTCACGTACAGTCGGAGGTATACCGTTGGTCTTAATATAAGACTCTATCACCATGTATACCTTCTTCTGCTTAGCTGTAAGACTGCTGTAATTTGCTGCCATTTTATCACCCTTTATATCTATATACTTTACATAATCAAGAAACAGTTTAGCAGAATAATATTAAATAATCAAATTAAAAACTTACAGCACTGTTAAATTAGTACATTATAATGTCTTTACATTAAAATTTAACATATTATTAATATTTTTTTAATATGTTTGTAAAATACCGAGACATGCATACAAGCCGGTCGGTCGGAAAAACTAATATATTGTTACATCCGGACACAGACCGGTGGATATTATGTAAATATATACAAATATTTTCCTGAAATCACTAAGAAAGGAAACGCAGTTGAATGTTCAGGATCCTGAAAAATGTCGAAATTTATAGTCCGGAATATATGGGATTCAGGGATATTCTGACAGCATACGGGAGGATCGCACTGATCTCTGAAAATATAGAACCTGTACGCCAACTTCAGCCGGAGGTGATCGACTGCAGCGGGATGATCGCGATGCCCGGTTTGATCGATCAGCATGTCCACATAACGGGTGGCGGAGGAGAGCAGGGTCCTGGCAGCATAATAGGGCCGATCAGCTCCGGAGATCTGATCAGGGCAGGGATAACAACGGTAGTCGGTGTCCTGGGCAACGACGCTGTGGGCAAGAACCTGCAAGGACTGCTCATGAAGACCAGTTCGCTGGAGACTGAAGGCCTTACTGCATTCATGTACACGGGGAATTATGGTGTGCCGCCTGTCACTATAACAGGAAGAGTGCTTACAGACATCGTGATAATAGACAAGGTAATCGGTGCAGGTGAAATCGCCATTTCAGACTACAGATCCACATATCCGGGGCGCAGTGAGCTTGCCAAACTGGCTTATGAGGCAGTAACCGGCGGGATGCTCAGTGGTAAGGCCGGGATCGTGCATCTGCATGTAGGAGACGGCAAGGATGGACTCATGCCACTAATCGACCTGCTGGAATCAACGGATTTCCCTGTTTCCACATTTGTGCCGACACATCTGAACAGGAGCAGGACATTGTTCGACCAGGCTGTCCGATACCACAAAAACGGGGGTATCATCGACCTCACCGCCGGTGAGGATACAAAGGCCGGGATAAGTGTTCCGCAATGCCTTGCCATGCTCATAGGAAGCGGAGACAATCTCGAGAGAGTGACGGTCTCATCTGACGGAAACGGGAGCGGTGCAGGTCAGTCCCACACAGAGACAGGGAGAGTCATGGCGCTTTTTGAGGATCTCAGGTCCGCAGTCATGGATTACCAGCTTCCACTGGAAACTGTGCTCAAAACCGTGACCGAAAACCCGGCAAAAACCTTGAAACTGTATCCTGCAAAGGGGAAAACAACCGTCGGCAGTGACGCGGACATACTACTGGCGGACAAGGCATCATTAACACCGCGGATGCTGCTGGCACGGGGAAAAATCCTCATGAGGGACGGAAAACCGGTGGAATCATGACGCCGACAAATATTTACACTAAAAAAATGAATATACGGAAACATGGTATATAAGAATAATATCGAGGTGATTGAATGGATAAACCGGACAAGGCCGACAAAACGGGCAGAGCCGCCCCGAAAGTCGTCACGATCCTGTGTGCTGCTTCGGGGTGGGCCGCAGCCGTTGCTTCAGTAATCAGTTACCCATATATTTTTGGCGCTGCAGCCATCATACTAGGCATAAGAGTCAGCAAAGGCGGGAGCAGGATGGGGATGCCGCTCGTTGCAGCCAGCATCCTGCTGATGGCGGCAGGCCTGATGATGAACGGCATGCTGTACGATTATCTGAGAAATGCTGTTGGTATCTGATGCAGATATTGATGCAAGTGCATTATCAGTGACCTGACCGCATATACGGTTACGGCATGACCCGCCAGGGAGACGATGAACTTATGAAAACCGGAAATCTGATAATTATAGGAGGGGCTGAAGACAAGACAGGGGAATGTCTGATTCTGAAGTCATTCGTCGATATTTCAGGAGGATCGAAAGCAAATATCGTAATAATAACTACTGCCACAGAAAATCCCATTGAGGCAGGCGGCCAGTACAAATCATTATTTACCGGCCTTGGAGCAGGCAATGTGGAGTTTCTGAACATTGACACCAGAGAAGAAGCCGGATCTGAGTCCAATGTCAGGATCATATCGGAAGCCTCCGGTATTTTCTTCACCGGGGGAGATCAGCTTCGGATAACGAGCATACTGGGAGGGACCAAAGTATTCGAAATGCTGCATCAAGCCTGGGAATCAGGTGCTGTGGTCGCAGGGACCAGCGCCGGAGCATCGGCCATGAGCAGAACCATGATCGTAGATGGAAACAACAACGATCCAGCGAGGAAATGCACATTAAAGATGGCTCCGGGACTGGGGCTGCTGGAAAAAGCACTGATCGACCAGCATTTTCACCAGCGGGGCAGGATCGGCAGGCTCCTCTGCGGTGTTGCTGAGAACCCGTCGATCCTGGGGATCGGTATCGATGAGGATACGGCTGTCAGGGTATTCCCGGACGATCATTTTGAAGTGATAGGGAGCAATTCGGTAACTGTGGTGGACGGAAGGGACATCGGGAGTTCAAATGTATCTGAACTGATGCCGGATGAAAACCTGGCCATCACCAATGTGATCCTGCACGTACTGCCTGCAGGATATGGATATGACATGATTAACAGAAAGGTCATGAGGGTGGAGGAAAAACAGTGGAAATAGTAAAAATAGAGCCATTCAGAGGCAGAAACATATACAGCCACAGACCTGTTATCAGGGCAGCGGCGGATCTTGGCGAATTATACGATACGCCTACCAGGCAGATAAGCGGATTCAACGACCGGCTGCTGAAAATACTGCCTGGTCTTGCGAAACACGTCTGTTCCCTCGGCTACGAGGGGGGCTTTGCTGAAAGGCTGGCGGAGGGAACATACCTTGCTCATGTAGCCGAGCACATGGTGCTTGAGCTTCAGAGTGTATTGGGCTATGACGTGTACTATGGGAAAAGCAGAGTCACAGAGGATCCGACAGTCTATAATATCATTTTCGAATATAAGAATGAAAAGGCAGCAATCGAGTGTCTGCTGGCAGTCTCGGATATGATAAACATGCTTGCCGCCGGTGAAATGCCGGACATCGAAGGGGTAACCAGGCATCTTTCAAAGGTCGCAGCTGAATCCGACATGGGACCCAGCACCAGGGCATTGTATGAGGAGGCACGCAGGAGAGGTATACCTGTAGTGTGTCTGGAGCATTCAAGCGTTCTGCGGCTTGGTACAGGCAAATACACCAGATACCTTGAGGCTTCGCTGACAGACGGATGCAGTTGTGTCGCGGTAGATATGGCAGGCAACAAACATCTCACCAAGCTGAAGCTTTCCGAAGCGGGTATACCCGTGCCCCGGGGAGACGTGGCCTGCTCATACAGATCTGCAGCAGCCATCGCTTCCGCCATTGGATGGCCTGTGGCAGTCAAACCCTTTGATGCGAACCAGGGGAAAGGAGTATTCACAAACATAACAAGCTTCGCGGAGCTGGAGAGTGCATTCACGGCTGCTTCTGGTTTCAGCAGCGCTGTAATAGTGGAAAGACACATTGAGGGTAAAGATTACAGACTGCTGGTAGCAGGCGGGAAAATGATCGCGGCAGCAGAACGCAGAGCGCCTTTTGTCGAGGGAGACGGGCTGCGCACCATCAGGGAGCTGGTGGAGATCGAAAACCGGAATCCACTGAGGGGGGAAGACCACGAAAAGCCTCTCACAGTGATCCGGATAGATGAAATGGCAAGGCAGGTCCTGGCAAAAACCGGCTATAATGCTGACAGCGTGCCAGGCAAGGGTGAAAGGGTATTTCTGCGTTACAACGGCAACCTCAGCACCGGCGGCACTGCCAGGGACTGTACCGATGAAGTGCATCCATATAATGCCGGACTGGCTGTGAAGGCTGCTGAATTAATGGAGTTGGACATTGCGGGAATAGATATCACCTGCACCGACATATCAAAACCGCTGAGCATGGATAATGGTGCGGTCATCGAGGTGAATGCGGCTCCCGGTCTCAGGATGCACATATATCCGACAGAAGGGGAGCCGAGAAATGTAGCTCGTGATATTATGGGAAATCTCTTTCCCGTCAATCAGCCCTGCAGTGTCCCGATCGTATCCGTAACGGGTACCAACGGGAAGACCACAGTGACCAGAATGATAGCGCACACACTGCGGCTCAGCGGTATAAATGCGGGAATGGCGACCACAGGAGGCATATTCATCGGAGATGAGTGCATCCAGAAAGGCGACAACACCGGCGCCATAAGTGCTGCAAGGGTATTGAGCGATAAGAGAGTGGAGGCCGCCGTACTGGAAACAGCGCGGGGAGGCATCATAAAAAGGGGGCTTGGTTATGATCTGGCTGATGTCGGAGTCATCGTCAATATCAGTGACGACCACCTCGGACTCGACGGCATAAACACGACAGAAGAACTGGCGATGGTCAAATCCCTGGTCGCTGAGGCGGTCAAGCCGGAGGGAACCGCAGTGCTGAACGCAGATGATGAGATGACACCCTTCATACTCAAAAGAATCAACTGCAGACCTCTGCTGTTCTCGTCGAACATCGACAGCCTGCTGATCCAGAAATGGATCAAAGATGGCCGGGATACGGTATATGTCAGGGACGGGTCCATATACGCTTCCATATCAGGCAACGAGAAGCATATAGTACGAGTTGACGATATTCCCATAACCTACAGTGGAAAGGCTGCATGCAACATCGAAAACTCCCTTGCTGCTGTCGCAGCACTTCTGGCATTGGGCATGCCAGCCGGCAAAATCAGAAAGGGTGTAATGAGTTTCAAACCCGATCTGGCTGCAAATCCAGGCAGATTCAACATATTCGAAATGGGCGGCTTCACTGTCATGCTGGATTACGGGCATAACAAAGCAAGCTACAGTGCAGTTACAGATATGCTGAAACACTTTGATGCTCCTGCTTATACGGGTGTGATCGGTATGCCGGGAGATAGAAAGGACGAAAGCATCATTGAAGTCGGAAGGCTTTGCGGGCGATTTTTCTCCAAACTCTATATAAAGGAAGACAGTGATCTCAGGGGAAGAGATGCAGGCGAGGTGGCCGATCTTCTATACAGCGCTGCCATCGAAGCAGGCATGGATAAGGACAGGATAAGCGTAATATACCAGGAAGATCTGGCATTGAAAAAGGCCATAATGGACGCAGCTCCGGGCGAAATGATCGTTATATTTTACGAAGAACTGGATCCTGTCGTAAAAATCATAGAAAAGTATCGGAAGTCCCGCGGACTTGCCGGATCGAAGATCAGGAAACCTGGCAAATCCGGGATGCGCAAGTCAGCAACGGGATGAAGGGATTGCCTGACAGAGCGGCACCCCAAAACAGACAAAACCAACAGCACGATGAAGGGATTTTCGGGTGGAGCGGAATTCCGGAAAACAGAGAATTCCCGGGAACGAAGTTTCTCATCATTACTGAAGACACACAAACAAGGGCGGATATGACATCCGCCCTTTTATCCGAATCCTTATATGCTCAATTACTCAGTGTATGACACGAGGCATATGACACAGCGGCCAAAACACCAGCTCCATTACAGCTTTCTGCCGCAATTGGTGCAAAATGCTGATCCGGGAGCCAATTCCGCATTGCAGTTAGAGCAAACCGGACCTGCAGGCTGGTTTGCTTCCGGCTGACTTTCCTCTGCGGCTGGCTGAGGTATTTCGTTCCTGGTTCCGCATTTGGAGCAGAACAACTGGGTCCTTTCCATTTCAGTTCCGCAATTGATACAAGATTTGATGCCCTTGACCTCAGCGATTTTTTCCTTAAGATTTTTGATATTCTCCCTGTGAGAGACGAGCTGTTCACAGGCTTCCTTTACCAGTTCATCTGCTGTACCAGTCTGCTCGAAGTTTTCAAAAACCTTTTTACCGATTTCTGAATACAGCTTTTGAATTTTGTCTTCCTCTGCATTGATGCTTGCATTAAGCTTGGTGACCTCGACGATCTCACTTGACTTTCTGGCGGCTGCTTGTGCGGCTTCACCCACTTTTTTGCCCAAATTCTCGAAGAACGACATTATGATACCTCCAATCAAAATCACTTGTTCCATCTGGATTTACAAGACTATTATAAGTAATATTAGCAGGATATTCAAGATAAGATATGATTTCCCGCAATTTCGGAAAAAAGATCGGCCGGCTGCTACGGCGGCAGGATGAAAAACAGATCCCGGCATCGTGTTGCAGGCTAAATGGTTGAACAGACCGCGGCGTTAAAGTAGAATAGGAATAGGGATGAGATAAGGGATACCCGATTCAGATGACTCGGCATCATCACGGAGGTGAAATAGTGGTAGAGGTCTATTTTTACATACCTGCAGGCAGGGCGGGGGATGCTGTGGAATGCGGGATAAAGCTCTCTGAATGGTACAGTCGTGAGGCAAGTATCGACGGGGTCATGAGAAAATGCATCGCAGCTCTGCTGAACCCAAGGGACGAGTACGAAAAATACATGTCCAGCGAATATAAATGCCTGAAGCTGGAGATACCTCAAAAATACTGCTATGTGGCCGACAGATCACTGTATGAAGCAGGACGCAGAAGTCCTGAGGCTATGGATCTGTATCAGAATTCCATCATGCCGGTGCCGGATTACAAATTCGGCGATTACAGATTCCCTGAGGCCCTTATCATCACCACGGTCCAGAGAGAGCAGATCAGTGTGACGGGGAAGATGCTCGACACGCCGGTGCTGTATTCAAATTCACTGGAGCTTTATCTCAACAATCTGACAGCACAGTTGAAAGAGGAGGACAGAGATCTGGATGACACATTCCTCTACCTTTATTTCAAATGGCTTTGCAGCCAGGGTAAAGCGGACATGGTATGCGATGGCACTGACGGTCCCGCCGTATTCATACTCAGGGAAAACAACATGCCATACACATTCAAGGCGCCCGGGGGGTCCCAATGAGATATGAGATTTTGAAACTTCTAAGGGAAGCGGGATCCGGTCATATCACGGGAGTCGATATAGGGGCCTGTTTTGGCATTTCCAGGTCCGCTGTCTGGAAACATATAAAGGAACTCAGGAGTGAAGGGTACAACATAGAATCATCTCCCAAAAAGGGATACAGACTGCTGCCCGGCAGGGAGCAACTCAACTCCTTTGAAATAATGAACGGTCTGGGAACAAAGACAGTGGGCAGGGGAGTCGTCTATTTCGATGAGATCACATCAACCAACGCCCATGCGTCCAGGCTCGCTGCCGAGGGCTGTCCGGAAGGGATGACAGTAGTTGCAGGCATGCAGACCCATGGCAGGGGAAGGCTGGGCAGGGACTGGGAATCCCCGAGAGACAAGGGGATATACCTGTCAGTTGTACTAAAGCCCCCGATGGCACCTGCTGAAACTCCGATCTTTACACTGGCAGCCGCGGTTGCGGCAGTAAAGGCCATATATGCTGCGACAGGCATCAGGACGGGAGTGAAGTGGCCTAATGACATAATATACGACGGCAGGAAAGTCAGCGGGATACTGCTTGAAATGAATTCAGAGGCAGACAGAGTCAACTGGCTCATACTTGGGATCGGTATCAACTACTCGCAGACAGAAGACGATTTTCCTGCGGAGATTCGGGACAGAGCGGTTTCCATCCTCTCAGCATCAGGAAGCGGCAGCCCTCAGAGAAAATCGACAGACGTACAGCCGGGCAGACTGACCCTGATCCGTGCCCTGCTGCGGGAAATCGATGAGATATACCAGGATATCCTCGGCGGAAACAACGGCGTCATACTGGATGAATGGAGGAAGTATTCCGTCACCCTTGGAAAGGAAGTGCGGTTTTCGCTGAGAAATACCGAATATACCGGTGTTGCCGCCGACATCACAGACAGCGGCAGTCTCTTGGTGGATTGCAGCGACGGGATCCGGCGGGAACTGCTCTCCGGTGAGATATCCATTCGCGGTATCTTCGGATATTCAGACTAGACCTGCCTTTTGTCCATGCTTATTCAGATCTGTACGTGAAGCTCCGTTTGCGGAATTGCACTGTATCAAGTGATAATAAGGCAGCGCTGACTCGAAAACCACGATACTGTGCAATGTAGTAAACATCAGCGCAATGAAGCCTAGAGATGTATAGTCAGAGTGAGGAAAAGCAAGCCGACTGTCTGAGTAAAAATGCAACAAAAAAATTCATTCCCTTCGCATTTTTACGAGTTTCGGCTTTGCCCGAGCTGAACTAAACAGCTCTTGCAAATGGAGCGTCCGTTTACGGAATTGCACAGATCTGCACCGCCTGAAACGCTACAAAGCCGCCGGGGTTGACTTGTTAATCCATTTAAAATACAATAAATACATTGCTTCACAAATTGGAGGTTAAGAATGGTCAGAAACAGAAACGAAGATACTGCTGACAGTGCTGCAAAAAACGAATCAGGCAACAATACGGGCAACAGAGAACAGCAGCCCCGGTCCCGCTCGGGCTCCAGAGGGCGTTACAGAAGCCGTCAGCAAAACACAACAAGAAATGAAGAACGCAGCAAAGACGCGAAGGGCACATCTGCATCAAACCATGGCCATTCCCAGGGTACTCAGAAAAACTCCAGGAACTACGACGGATACAACCGTGACAACTCAAGGCAAAGAGGATATCGCCGTGATAAAGGCAAGGGTGCGGACAGGGACAATCAGAAGCATTCCGCCCAGTCCCACGGGAGATATGGCCATTCACGCAAAAGCAGGGAAGATGAGACCATAGAAGATATCAAGCGGGATATAATAAGGATTGAAAAGGAAATCGAGCTTGAGATCAGGGAAATCAGAAGCATGAAGTTCTTATAAGGTTCTGTATCAAATCCATGGACCTTTTAGCAAACTGAGCTTTCGGCAAAATGAGACAACAGGGGAAGCACCGCCTGTGATGTGCAGGATATGTCCGTTTGGAGGAGAATAAAGTGCTGCTTGCGATAAATGTCGGAAATACTAACATACGTTTCGGAGTATACGAAGGAAAGAAGATGACAGCCCACTGGAAGCTGGCTACCAACAGGAGTTGGACGGCCGATGAATTCGGCATGCACTTCGTCAATTTTTTCAACTATGAAAAACTCAGTATTTCCGATATAGAGGCAGTCATTATAGCGTCTGTTGTTCCTCCGATAATGTTTTCATTTGAACATGCCATTGAGAAATACTTGAAAAAGAAGCCCATCATCATCGGGCCCGGGGTAAAAACGGGCATCAACATAAAATATGAGAACCCGCGTGAGCTTGGTGCAGACAGGATCGCCAACGCTGTGGCAGCCTACGAACTCTATGGAGGTCCTGCCATAGTAGTGGATTTCGGTACGGCCACCACATTCAATGCCATATCGTCGAAAGGAGAGTTCCTGGGGGGAGCCATCTGTCCCGGCATCCTGATATCTGCGGAAGCACTGTACCAGAGGACAGCAAAGCTGCCCAAGATAGATCTGGCAAAGCATGATTCAGCTATTGGCCGCAATACTGCAGTCAGCATGCAGTTGGGAGTATTCCACGGATATGTGGGACAGGTAAACCATCTGGTCAGCAAAATCAAGCAGGAAATGAAAGAAGAAAACATAAAAGTCATAGCCACAGGCGGATTAGCCAAATTCATCGCGCCTGAGGCCGAGTCCATCGATGAAGTCAATGGCCGTCTTGTTCTGGAAGGCTTAAGGATCATATATGAAAAGAACAGGAACGATGTTTGAAAAGAATCAAATGCCCCATGACTGGAACACACCTGTATACAAAGCCCTGAAAGCCTATGCGGCTTCCGGGACGCTTCCGTTCCATATGCCGGGCCACAAACTGGGAGCCGGCATCCCCGATTATTTTCTGACAGAAATAGAAAAACTGGATTTGACTGAAATACCCGGTACGGACGATCTTCACAAGGCCGAGGGCGTGCTGAAGGAGGCGCAGGACCTGGCTGCATCGGCATTTGGTGCTTTGAGGAGCTGGTTTGTCGTCAACGGCAGCACCACCGGCATCCATGCGGCTGTTGCAGCGGCATGCAGACCCGGACAGCGCCTGATCACAAGCAGGGATTGCCACAAATCCGTGGTCAACGGCATGCTCATGGCCGGCATAACACCATATTACATAATGCCTGAATACTCCGATGAATTCTGTCTCAGCACAGGCATCATCCCGGACGAACTGGAAAAGGCCATCACTGCAGCACCGGATGCGCCGGCAGTGTTCATAACCAGACCGAACTACTACGGTATTTGCAGTGATATTAAAAAAATAGCTGAAATCGTGCATTCCCACGAAAAAATACTCATCGTGGACGAGGCCCACGGCCCGCATTTTTCTTTTAACGACAGGCTGCCGGTATCTGCCCTCGAAGCCGGTGCGGACATATGTGTGCAGAGTGCCCACAAGACATTGCCGGCATTGACACAGGGGGCATACCTGCATATCGGCTCTGACAGGGTGGATCAGGAAAGGATCGGGTACTTTCTCGGTATGTATCAGACCACCAGCCCGTCATACATCATAATGGCCTTTCTCGACATAGCAAGGGAAATAATGCAGAGGCAGGGAAAGGAAATGCTGGACAGGCTCCTCGACTCGATACAGGCAAACAGGGGCAGACTTGGTAATGGTGCCCTGCGATTGCTCAGTAAAGAGTCGGTCCCCGGCTTCGACCATGATGCCACAAGGCTGGTTGTGAATGTATCAGGTCTGGGCACAACTGGCTATGAAACTGAAAAGGTGCTCAGGACCGAGTACCGTATACAGGCGGAGATGTCAGACTTTTCAAATGTAGTTTTCATCAGTACAGCGGCTGACAGCCCGGGAACGACAGACAGACTGTTTGATGCGCTTGCCTGCCTTCAGCAGCGGTCATACAGCGGTGCCGGTCCAGCCGCAAAAGCTGCAGGACACGAGCATATGCGGAAGTGGTCGAGGCTGAAGCAGAGGCATGCTGATTTGATGGAGCAGCAAATGGAGTCCTGGCATGCTGCGTCACTCGAATACAGGGACATAATGGGCGCGGATGCGGAAAGAGTAAGGCTGGCGGATGCAGCCGGGAGGATAAGCAAATGCGTAATATCGCCCTATCCTCCGGGTACAGCCCTTATCTGCCCCGGAGAAATGATTACGCAGGAGGCAGTTGATTTTGTAATGGACGTGGCCAGGGCCGGCGGCAATATCCACGGAGTTGACAGGGATGGGGCAGTTTTGGTTTTATGCAGGAAATAAATCTGATATGGCAATGTATGCTGTAATGGGGTATAATGTAAGTAGATGATGCAGTGTGGGTAAAAGCAGGAGGATGAGGGCATGAAGCGAGGACTTTTCGTCACTGTGGAGGGCACTGATGGCTGCGGCAAAACGACGCAGATCAGAAATATAATAGACCATCTTTCTTCCCTTGGATGCAGGGTCGTCCTTACAAGGGAGCCCGGAGGCACGCGCATCAGTGAGAATATCCGTTCTATCATCCTGGATCCCACCTTCACTGAGATGCACAGCATAACGGAGCTGATGCTGTATTCGGCAGCCCGTGCTCAGTTGGTCGAGCAAGTGATCAAGCCCTCCATCGCAAAATCCGAGACAGTAATATGTGACCGCTACATAGATTCGTTCTATGCATACCAGGGCTATGGCAGGGGCCTGGATATGGATATGCTGAAGAAGATCACCAGTTTGGCTATAGGTGACATGATACCCGACATCACAATCTTTCTGGATCTGGATCCGGAAATAGGACTCAGAAGAAGAATGAACGCTGCAAACGGCGACAGGATAGAAAACGAACAGATAGAATTCCACCGCAGAGTTTATGACGGATACAAGCAACTGGCCAGAGAAAACCCTGACCGGATAAAAATCATCGATGCATCCAGGTCTGTGGAAGAGGTATGGCAAGATGTGAGACGGCAGTTGGATATGGCTCTCGGATTTGTGAGAGAGATATGATATGACGGATGTATTAGGTGAGGAGGGCGGAGAATGAAACTTGTGTTCGCAATTGTCCACGATGAAGACGGCCCGAAGGTGATGGAGGAACTGAACAGGAACGGGTTCAGCGTGACCAAGCTCTGTTCCACCGGAGGCTTTCTTAAGGCAGGGAACACTACACTGCTGGTAGGCGTCGATGAAGAAAACCTTGATACAGTTATCGACGTTATCAAGAAAAAATCCAAAAGCAGAAAACAGGTTATCAATTCCAACATGACCCCCAACGGAATGGGAGGCATGTTCATACCTTACCCGGTGGAGGTCGTTGTCGGGGGTGCGACCATATTCGTTCTGGATGTGGACCGGTTTGAAAAGGCATAGACCCGGGCTCAGGGGCTTGCAGGAGGTATGTCTTGAAGATAAGTGAAAATCTCAGCAATGCGGCAGGTCTGTCAGGTCTGCCTGTTAAAGATGACAGGAAAGTAAGGCCGGGCAAACGCGGTGAATTCAGGAGCCGGCTTATAATGGCCGAAGATGCCAACTACGAAGAACACCTGCAGAGGCTCGTGGAGGACATCATCACTCAGGGCGAAAGACTGGCAGAAAGGGTAGACATACGAGAGCTGAAGATATATAAGAAGCTGATAGCAGAATTCCTCGATCTGGTCATCGGAAAGTCGAAAAAGTTCTCAAAAAGAAGTCTGCTCGACAGACGGGGCAGACATAGAGTCTATGCGATAGTCAAAAACATAAATGAAGAACTGGAACAGCTCACGCAGGACGTATTGCAGGAGGAAAAAGACAACATAAGACTTCTCCAGCGTCTTGCAGACATCAGAGGATTGATACTGGATCTGTTCACATGACCGGCAGCTTATGGAAAGCAGCGGCGGCATCGCGGAGCAATGCCGTGTCTGGACATGCTTCCGAGTGATGCCGGATTAATATGCGATCAAGGAGTATTGAATGGATTTTGATAGTATAACTGGTCAAAGGGAAGTGATCGACAATCTTAAACGGTCGCTTTCCGAAGGCAGAGTTAGTCACGCATATATTTTCTCAGGACCTCAGGGGATAGGCAAAAAAACCATAGCGCGTATCTTTGCCGGGCTGCTGCTGTGTGACGAACCCCACGACGGAGCCACATGCGGCAGATGCAAGCCCTGTCTTCTCATGAAAAACGGGACCAATCCCGATTATGTCAGCATCAGTACAGAAGGCTCCAGCATAGGCGTAGACATGATACGCGGCATGCAGAGTGATGCCGTGCTCAGGCCTATGTATTCAAAGCGTAAGGTATATATCGTGGAGGATGCGGTGAGGATGACGATACAGGCTCAAAACTGCCTGCTCAAGACATTTGAGGAGCCGCCGGCGTATGTTGTCGTAATACTGCTGACCACAAACTATGAGAATCTGCTGGAAACAGTCCGTTCACGGGCTCTGCATCTGCAGTTCAGGAAATATACCCATGAGCAGGTGATGCAGGTGCTCAGAACCAGAGTAGGCGGCAGCAGCCATGTACTGGAGCTCATAGCCGATTATTCCGACGGCAGCATCGGAGCAGCGCTCGAGTTGGCAGGCTCCAGTGATTTTTCCGCGCTGCGGGATCAGTTGTTCGACCTGCTGGCCGGGGCAGCAACTGGCAGGACAAAGGACATATTTGAGCTGTCTGCATTTTTTGAAAACAACAGGGAGAACATCGATGTGCTGATGAATATAATGCTGACATACTATCGGGACCTGCTCGTTGCAAGAGAGGGCGGTGAAAGAATGTTGATAAATTCGGATAAAAAAGATATTATATTGAATAATGCCCAAAACAGCCGAAGCAGCAGGATAGTAGAGAGCATAGAGGCTATTGGGACTGTCAGGGAAGCTTTGAGGCAGAATGCGAATTATCAGCTTGCCACAGACTATTTACTGATAAAACTACAGGGATAAACCACAGGAGGACCATTTGATGATAAAGGTAGTAGGAGTAAGATTCAAAAGAGCAGGGAAAGTGTATTACTTTGACCCTGATGATCTACCGATAGAAAAAGGCATGAACGTTATCGTAGAAACTGCCAGAGGTGTGGAATTCGGCGAGGTCGTGATACCGCCCCGTGAAGTCGGGGATGATGAGATCGTTGCCCCGCTCAAAAAAGTAATGAGGATCGCTTCTGAGGATGACAAAAGGCATGCCGGGGAAAACAGGAATAAGGAAAAGGAAGCTTTCGGCATATGCCTTCAGAAAATCAAGGATCACAATCTTGAGATGAAGCTGATAGATGTGGAATACACATTCGACAACAACAAGATCCTCTTCTATTTCACTGCCGACGGAAGAGTGGATTTCAGAGAGCTCGTAAAGGATCTGGCATCTGTATTCAAGACGAGGATAGAGCTCCGGCAGATAGGTGTCAGGGACGAATCGAAGATGATGGGCGGTATCGGCGTTTGCGGCAGGGAACTGTGCTGTTGCTCGCATCTCGGCGAATTCCAGCCTGTATCGATCAAAATGGCAAAGGAACAGGGACTGTCGCTGAACCCGGCCAAAATCTCGGGCAACTGCGGAAGACTGATGTGCTGCCTGAGATATGAGCAGGAGGCGTACGAACATATAATAAAACATGCGCCGAAAACCGGAGCTGTTGTCGAGACGCCTGACGGGCAGGGAGTCGTGGTCGAAATATTCCTTTTGAAGGAAACGGCGAAAGTAAAGCTGGACAAGGACAACGAGACTGACCTGAAAGCATACAGGTTCAATGAGATCAAGGTAATACAGGATGTTGCGGTACAGGATGAAAATGACGCTGAGATAGAGGAATTGAAAGCTTTAGAGGACTAAATCCGCAGGATTCGCTAAATTGTTGACAAAAAGTATTTTAATTATCTGTCTTTGATGATAAAATAATAACTGTTTGTTAAGGGTTAAACAAAATGTAATTTTGAGGAGGTGTACTCTGATGGCATATCGCATCAGTGACGATTGTATCAGCTGTGGAGCATGTGAACCTGAATGCCCGGTTTCATGCATATCAGAAGGTGATACCAAATATGAGATAGACGAGGGAGCATGCATCGACTGCGGATCATGTGCAGATGTCTGTCCGGTCGACGCTCCGAAGCCGGTATAATCAACACGGTTTTTAAGGGGTCAGGCAGCAGCATACGTGCTGAGGCATGGCTCCTTATTTATTTGAGGTGAACGGGTCATGAGGACACCTGAGTGTCCCGCAACTGTGGTGAGGCAGAGTGGCTTATTACATTCGTGATGAGGGTGGATTCGTTGGATATCACGTTAAAGGACAATGAGCGGATAGACGACCTGCAGTATAAGGGTCTAAGGCTGATCCAAAAAGAGGATGGCTTCTGCTTCGGCATTGATGCTGTATTGCTTTCATACTTTGCGCAGGTGCCGAAAAACGGCAGTGTCATCGATCTCGGTACCGGTACGGGGATCATCGCGGTTCTGGTGGCAGCCAAAAAAGACCCTGCCAGGGTAGTGGGCCTGGAAATACAGGCTGACATGGCAGAGATGGCTTCGCGCAGCGTTGCCCTCAATGGGCTGGACGGGCGGATCAGCATAGTCCGGGGAGACATAAGGGATGCTGTGCAGATATTTGGGCCATCCAGCTTCGATGCAGTCGTGACCAATCCGCCGTATATGGAAAAGGGCGGAGGCCTTCTGAATCCGGAGGACGCCAGGGCGATATCGAGGCATGAGATACTGTGTTCGCTCGAAGATGTGATTTCCGTTTCCGCCAGGCTGCTGAAATCCGGCGGGAAATTCTCCATGGTCCACAGACCTCACAGACTGGTGGACATCATGTATCATATGCGCAAATACAGAATCGAGCCGAAGCTGATGAGGCTGGTCCACCCTTCACCAGGTAAAAGGCCAAACATGGTATTGATAAGCGGCACAAAGGACGGAAGGGCCGAGCTGAGGGTGCAGGAGCCGCTGTATGTATATGACGGCTCGGGCAGGTATACGAAGGAAATAGACGTGATATACAACAGAGAGATTGCTGACGATCCCTGCGGGGACAAGTGAGGACGGAGATCAGCGATGAAGCTTTGCCACACTGAAATGCCGCCGGGCCGGCAAAGCATAGCAAGTGAGAAGTATTTTCAGACAGAAATGATATAAAACATTGCCGGGATGTCTGACAGAAGTTCCGGCTGAAAGGCAGAGAGAACATTGGGGAAAACCGGTACGCTGTATTTGGTGGCAACACCCATAGGGAATCTTGAGGACATAACGCTGCGCGCTCTCAGGATACTGAGAGAGGCCGATATCATTGCTGCAGAAGATACACGGCAGACCTTGAAACTGCTCAACCATTATGAGATCAAAAACAGGCTCGTAAGCTATTATGAGCACAACAGGATCGAGAAAGGGAATTACCTGGTCGGTCAGCTTCTTGAAGGGAAAAATGTGGCTCTTGTATCGGATGCAGGGACCCCGGGCATCTCCGATCCAGGGGAGGACCTTGTCGTGCGGGCTGTCAGCAAAGGGATACCGGTCACGATGATACCCGGCCCGGCAGCAGTGATCGCCGGGGTAGTGCTGTCGGGACTGCCTTCAGGAAGGTTTGTGTTTGAAGGCTTCCTGCCGATGAACAAAAGAGCAAGGCGTGAGAGACTCGAATCCATCAGCAGGGAAACCCGAACCATGGTGTTCTATGAAGCTCCTCACAAACTCATATATACACTGAAGGACCTCAGGTGTGCCCTGGGCAACAGGAAGACGGCAATAGCCCGTGAACTGACGAAAAAGTTCGAAGAAGTCTGGCGTACGACACTTGACGAGGCTGTGGACCGATATGAAAATGAAGCTCCAAAGGGCGAATTCGTAATCATCATTGAAGGTGCAGACGAACGCGAGCTGCAGGAAGCGGAAATGAAAAGCTGGGAATCGATCAGTTTGGAAGAGCATGTCAGGATGTACATGGACAGCGGCTTCGATAAAAAAGAGGCAATGAAAAAGGCTGCAGAGGACCGGGGCATCAGCAAAAGGGAAGTCTATAAAGGCCTTATTGAAAACAAATAAGCCCGACTTTTATCGTCGGGCTTCCATGCATTTTGGAATGCGCCGTGCGCACATTCTCCGAACCGCATATTTTGCTCGGACCTGAGGGTCCTTTACGATACGGAGGTTATTTTTTGAGTTCCTTCATGCAAGCCGGGCATATGTTCTTGCCTTTGTAAGTGATGACGTCTTTGGCATCGCCACAGAAGATACATGCCGGTTCATATTTTTTCAATATGATCGTAGAGCCATCGACATATATTTCAAGTGCGTCCTTTTCGGCGATGTCGAGAGTTCTTCTCAATTCTATCGGAAGGACAACTCTACCAAGCTCGTCGACTTTTCTTACTATTCCTGTAGACTTCATACTCTTTCCTCCTTAACTAACATTATTCGACATTCTTTTATAAAAATATACTAACATAAATTCCAGCACGCGTCAACAATTAATTTATATATATTCAAAAAAATGTTATGGAAAAATTAGTGAAAATAATCCATGGAGGTGTCGTTAAACCCAGTAATAATGCGGCACAGCGGTTTGTCAATTTTTGCATTTTGGTTGGCGAAAAAAATTGCGGTGCGAAAACCCTGTATTTTAGCTGGAAAATGCAATAAAAATATTGTTCAAAATTCGACACGCTTTTATAGCTCCGGACACAGTGATTTGTAATTTTTATAATCTGTTTTCAATATAAATAATTGACCGGTTTTATTATGACATATCAGGCTCCGGAGGTCTTCGGATATTTCAGGATGAAAATGGGTTTATCCGGAGATCCTGTGCCTGGAATCAGTGAAGTCGTGAGGGGGAAATCATGAACTATATCTGGGCGGGACTTTTGGCCGTCGGATTTCTGACAGGTATCATCAACGGCAGAATAGACGAAGTGACAAAGGCAGCCTTCAGTTCAGCCGGCAAGGCGGTGGAGCTAAGCCTGGGGCTGCTGGGGATCATGTGCTTTTGGTCCGGACTTATGAAAATAATGGAGAGAAGCGGCATGATAAATCTCATAGCAAAAGCTGTACAGCCGATCCTCAAACCCCTTTTTCCGGAGCTTGAAAACAATGATAAAGCAATGGGAGCCATAGTCATGAATCTATCGGCGAATTTCATGGGGCTTGGCAATGCTGCTACGCCGTTCGGGATAAAGGCCATGGAGGAGCTGCAGAAGCTGAACGGGAAAAAGGATACTGCCTCAGACGCTATGTGCATGTTTCTGGTTCTGAATGCATCGGCATTACAGCTCATACCCACAACTGTCATAGCTATAAGGAGCGATGCCGGATCTGCCGCTCCGGCTGAGATAATTTCGTGTATATGGGCAGCCTCCCTGTGTGCCGCATTTGCAGGAATTCTGGCAGCCCGGCTGCTGAAGCGGATTTGGCGGAACTGGCCTGGTGTCGGGGAAAATGCACGTCCGGCAATGGCCGGGAAAGCAGTGGCGGTTCTGCCATGCAACAGACTGAATGCAGGCAGATATGGCACTGCGCCCGGAAGTATCAGGCCCGGATCAGGGAGCGGGGACAGACCCCGTAAAGGAATAATAAAAAGGACAGGTTGACCGGCGATATGAAAACATCCGCTTTGACTTCCATCTCCATGTACATGCTGCCGGTGACCATCCTGGTCATACTGGGCGCAGGACTTAAGCGAAAAGTCAGGATATTTGATGCATTCACCGAAGGAGCGGCTGAAGGAGTCTCGACAGTTATCAGGATATTGCCTTCGCTGGTTGGTATCCTTACGGCTATAGGTGTCTTCAGGGCTTCGGGGGCTCTGGATGCTATCGTGGGTTTGCTGACACCAGCGGCTTCATTGCTGGGTATACCGGCAGAGGCCATGCCGCTTGTCCTTATGAGGCCTGTATCGGGCAGTGCATCCCTTGCCATCGTATCTGATATCATCGGGAAATATGGCCCGGATTCATACGTGGGGAGAGTAGTTTGCACGATGCTGGGCTCTACCGAGACCATCTTCTATACCCTCGCGGTTTATTATGGTTCCGTCGGCATTAAAAACATAAGGTACACACTGGCTGCAGCTTTGATAGCGGACGGTGTCAGCGCAGCGGCTTCAGCATTCATATGTGCACTGGTTTTCGGCAGGTAGATCATATTCTGAAGAACCGTCCCCTTTTTGAAGAACCGTCCCCTAAAGCAGGCGGAAAGTGCGCAGCAGGAGTCCGGCGTTTCTGTGCAGGCGCAGGGATGTTTTGCTGATCATGTTCAATATGGCCAGCCTCAGCATGCCGAAACAAGCTTCGGGGTCGGACACATACAGCCCGGCAGCGGCTTTTGTGATAAGCAGATACAGGCTGCTGCCCTTCAGCCTCCGGCATGCTGATTCTGCGTTTTCAGCAAAAAAGATGAGCCTTTCTTCACATTCCCTGAGATTTTTATAAAATGAAGAGAAATTCAGTTCCTCTGCATTAAGGGACATCCTGGCGCTGATCAGAGAATCCAGCAAAGAGCACAAACCGCTGAGCCAGGGGAAACAGAATTCATCCAGCAGCAGCACCTCTTCTTCCGTAATATCCGCAACGGAGGCGGCAGCAAACATTGCAGAAATACCCAGGAATGTATCGGATGCGGCACACAGTTCCCACCAGGAAATATCCTGAAAGCGCTTCAGATAAACACTGCTCCATGTTCTCAGCAGGTCAGTGCTTATAATGGCAGGATAATGTCTGTATGACTGCATTTCTATGTACATCTGCATATACTTTCCGACCACAGATGCAACATGCCTGTATGAAGGCAGTACAGCCAGCTTCAGCCTGCACTGTTCTGCCTGGCACATCGCCACCTTACGATTCTTTGACTGTTCTGCCTGGCACCTCATACCTGCATCAGGCAACTTGCATGAGAGTTTGGCTGAGGGGTCCACCGCAGCGGACAGACAGCCCAGCAGGTCCCGGATCTCTTTCTCGTCCCTGATGTCCTTCTTTTTTCTGTACATTTCCAGGTATTCATCGATGGAATGGAGTGAAAGCACAAATGAAAGCATATCTCTGGCATCGGTACCCGGACACATTGAAAACAGGAAGCAGCATGCCTTTTTCACGGAGAACCGCCCCGTAAAGGAGTCTTCCTGTATCGTATCCCTCCGGACGGGGGAGACCGGGAGACACTGCCTCAGCTCTTCTCTGGCGAGGCTGCGCTGTCTGTAGGCTTCAGGCAGCACCTTTCCTGCAAATTTCGCATAGAACACGGCTGCCTCACTCAGTTTTCCCATGGGTCCAGCTCCCTTCACCGATCCCTGACGGCTTGTCTTGCACACAGATACTCCCTGTTAAGATTTTATTTTTCGCAGTAGTGATATATTCACGTGGCATAATATTACTTGAAAAATAAATGTCCAAACGGTATATTAAAATAAGATCTGATATGGTTCAGGGCTGTTTTTCACAGATATTCCATGAAACAGTGGGAAAGCTATATGATAATGGAGGCATAAAGATGAGCAAGAACACTTTTTACATTACTACACCGATATACTATCCAAGCGACAGGCTGCACATAGGGCATTCATATACAACTGTGGCGGCAGATGCGATTGCCAGGTACAAAAGGCTCCGTGGCTTTGACGTTATGTTTCTCACAGGGACGGACGAGCACGGCCAGAAAATACAGCGCAAGGCTGAGGAGAAGGGCGTGAGCCCCAAGCAGTATGTAGACGAGATAGTCGCCGGCATAAAAGAGCTCTGGAAGCTGATGAAGATCACCAACGACAGGTTCATAAGGACGACTGACAAAGAGCATCAGGCCACTGTCCAGAAAATATTCAAAAAGCTTTATGACAACGGAGACATTTACAAGAGCGAGTACGAAGGCTGGTACTGCACACCCTGCGAATCGTTCTGGACGGAGACACAGCTGGAGGATGGCAAATGTCCGGACTGCAACAGGGAAGTAGAGCTCACGAAAGAGGAAAGTTATTTCTTCAGGCTGTCCAAATACCAGGACAGGCTTATAAAGCATATAGAGGAGAATCCTGAATTCATCCAGCCTGTATCGAGGCAGAATGAAATGCTGAACAATTTCCTGAGGCCGGGTCTGGAGGATCTTTGCGTATCAAGGACGACATTCGACTGGGGCGTACCGGTGACATTTGACGACAAGCACGTTGTCTATGTATGGATCGATGCGCTGTCGAATTACATAACAGCGCTGGGATACCTTTCGGAGGACGATTCTGCTTACCGCAGATACTGGCCGGCGGATGTCCATCTGGTAGGCAAGGAGATAGTCAGATTCCACACGATTATTTGGCCTGCGATGCTGATGGCCCTTGGTGAGCCGCTGCCGAAGCAGGTATTCGGCCACGGCTGGCTGCTGCTGGAGGGCGGCAAAATGTCCAAGTCTGTCGGGAATGTGGTGGATCCGGTCATACTCATCAAAAAATACGGTCTGGACCCCATAAGATATTTCCTCCTCAGAGAAGTACCCTTCGGATCCGACGGCGTATTTTCCAATGAAGCGCTGATCCAGAGGATCAATTCCGATCTGGCCAATGACCTGGGCAATCTTCTGAACAGGACAGTTGCCATGATCGACAAATATTTCGGCGGCACCATACCGGAACAGCGGGAGGAGGGCGAATTCGACAGCGATCTCAGGGATACATTCGCTGAACTTCCAAACAAAGTTGAGGAGCTTATGGACAGGTTCCAGTTCAGCACTGCGCTGGCTGAGATTTGGAAGGCCATATCGAGGACAAACAAATATATAGATGAAACAATGCCGTGGGTGCTGGCAAAATCTGAAGACAAGAAGCCGCGCCTTGCCGCTGTCATGTACAACCTGGCAGAAAGCCTCAGGATCATATCGATCCTTATACAGCCCTTCATGCCTGAGACGCCGCAGAAGATGCGGGAGCAGCTTGGCATTGCAGATCGTCCTGCCCCTGACTGGGACAGTGCGAAAAAGTGGGGAGGTTATCCTGCCGGGGTTTCGGTCAGAAAAGGCGAAGCACTTTTCCCAAGGATCGACATAAAGAAGGAACTGGAGGAGCTTGAGGCATTGTCGGCAACGAATAAAGGCGAGGCGGAAGGCAGCCAGCATGCATCAGATATGAAACAGGCCGCAGAATGCAAACCGGCAGGAGCGAAAAGTGCTGCCGGCAAAGCAGACGGCAATGATGCGGGCAAAGAAAGCAAATTCATAACGATAGATGATTTCGCCAGACTTGATCTGAGAGTGGCAAAGGTACTCGAGGCCGAAAAGATAGAAGGCTCAGACAAGCTCCTGAAGCTGAAACTTGAACTTGGCGGCGAGACCAGGCAAGTTGTGTCCGGCATCGCAAAGCATTACACTCCAGAAAGCCTCATCGGAAAATCTGTGATACTGGTGGCCAACCTTAAACCGGTCAAACTAAGAGGTGTGGAGTCACAGGGCATGATCCTGGCTGCATCGAATGATGATGATCTGGTGATCGCTACACTGGACAGCGACATAGACAGCGGCGCCAAAGTCACCTGAACGCCGCTGTATCCTGCTTTGTTGCAGTGCTGCTGATAATAATATATAATAAACAAAAGAAGCTGTGAGCTGAAGCGAGGTTATGTATGCTATTTGACACACACGCACATCTGGATGACGAAAAGTTTGCCGATGATCTGGACGAGGTGATATCGAGGGCTGAAGCAAACGGTATCGGGTACATACTGACTGCATCTTCTGATATAGCCTCGTCTGTTGAAAATATTACACTGACGCAAAAACATAGAATTTTTTATGCCGCCGTCGGAATACACCCGCATAATGCAGTCAATCATAACAAAAGTGTCATATCAATGCTGAAGGAATTTGCATCCTATCCGAAGGTGGTCGCTATCGGCGAGACAGGTCTGGACTACTATTATGACAATTCACCCCGTGAAGCACAGAAAATCTGTTTTGCCAGGCATATATCGCTTGCGAGGGAAGTCAGGCTGCCCATTATCGTCCATGACAGAGAAGCCCACGAGGACACGCTGAACATACTGAAAAGTGAAAATGCGAAGGATGTGGGCGGTGTTTTCCATTGCTACAGCGGCAGTGTAGAGATGGCAAGGGAAGTGATGGAGCTCGGCTTTCTGATCTCGATCGCGGGACCTGTTACCTTCAGGAATGCCAGGAAGCTGTTGGATGTAGTGAAGTATGTTCCCGACGACATGCTGCTTGTCGAAACGGATTCTCCGTATCTGGCTCCGGAGCCTCACAGAGGCAGAAGGAATGAGCCGGCATATGTAAAATTGGTAGCTGAGAAAATAGCAGAAATAAAGGGGAAATCTCTTGAATACATCGCTGAGACCACAACATCCAATGCGAAGAGATTGTTCGGCATCCAATAAAAATCGATCCGGTGGTGTGATATGAAAAAATTTATCCTTGTAATGGTATCTGCCCTTTTGATCGCTTTATTCATTGCATTCAACTACCTGTTGTGGGACAGGGAAAGCAAGCTGGCTGAGATAAGGAACCTCGAATCCGTCAATGCAAGCTACAGCGCGAGTGTAAGCGTACACAAGAGGGAAATAAACACGCTGGAGGAAGAGGTAAAAAGCCTGAACAATCAGATCACACAATACAGGGATGAAATAGATAAGCTGCTTCAGGAAAGAGATCAGGCGATCAGTGACAGGCTGCAGGAGGAAGCGACACTTAAGGCAAAGGTCGACTTCATCAACGTCCTGAAAGAGCATACAGACATCCAGGTCTTGTCCAGACCGGTCGTTTTATGGGCTGAGGCGGTGAACAACGGCAGCTTCGACGAAGCCTTCGACATCGAGTATGAAGGAGTGCCTCCCAGGGAGAGGACAGTCAGCCTCAGTACCTATGTCGAGCAAATGAAGGCCACAGTAGAAAGAATTGAGATAAATGAAATCAAAGTGGACAGGCTCCGGGGCTATGGCACCGGAGACATCTATCTGAATGTCAGGTTCAGTGTCAGGCTGGTGGAAGACGCAGACATCAGTTCCTCCCGTTTTTCTGACGGCGAGAACGAGATGTATGTAAAGCTGGATTACTCCAAAGACAAGAAAGCTTTTATCATATCATCCATGAATATTTACTGAAACCAGTCCAAATCGACATAAAATCCTCACACAATATTATAGGACTCATATAATGATACTGAAGTGTACCCAGAGCCGGAGGAATCATTATATGAAAAAAGAAGATGTAAAGAAAGATATTACGAAAGCTGTGCCGGGCGGCACGATGCCGCATCTTGGGCCAAAACAGCATATGAAAGCTGCACCTGAGATATTACCGGCCCAGAAGACTTCAAAAACTTCGCCTGCAAAAACTGCTCCCAAAGCATCTCCTGAGAAGACTGCTCCCAATATATCGCCTGTCAATATTGTCCCGGGCAATGCTCCGACATTGGCTGCTCCTGATATGTCACCGATGCAGGCAATGCCCAACGCGCTGCCGGTACAGGCGACGCCGGATAAAATGATGACACAGGCGGCAGCAAATGCGGCTCCGGTCAGCAAAATGCCTGACGATATGCCGGTCCAGCCCGGACCCGCAGGAGTCATGCCTTCCATGATGAACCAGGTACCCATAATATGCTGCCCTTACCTGATGAACATGCAATGTCCGATGATCCATGGGGCGAATCTAATGGGGATGAATATGATGAACGGCGCCATGCCTTTTGGGACGGGTGCTTTTCCGGATAATATGATGCCGTATACTGCAGGCGGACCAGTAATGGGCCTTCCGGGCAACAATATGTATCCGCCGTATGGTATGGGTGCTGCACCTTACATGAATGATAAATCCTTACCCATGGGCGGGATGGATTATTGATTTCCCGCCGATCCAACTATGCCGACCTATGAACCAGGAGCTGTATCACTACAGCTCCTTTTGCCATATACGGGGCCGGGCAGACCGGCCCGATCTGTCAGTCAACAGCATACCTGGTATAAAAAAGCGATACTATGTATATAATCCAGATTGCAGGAATTTGATGGCAATAAATTGACAAACGGACCATATTGACATAAAATAGCTTGCAGTCCTTTAGCAATAAATAAACAGGAGGTTTTTTTGGTTGTTGATATTTGTCAAAAAAATCAAAAGGTTTTTTTCGCTGAAGAGGCATCTGCTGCTGCTTGCACTTGCTGCGGCAGTGTCATCCGTGGCAGGATACGGCGTTTTTTCACAGCTTGAGAAGGACGTTGTGATAAATGATGACGGCAGCGTCATTACCTGCAAGACAATGAAAAATACCTTTGAACAAGTATTGGACCAACTCGGCATCGAAGTCGGGGAACATGATTTCACCAGTATCCCGCCCGATACCGCACTGGACACGACAAAACCCAATGAACTCTATATAAAAAGAGCTGTGCCGGTGTATATCACCGCTGACAACAAGACAACTGAGGTCATGACGTACAAAGATACCGTAGAGGAGATGTTCAGGGACAGCCCTGTAAGGCCCAGGAGCTGTGACCGGGTCGTTGGTGCAGCGATGACGGACAGTATCACCAGCGGCATGGAACTGAGTATCGTAAGAGTCTCGGAGAGATATGTGAGCGAGACCGAAGAGATACCTTTTGAAATCCAAAGAAGGCCAAACAGAAGGATGGATGAAGGAACCGAGCGCATATTCCAACCCGGTCAGGAGGGCGTGCTTCAGAAGGTGTACAAGGTGGTCACCGAAGATGGAGCAGAGGTGGCAAAGCAGCTGGTGAGAGAGACCATACTGCAGAATCCCGTAAACATGATCGTTGAATATGGCACGGTACTGAACCATATTACTTCGAGGGGTGAAGTGGTAAGGTACACCAAGGTCATGGATATGAGGGCCACAGCCTATACCGCTTCGCTCAAGGACACCGGGAAAGCGCCCGGGCATCCGCTGTTTGGGATAACAGCCACCGGAATGAAGGCCAGGAAGGGCGTGATAGCGGTGGATCCCAAAGTCATACCGCTGCATACCAAAATGTATGTGGAAATACTCGACGGCAAAACGCCGGACTACGGATTCTGCATAGCCGGAGATGTGGGGAGTGCGATCAAGGGCGACAAGATCGACCTCTATTATGACTCACAGGAGTATGTGGACCGCTTCGGTATAAAAAAGGTCAGAGTATATATACTGGATGAACAATAGTCACGCTGCCGGGATGCGGGCTGCATTGCCCGTTATCGGTACAGGTTGTTCGGGAAGGGCATGATATGGGAACAGATGTCAGAAGGATCCTCAGGAAACTCAATATACGGCCGACCAAAGCATTCGGCCAGAATTTTCTGACAGATACATGGGTACTGCAGAATATAGCAGAAGCTGCAGAGCTTACTCCAAATGATACGGTGCTTGAAATAGGGCCCGGCCTCGGGAGCCTGACTTCGTGGCTGGCAGAGGATGCCGGCTTTGTGGTAGCTGTGGAAATAGATAACAGGCTGGTACCTGTATTGCACGATCTGCTCATTGCCTACCGCAATGTCCATATAATAAATGCTGACATACTGAAGCTGGATCTGAAAAAAGAGCTTGCACCGTTTATGACAGCAGATGACGGTACACCGCGTACGCTGAAAGTAGTGGCAAATCTGCCGTATTATATAACGACACCCGTCATAATGAAACTGCTTGAAAACGGCCTGGAAGCTGAGTGTATGGTCTTCATGGTACAAAAGGAAGTGGCCCGCAGGATGATGGCAGAGCCCGGAGGTAAGGACTATGGAGCCCTTACAGTGGCGGTCAGGTATTATTCAGCACCGTCGATCATAATGGATGTGCCGCCGGACTGCTTCATACCACAGCCGGATGTCGATTCATCGGTTATCAGGCTGGATCTGTATAAAACGCCGCCGGTCGAGCTAAAGGACAAAGATCTATTCTTCAAAGTCGTAAAAGCGGCGTTCGGACAGAGAAGAAAGACACTGGTAAACGCATTGAACAATGCGGGTTATATCGGTGCAGACAAGGAGCAGATCCGGATACTGCTCGAGAAAACCGGCATAGATGAAAAGCAAAGGGGCGAAACACTGTCGATCAGCCAGTTTGCACAACTGGCAAACCATCTGTATGAACTGCTGCACTGACGCAGTTGAGGTGTGACCTGTACCATCAGCGGGATATGGGCGGAGCCGGCCAAATATCCGGTGACATTCAAAACCTGATAAACACCTTATATATCAAACCAAACAGAAAGCCCGGTTGGAAACAACCGGGCTTTTGCTGCTATATTGTGTGACAGGCTGTTATGCCGTCAATAAACTATTGCTTTGCCGTCTCAGCCTTTCAGCCTCTTTTCCAGGGCTTCAAGCTGAGAATAGAGTTCCTTCGGCATCTTCTCGCCGTATGATGCATAGTGCTCCCTGATCGATTCGACTTCTTTGAGCCACTCTTCTCTGTTGACACTCAGCAACTCCTGCATGGCTTCCTCGGAAATATCGAGTCCGTCAGTATCGATGGCATCAACGGTGGGCATATAACCTATAGGAGTTTCGACTGCTTTTCCTTCACCGGAGACTCTTTCCACTATCCACTTGAGGACACGGCTGTTTTCACCGAATCCGGGCCACAGCCAGTTGCCTTCTTTATCCTTGCGGAACCAGTTGACGTAGAAAATCTTCGGGAGCTTGTCAGCAGTTGTTTTCGCACCCATTTCGAGCCAGTGCTGCAGATAATCGCATACATGATATCCTATGAATGGCAGCATAGCGAACGGATCGCGGCGTACTTTGCCGATATCATCAGATATTGTTGCAGCAGTTATTTCAGAACCCATTATCGAACCCATGAATACACCATGGTTCCAGTCAAAGCTCTCATGCACCAGGGGTACTGTGCTTGGACGGCGTCCGCCTACGAGGATCGCAGAAATCGGCACACCATTGGGATCCTCCCATTCCGGAGCAATAACGGGACACTGGCTTGCAGGTGCTGTGAATCTGGCATTGGGATGGGCTGCCTTATCATCGGAATCAGGTGTCCAGTCCTTGCCTCTCCAGTCGATCAGGTGATCGGGAGCGTCAGTGCCTATGCCCTCCCACCATACATCGCCGTCATCAGTCAGTGCAACGTTCGTGAATATGGTATTCTTTTCGCAGCTGAGCATAGCGTTCGGATTCGATTCCATGGATGTACCGGGAGCAACACCGAAGAAACCAGCTTCAGGATTTATTGCATAAAGACGGCCGTCCTCTCCGAATCTCATCCAGGCAATATCGTCACCAATGGTTTCGACCTTCCAGCCAGGGATCGTCGGGATCAGCATCGCAAGGTTGGTCTTTCCGCAGGCACTGGGGAATGCACCGGTAACATAGAACTTCCTGCCCTTGGGATCGGTAATCTTCAGGATGAGCATATGTTCAGCCATCCAGCCTTCATCCCGCGCCTGGACCGATGCGATGCGAAGTGCGAAACACTTCTTTCCGAGCAGGGCATTTCCGCCGTAGCCTGATCCGTAGGACCAGATAGTCCTTTCCTCGGGGAAGTGGCTGATATACTTATCCTCCATCGGAGCACAGGGCCAGGTGGAATCCTTCTGTCCTTCTGCCAGCGGAGCGCCCACTGAATGCAGGCAGGGTACGAATTCTCCATCTCCGAGCGCATCCAGTACTTCCTTGCCCATTCTTGTCATTATCCTCATGTTGGCTACAACGTAAGGGCTGTCTGTCAGCTCAACACCTATCTTTGATATGGGCGATCCGATGGGGCCCATCGAGAAGGGGATGACATACATGGTCCTGCCCTTCATGCAGCCGGTATACAACTTTTTCATGGTCGCCTTCAATTCGGTCGGGTCGATCCAGTTGTTGGTCGGACCTGCATCTTCCTGAGTCTTGGATGAAATAAAGGTTCTATTTTCAACACGTGCCACGTCAGACGGGTCACTGCGGAAAAGATAGCTTCCGGGGCGTTTTTCCGGATCCAGCGGAGTTGCCATCCCCGCGTCGACCATTTCCTGCAGCAAACGTTTATTTTCTTCTTCGGAACCATCGCACCAATAGATTTTGTCAGGCTGACACATTTCAGCCATTTCATTCACCCAATCCAGCAACTTCTTGTTCTTCGTCAATTCAAACTCTCCTTTCGTAGTGACATAATTATATTATTTCCCCAATGGATTTTGTACTAACAGGATTTTTGTCTTTTTGTCAACCTATATAAATGTGGTCAAATGTGCAATAATACGCAGTTAAACTTGGTTAATTTTTTCACTAATCATTTTAAATATATTAACACATAATCATGAAACATTCAATATAAAAACATTCAAAAAATAACAACAAAATGCCTTGCTGCATCAGTGCAGGAACAGCGGCGACGACTGCCGGGTATGCAGGGTATGGCCCGTTATGACATCCATTTCATCGGTATCCTGAGGTCCGGCACGCAAAAGATGCAGAGGCGGGAATCGCAAAGCAGGCGGATGTCCCGACCGGAAAACCGGTATATTATCTCCAATACATTTTTGCAACTTTAAAAACACTTTCCTGCATTTTTGCCTGTCCTGACAGCGGGGAGTGCCCGGGATATGGTAGTCAGAAAAAGTGGACAAAATCCGGTACAGGACTAGCGGGTACGGCGTGGGGATGATGCGGCTGAGATGGCAAAAGGCATGACTGCGGTGGTGGTCTGAGTGATTTTTTTGGCGGACATTACATATATATGTTTATGAAACTATAGTCAATATGGTACAGTAGTCTGCCGTAAAGGTTAAGGCGGCAGGAGTCGGAGAGGTGCAATATGGATACCGTTTATGCAAATAGATTCCAGAGGGACTTCATTATATTTGCAAACGAGGACGGCGGCTTTGAAGACGGGTCGAAGCCGTCCGGTCATGTCAGGCTGGAGATCCGGGGCGGGAAAGGGAAGCTGGACACCGTCATACACAATCTGAAAGACGGGAAAGGCAGATATCGGTATTGGCTTTATCTTATAAAGCTGTCCGGTGACCGCACCGATCATGTCAGGATAGGCGAAATAATGCACACGTCAGGCCGTGCCGAGCTCCGATATGAATTCTCCACTCACCATGCAGGCGGCACATCCCGCATCATCAATGAATTTGACATTGCGGCGGTGGTAGTCGGGTATGGGGACGGTCCTCCGGATAATATCATCTGTCCGCTGGCTGCGTACAGGAAGAAAGTGATGGGTTGGAGAAACGGATTCAAAAAAGCGCTGCAAGCCGAATGTGAAAAAACTGACTGTTTGCAAAAGACAATGAGCAGTCCTGTGTATACGCCGGAGAAAAAGCAGACCCTCCGGGAAGGGGCAGCAGGATCCCGGTCAGAACAGCGGCCGCTGTCAGCGGAGAAAGTTCCCGGGCCGCAGTATCCTGGAACATCGGACAATGGAGAGAGGGGGAGGCACCAATCCCCGCCCTCTGTTGAGCATATCAAAGAAGAACAGTCAGGAGCAGAGCAGCAACTGGGCAGCACAGCGGCATCAAATGTGCGGCTGGAGCCTGTGTCCGAGTCTGGGCGTGAAACCGGGACCGTATATGAAGCAAAGCCTGAAAATGTGCCTGAGCCTGAAAGGGAGCCTGCACGTGATACGGAGGCTGAAAACGCACCTGGTCCGGAGCTGTATGCATCTGCCGGGTCAACGGAAATCAGTGACCTGACCGGACCAGTATCATATGGAGACTGGGAAGCCGAAGGCGGACAGGACCAGGAAAAGTCAGGTGAAGTCAGCAGTCTGGACCTCGAGAGGATAAACACCGGCTGTGTTTATCTCAATGGCAATCTCTGCAGCGCCCTGATCAATGACAGGAGCAACCCCGACCCGTGCGGTTCATGCAGAATAAGCCGAAGCGGCATAACTGAAAAAGCGCATTCTCCTGGAAATCTGGAAGGACTGGAGCGGGATCTCGATCAGAGCTTTGAGGTCTGCGACCCTTTCCACAGCGGGAGGAGCGACTATAAATGGTGGAAAGTGACGAACCCTGTTAATCTGAACAACATATTATATCAAAACAGCATCCGCTCTCCGCTGATGTTCAACCCAGCGGTGATGATGGCCCACTACAGGTACAAACATCTCATAATAGGCATCTTCACTCATAAAAACGGGAAGAGATATGTGGTCTGCGGAGTCCCGGGCAGATATATGGCAGACATGAAGCCTTTCGGGGAGATGAACAAATGGGTGCAGACCCAGGGAACCCGGCCAAGGTATGGAGCCTTCGGGTACTGGCTCATCTATATCGATCCCCATGACGGCAAGATACTCAATCTGAACAAATAACACATATAATTCGACAGTACGCTCCTCAAACATTTTTTCCTGCTGAAACAGCAATTTGGCAAACATTTTTGTTCTTTGCCCCGTAACATATTCAGAAAATATTTCTATGTAATAATCGGGCAGATATGGTAAAATAGACTGGAACACATGAAACGGGGGTGGTACTCTGCTGTACGTATTTATCGGATGCTTTGCATTCGGTGTGTTCTATGCCGTCATATCCTTCATACTTGGAGGATTGAGCGACCAGGGCGGCGACAGCATTGGTATCGACCATGACATAGATATAGGCGTAAGTGTCGACGCAGACGGGATCGAAGTGGACGGTGATTTTGACATCGGGGCAGACGCTCCTCCGGATATGGATATCGCTGCGGGAGCAGAGGCGGACCCTGCAGCCGATGTGCAGCTTTCAGATGCGCCAGACACTGCCGGCTCACCATCACCTTTCAGCCCTCTTGTTTTGGCAAGTGCCATAACCACATTCGGAGCGGTAGGGCTCATATCGATGAAAGGCTTCGGGTTGAGCGGCCTGGCCAGTACCTTCGTGGCACTTGGATTTGCCGGTGCCATGGGAGCGGCGATATTCTACGGCATAGTCAAATTCATGTACGGTTCCCAGTCCAATTCAGTGTTTTCGCTGGAAGACCTTGTTGGATATGAAGCGGAGGTCATAACCTCTGTTCCGGCAAAAGGGCTGGGTGAGATAGCTTATACAGTCAAAGGCGTGAGAGGCACTCTGTCTGCCAGATCTCTGGAAGGCACTGAGATCCGCAGGGGAGCAGTTGTCATCATAAGAGAGATCGCAGGCAATGCAGCCGTCGTTCAGCAGAAGCTGACCATAGATGATGTCGAGCTGAGTGACGGAACATTGAAACAGGCGGAAAAATGACAGATACGAAAAACGAATAAAACACATAAAGGGGGTTTTTAAATGGGATACCTTATACCGGTACTTATCGCACTTGCCCTTGTCGTTGTCATCTTCATACTGATATCAGTATTCGTGGGAAGATATGTCAAGGTCGGACCCGATGAGGCGCTGATTGTGTCAGGCCGGAAAAAGAGGCTTCCAAACGGTCAGGTCGTAGGATTCAGAATAGTAAAAGGCGGAGCAACATTTGTCTGGCCTGTCCTTGAGAAAGCCAAAACCATATCTCTCAGGATCATGCCTCTGGACGTGAACTCCAGTGCATACACGTCACAGGGAGTACAGGTCAATGTGGACGGTGTGGCCCAGGTCAAGATCGATTCCACACATGAAGCTATCGCAACAGCTGCAGAGCAGTTCCTGAGTCTGAAGGAAGAAGAGATCAGGCGCATAGCGACGCAGACCCTGGAGGGCCACCTGCGTTCTATCGTCGGCAACCTCACTGTCGAAGAGATCATGGCAAACAGGGACGCATTTGCACAAAAGGTGCAGGAGCTGGCGGCCAGCGATCTTGCCAACATGGGGCTGAGGATAATCTCATTCACGATCAGAGAGATCGCGGACAAGAATGGCTATCTTGAGAGCCTCGGTAAAGCGCAGATCGCCAGAGTCCAGAGAGATGCAGTGATCGGACAGGCTGAAGCAAAGAGAGATGCTGACATAAAGAGCGCCGAAGCCATGCAGGCAGGCCAGACAGCCAAGTATCTTGCTGAGACCAGGGTGGCAGAAGCCAACAGGGACAAAGAAATGAAGATGTCCGAATACCAGGCTTCGATCAATGAGAAAAAGGCTGAAGCTGACCTCGCATACGACAAGAAAAAATATGTGCTCCAGCAGGAAGTCGAAAAAGAAGCCATGCAGGTCGAAATCGTAAAGAAACAGAAAGAGATCGAACTGCAGGAGCAGGAAGCGCTCAGAAAAGAGCAGGAACTGGATGCAATGATCAGAAAGCCGGCTGAGGCGGAAAAGTACAGGACAGAACTGAGCGCAGAAGCTGACAAGGTCAGAAAATCAAAGGAAGCCGAAGCCCAGTCATTCGCTATCAAGGCGGAGGGCGCTGCGAAGGCCGAAGCGATCAAGGCTGCAGGTCTTGCAGAGGCTGAGGTCATAAAGGCGAAAGGTGAAGCGGAAGCCGAAGCCCTTGCCAGGAAGGCCGAGGCTTACAAGCAGTTCAATGACGCTGCCATAGCGCAGATGGTCATCGAGAAGTTGCCTGAGATTGCAGCAGCAATAGCACAGCCGCTGGCTAAGACGGAAAAGATCGTTATGATCGGAGAATCAGGGGCTTCCAAGATCACCAGGGACATCACGGGTGTAATGGCCCAACTGCCTGAAACTATAAAGGGACTGACGGGGATAGACCTGACCAATATACTCAAAAACTATGCGGATCCGAAAGCAGGACCGGCAGATGAAGAAAAAGAGCAATAGGATCAGTCAGTAAGGATGACAGAAGATAAGGTTTTGTACGAAAAACAATAAATAGTCAAAAAACATTAAAAGATATGCTTTTTTGGCGAAATATTGTATAATATAAGGAGACGTTTCCGGAGGGCTGTATTTCCGGAGATGATCTCCTTAAAATTTTCTTTGACGTGTATCAGAAGTCTTTAAATCGCCGAAAGGATGCTGATTTCATTGACTGCCAAAAAAAATAAGGTCGAACTCAGGATAGCCGGCAAGGATTACAAAGTAGTAGGATCGGAATCGGTGGAATACATACACAGGGTCGGCCTTTATGTAGACAGAAAAATGACGGATATACTGAAAATGAACAACAAGCTCAGCACTTCGCTGGCGGCTGTTCTCACGGCAATCAATGTGGTTGATGATTTGTTCAAGAGCCGGGAATCCGAGCATGAGTTGAAAAATCAGCTGAAAAAGGTCACTGAGGAACTGGAAAGACTAAAGAGAGAAAACAAGGCATTGCAGCAGGAAAATACATCATTGAGCGATCAGAACACAGAATTGAAGCTGGAGTTGGCAAAAAGGGAAGCGGAACTCAATGAAGTGCGCAACTCACTGGACAAGGCGGAGCGAGTCAGGGAACAGGTTTAGGCTGTTCGGATACCTATATGAGCCCTCAGCCCCGGGTCTGTCGTTATGACCGCAGCCTGAGCCGGACTTGTCCACCCAAGATATGCATGGCAATGAAAACGGAGCAATCCAGCCGCTTTGCGAGGCAAACCCTGCAGAGCTTTTTTTATGCAACCGGATTTTTATTCCGGAGATCAGAGGACAATAATATGAAGTACAGCAACCGCAAGAGATGACCGGCTGATATGACGGAAACTATGTACCAAAACAAAGCCGATGTGGTTGATGCGGCTTATGGAATGAAGATGGGAGCAGATATGAAAAAATCAGTTGAACTGCTGGCTCCGGCAGGTGACATGGAATCTCTGCACGCAGCGGTGGAAAACGGTGCAGACGCAGTTTACCTCGGCGGAAAGCTTTTCAATGCCAGACAGCAGGCAGGCAATTTTGATATCGCGGAATTACAGGAAGGATTGAGATATGCTCATGCCAGGGGTGTGAGCATTTATCTGACGCTGAATACTCTGCTCAGAGATGATGAGATCCCCCAGGCACTGGACTATGCCGGCGAGGTCTGCAATGCCGGGATAGACGGCATAATAGTTCAGGATCTGGGTCTGGCAGCATTGCTTAGGAGGACATTCCCGGACCTGCCGCTGCACGGGAGCACCCAGATGACGGTGTACGATCTGGAAGGCGTACGGCTGCTTGAAGAAATGGGGTTCCAAAGAGTGGTGCTGGCAAGGGAACTGACTCTGGAGCAGGCAGCATGGATAGCCCGCAACACAGAGCTCGAGGTGGAAATGTTCGTACATGGAGCGATGTGCGTATGCTACTCGGGACAGTGCCTGATGAGCAGCATGATCGGCGGCAGAAGCGGCAACAGGGGCAGGTGTGCCCAGCCGTGCAGGCTCGCCTATACCCTTGTCAGTTCCGACGGCAAGAACAGGCAATCCGACCAACAGCGCTACCTGTTGAGCCCGAAGGATATGAATACTTTGGAATACATCGCTGAAATCGCAGCTTCAGGCATCAGATCCCTCAAAATAGAAGGCAGGATGAAGAGTCCCGAATATGTGGCCACTGTGGTCCGGATCTACAGGAAATACCTTGATACGGGGCTGGAACAGGTCGAAAAGGGTGCTGCTTCAAAACTAAGCATCGATGAAAGAGACAGGAAGGACTTATTGCAGATATTCAACAGAGGCGGTTTCTCACCAGGCTATCTGAAAGGCAAAACAGGTGCCGATATGATGAGCTATGAAAAGCCCAACAACAGCGGCATCTGTATAGGAAGTACAATATCATACGACAGAAGGCGGAAAACTGTCAGAATCAGGTTGGAGGACGACTTGTCCATCGGCGATGGCATAGAGATATGGACCGGAGGCTCCGACAGCCCCGGAGGCACTGTCAGTCTGCTGAAAAAGGATGGCCGGAACGTAAAAAAAGCTGCGAAGGGCGACAGCGTCGAAGCCGGTTTTTTCAGTGGGAGAATAGCACCAGGGATGAAAGTGTACAAGACGACCGATGCAGAATTGATCAGGGAAGCCCGAAGGACTTTCAGTGACGGAAATATGAAGCGTATCCTGATCAGAGGCGCTGCTGTCCTGGAAAAAGGCCATCCGCTGGTGCTTACAGTGGATGACGATAAAGGGCACAGGATAGTCTTTTCGGGATCAGTTCACGCAGAAACTGCTGTAAACAGGCCGCTTACCAGGGAAAGGCTGACTGCGCAGTTGAAAAGGACCGGATCTACGCCTTTTACCTTTATCCGGCTGGATGTTGACATGCAGGATGGGCTGACCATTCCCATCAGTGAAATCAATGATGTCAGAAGGAAAGCCCTTGAAGCATTATATGAAGCAAGGGCAGACAGGTATCCGGACAGGTACTGCAATAACACCGGCATGGGAGATGGAAATGTTGTCGATGCGCATATCGGCGGGCAGTACAAATCGAATCAGAACAGCCTGGATGACAGGTCAGTTCTGAAAACCAGGCGGCCTCTGATATCATTGTACTTTTACAGATGGGACGAAAAACATGACCTGGCGGGGCTAGGCGCTGACAGGCTCTACATGCCGTTATCTGCACTTTGGAGACCGGGTTTCAGACATGCTGCCGAGGCTGCTGCAAATGCCGGGGCAGAGGTATTTTGCTGGCTTCCTCCGGTTGCCAGGGGGAACTATGAAAAGCTTATCGACAGGTTCATTGCCGAGTACAACAGCAGGGGAACAATCGACGGCGTCCTGGCGGCAAATACAGGGACAGTCCGCAAACTGGCCGGGATCGATGGGTTGAAAGTGGCCGGAGACATATCTCTCAACCTTTTCAACTCACATTCTGTCGCAAAGGCTGCAGGGCTTGGACTGGAAAGTGCTGCGGTGTCTGTTGAGCTGACCCTCCGGCAGATATCCGGATTGACGGAAAACCTGAAACAGGTATCAGAAAATGTTCAGGCGTATGAACAGAGGCAGCTGGGAGCGATAAAGCTGGAAGCCGCTGTATACGGCAGGCTCCCCCTGATGATCAGCGAATACTGCCCGCCGGGATGTATCGAGGGCGGTTTTGCCAGTTCGTCAAAATGCGTCGGTTGCTGCGGCAGTGGCGAGTACTCACTGAGGGACAGGCTCGGCATGGAATTTCCTGTCCTGTGCGACAATATCGATTGCAGGAGTACCATACTCAATTCGAATGTGCTTTTTGTGCCCGATGCCCTCAGCAGCCTCGCTGATGCAGGCATCGACATTTTCAGGCTATATATATGGGACGAGGACACCGATACAATAAAAGAGCTTGTAAGGCTGTACAGAGCTGCGCTGGCCGCACCTGACACCGGCGAAAAAGCGGCTTCGGGCCGGCTGGCGGAGAAGATAAAAGCCTCAGGGTTTACAAAAGGTCATTACTACAGGGGTGTTTAGCGGAGCGGGGACATTGCCTGCGGGCAGGATACCTCATAAGAGTGTCGGAACTGTCCGGAAAACGGAAACATGCCGGAGCTCACAGTATAGCATAGAAGTGTATTTTGGAGAACCTTCCCCGAAATCAGGAACCATCCCCGAAGGAGGAGAGCATATGGAAAACAGAGTCAAAGTGTATATCAATGTCCGGGGTGAGGGCAGGATCCCGCAATATGCCTCAAAGCACGCAGCGGGCTGTGATCTGTTCGCGACCATGGATATGGTCATAAGGCCCGGAGAGACGAAGATAATGCCCCTGGACTTTTCAATGGCAGCAGACACAGATCTGGAAGCCCAGATCAGGCCGAGAAGTGGCCTGTCCCTGAGAACCCAGCTCAGGATACCAAACAGTCCAGGAACGGTGGACAGTGATTACCGCGATACCGTCGGTGTCATTCTCCAGAACACATACAATATAGCAAATCTGCCTTATCAGATAGCTGCGGATCCGGGGCTGCTGGATGAACTGAAGGACAATTACGAAGAAGTCGATCTTGGCACATACCTGGCCCGACACTGCGGGATCACGGTACCAGGCGAGGCGGCACCGGCAGTTATGAGCCAAAAGCTCTACATCGATAAGCAGGGCAACCCGTATGGGACCATATATATAAAAAAAGGCGAAAGGATCGCCCAGATGATTTTCTGTGAATATAAGCAGGCTGAATTCATACCGCATCCGGATCCGAGAAGCATTGGTGAGGACAGAGGCGGGGGATTTGGCCACACTGGCAGCAAATAATGCCGGAGGACTGACAGTATGGGATCCAACCTGGACAGCGGGTACAAGAAAGCTTTCGACAGTGTCTGTGACAGGATCACAGGCGGCAGTGCCTGGGCAGAGCCGGGCGCGGCTGCCCTCCTGCATGGTACTCCTTCGGACGGCAGACCGGCTCCGGATGCACTGGTCAAGCTATATACGGACACTCTGCAGACCGGCCGCAAAAAGAGATCCGGCATTTTTTACACGCCGCCGGAAGTTGTCAGGTTCATGTGCCGGGACAGCCTGGCTCACTATCTTTCCAATTCCACCGGTCTTTCATTCAATAACACACTGAAATTTCTGGATAATATAACAGCAGAGGCACAGGATGCCGCAGACATCGATGCAGAAATGGTGCTGAGAGCCGACAGGGCACTGGAAACCATCAGGGTTTTCGATCCGGCTGCAGGCTGCGGAGCATTCATATGCGGTATGCTGGATGAAATAGTGAGGATACGGTCCGGTATTAGCAGGCACATATTCCCCGGCAGGCACCCTTTCATCCTGAAATACAATGCAGTGGTAAACAGCATCCATGGGACAGATATCGATGCCACAGCAGTAGAAATAACCAGGCTGCGGCTGTGGTACGAGCTTATCACTGAATTTGAACGGTACACCGGCGATGTCGGGTCAGAGGAACTCATTGACAGCGGACCTTCAGACTTCAGGTGCAGCGTCACATGTGCCGACAGCCTGTTTGAGCATGATGCATGCGGCTTCGATGTGATAATAGGAAACCCGCCGTATATTTCGGCTGTGGAAGCTTCCAAAAGCGACCGCGGGATGAGGCGGGCCCTGAAAAAGAAATACCCGCAGCTCAAAGGGGCATTCGATATATATGCCGCATTTCTGCTGGACGGTATTCGCAGGCTGAACGAAAAAGGAGTCTACTGCTGGATCGTTCCCAACAAGCTGCTTGTATCGCAGTATGCCGCCCCGGTGCTGCAGCATCTCAGGGAAAACGGGCTCAGGTATACCATAAGCATATCTGACTTGAAGGTGTTTTCCGGAGTCGGTGTCTATCCCATAATAGTGACAGGTAACCGGTTGGAAGCGGGCAGTAAAAGCAGACCGGGCGCGTCCGGCGGGAATGCCGAAGCGACTCGCTGTGATACAAAAGAATCGGGAGAGAGCACCACAGACAGCGGTGATCCGCACAGACCGGGCAAACACACCACGGAGGACTGCAGCAGCGCAACCGGCTTCTGTGAATATACCGCAGCCAGTCTGCAGCAACTGCATGCCCGATGCTTTGTCATCAAACCGAAAATCAAGCAGTATCAGACATTGGCGGATTACGGCATAAAGATCGCATCGGGAGCTGCCGGCTTCCAGGCCAGGATACTGAAGCAGTACATCAGGGATATGCCATACACTGCAAATACCCCGGCGCCGGCGGAAAGCGATACCGGCAGTGCCATACCCTTTGCGGTGAGCGGTTCGATAGACAGGTACCGGCTGGACCGCAGCAAAGTGAGATACATGGGAACTACATACAAAAACCCGTATATCGCCAGAGGTGAAAAAATAGCCGACAGCAAGTGGGAGCTGTGGTGCAGAGATAAGATATGCATAGCCGGGATGGCAAGGGAGCTGGAAGCGTATTTCAGCAGGGAGCCGCTGGCGCTTGGAGTCGGCGCATATGCCATTTATGATTTCGGGGGCATGGATCCGTTCTATTTGCTGGCACTGCTCAACAGCAGATTCATGTCATGGTTTCTGAGAGAAAAGTTTTATGAAAGGCATCTCGCAGGTGGTTATCTTGCAATCAACAAATTCATACTGGAACAGCTGCCAGTGGTCAGAGCTGACGAAAAAACCGGGAAAGACCTTGCCGGAAGAGCGGAAAAGCTCCAGCAGATTTTCCGCGGCGGGGCAGACGTGAGCAGCCGGGACACAGCGGATTCAGTGTATGACAGGTATGGCAGTGGAGATCTGACCCACCACATCAGAAAAAATGCAACTGCGGGTCAGTGCCATGACGCCGAAACGGATAAACTGCTCAGAGAAATCGATGAGCTTGTATACATGATTTACGGTCTTGACAGCAGAGAAGCAGATAGGATCCGGAACGAATCATCTCGTTGAGAAAACAGGCGGATCAATGTGATTAAAATTATACCTTGAACATTCTAGCAAGTTGATTAAAATTTGCATTTGGGGTATCATAATAGTAGAGTAACGGCAATGTCTTTGAGTATTCCAAAGTCAACCGGCGAAAGGAAGGGACCTTAATATGTTAGTCAGAAACTGCGCAGGAGGTCTGGTCTTCTGCGGCAATAAGGTATTTCTCCTCAGGAATGAAAAAGGGGAATGGGGATTTCCCAAAGGTGTCATCAGAAAAGGCGAACTTCCAAACGAAGTCGCACTCAACAGGGTAAAGCAGGAAGGCAACATTTCAGCGGAAATTATATCACCAGCAGGTCATACCAATTACGAGTTCTATTCTGTAACACGTCAGAAACCGGTCTGTAATAAAATCATTTGGTACATTATGAGGTCCGAAAACCTTAATTTTAAAATCAGGGAAAATGACAAATTCACCGATGCGGGGTATTTTGAAATCGACGAAGCCATGAAACTGGTTACTTACAGCCAGGATAAAGCGCTTTTGAATTTATCGTACAGGAAATATAAAGATATTGCATCGGTGGCCGTATAGCATATCAAAAGCCTCAAAGCCGGACAGTGCATGAAAGCAGAGCTTGACGGCTATGCTGCGATATACCGGTGTGGAAACCTGATGGTGATTGAATATATATTACGGTATCATGAATATGTGTTAAAATAAATGGCAGCAGACAATGTTGCCATTTGTTGTTTCGGCGTACAGCGGAGAACGAAGTGCGGAGCAAATGTATGCGGCGGAGATTGCGATTTAGAATAAAAGCCGCTCGGAGAGAATGCTGTGCAGATGAAATGCCGCGGCGTAAAATTCAATGTGGAGGAAATGACCGCCGCCTTGCGGGATGCTGCCGGGGCAGGGAAATTTCCGCAAATGCAGATTTTTGAATTGTAAACGAAGATGATTGGAGTGCCATATGCGTAAGGATTATCTGACTGTTTCAAAAGAAGCAGCTGCTGAGATCGAAGAAAAAAAGTCCCGTTTCATAGCTACTGTAAGGCCTGTATCTTCGGAACAGGAAGCGCAGGACTTCATAAACAGACTGAAAACGAAGTACTGGGATGCTACACACAATGTCTATGCGTACTACATCTGTGCGGAAAGCACTCTGCAGAAGTTCAGCGATGACGGGGAACCGTCAGGTACAGCCGGACTGCCCGTGCTTGAAGCCATAAAGAAGCTGGAGGTACAGGACGTGGCCGTTGTCGTTACAAGGTACTTCGGGGGCACGCTGCTCGGTGCCTCGGGTCTGGTGAGGGCATACGGTAAAAGCGCTGCTGTGGGCATCGAGGCGGCCGGGATCGTCAGAAAACTGCTGTGTACCGAGGTGCGTGTCACAATCGATTATTCGATGCTCGGCAGGATCCAGGCGGCTATAGCGTCCAGGGGCTACAGCGTCAAAGATACTGTATATACAGATAATGTATCCATGGATGTTTATGTTCCGGTCGATGAGTTTGATTTTTTCACAGCCCTCATAACAGAAGAGTCAAATGGGCGTGCTGATATCAGCGCAGGCGAAAAGGTATATATCACAAAGGAAGTGTGAATACCGGTATTACAAAAGCACAGGAGCCCGGATCGACCAACAGCGTTTGTTCTGGCTGCAGTACACTGCCAACGCCATACGCCCGGATCGGTTATGTCCAAATCAGCTGATGACCGAATGTCCGCCAGAGAAATCGGTACTGACGGCATCACCGACCATCAAACCCGGATCATCGGCATCCGGTGCTTTCTGAGAAGATTTAACTGTTTCGGCAGGAAGATCGATAATAAACTCGCTTCCCATATCCTTATTACTGATCAGCCTGATGTTCCCGCGGTGCAGCTCGACGAATTTTTTCACAAGAAAAAGTCCTATGCCGAAGCCTTCCTTCTCTGCACAGGGGTGGAGCCCCGACTGCTTATAGAGGTCAAAGATTTCGTCCTGTTTATCAGCGGGGATGCCCGTGCCGGTATCCTTTACCGAGATGTATACACGCCCGTCGGCCGTATATGCCGATACGGTGATCGAGCCTCCGGGATCGGTGAATTTGACAGCATTTGAAAGCAGATTCAGCATTATCCTCTCAGTTTTTTCCATATCCAGTGCGACTATGATCCTGCCGCACGCTCTTTTTTCGAACCTGAGATCGAGCTGCTTTTTCAGCGCATAGGGCTGCACAGACTGCACGATTTCATCCAGTAAAGCACACAGGTCGCAGTTCACTGGCCTCAGCCTCAGATATCCTGTCTCTGACTTTGCCAGATCGATGAGATCATTTGTCAGCTTCATCATCCTGTGGCAATTGTGTTTTATCGCAGCGATGTTTTTCTCCATATGAGCTGTTTCCTGGATGGCAGTTCCGTTTGTTTTCTTTTCATCCTGCTGCATGTTTTTCTGCTTTATCTCAATGAGCTGGACAGCTCCGAGGATGACACTCAGCGGCATTTTCAGTTCATGGACCATGCTCGAAAAAAAGCTGATCCTTCTTTCATCAGTTTTGATGGCTGAATCAAGCTGTTCTTTCAGCAGCCTTGCTTCATTGTGTGATTTTTTCAGACAAATCAGAACAGCCACCAATGCTGCTGCCAGCACTGCCGCCAGTATCACAACGCCTGCCAGTACGATTCGTGTTGGATCCATCAGAAGCCCACCCTTTTTATTTTAAGCGTGATATGATATCATATATTTGCGGAATGTGATTTTCTGCAAAAAGCCAAAAATACCAGCATTTAACATATACACAGCAGTATATTACACCAATAAAACAAATGTGTAAACATATTTCCTGAAATTGTCAATACAGTATTGGAGGTTATATTATGGCAGGCCATTCAAAATGGGCAAATATCAAAGCGAAAAAAGGGAAGATGGATGCTAAGAGGGGTAAAATATTCACGAAACTGGGCAGGGAGCTCACTATTGCGGTGAAGCAAGGCGGCCCTAACCCCGATACGAATTCAAGGCTCAAAGACGTTATAGCCAAATGCAAAGCAGCCAATATGCCCAATGATAATATCATGAGAAGCATAAAAAAGGCTGCTGGTGAAGGTGACGGAGCAAACTTTGAAGAGATCGTTTATGAAGGCTATGGACCAGGCGGGGTAGCAGTAATAGTTGAAGCCGCCACCGACAACAGGAACAGGACAGCCGGCGATGTCAGGCATTATTTTGACAAGTTCGGCGGCAATCTGGGACAGACAGGCAGCGTAACATTCTTGTTCAACAAGAAAGGCATCATAGTGGTGGAGAAGGCTGACAATGTATCAGAGGATGACCTGATGATGGAGGCCCTTGAAGCAGGCGCTGAAGACATGACCGCTGAAGATGGATTCTATGAGATAATAACTGAGCCCGGCGACTTTACAGCAGTGAGGGAAGCGTTGGAATCAAAGGGCTACGAGTTCGTGGAAGCGGAAATATCGATGATCCCGACCACGACAACGAAGTTAACGGATCCCAGACAGATAGAGCAGATGAAAAAGCTCATAGACAACCTCGAGGAAATGGACGATGTCCAGAACGTCTACCACAACTGGGAGCAGGATGAGGAAGAAGAGGAATAGAGTTCAGGATATAACCAGAACAAATCCGGATCAAAACCGGAACAGACCAGGAGGAAGCAAGCCTGATTTTTTCAGCCCGGCCCTGACAGCCAGGCTGTATTTTTTTAAAGGAAGCGAATTCGGCGGCACTTGTTGGTCTGATTATCCGAGAATGAACTGCCAGCCGGCTGTTCACTAAATCAGTATACCATCACCAATTCACAGATCTTTTGAAAGTCGGTCGATCTTCAGCTTTCTGCTTACTTGCATCAGCCTGTCAAGTTCCTTCAGATCATTCAGATCATATTTCCTGCAGCATTTTGTGCAGACCGAACGGCAACCTTTGTAGCCTGGGCTGAGGCTGACAGCCCTGTGGATCCTGAAGAAAAGCCTGGGCTTCTTTTTCCCGCAGCAGGCACAAAGCGGGAACAGTTCAGGCAGGTATAGGAAAAAGAGAATTATCAGGAAGAGTATTATCAACAGCAGCAACCTTCGCATACAAAACCTCCCCTCTAAAAGTTATTTACCAGCCTGGGGCTTTATGACGGCTATTGCACATATGCATCAAATATGTTGCCGGGAAGGAGTATGAAAGCGCACCGATCCGGAGTATAAGAGAGAGAACGGCATCGGGTGCAGAAGCCGCGCGGGCGGCGATCATAAGCACCGGTCCGGAATATATGAAGCGGAAGCACCTGTCGGCATACACCTGATTTGATAAATCCTGCGCTGAACGGTCTGAAAGGTCAGAGCATGATATAGCACAAGGGCTGCCGACGAACGACAGCCCTTGTGTTTAGTTCTTTATTGCGTTATCTCAGTTCCTGCTTCTTCTTAGTCCTTACTTCTCTTCAAGCCCGGTTTTTACTTCTTTTCAAGCTGATAAGTGTTACCGGTATAAGCTTCAAAAACCTTCTTAACAATGTTGCCGCCTATTTTTCCGGCGTCTCTCGAAGTGAGGTCGCCATTATAGCCCTGCTTCAGGTTTACTCCAACCTGGCTGGCTATTTCATACTTCATGTTCTCAAAAGCTGTTTTGCTCCTGTTGTTTGCCATATAGTTCCCTCCTCGTTTTTTTTCGCCGCCGTTTTTCTTTTGCAGCGCAATATTATGATTTGTATTACAAAGAGGATTTATTACGGTAAATAATGTATAGCGGCTACTCTCCTTCAGTGGCAGGACTCGGCCTGAACAACAGTGATATCGTATAAAGACCTGCGATGCCGACCAGGGCAAAAATTATCCTGCTGAAGACAGACATGTTTCCAGTAAACAGATTTCCTCCGAAAATCCCGGTTACAAGATCATAGCCTGCGACGCCGACAAGGAGCCAGTTCAAAGCGCCGATGATCACAAGCACGAGCGCAAGCCGATCCATAGGTGTCCTGTTCATTTACACATCTCCTTTACTTTTTATTACGATATTATTCCCGATGTCAATATTATCATTCAACTGACTTCGCAGGCGACGAACTGCCAGTTCTGCCAGGCTTTTCTTCAAAAAAGACGCAGTCCGTATCTACTGACAATGTGTCGGATGCGGCATCTTCCCGTGTGCACCTGCCATCCTTCTGATGTTTGCAGTTTAAGGAGCAGTTGATGGTCGTCATGGCGGTTCCTCCCCGATAGATATGATGGCGCTTCACTATAATTATTCCGAATCGATCGCTGAATTATTATTTCAAAAATTCAATAAAAAATGCATTTGCCAACAAAAGGACCGGGGCATAAAGCCACCGGCCTTTTATTTGAATAACCGGCGCCTGACATGGCAGACGGCGGTTAGGATTGAAGCTTATGTCGCTTGACATGAGTCGTCGTGCAGCAGCTCAGATGTTGTATTGCTGTATCATACGTAATGGTCAGTATGAGCCAGGTGTCGTCCCCGATATGGCAGTATGACCAACTAAGATGTTACCTTGTATATTATGTATATAAAGTCTGATTTGTGATAATATGATGTAAAATGATCGATGCGCGTTAAAAAACCGGAGCTGCAAAAGCAGACGGTGTTGAAGCGCGCGGCTATTATCGATATATTGGACGGAGAATGGTCATGGAATATATTGAGCAGCCGAATCTGCCGGAAGGTGAAGTGGGCCTGGCCGTTGTCGACGGAAGGATAGACCGGAGATCAGAGGATACATTACGTGCGCTCGGCATCGGGCTTATCAGGCTTCGCCCTCATCCCGGGCTGTATGAGGCCGTTTCATGTCATCCTGACATGATGCTGCACCATATAGGCGGGAACGTGATCGTCTATGCGCCCGGTACGGATGCCGCGGCAGTTTCGAGGCTTGAAGCATACGGATTCCGCATGATAAAAGGTGAAAGCGTCCTGACGCCGGAATACCCGCATGATATCGCATATAATGTTGCCCGGGTGGGGAAATGGTATTTTCACAATCTGAAATATACTGACACGGTAATCAAGGCTTATATGGACCATCTCGGCATTGAACCGGTGCATGTGGAACAGGGATACGCGAAATGCTCGATCCTGCCTGTGGACGGCAACTCTGTCATAACGACCGACGTGGGGATAGAGAGAGCTGCCAGAAAGAAGGGGATCGACGTTTTGCGCCTGGAATGCGGCGATTCCATAAGGCTTCCCGGGCTTGATCACGGCTTCATAGGAGGCTCCTGCGGCATGATATCAGACACTGTCTGCGCTGTCAACGGCAGCGTCGACAAGCTCAGGGGCTCCGGTCCAATGCTCTCGTTCCTTTCTGAAAGAGGCAAAACCATCCTGCAGCTTTCTGACGGGTATGTGACGGATATTGGCTCCATTATCCCGCTGATGCTGAGCGGATCGCAGTAACTAACCATCCCGAATAACATATAATATATCAGGCTGGTATGCTAAGCGGAGCGCAGATGCCATTGAAGACAGTTCAGTTCTGTCGGACGGCGGCAGCTGAGAGCCGGCTGTTTTTGCATTTGTCGCCAGGCGACATTTGACAATGGTTCATGCATCCGCAAAACAGAAAAGACAGGGAAATATGTAAAATGCGTGGGATAATTTGCATGTGGCCTGTACTGCATACAACATTTTGCGTGGACATATACTAGCTCTTGAAGGGATGTGAAGTTGATGCAGTTTCTTTGCATTGGAGTCAATGGCAGCGCAGACGCGGTAATGCAGCACATAAATGAAGAACTCCGGCAACTGAAGAACAAGAAAATCAGCTATTCCATCAATGAAATAAATTCTGAAGGCTCGGCTTCCATTATCTGTACCATCAACGACGGCAGGTTCTACAGAGAAAAATCCCTGGAATCATACAAAGTCCTCAGGACTTATATATCAAATGCTTTGGCCGACTATATCATAAGGCAGTATGAAGAGCGGCTCATCGCAAGGATCATAAACAGCAACTTCTGTTATTTCAATGCCGCCGAGAGAAAGGAAATACTGCGCAGGGCGCTCAGCATAATCAGAAATGAGGACAAAACATTCATAAACAGCCTGTTCCAAATCAGAAGAAGGAATGTCATCGTCCGACGGCTCATGGACTATTTCGACAACTCCAACAGTATCATCCTGGATGGCTTTGTGAATTTCCGTCTGAAGGATTATATCAAGGATCTGGAAGAGATTGTCGACAAGGCTGTGGATGACTTCCTGACGGATAGGGAATACAGGGAATTTATCAGATTACTGCGATATTTTGTAGAAATACAGGAACCAAAAATCGACACAGTTCATGTCATCGTCAATTATGACAACAGGTATACGCTTCTGGACGGATCTAAGAAGGAGATAACCAATGAGTGCATCCAGGAGTATGTAAATGAGATAACGGAAGGCGAGATCAATTACGATGATTTGCTTGTGAGCTCACTGATCACTTTTGCCCCGCGAAGGATAGTAATCCACAGCATCGGGCACTTCAGGAACAAGGAGCTCATGGAGACGATAAAGAATGTTTTCTGTGGCAGGGTCATCATTTGCCAGGGCTGTGATGTATGCTCTGTGAAAATGGCAAAGAGTGAAACGGAAAAATAGCCCCGCATCAGGATTTATAGCATTGGATCGGGAAAAATGAAGGGCTTTGTCAGAAGCCCTTCATTTTATGACATAAAATCCTGAGCAGGTTGAAATTTTTACAAAAATTTTTAAATATTATATTGACATTCTGGCTTTAGATGATAAAATATACGTGTAACACAATATGATGTATAAATTCCACCAATCAGGTACATAATATAGTCATTATATTGATAAATTTTTATACAAAAGATAAAGCGACCCAAAAAACACAAGATGAGATTTACGACTACACAAATGAAGAGATCCGGGGAAAGAAAAGAGAGTCAGCGACTCTCTTTTTCCCTTTTATACAGGCTTTTGTCATTGCCAGCCTGTGAGCCATCTGATAATATATAGTAAACAAAATGTTACATCCGGGAGGTTATCCGATTGCGGGTAGTCGGCTTCACAGGTCCAAGCGGCACGGGTAAAAGCCACAGGGCATCCTGGGTCGCCAGGGAAAGAGGAATTCAATACATAATAGATGACGGCCTTTTTATTAAGGAGAATCAGGTCGTAGCCGGTTATTCGGCAAAAAGGGAAAAGACGAGGATAGGCTCCATCAAGCGTGCTCTCTTCCTTGATGAAAACCATGTCAGAGAAGTGGTCAGATCCATAGAGCAGCACAAGCCAGAGGCGATCCTGATCCTTGGCACCTCCGACGGTATGGTAGATAAGATCGCCGCCCGACTGGGGTTGCCAGAGGTCAGCGACAGGGTCTATATCGAGGATGTCGCTGATGAATTTGAGATACAGCAGGCGATAACGACGAGGAAAGAACAGGGCAAGCATGTTATACCGGTTCCGACCTTTGAAATCAAAAAGGATTTTTCAGGATATTTTCTCGATCCCCTTCGAATATTCCGCCGCAAGGGGAAGCTGAGTTTCCAGCCTGACGAGGAGAAGTCTGTCGTAAGGCCTACATTCAGCTATCTGGGCAGTTATACCATATCCGACTACACGATATATCAGATCGTCGAATTTGTTGTCAGCAGCATCCAGGGAGTCAGCAGAATATCCCGTTTCAGGGTTGAGAACCATCCGGACGGGATTTATATGGAGATCGACCTGGTGCTTAAGTACGGGTATCCGATCCGCGATCTGGTGCGAAATCTGCAGCAAAAAGTATCTGAAGAAATTGAACGGCTCACTGCTTTGAACATCAAGCAATTCAACGCAACGGTAAAAAGTCTTGTTGTCGAGAAAAAAGAAACACAGTGAAGGCAATGACGCACTTGCCTGCCAGTTGACCGGTTTGATCCTGTCAGCGCAATGCCTGCCCTGGCTTTGGCCGGCGCAGTTGTCTGAATCTAACCGCGTCATGCTTGTTGTCGTGTCTGCACAATGCTTGTCCTGACTGGCCGCTGCCTGTATAAAGACATGCCATAGCAGCCGATATCGTAACCTTTCACAATGTCGCGAAATATAATGGTACCAGGGATCAGATTTCCTGGTGCCTTTTATTTCACTGACGTGGAAGGTGGTACACAATGCTTGCGAACAACACCTGGCAGATCACCGGAGGACATACCGGCGGACGGGGTCCCATGCTGCCGCCCTGCGCATATATCCCTGAAGGGATGCCCTGTATGAGGCAGCAGAGGCAATACATGAGACAGCCCTTTTCATACATAAGGCTGATGAATGCAGTGCCTGGCTCACAGCCTGTCGACATTTATGCCAACAACAGCCTGATAGCCCAGCGGCTGCCGTATAAAGGCTTTACCGAATATATGCAGGTATTTCCCGGGGTCTACAATATATCGGTGTTTCCGGAAGGAACAACCGGGCCTTCGCTATTGGATGCTGTTATCGAGATACCTGTGAGATCCATAAATACCGTAGTATTCATGGGGACACCGCCGGCATTGAGCATCAGGCCATTTTTCGAGACAGTGGTGCAGGTGCCGCCAGGGCGCTTGTACATGCGGTTCGCCAACCTGGTGCCCGGCAGTCCGGATATGGACCTGGTACTGTCAAACGGCACAGAGCTGTTCAATGACGTATCATTCGGCATGGTTACCAATTATCTGTCTGTTCCTGCCGGAACGTATATTTTTTATGTAAAGCAGAGCAACACTGACAGCAACCTGCTGTATGTGCCAAACATACATCTGCAGGAAGGCCGGTTCTACACCATACATACAGTTGGCAGGATGGATGGGAGTGTGCCGCTGCAGGTGCTGGTCCCGCTGGACGGGAATTCATATATTCAGGTCGGATAAATGCGGGTGAGTCAGTGCTGAGCAGATCCATAAAGTATTAACATTTCTGCGCTGCATAATTGACCTGAAATGTTGCTCAACCACATAATTAGCCCGAAGCATCGGCCGCCCGGACCATTATTTCCCGGGAAATATCCCGTTATCAGCTTATTTCAGGTCGCAATAGCCTTTCAGCTTCTGTATGCTGCGGGGCAGCGCATCCTTTGAGTTGCCCCAGGGAGCGTCGTTATAGCGATAATCGAACTTTTTGGTGAACCATTCCAGTTCCTGCTCGATCCTGTCCATATGTTCGAGTTGTTGTTGCATAAGGACTCTCAGGAATTCTTTCCTGTTACTTGGACTCAGATACTTCTCTGTTGCCTGGATCAGCATTCTGAGGTGCACCAGGCAAAAGCCCTTCTTCTCCGAAAAAGTCTGTCTGAACTCACTCTCCTTTGACCAAAGATACATGACAACATCAAGGTATCTGTCCATCGTATATTCCAGGCGCCCGCAGATAGTGCAGCTCTTTTCCAGCTCCAGAAGCAGCTTCAGAAGATTTGCTGCCGGTCCCGAATCTGCCTGGGTTTTGGAGCCGAGTTTTGCTGTAAGGGATCCCCATGAAAAACCTGAGCCTTTGGCACCGTCGGAACCTTGGAGCAGAGGCTTTGCAGCATCCTTTATTTTTCCGAGCTGTTCCCTGATATGTGTATCTGTTATGAGACCCAGTCCCAGACGGTTTTCCTGTCTGTTATACAGCAGTTCATAGTGCCTGCGGCAGAATCCCTTTTTATTCGTATCGATCCGGCAGTCCGGCTCCATCAGAGACGGGCCCAGATAGTAGTCGATATATTCTCTTTCCAGCTTGCTTTCCAGAAGACACAGCGGGCATTCACAATCTTCACTGAATGCTTCGTTCACCGGTATTGTGTAAATTTTTTCTTTCATACTGCCCATCTCCTCTCTGACAGATAATTATGATACAATCACAATTGACTCGACTGCCTTGATTATAACACATAATTCAGAGTAAATTTTTCGGTTGTAGAAAAATTTACTTACAATAGCGGTGTTTCAACCAGGCATACAGGATACCTGCAGCCTGGTCGCAGCATATTCATTGATGGTCATCACCGGAGGATATTATGTACTATAGAGGCTATGAGATATATGAGGACGGGAAGGGTATCAGGGTAGAAGGGATAAGTGATTTTGACCCGGTTCATACATTCGAATGCGGCCAGTGCTTCAGATGGTACAGAGAGCCGGACGGCAGCTACACTGGTGTCGTCAGGGGGAAAGTTGCCAATGTGTGCTGGCGGCCCGGGGTTTTGAAGCTGGACAACGTCACCCTTGAAGATTTCAAACAGATCTGGTTTGAATATTTCGATCTGGGCAGGGATTACGGACAGATAAAACAGTCTGTCATGACGGATGAGATCATGGAAAGGGCCGTAAGTTTCGGCAGCGGGATCCGCCTCTTGAGGCAGGAGCCCTGGGAAACCCTGATATCATTCATATTGTCTGCAAACAACAGGATACCCAGGATAATGAAAATAGTATCTGAAATATCAAGGCTTTTCGGCGCCGAACAGAAGTATGCCGGAAAGTCGTATTACAGCTTTCCCGATGCCAGGACCCTTGCAGCGCTGAGCCTTGAGCAGATTGCCGAATGCAGGGCCGGTTACAGATGCGGATATATCCATGAAACGGCTGCAGCCGTCGCAAAGTCCGGATTCGATGCCGACAGGCTGGCAGAAATGGATACAGCAGATGCCCGTAAAGAGCTTCTGAAATATAAGGGAGTCGGCAATAAAGTGGCCGACTGTGTGCTTCTTTACAGCGGCATTAAATATGATGTATTTCCTGTCGATGTCTGGGTCAGGCGCGTGATGGAGGAACTATTTTTCGGACGGGAAACCGGATTTTCCGAAATACAGCAGTTCGCTTCGGAGAAATTTGGTCAGTGTGCAGGGTTTGCCCAGCAGTACCTGTTCTATTACGCCCGGGAGCATAAGATCGGCATATAGACACATTATGGACACTTCCAAAATAAAATGTAGTGAAGGGAGAGTGTTCATATGTACGGCATTGCCATACTCGATTCAGGTAATTATGCACTTAGGCTCTGCTCCATCCTCGAGCGGAAGGGATATGTCTTCGAGGTGGTTCCGACTCCCTGTCATATTGCAAAGGACGGCTGCGGGTATTGCCTCAGATTTCCCCTTGAATTCAAGGACATCGTGCTGCAGGAAGCCCTTTTGAACAATCTTGTGATAAGGGAAATGTACAAAGTCGAACCACAGATGTTCAAAAACAACTATGTGAAAATATACTGACATGCCGACCATTCTTTTGCCCGCCGGCGCTTTCGCCATCAACGGTGAGCTTCCAGTAAGTTCCTATTATTGTGTCAAAATCATCTGAACGGTCAAGAAAATCAAAGGCAGATCGAATTAAACAGCGCATTACAGGCGTAATTGCGCCTGCTGTGTGTTGTTGGTGCGCCTTGATCGGTGATATAATGTAATCACAGAAGCGGCGCGGGCAACCGGTCAGACCGCTGTGATCAGACCAAAGGTCTGTGAAAACAAAATATGTCACTGACCTGAAATGTCCGGATAAACCTATAATTTTGAACCTACATTCGAAAAACGGGAGTCCGGTGTTTGGGAGCGGATGCCAGGCCACAAGCTAATTCCGTCACACATCATGTGTGCGGCGGCGGAAGGCTGAAGCTTTCAATAGGACACCCACCTGGCTTAGGCTAGGTGTCAAAATATAGGGGAACGGCTTTTCGGGTTATAAATGTTGAGGACTTACCCATACGGATAGTCCTCTTTTTTATTTTTGTTTTCCTGGTTTTTTACTCCTTTGATTTGTTTTACTGTTATTACCTTCAGCCCATTCCGATGTTATATCCCTTCGATCCACTCTTTTGGTCCCTGCCACTCCTCCCATGCTTTCAGAGCTTCAGGGTCCAGGGAGGGCTTCGTGCCTTCGGCTGATGTTTTTCGTGTCTGCGATCCTGATGACTCAGGAAAACCGTCGTTGTTTGCTGCAATGGTGTCACCGGATGCGGAGGAGTTTTCTGCTGCGGATTGCTGTTCCTCCGGTGAGGGCGCCGTGTCTTTTGCTGATACAGATGGCTTATCTTTCACTGATGCAGGTACCTTATCTCTCAGAGGCGCAGATGATGCCGTGTCCCTATAATGGCCTCCGGGTATGTCTTCCAATAACCCGTACTTTGCCGGCTCAGCCCCGTGGTAGGGGTTGCTTACCTGCGCCAGCTTGTTTTCGAGCAGGTTGAGCCGGAGCGAGAGCTTTTCCGTCTCTTTTGACAATTCCATGTAAGCATTTGCGAGCTTTGGCATCTCCTTTCTGATTTCTGCCCATTCGGCGTCCATCTGCCCTATTTTGTCCTGCAATTGCCTGAAGCTGCTTAAAACCAATGATTTGAGTTCGTCGACCGAGGTGCCGCCGTCACGGGGCGCTGGCGACGGGTATTGCCGGAAAGGGTGGTCTATGGCGAAATCCTCCGTTTCCATGAATATCAGTTTAAAACCCTCAGATACCACACCCGGGTAGATTCCCGGGGAAAGTGAAGAACCGTCCCCGGTACGTTTCCCCGGGGAAAATGAAGAACCGTCCCTGGTCTGCTGCTCCTTATAGCAGATACACTGCAGCCTGCGCCCCGGCTGGACGCCGTATCTTGCAGGCTTGCTCCAGCTGCTGCCGGACAGGGGGCCGGCACAGTAGTAAATTATATTATCTCTGACCCAGTATACTATGATCCTGTCATTGACCTGAAGTATCGATGCGTTTTCAAACGGATGGATGGAAGAGTGCAGTACAGTCTCGGCAGACCACAGATTTCTGTCCGGTGTCTTATGCTGGCAGACAATCTCGTACAGCTTGGATGTACGCCGCTGATAGCACAGGTGGATGGTACCGGAGGAATCTATGATCACATGCGGGAATTCACAGTTGCCCTGGTGCTTCGTCACTGCTGTGAAATCGCTCCAGTGCTTCCGGGCAGTACTGAATTTCTTGTACCCCAGCTGCAGGTATTTTCCATCATAAGACTGGTAGAAAGCGTAGATGTTCTGGTCGGTATCATACAAAACGAAGCAGGGTATGCTGCTTCCTGAAACATAATCCACGATCTTCGGTGTGCCCGGTCTGTTGTTCCTCAGCACCTGATAAGCAAGCAGGAATGAATTGCCGTGCTGCAGCACATAGAACAGATAAATCTCATCGCTGAGCGGTGCTATATACAGTTGCTTGTTGTAAACTGCCGGTGTTTTGCTGTTGAGGACGGGGAACGCTTTCACATATTGTCCGTCTGTTTTCGCATAGTTGATATTTCCGCTGTTGTCCTGGTACAGTATATGATAAAAATCATCCTGGCCGAGCTCTGCATAAAAATATTGGTGCACATTCCTGGCAATGACGGTGACATCGCCCCATATGCCGTTTCTCCCAAGAGTGCTGGTGCTAAGGTTTTGTCTCAGGTCGCAGCTGAACCTCCGGATCTGTCCGTCGGACTGTCTGAATATGTAATGCCGGTTGTGAAAATTGAACATGCCTCATCACTCACATATATAAAATACACTGTTTATATATATGAATGTTTGCATGCCTTTTATATTCATTCTGTTTTGTAATCTATCACAAATATTTACCATCAACATATTATGAAAATGAGAGGGAAATCGAAAAAATCAGCTTGAACTTTAATGCGAAGGGGGATTATAAATATGGGTTATAAACATGATAAAGTGCTACCCGGCCTGATCAGTGAGAGAGATCTGTGCAAGATCAGGGAAGCAGTTTGTATACAGGTAGAAAAAATATACGATTCATGCAAGGAGAAGGATTGTATAGAAGATGCGAGAGTTTACTTCAGGGACCCTGACAGGATGAACTGGCTGGTTTGCCATGCTATCAATGTAAAGGCCAGACGCGCAGAGGTGGTAAAGGTATTCTCCGATGTGGAGGAGGTACCTTTCAAGAGGGGATTCTATACAGTTGACATCAAATTTTTCATCAAGGTCACGCTGGACTTCTTCGTACCCAAGCGCAGCGGCGGCATAAAAATCGTAACTGTCCCGGGCATCGTCCTGTTTGACAAGAAAGTCATCCTGTTCGGCTCGGAAGGCAATGTGAAGATCTTTAAGTCCCACTTTGTGGATCAGGGCCTTGACAATCAGGGTACTTCAGCATTACAGCAGGATAACCTTCCCATTTCAAAGGTGGAAGTAGCAGAGCCCATAACACTCAATGCAAGGATCGTGGAAGTCCTTGAAAGCACCTGTGATGACGGATGCGACAGAAATATCCCCAGAACTGTCAGCGATCTTCTTGAGGATGTCGATTTCGATGATAGCGATCTGCTCAGGGATTCCGGCGAGGACAGACATCTTGTGATTGGCAGACGGGTCGTGGCAACCATCGGCCTCTTCTCGATAATCAAGCTCGCAAGGCACGTTCAGCTTCTCATACCCGCATTTGATTTCTGTGTTCCGAATAAGCAGTGCGTAGCAGCAACGGATGAAGATGCGTGTGGTTTGTTCGACACCATCGATTTCCCGATAGACGAGTTCTTCCCACCCCAAAAAGCAGATTTCCCCGGGGCTGAAGAGGGCGGCAGGTCTGTTGCGGATGATGAGTAAGCGGTCCTACATAAAGGGGTGGCGGCGCCATCCCTTTATTTCTGCCCTTTTTCGTTACACAATAAAAGGGGCAAAAAAATAGCCGTACAATCAATGGAGCAGAACCCTGTCCTGTGATCGACGGCGTAAAAGCCCTGTACATAACCAAGGGGGCAAAAGCCCCCTCGATGGAATAGAAGAATGCGGCCGGTATGAGCGCATTATTGAGCAGCAATTATCTATGTTGGTCAGGTCTGCCCCCATATTCAGTTACATAGTCCTTCCAGGTATCAGCAGGTTGATTATCCCATAGACGAGTGCGCCCAGTATTGCACCCAGTATGGTCACATCATAGCCTGTGACGAAGAACTTGACGACATAAATGATCACGGCGGAAACAATGAAGCCGGTCAGTCCCCTGCCAAAAGGTGTCGCATCCACACCAAGTATCCTCTGCACAAGATAATCAAGGACCGCGATCACTGCAGCGGCAATAATCAAAGACCAAATACCTGATATCGTGAAACCCGGAGTCAGGAATGCTGTAACAGCCAGCACTATGGCACCGACCAGCCATCTGATCAACAACTGTCCAAAACTGAAGTGCTGCGTTCTTTCAACATTTTCAGCCAACCATATCACTTCCTTTCAAAGGATATATGAAAATGCAAATCGCCGTCAGTTATATTATTCATTTACGTTCATATGTTTATACCAACCCTGATATCTTATTTGTTTACTTTTTGACTAAATTTTGATAAAATGAATAAACTGTGATGGGCTTCGCTTCTTTATTTGAGGCGGAGTTTCCGGTATCAGCGGGCATGATGCAGAATATGATGTTGGAAAGACACATCGCGAGGGTATAATACATAAGACTGTATATATGGATCTGCAGAACATCAGCGAAAACAAAACAGGTCAAAATGGATCAACGGTCATAGCGAGGATTGTTTATGTTCAAGGGATTGTTAAATGATGCAAGGTGCATAGCTAACAGGGATCCTGCAGCCAAAAGCACACTGGAGGTCTTTTTGCTGTATCCGGGATTCCACGTTCTGATATATCACAGGATAGCCCACTGGCTGTATAAAAAGAGGGTTTTCTTCCTTGCCAGAGTGGTATCCCAGTTCGCCAGATTCGCCACCGGTATAGAGATACACCCGGGAGCGGTACTGGGCAGGGGATTGTTCATCGACCACGGGATGGGCATCGTGATAGGTGAAACGGCGGAAATTGGCGACAACTGCACTATATACCACGGCGTCACATTGGGCGGCACCGGTAAGGATAAAGGGAAAAGACACCCGACCATCGGGAACAATGTACTGATAGGGGCAGGTGCAAAGCTCCTGGGGCCGATTACGGTTGGAGATAATTCCATGATAGGTTCCGGCTCCATCGTGCTTGATGACGTACCGCCGAATACCACAGTGGCGGGTGTGAAGGCGCGTGCCGTGAAACAGGCGGGAAGAAAACTGGCACCGTCTGTGGAACTCGACCAGATCAACATACCTGACCCGGTCGCGCAGGAGCTGTGCAAGATACTCGAGCGGATCGAAAAGCTGGAGGCACAGGCAGAAGGCAGATCTGCAGAAACGATAGATCAGGAAGACTGCAAGGACAGATTTAAAAAGCAGAACAAATGACAGCAGATGGCATTGCCGGCAGCGGTAAGCTATTCGGCATATGATCAACGGAAGGAGAAGGTGAAATGAAGCTGTACAACACGCTTACAAGGCAGAAGGAAGAGTTCAGGCCCATTGAAGGGAATACTGTGAAGATTTACTCATGCGGGCCTACAGTCTACCAATATGCCCACATCGGCAACATGCGTTCATACATATTCATGGATATCCTCAGGCGTGTATTGAAATATAACGGTTATCAGCTGAAACATGTCATGAATATCACCGACGTCGGGCATCTCGTATCAGACGCCGACGAAGGCGAGGACAAAATGATGAAGACGGCCAGGGAGACCCGGAAATCACCGTGGGAGATCGCGGAATATTACACCGGGGTTTTCATGGACCATATAGCAGAGCTCAATATCGAGAAGCCGGAGATCATCCCGAAAGCCACGGAGCATATAGATGAGATGCTGGAATTCGTCGAGGCGCTTGTGGAGAAGGGATATGGCTATGAGACAAGTGACGGCATCTATTTTGACATAATGAAATTCGAGGGATACGGCAAACTGTCCGGGCTGGATCTGGAAGGCCAGAAAGCAGGAGCCAGGGTCGATGTAAACAAGGAAAAAAGACATCCGGCTGACTTCGCGCTCTGGAAGAAGGCTCCCAAAGAGCATATCATGCAGTGGCCCAGCCGCTGGGGCATGGGTTATCCGGGATGGCATATCGAGTGCTCTGCGATGGGCAGGAAGTACCTGGGTGACGAATTCGACATACACACAGGAGGAGTCGACCACATCCCCGTACACCATGAAAACGAGATAGCACAGAGCGAAGCACTGCTTGGGAAGCCCGCCGTGCGCTGGTGGCTGCATGGTGAATTCCTGCTGGTGGACAACGGGAAGATGTCGAAGAGCCTGGGCAACACCTACACCGTTACTGATCTCAGGGAGAAGGGATACGATCCTCTTGCCTTCAGGTATATGTGCCTCAATGCGAACTACAGGAGCAAGCTCAACTTCACATGGGATGGCCTGAAGGCTGCACAGGTGGCTCTGGACCGGCTGATCGAGGCAGTTGTGGCACATAAAAATGCGGATCCGGAAGTTAAGGTGCCGGACGAGATCGTGCAGGGATTTGAAAAAGAGTTCCTGGAAGCCATAAATGACGACCTCAACATACCCAAAGCCATGGCTGTTGCCTGGAATGTTGCAAGGTACGGCACAAAATCGCAGGATCTCTACAGACTGCTGCTGAAAATGGACCAGGTATTCGCACTGGACTTCAGCAAAGCAGCCGAAAAGATAAAGGAAGAAACGCCTGAGCTGGATCCTGAGATACTGGAGCTCATAGAACAGAGGCAGCAGGCCAGAAAGGAAAAGAACTGGAAGGTCGCCGACGAAATAAGAGACAGGCTGAATGAAATGGGTATACTGCTGGAGGACACTCCCCAGGGGGTCAGGTGGTCATATAAAAAATAAAGCCGTAAATGATTTTGTCCTGCTAGCGGTCCAGGAACGTGAAGCAGAATATTGGCAGCATTCAGGCAACTTTTTGTTCACATCTTAATATAATGATTATGTAAATTATATTGTTATGTAAGGATGTGAATATATATGGTCACCAGGAAGATCGTATGGGATGAAAGCATGGCTAAAAGGTGTTTGGACAGGGTAACCAGAGGTTATATCCCTACTTACGTACACGAAGAGAAAAACCTGACCAGATATTTCCAGACTGGTGAGTGGGACGATTTCAGGAGAAGGATAACCAAAGAAACAAAGAAGTATTAAAAGTGGTGCCTGGCACGTCAGTCGGACAGTCGATGTTTTGGTGCCGGGCGCGATACATAGACATATGTCGGATTTGTGATATAAATACATGTCTGAATATCTAAGTAGCTAAGTGCCGCGCCCGGCACTTTTTTTGTACACCCGTCTGGCAGATATGCCTGCACCGCTATTCAACAACTCTTTCGAGATACCATTCAACAAAGCGGTCGATGCCTTCCTCGAGAGATACCTTGGGGTCATAACCCAGTATGGACTTTGCTTTTGTTATATCTGCGCAGGTTGCAGGCACATCGCCCGGTTGTGCGGGCAGGAAGTTCAGATTTGCTTTTTTGCCCAGTTTGCTTTCCAGTATGCTGACCAGTTCCATTATGCTTGTGGTACTTGAATTTCCCAGGTTAATGGTTTCAAAGGTGCAGGGCAGTTCTATGGAAGACATGATGCCGTCTATCACATCGTCCACATAGGTGTAATCCCTTATGCTGGTCCCGTTGCCAAATATCTTTATTTCCCTGTCTGCGATGATGGATCCGGCGAAAGTGTGGATTGCCATATCAGGCCGCTGCCTCGGGCCGTATACGGTAAAGAACCTCAGGCATACCACAGGCAGACCATAAAGATGGCTGTATGTCCTGCAAAACACCTCTCCGGAGTATTTTGCAGCGGCATATGGCGAAACCTGCACTGTCGGTGCATTTTCTTCCCTGAACGGTGTCTGGCAAGTGCCGTAAACAGATGAAGATGAAGCGAATATGAATTTTTTCACCCCATATTTCCGACAGCACTCCAGCATTGCAACAGTACCCTTCACATCCGCATCGACGTATTTGAGCGGGTCGAGTACGGAGCCTCTGACTCCTGCAAGAGCGGCAAGATGGATGATCACCTCCGGAGCCTCCTGTTCCATGACAGCAGCAGTGATTTCGGCATCGAGTATATCACCATCGACAAGCCTGAAATTGGAACACCGGACGCAGGGGTCCAGGTTCCTTTTCTTCATCGCCGGATCATAGACATCGTTGAAATTGTCCAGACATACCACCTCGGCTCCGCTGCGCAAAAGGCGTTCACACAGATGAGAGCCTATGAAGCCGGCTCCCCCTGTAACCAGCAGCTTCATTTTCTCCCCACCCCCTCATAATAGAAACCAAAGCCTCTCACATATTCAGGTTCATATACATTCCGAAGATCCATGAATACAGGTCTTCTTACCACAGATTTCAGTTTTTCGAAGTCAAGCTCCGAAAACTCCTTCCATTCAGTAGCCAATACTATACAATCGCTTTGGCAACAGGCTGAATATATGTCACCGCAGTATTCAAGCTCCATCTCCGGGTGCTTTCTTTTCATGCTTTCCATCGCCCTTGGATCGTAAACCGCCACCGAAATATTTTGCTCCAGCAATGAAGATATCACAGATACTGCCGGTGATTCGCGTATATCGTCAGTGCCGGGCTTAAAGGACAGACCCAGTATCGTGATTCTGCTGCCATCCAGTCTGCCCAGTGCATTTTCTATTTTTTGGACCATCCGCCGCCTCTGGTCTTCATTAACATCAAGAACACTTCGCAGCATCAGGGATTTGCAGCCATATTTGCTGCTCAATGCCAGCAGTGCCCTGACATCTTTGGGGAAGCAGCTTCCTCCGAAGCCCGGACCGGGGCTCAGAAAATGCGGTCCTATCCTGCTGTCAAGTCCCATGCCGCGGGTGACCCTGGTGATGTCGACGCCGCACTCCTCGCACAGATTTGCCAGTTCGTTCACAAAGCTGATTTTTGCTGCCAGGAAAGCATTTGATGCATATTTGACCATTTCAGCCGTTTCGATGTCTGTCATGAGGACCGGGATTCCTGCCGCTATCTGCTCGCTGTAGACATGCTTCAGTGCTTGAGCTGCCCTGTCGTTTTCCGCCCCTATGACGATCCGGTCAGGATTCATAAAATCATAGATGGCAGAGCCTTCCCTCAGGAACTCAGGGTTTGAAACCACGTCGAAGTCCAGCTCCAGGCTGCGTTCGGCAAGCACTGCCGATATGATCTCCCTGACTTTTTGGCCTGTGCCCACCGGGACCGTGCTTTTATTCACTATTATTTTGTATCCGTCCATCCAGGTACCGATGCTACGCGCTGCTTCGCATACATTTTCCGTATCACATGATCCGTCAGGAAGAGTTGGCGTGTTGACTGTGATAAATATGATGTCAGAACAGCTGACGGTTTCCTTTATATCATCTGTGAAGCTGAGCTTTTGGTCACTGACGCAGTTGTCCACCAGCTCCTTCAGTGAAGGTTCATATATGGGCATGATGCCATTTCGCAGGTCTTCGATTTTTTTACTATCCTGATCACAGCAGATCACCCTTCTGCCCATCGAGGAAAGACAGGCACCTGTCACAAGACCGACATATCCCGTTCCTATCATCGATATTACCGGGTCATCATAGGCGGCATCATCGGACGGTACAACTGCGGATACAGGAGCAGCGGCTGAGATTTCCTGCCTGGAGTTTTGCAGCGGATCCGGCTCATCGGCCTGTGATAGCCATGGTTTGCTGATTTGCTGTGATTTCGGCTCAACAGCCTGCTGCGGCGTGGATCCCCCAATTTGCAGCGGATCCGGCCCGTCATCCTGCGAAAGCCCTGGTACGTCGATTTGCTCCGGTTTTGGTTCAACTGATTGCGGTGGTTTCAGACCGATCCTTTCGAATATCTCGCCAGCCACCCTGTCCCAGCTATACCTGGTCTCTGCCAACTGCCTGCCTTTCCTGCCCATAGCAGCAGCTATATCAGGATTATCCAGCAGGAAGCTTATCCTGTCAGCCATCACTTCCGGGTCCCTGTAACTGTCTATCACAATGCCGCAGCAATCTGCAGCAGCTTCTGCGCCGCTACTGACGACTGCACCTGCATCAACCGGAGCAATATGGCTGGTTGCCGGTGCGCTGTCTGAATGGCCTGCATCTGTTGCCTCACATATGACCTCAGCATTGCCGCCTCTGTTGGTCGTTATTATTGGAAGGCCTGCGGCCATAGCCTCGTAGTGCACTCTTGCCAGCGGTTCGTTCCACTGAGAGGCACACACGAATATATCACCCATACAGTAGTAGTCGGCGATATCTGACGGCGGTATGAAGCCGGTGAAGATGACCGGCCCGGGGAGCTGCAGCACCAGCTTGCGGAGTGCTTCGGTATACTCATCGCCGGCATTGCTGCCATACCATTTGCTGCCTGCGATCACCAGTGCAGTATCCGGGTGGGTCTGCATTACCTTCTCCATAGCTCTCACCAGTATGTGGACTCCCTTTTTCTTACTCAACCTGCCTGCATACAGGATGACCCTGTAGTCCTGCAGGCCATATTTCGACTTCATTTCAAACTTCTTCACAGCCCCTGTCCCCGTCCATGGGGGATGGTACTTATTCGGATCTACTCCGGAATACACCACATGCATTTTCTCTTTGGCCGACGGAAAGCGGCTTATGACTGTGTCTGCGATATATCTGCTCACGGTATTGATAAACTCCGCCTTTTCGACACATTTGAGGCCGGCCTCGTCAGTGATCTTTTCCTCATGCATCATTTCATTATGGAGACTGAGGCTGAATTTGCAGTCCGGAAAGCTGTCCGCCAGCGTCAAAAGGTATTTCGGCCTGTTAAAAACATGGATCAGACCATATGGTGTCCCATCCCTGTCCACAGATGCGGCAATGCCTGCCATGACATTTTGGATATAGACACTCTGTGTTTTTCCGGGAACTCTTATATAACGCACATTATCCCTGACCTCTTCATCAGGCAGGCTGGGGTGCTGCACGCTGAAGACTGTTATATCCTGGTGCTGGGACAGGTAGGGCAGAACACCTTCAATATACATTTGTATCGCACCACCGGCCACCGGCGGCACTGGAAGCTTTTCAGTACAGACGAGGGCAATCTTCAAATCAACCACTCCTTTTGAAGCAAAGCCTCAGAGCTTCTTCCTTGGATGATTCCAGCAAGGATATCTTCTCTATTTCGGATGCCTTGAGTACTTTGTTGTTCTGGAACAGATTCTTAACGAGACCATAGAACCAGTGGGGGAACAGAAGATCAGCATACAGCACTTCCATCTCCCCGGCTCCCAATGGGTTCACTTCGGTGTACCAGCCGAGTATTTCAGAAACAGCCTCAGCAGACCACCGGTTGCTCTTTTCAGCATTTTTCCCGATTATTTTCCTCAGATCCCTGGCAGGAAGATCATATGTCACTCCGTCCAGGTCAAGTACGTAAACGCCATTAGCGGCGGAAAGAGCATTGCCTTTGCCGTAATCCTGATGGCAAAGCACTATCGCACCGGAACCCGGGGTTGTCAGTTCTGCGTATTCAGATGCATCCAGCACACTCAGTGCTTTGTCTGCCAGTACAAGCATCCTGTCGACATGCTTCAGATAAGCGGAGAGCGCCGGATTGGGATTGCTGCGTTCCGACAATTCCTTCCACGCGGACAGCTTTTTGCTCATGGACATATATTGATCAGGCCATTTGCCGAGCTTTGTAGAAATCCGGGCACCTTCAACGGTTTGATAGCCCTTCGAGGCCAGATGGAAATGGGCCAGACCCTGTACAGCGGTCCGAAAATCGGCGGGAACAGTGAAAACCAGGTCTTTCCCGTTGATCCATTCATACAGGACAAATAGCTGGTCATTGTATCGGGTGATCGGCTCTCCGCTTTTGTTCAGGATGATCCCCGGGACAAGACCACCTGAGTCCCTGATATGGATCTGGGCATGTACAGAAAACAGGGCCTTGTCGATAGTTTGCTTCAATCGCTTAAGGCAGTAGTTGATGCCTCCTGACGACACCCTCCATACCGTTTTGATCGTACCGCCCTGTATGACAGTGACTTTATCCGGGGCAATTTCATATTCTTTCAGGACATTATATGCAATAGCTGAAAGATCTTCAGTTTTATTGTTCACAACACTCATTGACAACCCTCCGGTTCCATAAATAACTTTCCGGTCAGACAGGGATTATCCGGCTGAAGTTTTCGAGCACAGGCTCTGCCGTCTTTTCAAACGCCGCCATCTCCCTGATCCTCTTCATATACTTCTCATACGACCATTCCTTGTCGCGCCTGTAGCAGTATTTACTGACTGCTCCCAGAAACAGATGGGGGAAAAGCAGGTCCAGCCTTACCACTTCCCATTGGGACGGGGTAAGCGGATTTACTGCCTGATAATCGCGGAATATTCCTGCGGCCATTTCTGCATTCCATTTGCCGGATTTCTTCATGACCTTGTTCAGCAGCTTCCTGATATCCCTTGCCGCTATGTCTATAGTGATGGAGTCGGTGTCGAGCACATACAGCTCTTTCCGGTCAGTCAGCAGAAGATTGCCGGCGGCAAAATCCTGATGGCACAAAGAGCCTTTGCCTTCAGCTTCCTGGCTCCAGTTCAGGTAATCGTTTCCTTTCAGTCCTTCGATGGCTTTTTTCCCGCGCTCGTAATAATAGGGGAATTCCTTCAGGATGATGGTATCGATGGCATCAAGGCTGCTTTTCGCCAGCAGGCTGTCACAATAAGATCGGATGTCTTCGAGTCGGTCGGAATAGGTCTCCGGCCATGTGCCGAGATGATACTTCGGCTTGGTTCCTTCAGTGGGCCGAAAGCCCGCCGATGCCCGATGGAAATCAGCAAGTCCGGAAGCAATCAGTGACATTTCCTCAGCCGACGAGTAAGACGGGTTTTTCCCGTTCACGGCATCTGTGAGGACAAAGCATGTGCCTTCGATATTCACATATTCATTTCCGTCGGAGGTCATGTTCACTTCCGGCAGCAGCACCCCGTTGTTCCTAAGGTGCCTGACAGCATCGAGGATGAATCTGAGGGTCTGCTCTGAACTGGACACTTTTTTCAGCACTTTCATTCCCGATGTTGTCCTGACCCACCACACGCCTTTCTTTTCTTTATATGATTCATTGCGGATATCCTCAACAGTCAGAGGATAATGCTTCAAAACTTCCTCCAGCGGCTCACGCGTTACCGGCGACATAGTTGCACCTCCTTTTAACTGCACCAAAACTGCATCAGGGGGATCGGCTCCCCCTGATCAGTCAAGGCACTTATTCTTCATCTTCTTCGATTTCAAAATCGAGATTCGTGTTTTCCCACGATACCTTGATCGATACTGAAGCGCCTTCAGGGTCCTCGTCGTATTTGACCTTGTAGTCCAGTTCGACGTCCGCCGGTATGGAAATCGTTTTCCCCTCAACTGTCATCCTTCCTGCAAACAGCTCAGGGATGGCTTTTTTGATGAAATCGCCGAATTCTGCCTTTGAGCCTGTAAAAGCTTCCTGGTACTTCATAGAACGCACTCCTTTATTAGTATTCCTTTTACATAATATTGGAATTGCATTGTTTATGTTACATAAAAGAGCTGCTGACGTTGTCTGCAGGACAGAAAGAAACAGCAAGATGCAGGGCTTTGGCTGAAATCTGCCCGTGTGGACGAATGCGTACAGATGAATTGAATTCCTTTTGCAGGTAAAGTATAATTTCATGTATAACGACGCTGAGAAAGTGTCTCGTTGAACACCACTGAGGAAGGAGATTTCCTGCTGACGGGAAACTTCTCCGGACCGGAGTGATGTGACAATAAAGCTGCATCGGCTCGTACAGTGATGCCGGTGCCTGCCTGGAGGACTTTGGATGGCACATGATACACGCATAATACGGACAGGTTGTAAGGACCCATGGTGGAACCTGGCAGTGGAGGAATACCTGCTCGAACAGGTAAAACCGGACCAGTGCATATTATATCTCTGGCAAAATGAAAACACCGTAGTCATAGGAAGGAACCAGAACCCATGGAGGGAATGCAGGACCGACCTGCTGGAGAGTAATGGCGGGAAGCTCGCGAGAAGGCTGTCCGGGGGCGGAGCTGTATACCATGATTCGGGGAATCTCAACTACACATTCGTGACAGGCAGAGAGGTATACGACACGGAGCGGCAGTTAGGTGTGATACTGTCAGCCGTGAGAAGCCTGGGCATTGAAGCTGTAAATAGTGGCAGGAACGACCTGACCGCCGGCGGACGGAAATTTTCCGGAAATGCATTTTGCATCAGGAAGCAGAGCGCATATCAGCATGGGACGATACTGGTGTCGACAGATTTGGACAATATGACCCGATATCTTCAGGTATCTGAAGAAAAGATGAGATCGAAGGGCGTAAAGTCTGTCAAATCAAGGGTAGTGAACCTTTCCGAACTGCAGCCCGGCCTTACTGTCGATGATGCAGCAAACGCACTGATCGAAACATTCAGGAAAGAATACGGCAGTACAGCGGACATCGAAGGATCCGCCCGGAAAGACAGGGAAAGCAGAGAGGCCATCGAGGAGCTCTATTGCAAATATTCATCATGGTCATGGCGGTATGGCGAGGCCCCTGATTTTGATGTGACCTATGAGACCAGGTTTCCCTGGGGCGGGGTAGAGATCGGCTTCAGGCTGCAAAACGGCATCGTGACCGAGGCAGCCGCGTATTCTGACGCTATGGACACAGCTTTTATCGCAAGCCTGCCGGAGGTCGTGAAAGGCACACGCTTCAGCTCTGAACAGTTGTCCAGGCAGATCCTGGCTGCGGCTGCGGAGGAGTCCGGCGATGTCATGGCCATGGCCGAGGACCTGGCACGATGGCTCAGGAGCAAAGCTTTCTGAACAGCGGTCCGTGAGATACATACTTATCGGGATCCGTGTGATACATATTTATGATAGAGTAAAGATGCAGATGGGAGAAAAACGCGATGGAAAAAGCAAACCGGAAGACACCGTTATATGACGCTCATGTAAAAGCTGGAGGTAAGATAATAGACTTCCATGGCTGGCTGTTGCCCGTTCAATACAGCAGTATCCTCAAAGAGCATGAAAATGTGCGGACAAAGGCCGGACTCTTCGATGTATCGCATATGGGCGAAATAGAGGTCAGCGGCAGTGATGCTTTTACGTTCCTGCAGAAGATGCTGACCAACGATATCACAGCAAAGCCCGGAAGAGCTATATATTCGCCCATGTGCCTGCCTGACGGAGGTACTGTTGATGACCTTATTGTCTATAAGCAAATCGACGGCGGTTATTTGCTAGTGGTAAATGCATCGAACACAGACAAGGATTTACAATGGCTTCAGGAAAACAGGACTGGCGGTGTCGATATAAACGACCGCTCTGATGAATATGCACAGATAGCTCTGCAGGGCCCTTTATCGGAAAAAATACTGCGGTCGGCTATGACTGATGAAGATGCGGAAAAAATATTGTCCGGTTTGAGATTTTTCCGATACGTAGATGGTATATATATAGGAAATGCAAAAGTAATGCTGTCCCGTACCGGATACACAGGTGAGGACGGCTTCGAACTATATTGCAGACCTGAGGATGCGCAGATGATCTGGGATATGCTCTGTGATAAGGGGGCGGCATACGGGCTGGAGCCTGCCGGACTTGGAGCAAGGGATACGCTTCGTCTCGAAGCAGGCCTGCCGCTTTATGGACAGGAACTTTCGGAGACCATATCCCCTGTCATGGCAGGACTCACCAGGTTCGTCAAACCGGGTAAGGGAAGCTTCATCGGGAGAGAAGCCCTGGTCAGCCAGATCGACAGTGAAACAGGACAAAGGCTGGTCGGATTCGAGATGATCGACAGGGCGATCCCCAGGACAGGCTACGAAGTATTCTACAATGGGGAAAAAGTGGGGTATGTGACCAGTGGGGGCTTTTTCCCCACGCTGAAAAAGAATATGGGTATCGCGCTGGTGGACATGCCATATGCTGTTGAGGGCAAAGAACTGGAAGTGATGGTCAGGAACAAAAAATGCGCAGCCAGGACCGTGAAGCTTCCGTTTTATAAACGATAATCATGATGTAATGGCAAAAAAACGATGTTCGAGGAGGAAGCAATATGAAAACTTATGAGGGACTCAAATTCACAAAGGAGCATGAATGGGCCAGGGAAGAAGGGGGCAAGGTATATACGGGTATTTCCGATTACGCACAGAATGCCCTGGGAGATATCGTATATGTCGAACTGCCTGAGGTCGGGCAGAAGGTGAATGCAGGGGATCAGATCAGTGTTGTGGAATCAGTCAAGACCGCATCTGACGTGTATTCGCCGGTATCAGGCACTGTCATCGAGGTGAACGAGGCACTGGAAGATGCCCCTGAGCTGCTCAATGAAGAGCCCTACGAGAATTTTATAGCAGTCATCGAACCCGAGGATCTGTCAGAACTGGATGGACTGATGGATGAAGAACAGTACAGGGAATTCTGTTCCGAGGAGGATTAATATGTTCCGGTATATACCGAATACCCGGGAGGATCAGGCGAAGATGCTGTCAGCCATAGGCGTTGACAGTATCGGGGAGCTGTTTTCAGATATCCCGGAGGATATCAGGCTGAACAGGGACATGGATCTGCCAGCCGGGATGTCAGAGCTTGAGCTGATATCCCATATGAGAACCATTGCTTCGGAAAACATGAATGCGGCTGATCACCCGTGTTTTCTCGGGGCAGGTGTTTACGACCACTACATACCGTCTGTAGTCGGAAATGTACTGGCGCGTTCTGAATTCTACACATCATACACTCCTTATCAGCCTGAAATAAGCCAGGGGATGCTCCAGGCCATATTCGAGTATCAGACCATGATATGCCGCCTGACGGGCATGGATGTTTCCAACGCTTCAATGTACGACGGTGCCACGGCACTGGCGGAGGCGGCGCTGATGGCGGTACGCGTGACCGGCCGCGAAAAGGTGCTGGTATCCAGGAGTGTCCATCCCCAGTACAGGGAGGTCATTGATACATACGCATCCCACGCGGGCATAGAGGTGCTGGAAATCAGCATATCAGGCGGAGTGACCGATCCCGATGAGCTGCGGAAAGGACTGTCAGGAACGGGTGACACTGCAGTGGATGATGCAGCAGCCGGCGGTGCGGCGAAAAAAGGCAAATCCGGAGCAGCGGCTGTTATCCTCCAAAGCCCCAATTTCTTCGGAATAATTGAAGACATGGAAGCGTTGACGGAGATTGCTCACGAATACGGTGCTCTGTCTGTGGCTTGTGTGGACCCGATCTCTCTCGCGATATTGGAGGCTCCCGGTGAATATGGAGCTGACATCGTGGCAGGTGAAGGTCAGGCTCTTGGAAACCCGCTGAATTACGGTGGTCCGCACTTTGGTTTTCTGGCAGCAAAACAGAAGCTTGTCAGAAAAATGCCCGGAAGGATAGTAGGCCAGACCACCGACAATGAAGGCAGGAGAGGCTTCGTACTCACGCTGCAGGCAAGGGAGCAGCACATAAGAAGAGAAAAGGCTGTTTCCAACATCTGCTCAAACCAGGCGCTTAATGCGCTGGCTGCCACTGTTTATCTGTCAGTGATGGGGAAGCAGGGGCTGAAGGATGTGGCAGAGCTTTGCCACAGCAAATCACATTATGCCTGCAGCAAACTCCTGGATACAGGCAAATTCGAGAAAGTCAATGATGCGCCATTCTTCAAGGAATTTATCGTAAGGGCAGTCGACGAGCCGGTGGAAGCGATAAACAGCAGGCTGCTGGACAACGGCATTATAGGCGGGCTTGCACTGGAGAGTCATTATCCGGAGATGAAAAACTGTTGGCTGGTAGCGGTGACGGAAAAACGCACCAGACAGGAAATAGATGCATTTGTTGAAGTAGCTGCGGGAGGAGGGAATTGAATGGCGAAATTGATTTTTGAAATGAGCAGACCCGGCAGAAAAGCATATGATCTTCCTCCGTGCGATACTGAAATGCGCGACAGCGGCAGCCTGATACCTGAGCGGTACAGGAGAAAAAAGGATGCCGAGCTGCCTGAGGTAAGCGAACCGGATGTGATCAGGCATTTTACGGAGCTGTCCCGGATGAATCACGGTGTCGACAATGGTTTTTATCCGCTGGGCTCCTGTACGATGAAATACAACCCGAAGGTGAATGAAGACATAGCTTCTCTCGATGGATTCAAAGCCGTCCATCCGTATCAAAGCGACGGATCGGCACAGGGCTGTATCCGGATCCTTTACGAGATGGACAGGATGCTTTCGGAGATTACGGGAATGGAGCGGTTTTCGCTGCAGCCGGCAGCAGGGGCGCATGGGGAGCTGGCCGGTCTCATGATCATAAAAGCATACCATGTCAGCAGAGGCGACACCGGCCGTACAAAAATAATAGTACCTGACTCAGCCCATGGAACGAACCCGGCATCAGCGGTGATGGCAGGCTTTGAAACAGTTGAAGTTAAGTCAGACGAAAGAGGCGGTGTCGATATCGAAGCACTGAGGGAGGCCGTCGGTCCTGATACAGCAGGACTTATGCTCACGAACCCGAATACACTGGGACTGTTCGATGAAAATATCACAGCCATAGCAAAAACAGTTCATGATGCCGGCGGACTGCTTTACTACGACGGTGCCAATGCCAATGCCATAATGGGGATCTGCAGGCCCGGCGACATGGGATTTGATGTAGTACACCTCAATCTCCACAAGACATTCAGTACTCCCCACGGCGGCGGAGGTCCCGGATCGGGCCCCGTAGGCGTCAAAAAGGAGCTTGTGCCATTCCTGCCTGCACCACTGGCGGAATTCGACGGGAAGGAATACAGGCTCGATTATGACCGTCCCCTGTCGATAGGCCGTGTACGGTCATTCTTCGGCAACTTCGGCGTGATATTGAGGGCATATGCATATATAAGGACCATGGGATCTGAAGGACTAAGAAAAGTATCCGAAAATGCCGTACTCAATGCAAACTACCTGATGCACAGGCTCAGATACCATTTTGATCTGCCCTATGAACGCACATGTATGCATGAATTTGTACTGTCATATGGCAGGCATAAGGAGACGGGTGTCCGCACCCTTGACATAGCGAAAAGGCTGCTGGATTTCGGATTCCATCCGCCTACAGTGTATTTCCCACTCATCGTCAATGAGGCCATGATGTTAGAGCCGACGGAGACGGAGAGCCTGGAGACGCTGGATCTTTTTGCCGATACTCTGATAGCCATCGCTGAAGAAGCCGAAAAGAATCCCGGAATGGTAAAGACTGCACCACACATGACGTATACTTCAAGACTCGATGAAGTAAAGGCGGCAAGAAATCCGGTGCTGATCCACGCGTCCGAAGGCGTATCGGAATAAAACAGAGCCTGTTTGACAGGTGCTGTTATCAAACTGCAGAGGAAGTATTTTATGGTCGAGGAGATTTTTGAAAAGATAGCTCAGGAACTGCCTGTAAAGCCCAGCGATCTCAGCTCGTATTCGCCGCTTGCTCTGGCATATGTCGGGGATGCCGTTTATGAGCTTTACATAAGGACTCTTCTTCTGAGCAGAGGCAATGCACCTGTACATAAACTCCACAGGCAGTCCATAGAATATGTCAAAGCCAAGGCGCAGTCCGACATCATCCATAAGCTGCTGGAGCAGCTAGATCCCGTGGAGCAGGATGTTGTAAGAAGGGGAAGGAACGCGAAATCCGGCACGGTACCCAGAAATGCCGATGTTACTGACTACAAATATGCTACTGGCTTTGAAACCCTTCTGGGATATCTGTATATCAAGCAGGATTTTGACAGGCTGCTTGAAGTTTTGAGGATATCGGTGGAGCAAAACGAGGCCGACTGAGAGAAACGGACAGCCTGTACCATCAAATTATTATTGATAAAAAGTGCAATAACAGATGAAAAGCAAAGCAATATGAAATAGATCGAGAAGATAGGGAAGAAGGGCAGCGTATATGGCAACAGCGCAGAATGGAAAAAGCGGCAGAAAGAGCAGGACGCCTGCCGGAAAAACAAACAGACCATACAGGACAAGGCCAACCGATCAGGACCTGGACATACAATCCGGAGAGGGGCTCGACAGGCTCGAGGGCAGAAATCCTGTGATCGAGGCACTGAAATCAGGACGGAGCATCAACAGGATCCTTGTTTCAAAGGGCGAAAAGGAAGGATCGATAAAGCACATAATAGCACTGGCAAGACAAAAACATATAGTGATACAGGAAATCGACAGGTCCCGGCTGGATGCGATGTCGGAGACCAAATCCCATCAGGGTGTCATTGCGCTGGTTGCAGCAAAGGATTATGTTGATGTCGATGACATTCTCAATGCAGCGGCTGACAGCGGCAGACCGCCTTTTATCATTATCCTGGACGAGATCACGGATCCTCACAATCTGGGATCCATATTGAGGACCTCCAATGCTGCCGGTGTCCACGGCGTGATCATACCTAAACGGCGGGCTATCGGCCTTACACCAGCAGTTTCGAAGGCTTCGGCAGGTGCAATAGAGTATGTGCCCGTTGCACGTGTCACCAATTTAGTCCAGACGATCGAATATCTCAAAAAACAGAACATATGGGTAGTAGGCACTGATGCGGCTGCTGAGAAGCCATACTTCGACTCTGACCTCACCGGGGGTATCGCTCTCGTTGTCGGCAGCGAAGGCGAGGGTATTGGCAGGCTTGTAAAGGAAGCCTGTGATTTTACAGTCAGTATACCGATGGCAGGTGAGATTTCATCGCTGAATGCGGCAGTAGCAGGGGCAATAGTGATATACGAGATAGTGAGACAGCGGGAGGAAAAAAACAGGTCTGTCCAATAAAAGATTACAGAATCGAAATAAATTGCCGATAACTATAGGGAAGGACATGGAAGTTGAAATATTTCCCAATAATGTAAACAGGGAGATGGGAACCCACATTGACCTGGAAACCCGGAGATGCCGGAATAATCGCATCGCAGGCAGCGCTAACTTGACATAAAAGCTCGCATTAACGTATAATGTGGGAAGAAGAATTTCCAGTAAATTTTGCCTGTTCATACAATGTATTGCATTACTCATGAGGGGGGCAGATAGTTGAAGCAGCATGCTCAAGCCAAGACACAACCAACCTGTAATTCCACAGTTGACGAGGAGATCATCAAGGAAGCCAAAGCAGGAGATGACGCAGCCCTCGAATATCTGATCAACAAATATAAGAAATTTGTGCGTGCGAAAGCCAGGACTTATTTCCTGATTGGTGCGGACAGGGAGGACATCATCCAGGAAGGCATGATAGGCCTGTACAAAGCCATCAGGGATTTCAGAGGGGACAAGCTCTCATCCTTCAGGGCATTTGCAGAGCTTTGTATCACGCGCCAGATCATAACAGCCATAAAAACAGCCACCAGGCAAAAACATTTACCGCTGAATTCGTACATATCGCTGAACAAACCCATATTTGACGAGGAATCCGACAGGACTCTGCTGGATATCATAAATGAGGAAAATGTAAGCGATCCCGAGGAAGTGATGATCAGCAGAGAAGAGTTTGCCGGCATCGAACTTAAGATGAACGAGATACTCAGCAATCTGGAATGGGAGGTCCTGTCCCAATATTTGCAGGGCAGATCATACCAGGAGATAGCACAGGAACTCAACAGGCATGTCAAGTCCATCGACAATGCGCTGCAGCGTGTAAAGCGCAAGCTTGAGAAGCATCTCGGGGAAGAGAGGCTGTGATCCGAAGGAATAGATGCATGAGAGTGGCCTAATACAGCGAATTGCGGATACAGCATCCGAATGCGGGAAAAATTCAACATATACCCACTAGACAGGATATCCGGCAATGTGTTATAATACAATTCGCCCGTCGGAAAAAGATATGCGGGTGTAATTCAATGGTAGAATATCAGCTTCCCAAGCTGACTGCGTGGGTTCGATTCCCATCACCCGCTCCAACGATTTTGCAGGTGGTTCAGAGCTGCAGCTGTCGGCCGCACCTGCAGCGATACAACTTCATACGCCCTCATAGCTCAGTAGGCAGAGCGCATCCATGGTAAGGATGAGGTCACCAGTTCGACCCTGGTTGAGGGCTCCACAATGGAAAAAGAGATAGTCGCATGACTATCTCTTTTTTCATTGTGGCCATCTCACAGTGCCGCCTGATGGCCATATCCCTGATCAAAGCGCTCTGCCGGCAGAGCATGTGGAGTAAAAAGCAAGCAGTACAAGGAAAACGAACACTGAGGAGCGGAGCATATGATGATATGTGAGCACCGCAAGAGTGAAGTTTGACGCAGTAATGCGCAGCTTATTACTCCACAGAGCATCCAAGGTAAGGATGGGGTCACAGTTCGACCCTGGTTGAGGGCTCCACAATGGAAAAAGAGATAGTCGCATGACTATCTCTTTTTTCATTGTGGCCATCTCACAGTGCCGCCTGATGGCCATATCCCTGATCAAAGCGCTCTGCCGGCAGAGCATGTGGAGTAAAAAGCAAGCAGTACAAGGAAAACGAACACTGAGGAGCGGAGCATATGATGATATGTGAGCACCGCAAGAGTGAAGTTTGACGCAGTAATGCGCAGCTTATTACTCCACAGAGCATCCAAGGTAAGGATGGGGTCACAGTTCGACCCTGGTTGAGGGCTCCACGACGAAAGCCTTGAAATGTTGGGGAAACAGCGTTTCAGGGCTTTTTCGTTTTCTTCCGTCATCTCTATTTGTTGTAAAAAGAATTCCCCACTTGGGGGTGCGGACAAAATCTTGGACTAATTATACTGCTAATCCAAGGTTTTTTCGATAGGGGGTGCGGACATTTTTCTGGACTTTTCATGCTATCAAACCGATTCTACGTCGATATTCAATGGAACCAGTGATCAGTGGCCAAATAGGGTATTGTCACTTCCCCTTCCCCCAAAGGGTCAATTATTTCACGGAGTTGACACCATAATGATATTGAGAATTTTCAAGAGGCGGAGATAGCTTATTTGTATGGGATATATAAATATCTGATATTTTTTCATCGGACCAGAAGCAAGCTACGGGATTGTAATGGTGATATGCATGCGCTATAATCGATAATATCAAACGCGCATAAGGAAGTGGTCGGCAGCCATGAAATGTTCAAAATGCAAAAAGAATGTTGCGACGATACACATACAGGACTTAGGCTTGGATTTATGCCTGGACTGCAATAATGAGCTTGTTGCCGAAATGCTTGCTGTTGAGAAGTTGGATGACTTTTCAAGGGAAATATCTGTTTTTGATGTGGATAAAGTTCTGCATAGGTTCGAGATATCAAATATGATCATGCCCGGGTTTTCCACCTGGAAGGCTCGGGAAATCGGTGGCGAATATGAGTTTGAGGTGTTAGTCAGACCTGAAGATGATCAGCACGACGCATTGAGGCGTCTACATAAAAAAATACTGACCGGTTTGGGATATAAGACACTTAGCCCAATTTCAGAAGAGTATTACATAAGCAACTCGATACGAATCGGAGGCAAGCAGTACAGCCTTAAGAATACTGGAACCTGCCGGATCAGGCATAACGATGAGGACGATACTGCGTGCCTGGTCATAGACGGCAAAACTGTGTCCATATATGAGTTTGGACTTGCTCTCACCGGTTTTGAGGGATTTAATCTGGATTTTCAGATAAAAGACAAAACGGATGAAGTACTCGGGAAAGATATGGTACTTAAGCCTGTAAGTATTGATCCCGACATTATAATGGAGCGTTTTGAGAAGACTCTGGGATGGTTCCTCGAGGACGATTTTCTGAGCTATAAACGCGAATGTCCATGCGAGGAAGCACTTTTAGAACGAATAGACGATTTGGAGATGCTGTACAAGCATGGCGATCGATATCTTGCGGTTGAAGTTGCGGAGAAAATGAAGGAGCGCTTGAGCTGTATCGATACTGATTCTGACAGTTTCCCTGAATACTTATTATCGTTGATCGATAAGGTTGTTGGTATGGACTGACCGATGGGGATGTGGCTGGATAGGATGG
>FZPS01000175.1_pt85 | contig 107499 bp, 107 predicted proteins | sample 1817821 | NCBI WGS metagenome assembly FZPS01 (sample SAMEA104158645, study PRJEB21678) | metagenome | place: Germany | collected 2015-04-21
GCCCAGGGCGTTGTGCAGATCCTAATGCACGGGGGTTATGACCTATCCCTGCAATCTCTGGTGGCAGACGCAGCCCAAGGCTACAGCCAGGTGGAGCTAAGTGAAGAGAATCGTGATGCTCTGGTTGAGTTTCTCTTAGCGCGGCTGCGCGTTCTTCTTACCGATCAAGGCTACGCCTATGATATCATTGACGCGGCCATGGCTTCAGGAGACGATCGGATTGTCAGCCTGCTGAAGAAGGCAGACGCCCTTACAGAGTTTGCTGCAGGGCGGTCCTGGGGCGACTTGATCACAGGGTTTGAGCGAGTGGCGAACTTGGTAGCCCCAGGGACGCAAGGGAACTTGGAACCCAAGGTTTTTCAGCCCGCTGATGAGTGTTTTCACCAGGGCCTCGGACGTTTGGAACACGCTTGTCAAGAGCATCTGGCCAAGCAAGACTACCCTGGAATACTCCAGTTGCTGGCGGAATTTCGCCGAGATGTTGATGCCTTTTTCGCCGATGTGATGATCATGGATAAGGATTTGACCGTGCGCGGCAATCGCTTAGCCCTGCTAAATCAAGCCCTGCGTTTGTATAGTTTGTGCGGGGATTTACAGTTAATTGTTGGAAATAGGTAAAGAAGTGGCGTCCTGGAAGGAGAACAAGGCGTCTTACAGAATAGTGTCTGTTGGATTTTGATGGAAACACATAGATACAATAATCGAAGGAGGAAGATGATGAGTACAAAGTGGGTTTATTTCTTTGGCGATGGCCAGACAGATGGCCAGCAACAAGACAGAAACTTGGTCGGCGGCAAAGGCGCTAACCTAGCCGAAATGGTGCACCTTGGCATTCCGGTTCCAAGTGGTTTCACCATTACGACCGAAGCCTGTACCGCGTTCTATGCAAACGGTGAAAAATGGGTGGATGGTCTTGAAGAGCAAATTAAGGAGAACATAGCGCGGCTTGAGCAATCTATGGGTGCGAAGTTCGGGGATCAAGAGAATCCCCTTTTGGTGTCTGTCCGCTCCGGTGCTAGAGTGTCTATGCCAGGCATGATGGACACGGTCTTGAACCTAGGTCTAAACGACCAAACGGTGGAGGCCCTGGCCAAAAAATCCGGTAATCCCCGTTTTGCCTGGGACTCCTATCGCCGTTTCATCCAAATGTACGGTGATGTGGTGATGGGCGTAGACCATGACCTATTTGAAGAGGCCTTGGCAGCCGAGCGCATCAAGTACGGTGTGGAACAAGACAATGAACTAACAGTGGAAGCCCTGCAGGATTTGGTGGCAGACTACAAGGACATCGTTCTGAAGTCAGCCGGACAGCTATTCCCCGCTGAGCCATTTGAACAGCTCCGCGGCGCTATTGATGCCGTCTTCCGTTCCTGGAATGGAGCTCGCGCCATTCGCTATCGCCAAATTAACCATATCCCCGCTGAGTGGGGTACAGCTGTAAACGTGCAAGCGATGGTCTATGGTAATATGGGGGCAGACTCCGGTACAGGTGTGGCCTTTACCCGCGATCCATCCACGGGCGAAAAGATCTTCTACGGCGAGTACCTCATGGATGCACAGGGTGAAGACGTGGTCGCCGGAATCCGCACACCGCATCCTATCGCGGACCTAAAGGAAGAAATGCCTGAGGTCTATGACGAGCTGGTGAGAATTTACAAGCTCCTTGAGAACCATTACAAAGATATGCAGGATGTGGAGTTTACCATTCAAGCAGGTAAGTTATATATGCTCCAGACCCGGGCCGGAAAGCGCACCGCAACCGCTGCAGTACGCATGGCTGTGGAAATGGTAGAGGAAGGTCTGATTGACAAAAAGACCGCTATAATGAGGGTGGAACCGGAGCAGTTGGATCAACTCCTGCATCCCATGATCGATCCTCATGCCCAATATGACGTGATCGCCACTGGATTGCCCGCTTCTCCCGGCGCAGCAGCCGGACGCATCGTCTTCACTGCTGAAGAGGCTGAAGTGTGGAAGGACCGCGGCGAACAAGTCATCTTGGTTCGTAACGAAACCTCACCAGAGGATATTGGCGGAATGGATGTTGCAGAGGGTATTCTTACCGCTCGAGGCGGCATGACCTCGCATGCTGCTGTGGTCGCCCGGGGCATGGGCAAGTGCTGTGTGGCCGGATGTGCCTCAGCCCAGATCAGCGAAGCCAATCGCACCCTGACCTTTGGAGACACCGTGCTCAAAGAAGGGGACTGGATCACCTTGAATGGTACCGCCGGTGAAGTCATTGTTGGTCAGGTACCCATGGTCGAAGTGGAGGTGGCTGGCGACTTTGGCACCTTTATGGAGTGGGCTGACGAGTTTAGAGCTCTTGGGATTCGCACCAATGCCGATACTCCCCATGACAGCCAAACAGCCGTCGATTTCGGTGCTGAAGGTATTGGGCTGACCCGTACGGAGCACATGTTTTTCGAAGGTGATCGCATTAGTGCTGTGCGTCAGATGATTTTTGCCAAGGACAAAGCCGGGCGTGAAAATGCCCTGGCCAAGCTGCTTCCTTACCAAAAAGACGACTTCAAGGGTATTTTCCAAGTAATGCAGGGACTGCCTGTTACGGTACGTCTCTTGGATCCTCCGCTGCATGAGTTTGTGCCCCAGGATGAGGAGACCATCAAGAGGCTGGCCAAAGATATGGACCTTTCCGTCGAGGTACTGAAGGCTCGCATCGAAGCTCTAGAGGAAATCAATCCCATGCTAGGCCATCGCGGCTGCCGCCTGGGAGTGACCTACCCTGAGATCTATGCTATGCAGGCCAGAGCCATTTTTGAAGCCGCTGCTGAGCTCACCAAGGACGGCATCAAGGTATTTCCGGAGGTCATGATTCCTCTGATCGGCACCGTTGAAGAGCTGCGCTTGATGAAGGAAGTCTGCGTTGAGGTAGCGGATAGGGTTATGGAAGAGCTCGGTATCAAGTTTGACTACCTGGTTGGCACCATGATGGAGATCCCCAGAGCCTGTATTGTGGCTGATGACGTTGCGGCCGAAGCAGAGTTTTTCTCCTTTGGAACCAACGACCTAACACAAATGGCTTTTGGATATAGCCGGGACGATGCCGGAACCTTCCTGCCCGAATATGTGGAGAAGGGTGTCTTGCCACGAGATCCGTTCCAGTCATTGGATCAGGTCGGTGTGGGCGCTCTCGTGGAGATGGGTGTGAAGAAGGGCCGCGCCACCAAGCCGAATCTCAAGATCGGTGTCTGTGGTGAACATGGTGGAGATCCATCCTCCATTGATTTCTTCCATCGTGTCGGTCTGGACTATGTGAGCTGCTCGCCATACAGAGTACCCATTGCTCGTTTGGCTGCGGCCCAGGCTAATATTCGTAATCCTCGCTAAGCAAGAGTCTCAAGGGGAGGGAGGAAAACCCTCCCTCGTGGGGAACCCATACTATAATGGTGTGGGTTTCTTTTTGTCCAGGGTTAGGCACTCGAGGGGAGATGACGGACATAGCTCGGTTTTCTGACGAATGGATTGAATATGTCAAATCTTCCGTGGATATCGTAGAGGTTGTGGGCCGACGTGTGGAGCTCAGGCAGAGTGGGCAAAACTATCTAGGTTTGTGCCCCTTTCATAGTGAGAAAACGCCCTCATTTTCCGTTAATGCAGAACGGCAGTTTTATCATTGTTTTGGCTGTCAGGCCGGGGGAAACGTGATCAATTTCGTGATGGAGACCGAGCACCTCTCCTTTCCTGAGGCCGTAACGAAGCTGGCAGAGGACAAGGGAATTCCTGTTCCTGCCGTTTCCAAGGAACAGCAGCGAAAAGAAGCCTATCGTGACCAGCTGCGCCAGGCGAATGAGTTGGCTGCCCGCTACTATTACCGTAATTTACGTTCGCCAGCGGGAGAAAGAGCTCGCGCCTATTTGCAGGGGCGAGGCATCACCGAGACGTTGGCTCGGGACTTTTTCCTGGGATACGCCTCCGAGGCATGGGACGGTTTGGTGCGGTTTTTTGAAGACGAGGGATTTGACCCAAAAATTGCTCAGGCCGCTGGGCTCATATCCCAGTCGAAACGGGGATACATTGACCGTTTTCGCGGCCGCTTGATGTTCCCCATATGTGATCATCTGGGACGTTTCTTGGGTTTTGGCGGACGAAGCACCAAAGAGGGCCAACCGAAATACCTTAACACTGGGCAGACTGAAGTGTTTAACAAAGGTTATGTGCTCTACGGTCTCAATTGGTCCAAGGATGAAGTGAAGTCAAAAGACCAAGTGATTATTGTAGAAGGGTACACCGACCTTATAGCTCTTTTTGGGGCAGAACAGCGCAATGTCGTGGCGTCCCTAGGCACCGCTTTTACTCCGGCCCATGGAAAACTCCTAAAGCGTTTCTGTTCCCAGGCGATTATTGCCTTTGATGGTGATAAGGCGGGGCAGAGGGCGGCCCTGCGCAGTATGGAAGTCTTATACGAAGCAGGTTTGCAGGTGCGCGTGGCTGAGCTCGATGGAGGCCAGGATCCCGATACCTTTGCCCGAACCCATGGTGCTGATCAAGTCCAAGAGTGGTTGGACGGGGCGAAACCTTTCAGAGAGTACCAGATCGATAGAATTATTTCCCAGCACGATGTAGAAACTAGAGAAGGAAAACTGGCTGCCTCTACAGAACTTGTATCTGTACTTGCTCAGCTTACTAGCCAGATTGAGCGGGATGAGTACGTTCGTTATGCGTCCCAGAGGCTTGGAGTGTTAGAACGTTCATTAGCGGCGGAGGTCAGGGAGAAGCAAGGAATAGGGAGCATAAAGCACGTACACACTAGGCGTAATGTCAAAAACATGCGTCCCGTGCAAGTTGAGGCAGGCGATGAGCTTCGGGAAAGGGAAATTATCCGGTGCCTGCTGCGCCAACCGGAGCACTTAAGGGATCTAGTGGAGCAGGGTATCACAGCCCATGACTTTTATCACCCCGACTATCGCCATGTATTTGTTTCATTGTGTGAAAACAGCTCCGATCCAGAAGGAACAGCCATCGCCAGTCGACTTTTGTCCCTTCCTGGTGCCATACCCGGTTGGGAGGATTGCGTTGGTTCATTTTTTTCCGTTTTAAAGAAGCGAAGATTGAAGAAGATAGAGGAAAAACTTTCCCATTTGGAGAATGATAGGAAAGGTTTTGATATTCGAATGGAGTTTTATCGCTTACTAAAGGAGTACTATGATATTTTCATTACAGAGTCCTAACAGTATCTGCAGGAGAGGGGGTTATCATGTTGAACAAGAGAGAGGCAAATATTGCTGAAGAACATCGCACAGCAATCAACGAACTCATGGCCAGAGCAAAACGTCGGGGCATGGTTACGTATCGCGAAATTATGGATAGTCTTCAAGACGTGGAACTCCTGCCGGAACAGATTGATGAAATTTACGACAGTTTTTCGGCTATGGGCGTCGACGTGATTCCCCATTCTGGTGAAGACGGCAGTGAAGATGGCGACCTGTCCGTTGATGATGACGGAGTGGTGGGCGATGGCGCCGCCGATGATGAGGTTGAGGACAGTGATGAAGGCAGCGAATATGATTTATCCGTACCGGAAGGTGTAGGTCTGGATGATCCTGTTCGTATGTACCTCAAGGAAATTGGACGCGTTCCGCTGCTGACCGCGGAGGAAGAAGTGGAGTTGGCCAAGGGTATTGAGGCCGGCAGCGAAGAGGCGAAACGGAAGCTAGCCGAAGCAAACCTGCGTCTTGTTGTGAGTATTGCCAAACGCTATGTGGGACGGGGAATGCATTTTCTCGATCTGATTCAGGAAGGAAATCTGGGACTAATTAAGGCAGTGGAAAAGTTTGATTATCGTAAGGGCTTTAAGTTCAGTACGTACGCCACATGGTGGATTCGTCAAGCGATCACCCGGTCCATTGCGGATCAAGCACGGACGATCCGAATTCCTGTACACATGGTTGAGACTATTAACAAGTTGACCCGCGTCTCTAGGCAGCTGTTGCAGGAGCTAGGACGTGCGCCTCTGCCTGAGGAGATCGCGGAGGAAATGGACTTGCCGGTCGAGCGGGTGCGGGAGATTATGAAGATTGCCCAAGAACCTGTATCCCTAGAGACACCCATCGGTGAAGAAGAAGACAGCCATCTTGGCGATTTTATCGAAGATGCTGAGGCTACTGCACCGGCGGAAGCAGCAGCCTTTTCCATGCTCCAAGAACAGCTGCGACAGGTCTTGGAGTCCTTGACTCCCAGGGAGCAACAGGTCTTGCGTTTGCGTTTTGGTTTGGATGACGGTCGCGGTCGAACCCTCGAAGAGGTGGGCCAAGTGTTCGGTGTAACACGTGAGCGCATCCGTCAGATTGAAGCCAAGGCTCTCCGTAAGTTGCGCCATCCTAGCCGCAGCAAGAAGCTCAAGGACTTCTTGGAGCAATAATCTTGACAAAGAACAGTCTGCTCACCTATAATTGATCGTGCTGGACCCCTAGCTCAGTTGGTCAGAGCAGCGGACTCATAATCCGTTGGTCCTGGGTTCAAGTCCCAGGGGGTCCACCATCTAAGACTTTACTAAGAGCCCATTAGAGGCTCTTTTGTTTTTTAGAGAAACACTGCAGCACCACCACTTACCACCAGCCACTGTCGTTTATCATCATGTGGAGGTGGATCGATAATTCTCTTACCACGAAATTTTAACACAAGACAAGAACGCTCTACAGTTGGCCGTTGAAGCTACTTTAGGGTGTTTCTTTTGTCCACAATGAATAACTGTCTACCATATTGTCCCCGGGACGTCCGCTGCGTTCGCTTTTTTTGATCCCAGCCATAGGAACCCCTTCCCCGAGTCTCGAAGGGGAGCGGATCAGATTGAAAACATTATATTTACACAAACTATGCAGGAATTTGGAAACCTTGGTTCAATTAGTAAGGAAAATCGGACGCCCTACGAAAAGTATACATAAACGAACATACAAGTACGATAAAACGCCTTTTCTGGGGATGAAAGGTGTGCGAAACAGAAAAAAACCATGTGGCAGGGCGGACGGGTAAGGAGGACATATGATGAGGTTGACTGTGCTGCTAACGCTGATGCTTGTGGTCGTGAGTGGGGTAGCAGGAGCTCAGGTCTTGAATGTGGGGGTGGGGGCGGATGCTGTCCGCCTGGATCCACCGGACCAAACAGACAACGTTTCCGAGATTGTCCTGCGCCACATTATGGACGGTTTGGTTGAGTTCGACGAACAGTTGGGGATTCAACCGGCCTTAGCCACCAGTTGGGACGTTTTGAACGACGGAAAGACGTATTGCTTCTATCTGCGTGAAAATGTGGTTTTTCACGATGGAACACCCTTTAACGCCGAAGCTGTGAAGTACAATTTTGATCGGATTTTAGGAGGGGGATTGCGGCGCACTTCCCTTTATGACCCCTACATTGAGTCCGTGGAGGTCGTCGATGAATACACTGTAGCCCTGCATCTGTTTGAGCCTTTTGGGGCACTGCTGCATCACTTGGCCCATGGAGCCGGACTGATCCAATCGCCTGCGGCCATTGAACAGTATGGTGATCGGGTAGGGAGAAATCCTGTGGGTACGGGCCCCTTTGTCTTCGAACGATGGGTGCCGGGAGAGAGAATTGTCCTCACGGCCAATCCGACCTATTGGGGGGGAGAACCCAAGATTAGTGGGCTAAGCTTTAACATCGTCCCTGAAGAGGCCACCCGGGTATTTCAGCTTGAAGCCGGAGAATCCGATGTCATTTTCAATGTACCCCCCACCGATGTGGCGAGATTGGAGCGTTCGAACAAAGTCGATGTGCTCATTGCCGACAGCATCCGTGTGATCTATGGCGGGATGTCCACCCATAAGCCTCCATTTGACAATGTCAAAGTGCGACAGGCCTTCAATTATGCCATTGATCAGCAGTTGATCGTAGACTATATCCTGGAGGGCTTCGGAACTGTAACGGATTCGATTATCGCTCCCTTAACAACCGGGTATTATTCTACCGGCGGCTATCCCCATGACCCAGAACGGGCCAAAGAGCTCCTTGCTGAAGCAGGCTATCCCCAGGGTTTGACTGTCAACTTCTGGACCCCCAATGGGCGTTACCTAAAGGACTATGAAACGTCTCTCGTGATGCAGCAGATGCTTGCTGAGGCTGGCATCAATGCTGAGCTTCAGATCATGGAATGGGGAGCTTACATTTCCGCCATCTTTGATGTAAATGCTGAGACGGCTGAAGCGGAACTGTACTTGCTGGGCTGGGCCCCCTCCACTGGAGATGCGGATTGGGTCTTGCGTCCCCTGTTCAGTTCGGAGCACTTCCCGCCCTTGGGAGATAATGCTTCCTTCTATGCCAATCCCGCTTTGGATGAGGCCATTCGCAAGGCTATGACGGAGCCTGATCCCGTTAAACGCAATGAGTATTATCAAGAGGGGCAACAGATCATCCATGATGAGGCCGTCATGATCCCCCTGCATGTCCTGCAGCAGATTGTAGCCAAGAGCTCGAATGTTGAAGGGGTTAAGATTCTCCCCATTGAGATCGTTCTGTTGAAAGATGCTTATGTGAAATAGGAGTGGTTGATCAAGGCATGAGGCGGGACAGACCAGGAAATCAGGTATCCGGTCTGTCCCTTTTTTCGAGTGGGTGGAGTGATGGCATGGTTCAATACATTGTGCGTAGATTTCTTAACCTGATACCGGTCTGGGTTGGAGTGTTGGTGATTACTTTTTTGATTATGCACCTAACCCCAGGCGATCCCGCGCGTATGGTCGCTGGAGCCGATGCGGCTCCAGAAACAGTCCTGGAGATCAGGGCACAACTAGGGCTCGATCAGCCCTTGCTGGTTCAGTTTACTCGATACGTGGGTAATGTGCTGCGGGGGGACTTTGGCCGATCCTATCACACAGGAGAACCCGTCTTGTCCGAAATCAGCTGGCGTTATCGCAATACAGGGCTTCTGTCAGTCGTTTCACTCTGCGTGGCCACATTAATTGGTGTAACGGCCGGAGGACTTGCTGCCCGGTATCCCTACTCACTGCTGGACAATGTGAGTATGGTCATAGCCCTAATTGGTATCTCTACACCGGTTTTCTGGCTAGGGCTGATTCTAATGTATGTATTTGGCGTTCAATTGGGATGGCTTCCCACGGGAGGAAGCGGGACATGGCTTCATCTGATCCTACCCTCAGTCACCTTGGGCCTGGCTATGGCGGGCATTATTGCCAGAATGACCAGGAGCAGCCTTCTGGAAGTGATCTATCTCGACTATATTCGAACAGCTAGAGCCTATGGATTTGCCGACAATGTTGTGGTCTACAAGTATGCTTTGCGCAATGCGATTTTGCCCGTACTGACCATAGTTGGACTGCAATTAGGCTACTCCTTGGCTGGTGCAGTGCTGACAGAGACTGTATTTGCCTGGCCGGGACTGGGGAGGCTCATTGTGAACTCCATCTTCAATAGGGATTATCCTATGATTCAGGCTGGACTTCTGTGGGTCTCTGTAACCTTTACTCTGGTAAATTTCGCTGTGGATATCCTGTACTCTCTAGCTGATCCCAGGATCCGATATGACTGAGAGGTGATGGTGTTTGATCTTGGCAAAAATACTGATGAAAAATCGAGGTGCACTCCTTGGGAGTCTGGGTGTGCTGATTTTCGTTCTGACCGCGGTCTTAGCGCCGTGGATTGCACCGCATGACCCCAATGAGCTCAATTTATTGGCTCGATTGCGTTCCCCATCGAGTACGTATTGGTTGGGCACAGATCAGTTCGGAAGGGACATCTTCAGCCGCATTGTTTGGGGCAGTCGAACCTCACTGATTGTAGCGGCCAGTGCTTTGGGGATTTCGGCCGTGGCCGGTACGTTGATTGGTGCTGTGGCAGGGTTTTCTTCCAGTCGATTGGAGGGGTGGATTCTGCGGTTTGTGGACATTTTGCTCTCCTTCCCCGATATCCTTTTAGCCATTGCCATCACGACAATTATGCGTCCTGGACTATGGAGTACGATCTTGGCCATTGGAACCTATAACCTTCCCCAAGTCATTCGGGTGGCCCATGGCAGTGTGCTCGCAGTAAGGGAACGGCAGTATATTGAGGGAGCGCAGGCTATCGGCTTGAAGAAACATCAGATTCTCTTCAAATATATACTCCCCAACTCCTTATCGCCCATCGTGGTCTTGGTCACGGTGAGATTAGCGGCATCCATTATGACGGCGGCGGGTCTAAGTTTCCTGGGGGTGGGAGTGCAGCCTCCCACTCCCGAGTGGGGTGCAATGATTTCGGAAGCGAGAACCTATCTCGTGACCGCGCCCAATTTGAGTATCTTCCCAGGGATCGCCATTTTGCTGACTGTGATATCCTTGAATCTGTTAGGGGATGGTCTCAATGACGTCTTGAACCCAAGAATGAAATCAGCGGGCAGGTCCGTAGGTGTGTAAGTGGGGCAAAGGCCAGACGCAGCAGGGAATGTTCCATCTTTGACGAAGAGCAGTAAAGAACTGCCCTGTAAGGATGTGATCTGCGTGTTTTGTAGAGTGCGCGATGTCTGCGCCTGCTTAGAAGAGCTGGCACCTTTGGACTTGGCCCTGGAGTGGGACAATGTGGGACTCCAGATTGGGAATCCCCAGAAGGAGGTTTCCACCATACTTGTGACGCTTACAGTCACAGAGGAGATAGTCCAAAAGGCCATTTCGGACCAAGTTGACTTGATTGTCGCCCACCACCCCCTGATATTCAAACCTCTGTATAGCATTCGAACCGATCAGCCCCAGGGAGCGATATTGACTGCTTTGCTCCAGCAGGGCGCGGCTGTATACGTGGCCCACACCAACCTGGATCAAGCGCCCGCGGGCCTGAACCACTGGTTGGCCAGGGAAGTTGGACTTGAGGAAGAGCGTGTCCTGGTTCCAGGAATCCATGCAGGTGTGGGGCTGGGTCGGATTGGGACAATCGCCCCCCTAACATTGGGCGACTTAGCTCAGAAGTTAGAAAACCTCTGGGGACTTCCGATCAGAATCGTCAGCGATAGACGGCGCTTGGTCTCCAGGTTAGCTGTGGTAGGCGGTTCTGGCGGTGACTTCATTGAACAGGCCAAAGCCGCCGGGGCCCATTGTCTGATCACCGGTGATGTTTCCTACCATGACGCTTTGGATGCAATCGCCTTGGACTTGGCGGTGTTGGATGCCGGTCATTTTGCCACAGAAAGGATTGCAGTTAAGCAGTTGGCCCAGTATCTCCAGGACCGCATCGGAGAGCGTGTACAGATCCTGCAGGATACAAGTACCAATCCGTTCGCCTTTTAAGCGCACGCGGAATATGGTATACTAAGGACCTGAGTGAACCAGATGATCGCAAAGGTAGATCCTTTGAGGAAAGTCCGAGCTCCGTAGGGCAGGATGCTGGGTAACGCCCAGTGGAGGCAACTCTAAGGCTAGTGCCACAGAAACAAACCGCCTTGTCCACAAGGTAAGGATGAAAAGGTGAGGTAAGAGCTCACCAGCGGTTAGGCGACTAACCGGCTAGGTAAACCCCATCCGGAGCAAGGTCAAATAGGGAAGGAGAGGCGGCCCGTCTCGCTAAACTTCCGGGTTGACCGCATGAGGCTTTAGGTAACTAAAGTCCTAGATAGATGATCATCCGCGACAGAACTCGGCTTATCGGTTCACTCAGAACAGAATGTTGGCCTGGATACCCAAGTGTATCCAGGTTTTTTTATGCAATTTTTTCCGGTGATTAGCAGGAATTGCCCAAAACTCCTAGAATAGGTTGTTAAAAGTGGTGACAAGTGGGGAAAAGTGGGGGATATTTCGGAAAGGAGTGACGGGAATGTTCATGGGCGAATACCAACATGCTCTAGACGCAAAGGGACGCCTGATTATTCCCGCGAAATTCCGAGAAGAATTAGGCGAAGGAGCGATTATTACCCGAGGGTTGGATAATTGTCTCTTCCTCTTTCCCCAAGAAGAATGGGCTGTTTTGGAGGGTAAACTGAAGACGCTTCCCTTAACGAAACATGATGCCCGCCAGTTTGTACGCTTTCTCTTTTCCGGTGCCACCGAATGTGAACTGGACAAACAGGGACGCATTGTACTCCCCTCCAATCTGAGAGAGTTCGCGGCCATAGACAAAGATGCGGTCGTAATCGGCGTATCCAGCAGGGTGGAGATCTGGAGTAAGGAGAGATGGGAATCCTATGTGCAAGTAGCTGAGGAATCGTTTGAGGATATTGCGGAGAATATTGTGGATTTAGGAATCTGAGGCGGGGTGAACAAGATGCATTTTACCCATGAACCAGTCTTGCTCCAAGAGACCCTTCAAGCCCTCGACCTAAAAGCTGGAGAAACGTATGTAGACTGCACACTGGGGGGAGCAGGCCACAGCTTGGGCATGCTGGCCCAAGAACCCACCATAAGGCTAATTGGTATTGACCAAGATGCGGAGGCCCTGGAAAGGGCGAAATACAGACTTACGGCCTACAATCCTCAGGTGGCTTTAGTGAGAGATAACTTCCGTAATTTGCGGGCGATCCTGCAGCGTATGGAGATTACACAGGTCGCCGGTGTCCTCATGGATATTGGAGTGTCGTCACCCCAGCTTGATGACGGGGATCGGGGCTTCAGTTACCACCAAGACGCACGCCTCGATATGAGAATGGACCAGGACTCTCCCCTTGATGCGTGGAGAATTGTGAATACATATAGCGAGAAGGAACTGGCCGACATTATCTCTACCTATGGTGAAGAACGTTGGGCAGCAAGAATTGCCCAGTTTATAGTGGCAGAGAGGGAAGAGCGTACCCTTGACACCACAGGCGATTTAGTGACAGCGATAAAAAAAGCGATTCCTGCCGGGGTGAGATGGGGAAAGCCACATCCTGCCAGGAAGACGTTTCAGGCCCTGCGGATCGCCGTAAATGATGAGCTGGGGGCCTTGCAAGAGGCACTGGAACAGGCTGTGGATGTGCTCAAGCCCGGGGGACGCCTCGCGGTTATCAGTTTTCACTCCTTGGAGGATCGTATTGTGAAGGAGTATTTCCAGGAGCTTTTGGGCAAGTGTAGCTGTCCTCCTGACTTACCCATGTGCATTTGCCAAAATGAGCCTGTGGTACGTCTAGTTAACCGCAAGCCCATTGTGGCCTCGCCAAGAGAAGTGGAATCTAACGCTAGAGCCCGCAGCGCCAAACTTCGGGTGGTTGAAAAACTATAAAGGAGGGTGTACCCATGACTGCGGCCAGGAAGCTCGTGGATCCTTATCCGTATGAAGAGCAGGTAGCACCGCCAGCAATCGAGGCACCACAGCAAAAGCGGTCCGCGAAGCGAAGACGACTTCCTGCGACGTTGAAAATTTGTCTGGTGGCTGCCTGCTGTGTGGCCGTGTCGCTCCTGTACCTTCAGCAACAGGTTACCTCGTACTATCTCAATATGGAATTGGTAGAGCTTCAAGAGCAGGTAAATATGATGCAGCAGAGAAATGATCACATCATGCTCAGCGTAGAGGCCCAGCGGTCGTTGCAGCAGATTGAGCAAATCGCCCGAACAGAATTGGGCATGGTAGACCCTACATATACCGCCATCCTAGTAGTCAGTGAGCCCACCCTTTTGGCTGGAGAACCAGAGCCTGTTTGGCCCAGCGATCCATCTCCACGCCGCCAAGGCCCAGGTATCTTCAGCACACTGGCCTCTTGGGTTAACAAGGTTCTGCCGTTAGGAGGAGTAGAAGCTGGCACGCTACAACGCTAATCGGTCCCGTACGCGGCGTACGATATTCATTTTCTTCCTGTGGATAGCGGGCTTTTTGGCTCTGATCGGACGCTTGGGGTACCTCCAGGTCTACCGGGGAGAGGAGTTTGCTGACAAAGCCCTTGCCCAGCGTATGAGACCGGAAATCATCGATGCCCAAAGGGGCAATATTTTGGATCGCCATTACAAGACATTAGCCATAAGCGTAGGAGCCGACGCGGTGTACGCCCTGCCCGACAGCGTTCGGGATGTGGAGGGGACAGCGCGACAGTTAGCTCCTTTTTTGCCTATCAGTGAAGGAGATTTGATGCGGGTCTTGGAAAGTGGGTCCAAGACCAGCGTGTGGCTTGCTCGGGGTCTCAGTGTAGACGCTGCCGAAGCTGTTCGTGCCTTGGGTTTATCCGGAATCCGGGTGGTAGAACGTCCTCAGCGTTACTATCCCCAGGGTTCCCTAGCCTCCCACGTTTTAGGCTTCGCCGGCTCTGATAACCAGGGTTTGGAAGGCATAGAATACTACTATGACGAGGTTTTGCGGGGGATCCCGGGCCGACTGTCCGTGGAGAGAGATGCGACCCAAAGGAGCATCCCCGGGGGAGACAGTGAATTTATCCCACCCGAGGCGGGCTACGACGTGGTCTTGACCATCGACAGTGTGATTCAGTACATTGCCGAAACGCACATTCAAGAGGCGGCGGCTTCCTCTCATAGTGATAGAGGGCTTGTCCTTGTGATGGATCCAAATACTGGGGAAATTCTGGCCAATGCCATTTACCCCACATTTGATCCTAATTACTATCAAGAGTTCTCTGCGGATCGTCGCAGGAACGTTGCAGTGACAGATCAGTATGAACCAGGGTCCACATTTAAGTTTGTCACCGCCGCTGCCAGCCTGGATTTGGGCTTAGCCTACAATGAGCGCAGATTCACAAGTGATGCCTTTTGGGAAATAGGCGGCGGGCGCATTCGCAACTCCGACGGCCGTGTCTTTGGTAATATCTCTTTCCTCGAGGCTATGGAAAGGTCCGACAACATTACCTTCGCCAAATTGTCTGCAGAAATGGGGCCTGAACGCTTCCACCCTTATATCCGCGGCTTTGGTTTTGGCGAACGTTCCGGCGTTGACTTCCCCGGGGAGATTACCGGTATGGTCGCCTCGCCCAGCCGTAGCGGGCAGGCCCTACAGTGGGCCAACATGGGGTTTGGCCAGGGCATCGCGGTCACTCCGCTCCAGCTGTTGAACGCCGTTTGCTCCATTGCCAATGGCGGATCGTTGATGAAGCCGTATTATGTGCGCGAGATACGGGACACCCAGGGCAAATTGGTGGAGCAGTTCTTGCCGGAGGTTCGACAACACCCTGTTGGCGTTGGAACGGCCATGGAAGTAAGCCAGCTGCTTCGCTCCGTTGTGGTCAACGGTAACGGCAATAGGGCTGAAGTGACCGGGTATTATGTAGCAGGCAAAACCGGAACTGCGGAAGTACCTAAGGGTGGCGTTTACGGTGAGGAGCGCATCGCATCCTTTGTGGGGTTTGCCCCAGTGGACAATCCTGTCGTAGCGATTTTGGTTATCCTTTATAATCCTAAGGTAGAGTCGCCCTATGGCGGTGTTTTGGCGGCACCTGTCTTTAGTAGGATCATGGAAGAGAGTCTGGAGTATTTGGATGTGAAGAGGCGAGAGGAGGGTCGGCAGAGACTTCCCTATTCGCTAGTTCCCAATGTAACGAATTTTTCCAGAGAGGAAGCTCAAGCCCGCTTGACACAAGGTGGCTTTCTGTGGACCATGGAAGGATCGGGACCTGTGGTAACAAGCCAGACACCTAGTCCAGGTGCGCGGGTTCCAACCCAGACTACGGTCCGTCTCTTTTTTTATGAAAGCGAACAGGGGGAGTCTGTGGAAGTCCCTGATGTTCTGGGGTTGAGCATGCGTGATGCGTCCACCAGGCTTGCAGACGACGGATTGAGAATCACCATTGTAGGAAGTGGTCTTGCGGTGAAGCAAGTCCCTGCGGCCGGAGTCCAGATCCCTAAGGGATCGGCTGTCGAAGTCATCTTTAGCCTGTAAGGAGGGCAGCAAGTGAAACTGCAGAGCGTTCTAGAAGGACTTGATTATCAACTACGGGGATCATCACCTGAGATAGACGGCTTGAGCTACGACTCCAGGGAAATCAGGCCCGGCGATCTTTTTGTCGCCATTTCTGGTCTGAAGGCAGACGGCCACGACTTCGTGGAGCAAGCTGCGCAGAAGGGTGCAGCAGCCGTACTGGTGGAAAGGTGGCTTCCCGAACTGGGGTTAACGCAAGTGCTTGTCCCGAACTCCCGCTACGCCCTAGGGGTGGTCAGCGGTAACTTCTACGGTCACCCGGATCGCCGTTTGCGGGTGCTCGGGGTCACTGGAACGAATGGAAAAACCACAACCACCTACCTTGTCAAGTCCATTTTGGAACAGGCCGGATACAAAGTGGGATTGATCGGCACCATTCAGACCCTCCTTGGCGACTTAGCCCTAGAGTCGAGTCGGACCACACCCGAATCCCTAGACTTGCAGCGCCTCTTCTCTGAGATGGTGGCAGAAAAGACCGATTTTGTGATCATGGAGGTGTCCTCCCATGCTGTGGATCTGCATCGCACTGCAGGTGTATCCTTTTCCGGTGCTCTCTTCACCAATCTTACCCAGGACCACCTCGATTTTCACGTGACCATGGAGGACTACTTTAGCGCCAAAGCACGGCTTTTTTTAGGTTTGCAGCACGGGGCGGTCATCAACACGGACGATCCTTGGGGCAGAAGGCTTCACCAGATGACTCCCTGTCCTTCGTTGACATACGGTGTGCAAGCACCGGCTGACTTTCTGGCGGAGAAGATCCAGTTGGAAAAGGAAGGGGTTTCTTATATACTAAGGAGTAGTGCAGGGCAAATTCCCATCCGTCTTCGGCTTACGGGGTATTTCAACGTGTACAATTCGCTGGGAGCCGCTGCTTTGTGCTTTGGCCAAGGTGTCTCCCTCCAACAGATCAAAAACGGCCTGGAGGCGCTCCCCGGTGTACCGGGGCGTTTCGAACGCATAGAGAACGACCATTCTCTCAATATCGTGGTGGATTACGCGCATACACCCAATGGATTGGAGAACGTCTTGCAGTCTGCGCGGGAGATGGTGCCACAGGGTCGTCTTGTACTCGTGTTTGGAGCAGGAGGAGATCGGGACAAAGGTAAGCGGCCTTTGATGGGTGCCATCGCCGCTCAACTGGCGGATCAGGTGATTCTTACGTCTGACAATCCCCGTTCCGAAGATCCCGCGGAGATTTGCTCTGATATTGAAAAGGGTCTAGTGACCGCAAACCCCAACGCTGCTTATGAGGTTATCGTGAACAGGCGCCAAGCGATCGAGCGGGCCATAGAGCTGGCAACGCCCCAGGACCTGGTGATTGTGGCAGGTAAAGGACATGAGACATATCAAGAGTCTGCACAGGGGCGAGTTCATTTTGATGATGGGGAAGAAGTCAGGAGGGCCCTTAAGGAGCTGAAGGACTAATGCGTCCACTAACACTAGCACAGATTGGGCAATACACCCAGGGGAAAGCGATCGGTTCAGGTCAAGTTGATCACGTTGTGATCGATAGTCGCAAGGCCGGACCAAATAGCCTCTTTTTTGCCTTGCCTGGAGAACACGTAGATGGGCACGACTTTGTCTGCGATGTGATGGCCCAAGGTGGATGTGCGGTGGTAAAGGAAGGTTCGCACACCGGCCCGGGGGTGGTCCAGGTCACCGATCCCCTCTTGGCACTACAGAGTCTGGCCCAGGCGTATTTAGCAGAGTTTCCGGTCCCGGTTGTGGCGGTGACCGGAAGTAATGGTAAGACCTCGACGAAAGATATGATCGCCCAGGTTTTAGGTACCCAATATGCTGTCCATGCCACGGAGGCGAACTTTAACAACGAAATCGGTGTTCCCCTCACTGTTTTGGGGCTGGAGGCCCATCACGAGCTCTTGGTTGTGGAGATGGGTATGCGGGGTCTTGGCCAGATCAAGCGTCTGACAGAGATCTGCCCGCCCAATTACGGAGTGATCACCAATATTGGACCGGTCCATCTAGAACTCCTCGGCGGCATGGGCAACATCGCCCAGGCCAAGGGAGAGCTGCTTGAGGCGATGGACACATCAGGTGTTGCTATCCTCAATGGAGATGATCCTTCGGTGCGGGGTCAAGCTCGCACGTTTAAAGGGAAAATCGTCTATTATGGACTGGATGTGGCCAACGATGTGGTAGGACGGGGTATTGAACTGGATGTGGAGGGACGTCCTTCCTTTGTTCTCCGCCATGACCAAGGCGAAGCCCGGGTTCGTTTGGCTGTGCCTGGCATTCACAATGTCTGGAATGCTATCGCAGCCTTAGCAGTTGGTCTGCAACTCGGCGTCAGTCTGGGAAAGGGGGCTGAGGCCCTGAGTGAACTGGCTGGAAGCGCCATGCGCCTGGAAGTCCGCCGCAGTCCCGGAGGGGTCATTGTGGTCAATGATAGCTACAATGCCAGTCCCGCTTCGATGAAGGGCGCCCTGGATACCCTGGGGCATATGTTCTGTTCGGGGCAGAGGGTGGCCATCCTAGGCGATATGCTTGAGTTGGGTGAAATAACGGAACAGGCTCACATCGAGGTAGGTCGCCACGCGGGAGAATGTGCCAACCATTTGATCTTCATCGGTCAATACGCTACTTTGATGCATCAGGGGGCCGGTCGGGGAGAGGTCTATGCATCCATCGATCACTTCTTGGAGTCTGGAGACCTGAAGTTCGATGAAGGTGATTTGGTTCTGGTCAAAGCGTCTAGGAGTCTGCATTTTGAACGAATAGCCGAAGTACTCCTGAAGGGTGGCGATGAATAGTGCCTGTGCCATTTGTGCCCTTGTACAGCGCTCTGATCGCCTTTGGCCTTTCCTTGCTGGCGGGACCGTCAGCTATCGCCTATTTGCGCCGGCTGAAGCTGGGTCAGCAGATCCGAGACGATGGACCCCAGTCACACCGTGGTAAGGCAGGTACGCCCACCATGGGAGGCGTTTTGATGGTTGTTTCCATTGTCGTTGCGGTCCTTGTCTTTCGCCCCTTGAGCAACAATACCATCATGATGCTGTTTGCCACCGTCGGTTTTGGTGTCGTTGGCTTTTTGGATGATTTCATCAAGATTGTGGCCAAACGTTCCCTGGGATTACGGGCTCGGGAGAAGCTGGTGGCCCAATTCGGGCTGGCCCTTTTGGTGGCTCTTTACGCCTCAGCTCGGGTGGGTACGGATCTGATTGTCCCTTTTTGGGGCAAGTCCATTGCCTTGCCCACGGCCCTCTACATTCCCTTTAGCACACTGGTCCTGGTTGGTGCCGCCAATGCTGTGAATCTCACGGACGGTCTGGACGGTTTAGCTGCAGGCAGTACCGCAATCAGTGCGTCTGCCCTGGGACTGACTGTGTATCTGTTCGGTTACCACGACCTTACCCTTTTCAGTGGAGCGGTAGTTGGAGCCTGCCTGGGTTTTTCGTGGTTTAACGCGCCTCCGGCCCAGGTGTTTATGGGTGACACCGGATCGTTAGCGCTGGGAGCGGCTTTGGCGACAGCAGCTATTCTCAGTAAGACCTCGCTCGTACTCCCCATTATTGGCGGCCTGTATGTTGTGGAGACGCTGTCCGTTATTCTGCAAGTGCTCTACTTTAGGGCAACCAAGGGCCAAAGACTGTTTCGCATGGCTCCCCTACACCATCATTTTGAACTGTCGGGCGTGGCCGAGAGCAAAGTTATGATTCGGTTCTGGTTGGTAGCCCTCGGTTTTGCTGTTCTAGGGTTGTACGCGGTGCTCTAGGCGCATATAGATTAGGAAGGGGGCGAGGAGGATGTTCACAAAGGGCGGTAAGGTGGACCTTTACGTGTTTGTTGCAGTTATTGTTTTGTTAAGTCTGGGCTTAGTGATGGTTTTCAGTGCTTCATCTGTGATGGGTCTCGCCAACTCCGGGAACCCCTATTATTATGTTCAGAGGCAGACGATTCTGGCCCTAATCGGCTTGGCGCTGATGTTTCTGCTGATGAAAGTAGACTATCACATTTTCCGACCCCTAGCTTTGCCCGGCCTTGTACTTTCCTTCATCTTGCTGGTCGTAGTGCTTTTTGTGGGAACAGGGACTGGCGGGGCAACTCGCTGGATTCGCATAGCCGGCTTCAATCTACAGCCTTCTGAAGTTGCTAAGTTAGTCATGGTCAACTACGTAGCCGTCTACATGTCCAACAAACGGGAGAAGGCACGCAAATTCTTCACAGGCATTCTGCCGATTTTGCTGATTACAGCTGTACAGTTCGGCTTGATCATGCGGGAACCCGACTTTGGTACGGGAGTGGCCTTGGTTTTCACCGTGATGGTCATCCTTTTTGCCGGAGGCGTCCACCTGGGGCAGTTTGCCTTGGTCGGGGCGCTGGCCGCACCGCTCATGTACTACCTTCTGACGATGAAAGAGTACCGAGTCCGGCGGCTGTTCGCTTTTCTTGATCCCTGGTCCGATCCTACCGATACGGGATGGAATGTCATTCAGTCCTTGTTGGCCATCGGATCGGGAGGTTTGTTTGGTTTGGGTTTGGGAAAGAGCAGACAGAAATTTTCCTATCTACCAGAGCATCACACCGACTTCATCTTTGCCATCCTCTGTGAAGAATTAGGATTCTTGGGAGGAGTTGCAGTCATCCTCTTGTTCTTTGTCATTGCTTGGCGAGGATTACGTATTGCCATGGGAGCCCCAGATTTGTACGGCTCCTTCTTGGCTATTGGGATCACGTCCATGATTGCCTTTCAAGCCCTGCTAAACATTGGTGTGGTAACCGGTTCTTTGCCCGTCACGGGAATCCCGCTGCCCTTCATCAGCCATGGCGGTTCCTCTTTGCTGATGAGCCTGGCTGCGATTGGCATTCTCCTCAATATATCCAGGCAGTGCCGGGACTGAACACCTGATTTTCACCCATTACCCCCTACCGCATAAGATGAACGGTACTAAGTCGGGGTAGAGGGTGATACAGTGGGCAAGTTTATCATAGAGGGTCAGCGCAGTCTGGGTGGCAAGGTAAGAATCAATGGGGCCAAGAACTCCGTCCTCAAACTGATGGTTGCAGCCCTTTTAGGTCAAGGTACTTTTAGCCTGGAAAATGTGCCGCAGATTACCGACGTGAACACCATGATCGGGGTGCTGAGGGCTCTAGGAGTTCAGGTTCAGTTCCAAGCTCCGCGCATGCAGTTGAGCGTTTCATCTGTGCAGGGAAGCACCCCACAAGAACTGGTCAAAGCGATGCGGGCTTCGATCCAAGTTATGGGTCCGCTCTTGGCTCGTTTAGGCCACGTGGAAGTGGCTAAACCAGGGGGGTGCGCCATTGGCCGCCGGCCTTTGGACATTCATCTTTCCGGGTTCCAGCAAATGGGCGCCAGCATTGAATCTGAGGGCGACGTATTTGTGGCTAGAGCCCCTCGCCTCCACGGCGCAGACATTTCGTTTCGGTATCCCAGCGTTGGAGCGACGGAAAACATTATGATGGCGGCCACCTTAGCCAAGGGCCGGACCGTGATTCGCAACGCCGCCCGTGAGCCAGAGATTGTAGACATCCAAGACTTTTTGAATCAAATGGGTGCCAGGATCAAAGGTGCTGGTACACCCGTGATCACCATTGAGGGGGTACATGAGCTCGGATGCACCGATTTTACGGTGATACCCGATCGGATTGAGGCCGGCACCTATTTGTTGGCTTTTCTGATCACCGGGGGTTCTGGTACCTTGGAGAACGTAATTCCTGAACATATCGGGCCCCTTCTGGATTTAGTTCAGGGCATGGGAGCACACCTGGAGGTGCAGGAAAGAGCGGTAGAGATCCTATCACCTGCCAAACTCCGTCCTTTTTCCCTCTCCACCAATCCGTATCCTGGTTTTCCCACCGACCTGCAGCCGCAAATGGTGGCCGTGGCTACTCAAGCCCATGGTCAGAGTGAGCTTGTGGAGGCAGTCTTTGACAAGCGTTTTGGCTACACGGCGGAGCTTAAGAAATTAGGTGCCCACATCGATTCCAAAGAGCAGGCTGTGGTCGTTCATGGTCCCACGCATCTGAAGGCAAATACACTCTTAGCAGGTGATTTGCGGGGCGGAGCTGCTTTGGTCTTGGCTGCCTTGGCCGCTGGGGGATCTACCACCATCGAGGGAGTTGACCATATCGACCGCGGTTACGAGTCCATGGAGACTAGACTCCTTCGGCTCGGTGCCAGCGTGAAAAGGATCGCCAACTGAAGGAGGAGTACTATGGCAAATGAGATCTCCAGCGTCAAAAATGCGCTATCTGTCTTGGTGGTAGCCCTGGTGATAGCCTTGTACTTATTTGCCAACTCTACGTTTTTTGAGGCGGAGACAATTGAGTGGACAGGCCTTAACTACCTTAGTCCTGATCAGCTTGAGGTATTTTTAGATCTGCCCGTGACCAACGTGTGGCGCCTGGATACGCGGGAGCTTGCTGGGGTATTAATGGAGCATCCATGGGTGGTAACGGCCAAGGCCGCCTGGCGCTGGCCGAATCGTGTTTTAGTTCGCGTCCAGGAGAGGACGCCCATTGCCCAGATTCCCACGGAGGGTGGTTGGGTTCTTTTGGATAGAGAAGGCACTCTCTTACCTCCGACACAGGCTGGGGTTGTGTATTCCGTGCCCATCGTCACCCATCTCGCTCTCGATTCCCAGGAGCAGATCGTGGCCACAGCGCGCTTATTGGACATGATCCCGGCAACGCTCAAGCAGTCGATTTCGGAGTGGAATGCGCAAAACCGTTCCTTTGTGACGCGCACGGGTATAGAGGTTTGCATGGGGCAACCTGTAGACCTTGAAGAGAAGTTTGTTTTACTGGAGAAGATCCTAGACGACCTCTCCCTCCGCAATGAACAAGCCCGGCGCATTGATCTGAGTGTTCCCAGGAGCCCTGTTGTTAGTATGGCGCAATAATTCATTGTTTTTGACATTGCTTAAAGGGAAAAGCGATATCGGTGTGGAAATGTATGGGGAAAACACCGAGACGAGATGCTTCGTGAAATCCGACGTTGGAGAAGGGGGATCCCATGTTCGAATTTGATCTGGATCATGTTCAGTTTGCGGACATAAAGGTGATAGGTTGTGGTGGCGGAGGAAGCAATGCTGTCAATCGCATGATTGCTGCGGACTTGAAGGGCATTCATTTTATTGCACTTAATACAGACGCCCAGGCTCTGCAAATGTCAGAGGCTCATCAGAAGATTCAGCTCGGAGAGAAGCTGACCAAGGGCTTAGGGGCCGGCTCTGATCCAACTGTGGGACAACGTGCTGCTGAGGAATCCAGAGAAGAGATCGCGCAGGCTCTTGAAGGTGCTGATATGGTGTTTATTACCGCCGGTATGGGGGGCGGAACTGGAACGGGTGCTGCTCCCGTGGTGGCTGAGGTGGCCAAAGAGCTGCATGCCCTTACGGTGGGAGTGGTTACAAAGCCCTTTTCCTTCGAAGGACGCCGCCGCAAAGAGCAGGCTGAAAAGGGAATTGAACTTCTCAAGAGCAAAGTGGATACATTGATTACCATTCCCAATGATCGCCTCCTTCAGGTTGTGGAAAAACGAACCTCCATGCTGGATGCGTTTAAGATAGCCGATGATGTACTGCTCCAGGGGGTACAAGGCATTTCCGACCTCATTACTGTTCCCGGTTTGATTAACCTTGACTTTGCCGACGTACGGGCTATCATGACCAATGCAGGTTCGGCCCTCATGGGTATTGGGCTGGCTTCTGGAGAAGACCGTGCCAAGAAAGCTGCTGAGCAAGCCATCTCCAGTCCTCTCTTGGAAGCATCGATTCAGGGAGCCAAGGGGATCCTCTTGAGCCTCACCGGCAGTTCCAATCTCGGACTCTTTGAAGTTAACGAAGCTGCGGAGATTGTCTCTCAAGCAGCCGATTCCGATTCCAACGTCATTTTTGGAGCGGTCATTGACGAAAGCCTAGGTGACACTTTACGTGTTACCGTGATTGCCACTGGCTTTGACAGTCCTACGCTCACAGAAGCTTACAAGATTACCAAAGAATTAGATGTTCGCCCCTTCACCGATGCGTCTTTGGATATACCAGCCTTTTTGCGGCGAAAATAGGTTTTGTGAAGAAAACAGAGAAGCCCCAGGGTCAGCCCTGGGGCGTTTTTCATAGGCTCTTATTCCATCTTTTTCATTTCTCTGCGCAGTTTCTTGAGGATCTTTTTCTCTAAACGGGAAATGTAGGACTGGGAAATTCCCAAAAGATCGGCGACCTCCCTCTGGGTTCGTTCTTTCTCTCCCTGGAGTCCAAAACGCAATTCCATAATTCGCTTCTCCCGCCCTGTGAGCTGCTGCAAAGCGGTAGTTAACAGGGCTTTGTCGACTTCTTTTTCGATATGGCGCAGGATGTCGCTTTCGTTGCCAACCACGTCGGCTAGCACCAGCTCATTTCCATCCCAGTCCACGTTGAGGGGTTCATCAAAGGACACTTCTGCTTTCAGCTTGCTTGTTCTGCGTAAATACATGAGGATCTCATTCTCGATACACCGGGAGGCATAGGTGGCCAGCTTAATGTTCTTGCTGGGATCAAAGGTGTTCACCGCTTTGATCAGGCCAATAGTGCCGATGGAAACAAGATCCTCGATCGAAATCCCCGTGTTCTCGAATTTGCGGGCAATGTACACTACCAGGCGCAGATTGCGTTCGATCAGCGGGGTTCTGACCATGAGATCGCCCGCCTGCAAGCGGATCAGGAGATCCTGTTCTTCCTCGCTGGTAAGGGGGGGAGGCAGGACCTCATTACTTCCTACGTAGTAGACTTTGGGGCTGAGCTGCAGTCGATGCAGAAGGGAAATAATACCTAGGCGGATGCGGAGACTAATAGTCTGAAGAGGCTGCTTTGGCATGTTTCTCTCCCCCTTCCGCCAGACGTAGAGAGTGTTCCACTAAAACAGGGGGCACCAAGGCCATGTACTCACCTTCCGGATCGAGGGGGTAGGGGTGCACCGCGATGGTCGGCTGGTGATTGGAAAGCGGATGCCCCTTAATGGTTACCTCATCCGGTCGAAAACCAATGAGCAGTCCATTGTTTTTGCCCACAGAACTAAAGGGGATCAGGCGCAGCCTAGTCTGCCACTGGGTTATCTCCGCCAGGCGATCGATGGCGGCGAGCTCCCCTCTTCCAAAATCCACTATGATCTGCGTCAACTCGGGAGGCAGGATCTCTTGGAGTGCGTTTTGGTCCACTACAATGACGACCTGGCGGTTTAATGGGTCCTTAAGATGATTGCCTGTATCCACCAAGGCCGTCGTCCTTACCTGGACTTGACCGCATCGGATTTCTATGGGTATGCGATAGACCCTGTTGACTAGCTTTTCGTGCACGATGCCCCAACCGAATTCAGCGACCAGTAGAATCGCCAAGATGGAAGCAAAGGTGCCTACTGTAAAGTGGGGAGCGTTGACATCACCGAAGAGGTAGGCCGTTCCCATGCCAACTCCTGCGGCCACAAAGCCAATTCCGTAAAAATGGCCGGCCACGGTGAACAGACGTTTCCAGCTTAGGGGGTAGAAGGTGACAAAGAGCATCGCTAAGGACACTGCGACTACAATGGGCAACAATCGTAGCAGGCCGTAAAAAGGAATCAAGGTCAGACTGGCCATGAGATAGAGCAGATAGTGTGCGGTGCCCAAAAGAGAACCTGCCAAGAGACGTCTGGGCTTTGTCCGAGTGTGAGTGATGGTAGCGGTAGCCCACAACAATAGATATTCGAAGATGAAGTTACAGCCGAGCCGTAACATCCAGACATCGACATAAAGCGTATATTGGGGCATACGCTTCCCTCCCCATAAGGGTATTTATGGCAGAATATTAGAGGGACACCTCCCGAATTCCTTCTTTGGTAAGCAAAGAATGGGCATGGTTTCCCTTGGGAGCTTCCACTGAGGTGAATTGGAATAGATCCGATCAAAGGTGGCAATACTGAACACTGTAAACGGCATTTGGGGAGGGAACCAAGATGAATAAAGTGGAGATTTGCGGCGTTAACACCGCAAAACTGCCCGTTCTACCCAATCGAAAAATGCGGGAGCTCCTAGCCCGGATCAAACAGGGCGATGAACAAGCTCGGGACGAAATGGTCCAAGGTAATCTGCGTTTGGTGCTCAGTGTAATCCAGCGGTTCAACAATCGCGGTGAATATGTCGATGATTTGTTCCAAGTGGGTTGTATTGGTCTAATGAAAGCTATTGACAACTTCGATTTGGGTCAAAATGTGAAGTTCTCCACGTATGCCGTGCCCATGATCATTGGAGAGATCCGCCGTTACTTAAGGGACAATAATCCAATTCGGGTGAGCCGTTCCCTGCGGGACATCGCCTATAAGGCCTTACAGACCAGAGATAGCCTGGCCAATCGGTATTCAGCAGAACCGTCTATTGGTCAAATTGCTGAGGAGCTGCAGATTCCCAGGGAGGACATTGTCTTTGCACTTGATGCCATTCAGGATCCCATTTCCCTTTTTGAGCCCATTTACAATGACGGGGGCGATCCCATTTTCGTTTTGGACCAGATCAGTGATGACAAAAACACAGAACGCCACCTCCTTGAAGGCGTAAGCATCAAGGAAGGGATGACGCACTTAGGCGATAGAGAACGCCTGATCTTGACCATGCGTTTTTATGAGGGACGCACGCAGATGGAGGTAGCCGAGGAAATTGGCATTTCCCAGGCTCAGGTCTCGCGGCTGGAGAAAGCGGCCCTCAAGCACTTACGGAAATATATGGCCACATCATAACCAAGGGGGAAAATGTATGTCCCACAAACAGGTTAAAGCTCGTCTGATAACGGGCTTAGCCCTTTTATGCACTGGAGTTATTTTCGGTCTCATTCTCTTTGCTGTTCAGAGCAATTTCAGTAATGATAAAGCCTATGCCCAGAATTTGATTCGTTTGCATGTTATTGCCCACAGCAACGCGCCTGCGGACCAAGATCTGAAACTTGTGGTTCGCGATGCCGTCCTGCAAGAGGCAGAGCAGATCTTGGGAGAGGCAGGCGAGAAGGACCAGGCCTACTGGCTGCTCACGAACAATCAATCTCGACTTGAAAAGCGGGCCCAAGAGGTAGTTTTTGAGCAGGGCTTTTGTTATCCCGTACAGGTCAAGATGGGACAGTTCGTTTTTCCTTACAGAGAGTATGGCTCCATGTCCTTGCCAGAGGGTTGGTATGATGCCGTTCGCATCGAAATCGGTCAAGCAGAAGGCGATAACTGGTGGTGTGTCCTCTTCCCCCCGCTTTGCCTGGCAGAACTGGAAGGAGCGGAAAAGAATCTGGCCACCATTGATCGAGACAAGGTGTCTGGCCATCGCTTTGTCTTTCGACTAAAGTTCTGGGAGAATGTTGCGAATACCCGCTACGCCAAGGCGATTCAGAAGTGGTGGCAGGCTTCGGCAGCAGGATTTCCCACCCTCTCCAATTGATCGCTCTCCAAGTTTACTCCCCCACGGCCTGCAGGCCGTTTCTTTTTTTGGTGCGGCGCATATAGTAGGAAGGAGGGGAGGGTGACCCATGAGCATGATTAAGACTTCGGATCTGCGCAGACTTGATGTGGTCAATATGGAGGAAGGACGTTACCTGGGAAGCGTTTGCGACCTGGACGTTGATCCCGATACGGGGCGAGTTCTTGCCCTGATCGTGGACCGGGTTACACCCTTTCGCTTCTTCTGGGGTCAGAGGCACGAGGATTTGGAGATCCCCTGGCGAGATGTTGTGGTTGTTGGTGTTGATTGTGTTCTCGTGAAGAACAGGACATGGCAACGGTAGGCGTTTTATTGTATAATATTGGTGAGTTCGTGCTTTATGGGAGTTTCCAGGGAGGGGTTGGGGTCAATGCGCTGTCCTTTTTGTTTGCATTCGGATAGCAAAGTGTTGGATTCGCGGCAGACTGAGGAGGGCGCCTCGATTCGAAGGAGGCGCGAGTGCACGGCCTGCAGCAAACGTTTTACTACATATGAGCGCCTTGATGAAATGCCGTTTTTGGTGATCAAGAAGGACGGTGGGCGGGAGGCATTTTCGCGCACCAAGATCCTAAACGGAATGATGCGAGCATGCGAAAAACGCCCCATTTCCATGGAGACCATTGAAGGCATCGTGGACGAAATCGAAAGGGAGATCCGGTCAGGACTGGACAGGGAAGTGACGTCGGAACATATCGGCGAGCTTGTCATGGACAAGCTGCGAGAGCTGGATGATGTGGCTTATGTCCGTTTTGCTTCTGTGTACCGGCAGTTCAAAGATATTGACCGTTTCATTGAAGAATTGCAGCGGATACGCAAAGGGAAGTAGGGTTTGGTCAACCTACGTAGAACATGCTAGTAAAGAGGTGACGTTGTGAAAGGGGATCGTTCCAAGAAGCGCCAAGACGCTGCGGCGAAGACAGGTATCAAATCCCGGGAGGTAGGGGGCATACTCTTACTGGCATTCTCCGTATTCTGCGCTTTGGCACTCTATGTGGATGCGGCCGGCTGGGTCGGCCTGAAGTTACGGGCTGTCTTACGCATGTGCTTTGGGGATTTGGCCGTCTTATTTGTGTTGCTTTTTTGCCTCTTATCCCTGCGCATTTTCCGCGGTAAGAAATGGCCCCCATCTTTCCAGAGGCTTTTTGGGCTTACCCTGCTTGTTGCTTCCGTGACCTTGGTATTTCACATGCTCTACTATCGAGGATACCAGTTTCCGCCGAGTCTAGCGGAGGAAATTAGCTATGCTCGCAGGGGCGAAGGGGCGGGAGTCTTAGGTGCCGCACTCTTAGTGTTCAGCTACAATGCCTTTGGTATTCAGGGTTCCTACATTTTGGTGACTACCATGGCCTTGCTTGGCGTCATTTTTCTTTTCAAGATTTCCCTCCTTGATCTCCTGCGGGGTCTAGTTAGGTATGTATGGGGAGGGATTTGCCGCTGGTGGCAGGGTCAGATTGACGGCTATCGAGACTGGAAGGATGAGAAGAAACGCAGACGCCTAAAGGAGCAAGCTCCGGAACCTGTGGTGATGGCGCCGCCTGTGATCGAAGCGGAGAAGAAGCGTCCCCAGGCAAAAAAGAAAGTGACAGTAAAAGAGGAGAAACTCGAAGAAGCGGAAAAGGAACCAGAATCCCTGCCCTTTAGTCTGCCGTCCCGGGACGGTCAGAGCGCTTACACTCTGCCTCCGACGTATCTCTTGAAGAAGGCGGGTTCACGCAGCAGAAAAACCGAAGGAACGCAAACGGCCCTCCTCGAAGATACCTTGGCCAGTTTTGGAGTCCAAGCTAAGGTGGTCCATGTTAGCCAGGGGCCTGTTGTCACCAGATATGAACTCCAGCCTGCTCCAGGCATTAAGGTCTCACGGATAACGTCCCTCGCTGATGATTTGGCCTTATCCCTGGCCGCAGAGGACGTGCGCATCGAGGCTCCCGTGCCAGGAAAGCCCGTAGTGGGGATTGAGGTGCCCAACAAGAGCACAGAGGCGGTCTTGCTCAGGGATGTCTTGGAAAGCCCGGAGTTTGCGGAGCATCCCTCGCCTGTAGCTTTGGCTTTGGGAAAAGACATTGCCGGGAAACCGGTGGTGGCTGATTTGAAGAAGTGGCTTCATGTGTTGGTGGCTGGCTCGACTGGATCCGGTAAGAGCGTGTGTCTCAACGCCATGATTGCCAGTCTGTTGTTTCGCACCAGTCCCGACAATGTCAAGCTCTTGATGGTGGACCCCAAGCGCGTGGAGCTGTCCGGATACGATGGAATACCCCATTTGATTTCGCCCGTTGTTACCGATCCAAAAAAAGCGGCCATTGCTTTGCGCTGGGCTGTTGGCGAAATGGAACGACGGTATCAGCTGTTTGCCGACACTAGTGTACGAAATATCGAGATGTATCTCGATCAGGCCAAAGATGCCAGCCCAGAGGAGCCTAGAGAACATCTCCCATATATTGTCATTATCGTGGACGAGCTGGCTGACCTGATGATGGTGGCCGCTGCCGAAGTGGAAGACGCCATCTGTCGTCTCGCCCAAATGGCTCGGGCGGCAGGGATGTACCTGATTATTGCTACCCAGCGCCCATCGGTGGATGTGATCACAGGTCTGATCAAAGCCAATGTCCCGTCCCGCATCTCCTTTGCCGTCTCCAGCCAGGTGGATTCTCGAACGATCTTGGATATGGGTGGGGCCGAACGTCTGATCGGCAAAGGCGATATGCTTTACTATCCCATTGGCGCCAACAAACCTGTTAGGGCCCAAGGTGCCTGGATTTCGGACAAAGAAGTGCAGGCCTTGGTGGAGTATTGGCGAAAACAGGGTGAGCCCGATTATCAGGAAGAAGTCGTTGACGGAAAAATGGATGTTTCCCTCGACGATGATCATGAGGACGATGAACTCCTGCCCGATGCCATTCGTTTAGTGGTCGAAAATGGTCAGGCCTCCATTTCTATGCTGCAGAGGCGGTTTCGGATTGGATACAGCAGGGCTGCCCGCCTCATTGACGTGATGGAACTGCGGGGAATTGTAGGCTCTTACCAGGGGAGTAAACCCAGGGATGTATTAGCTGACAGTACTATTTTGGAAGAAGGGTGAGAAAAATGACGGGAATGGGGACACTGTTGGAGAAGGCTCGCCGAAAAAAGGGCTTGACCATTGAAGATATGTCCAACCGTACTAAGATCAGGCCCCAATACTTACAGGCCATTGAGGACGAAGAGTTCCACCTCTTACCTGATCAAGCCTATGTGAAGGCCTTTATCCGCACTTATGCCAAAGCCCTTGGATTACAGGACGAGATCTCCACAGATTCGGAACGCCTTGTGTCCAGCCCAGCCCCGGCGAGGAAGGCAGTCAAAGAAACCCCAGAGGAACCGCCCATCGTGCAGCTGGATAAGCCGCCTAGACAAGCTCCGGAGAAACCGGTGGAGAAGAAGCTGGAGAAACAGCCGCAAGCATCCGTGGAGAAACCGGGAGAGAAGCGGCTGGAAAAACTGCCGCAAGTATCCCTGGAGAAACCGGGGGAAAAGCCGCAGGAGGCAACCTTGGACGAACCGCTAGAAGAGTTCCCGGAGGAATCCGTGCAAGAGTCGATGACGGAGATAACCCACGCTGCTGCCTCGGAGGAAATGATTGCGGACATCACCCTCAGTATCCGTGAGCGCCGAGAAAGGATGCGGAAAGCTCGGAGAAGGCGCTTCCTGGTGCGGTTAGTGGTAGGAGTGACGGCTTTCGTTGTGATCGGATTGCTTATCTACTGGTTCATGAGGCCTTAGGAGGAACGAGTTTGCTGCAAAACGATTATTTGGTCCGAGCCATGCTTGGAGAGAACCATGCCAGACTTTTTGTCCTGCGAACAACGGATGTGGTCCGAGAGGCGCAGAGCAATCACCAGACTACACCGGTTGCAACGGCGGCACTAGGCCGTACGCTTACCATGGGTCTCGTTCTTGGTGCCATGCTCAAAGGAGAAGAAACCATCACCGTTCAGGTTAAGGGTGATGGGCCCCTCATGGGGATCGTAGTCTCAGCAAACCACCTCGGCCATGTGAAAGGCTATGTGGGCAATCCCCATGTGGACCTGCCAGCCAATGCCCAGGGCAAGCTTGCTGTGGGGGAGGCTGTGGGTCAAGGCAATCTATATGTGATCCGTGACTTGGGGTTGAAAGACGCCTACCAGGGAACTGTTCCTTTACAGAGTGGAGAGATTGGGGACGATTTTGCCTACTATTTCACCCATTCAGAGCAGACACCTTCAGCCGTGGCTTTGGGGGTGTTAGTTGGAGTGGACGGTGCTGCCCTGAGCAGCGGTGGAATTGTTGTTCAGCTTCTGCCGGACGCCATCCGCGATGAGGCCTTCATCGCAGCCCTGGAGGAGCGCTTGGGGAATATGCCGCCGGTGAGTTCGCTGTTTTCCGAGGAGAGGAGCGTGGAGGACATTGTTGCCTCGATCTTTCCCGGCCTCCCATTGCGCTTCCTCGCCAGCCAGGAGGTTCGATTTCAATGCGACTGTTCCTGGTCCCGCTTTGAGCAAGGATTGATCACCCTGGGACCCGAGGAGCTCCAGGATATGGTGGATACAGGGAAGAGCATTGAGACCATCTGTCACTTTTGCAATCGGCGCTACGACTTTACAGTGGACCAGCTTAACAAGCTTTTGGAAGGGCTTGGAAACACCAGGGAATAAATGTAGTCCCCCTCCGCATATATTGTGTTGGAAGGGGGAATAGCAATGGCTAGAATGGGAAGAAATGAAAAGAATGGGCCAGGTCTTCTATTTATTATCGTGACGTTGATTGTAGTTGCGGTGGTGGGCGCAAGGTTCTTTGGCTTCATGCCAGGAGGCGACGAGGAAGAACCCCGTCCTCCTGCTGTGAAGATTGATGATCCCCAGCCGCCCCAAGGCGATGAAGTGGATGTAACACCCAAAGTGTTAGTTTTCCATAGCCATGCTTCGGAAAACTATAAACCCAAAGATAGTCACGAGCGAGGGGTTTTTGGTGACGTGGTCCGGGTTGGTGAAGCCTTGGTGGAGGAGTTGGCCAGCTTAGGTATTACCGCCGTGCACGACAAGTCCATCCATGATCAACCGCGTTACAGTGAAGCATTTATCAACTCAGAGAAAAAGGTCAATGAATTATTGACCGCCAACCCCGATATCCAAGTCGTTTTGGATATTCACCGAGATGGTCTAGACGATAAACCGGACGACTATACCAAAGTCCGTGCGAATGGTATGGATGCAGCCAAGATTCTCTTTGTCATTGGAGACAAGGATAATGATCATCTCGAGGCCAATATCCGCTTCGCACAGCAGATCAGTGATGCTATGGAGAAAGACTATCCCGGAGTGAGTAGGGGCGTACGGGTGTTTAAATCGGATTACAGCGGTGAACTTCACCCCAACAGTATCATGGTATTGGTGGGGGATTGGCGGGGGAACACTCTTGACGAAGCGGTAGCCTCGGCGCGGCTCCTCGCTAGGGTCTTGGCTCCGTTCATCAAGTGACAGAATGTGGGAGTGACATCTATGAGCCAGCACATACACTTAATTGGCATTGGCGGGACGGGCATGGGTCCTTTAGCGAAGATTTTTCTGGAAATGGGGCACACCGTCAGCGGATCCGATCTTCAGCCATCCGATACCACCGACTACTTAGTTAAGTTAGGAGCCACCGTCTATTTCAATCATGCAGCGTCCAATGTCAACGATGCCACCAGCGTGATCTACTCGAGTGCCATTCCCGTTCAGAATCCGGAAATTGTGGCCGCTCGTCGCAACGGCATAAGTGTGTTGCATCGCTCTGAGGTTCTCGCCCAGCTTTTGAATACCAAGCGCGGTATTGCCGTGGGGGGAGCGCACGGTAAGACCACGATAACCTCCATGATAGCCTTATGTCTGGAGAATGCAGGTTTGGACCCCACTGTGTTGATTGGCGCTCATTTTGCACCCTTTGGTCCAGGAGCCAAGTACGGGCAGGGCCATTTTGTGGTGGCTGAGGCTGATGAAAGCGATGGGAGTTTTCTGCGTTATCGTCCTGAAGTGACCATTGTCACCAGTGTGGAACCGGACCATTTGGAAAACTACAATGGAACCTTTGATTCCTTAATCGATGGTTATCGGCGGTTTTTGGGCAATTGTGATCCTTCAGGATTGCGGCTTATCGGAATAGACGATCCTGTCGCCGCCATGATCAGCCGAGACTTCGATTGCGTGACCTACGGTTTTTCGCCCCAGGCGCAGTGGCGAGCCGAGCTCCTCAACCTCCATCAGCATAAGTCGCAGTTTCGGGTGTATCGACACAATGCATTCTTTGGGGATTTTGAGTTGAACGTGCCGGGGCGTCACAATGTGGCCAACGCTTTGGCTTGCATAGCAGTGGCGCATTATGCGGGGCTCACAATTTCCCAAATCAAAGGGGCACTTCGTTTATTCACCGGCGCTCAGCGCCGTTTTCAAATCATTGGTTCCAAAAATGGAGCCATCGTTGTGGACGACTACGCCCATCATCCCACGGAGATTGCGGCCACCATTCAAGCTGCGAAAGAAGGATGGCCTTCCAGGCAGGTCGTGGCCGTGTTTCAGCCTCATCGCTATTCACGAACTAAACTCCTCTTTGATGAGTTCAGCCGCTCGTTTCAAGAGGCAGATGTGGTGATTATTACGGACATCTATGCGCCCCCGCCAGAGCAACCGATTCCGCAAGTGAGCGCCTCTATTCTGGCTGATCAGATTCGTGATCACAATGGGCCGAAAAAGGTGTACCACATTCCAAGACAAGAAGACGTAGCTCCATTTCTGCGGGGATGGATAGGTGGTGGAGACTTGGTCTTGGTGATGGGGGCTGGACCAATTTGGCGTGTTGCCCGTGATCTAATCTAGTTCCTGCAAATTTCCAATCGGATCGTAGCTGAGATTCTTTGTCCTTTCACTCCCATCTGCATCGACCACAACTAAGCGATAGCGGAAGAGGGGAGTGAAGAGTAGGGCTCCTCGCAGGGCATCCATGCGCATCACGGGGTGGAGGCGCCGGTGAAGCTCCTGCTGTTTTGCTTTGAACTCGTCAGAACCTGTATTACCTACGAAAAATTCTCGCAGTTTACTTTCTTCGAGTACCAGTTTGCTGTGGGCCTCCTCGGCCCATTTTTGTTCGCCTTGGGCGAGGGTCTGGTGCAGATGGGCCGCGGCGTTGGCAAACGCCTGTTTGAAGCTGCATCCTCTCCGGCCCACCAAGCCTTGGGGGACTCCGCCAGCTCTTAGCAGGTGCGTGGGAAAAGGAAACTTCAGTACTTTGCCGGAAAAGAGGTTTACCACAACGGTGTGTAAACTCTCCTTTTTGTGCAGACCTCGAACTTCGGTCAGGATCTCGATCTCCATGTATTGGGCGTACTGCTGGGAACTGTTGACCACATAGGCACGCTGGGCACCGAGTCCGCCGAGGATCTTCTTTTGTATGCTAGGCTCATGGAAATAGTGGTGGGGGATATGGGCCTGGCTTAACCGTCCCTGTTTGCGGATAACCTGCAGAATACTGTTGAGACGATAGCTGCCTGGACAGATCAAATCGGCTCCATAGATTTCCGCCAGCCTCTGATCGAAGGTGAACTGCAGCAGGCGTCCCTGGGAACGCCATCCATCTAATTCCTTCATCAGGCCGTCGTCGGCCTGGACTTGCCACACTCCCTTGCGTATTTCCACTGGGTTCAAGCTGCAGAGTTTGAAGAAATCGAAGACGAGTTGCTCCATGGCGGCATCCTTTCGTCAGAGTATATCCCAGGTGGTGGTTTTGACTTCGCTTTGACCTTGGATGAAGCGCTCGCCGAAGCGGTCGAGTTGTTCCCGAATTTCCCCCTTTTCTTCATGGGCCAAGAAGATGTCCATGATGGCACTTTCAAACGATCTGCCGAGATTTAGGTGCAGCAAAATGGTATCCAGTTCACCAATGATGGTCTCGAACATGTTGATCTTCTCGTGTAGAAGATACATGATGTGTTCCTCAATGGTATCCTTCGTCAGAAGATTGAAGATGTGGACATCTCGAGTCTGTCCCAGGCGATGGACACGACCGATTCTTTGTTCTAGGCGCATTGGGTTCCAAGGCAGATCAAAGTTGACCACCTGGTTACAGAACTGAAAATTGAGTCCTTCCCCGCCTGACTCCGTGCTCACCAGGATTTGGGCTTCCTGTTGAAACATATGGCGCACCCACTGTTTTTTTCCCCGTGACAAGGTCCCATCAAAGGCCAAGGTGCTGTAGCCGGCTTTCTCTAGGCGATAGCGGATATATTCCTGGGAGGCCTTGTATTCGGTGAAAATGATGATCTTGTCGCTGAGTCCTGCCACAAGCTCTTCGAGAGCATCGCATTTGGAATTCTGCTTGACGTCTGCCAGATCCTTTAGGAGGCTGGCGGCCACAGCGAGGTCCTCAGAATCCATGTTGGCCATCATTTTCTCTAGAGTGAGGGCCGTTGCTAGAAAACTCGAGCACACTTCCCGCTGCAGGGTGATCAGGGGGAGGATGTTCTCGAGCCCCTGGCGTTTGCTGCTCTCCTTTACAAACTGCGTCACCCTCGTGTAGATGCTCTGTTCTTTGGGACTGAGGGATACCACGATAGGGTGGACGATGCGATCAGTAAATTGTATTGTTTCTTCGTCGCGCCGATTGCGAATCATGACTTGGTCCAAGAGCCCCTTGAGTTCCCGGGGGTTTTTTGGTGTTCGCTTCGCTTTCATGAAACGATCCTTAAACGATCGATAGCTGCCCAATTGCCCGGGTTGGATCAGGGCGATCAGGTTGTAGAGTTCCTTCAGATCGTTTTGGATCGGCGTTGCGGTCAGCATCAGACAGTACTTCTTTTGAATGGAGTTGACAAAGCGATATCCGATTGTGGAACTGTTTTTCAGTTTATGCGCTTCATCGATGATCAAGAGATCGTAGGGCAGTTTTCTGATGACGCTGGCATGAGGCTCCCGTTTGGCCGTGTCCAGAGAGGCGATGAGAATGTCCGAGTGATTCCAGTCCCATTCGGTACGTTGGATGCCTGCTGTGATCGCGAATTTCTCATAGAGTTCATGATACCATTGCCAGAGCAGACTGGCCGGGGTGAGGATCAGGATCTTCTTCGCCAGGCCCCTTAAGAGATACTCCTTTACAATCAGGCCTGCTTCGATGGTCTTGCCCAGGCCCACCTCGTCCGCGAGGATGGCCTGCCCCTGCATCTCGAAGATGACGCGGCGTGCTGTATCCAATTGGTGAGGGTAGGCGACAACTCCAACTTGCTTCCAGCGTTCCTTAAGGTATTCTACCGCCAGGAGATCGGTGGTCTCCTGTTGTCCAATCAGTAAGGCATCGGCTCTTTTTGCCAGGGTGTACCAGCTCCAAGTGTCGAAGTGCTTCGAACGCAAATCACCCACGATCCGTTTGAATCCCCCAGACAAGACTTCCCCTTTGTAGTTGTCAAAAGCAGTCTCCTGGAGTAATTCGGTAGGCTCGCTTGAGTCATTTCTTCTTACGAGATCAGGAAATATTTGGAGCAATGGGTTCGACCTCCCTTCGACAAGCCTCCCCATTTTTGCGGATTGTTATGAGGAGCAGGAAATTCCCTCGATAGCAGGATTTCTTGGGCAGAGACAGAACTATAATCAAAACACTTGAACCGAATGCGCCAGGATAGTCGTCCTGGAGTTTGTTGATAGAGTCGGAGTTACCGAGGAGGTAGATTGGGCATGTTTCGATACATTGCACGCAGATTTCTTTACATTATTCCCATGTTACTGGGGATTTCATCCTTGACCTTTCTGATTATGCAATTGGCTCCGGGGGATGCGTTGACCACAATGAAGCTTAGCCCGGATATATCTGAAGAAGTGTATAATGCGATGAGGGCGAGATTTTGGCTGGACCAGCCACCTCATATGCAATATATACGTTGGATTCAGCAACTGTTCAAGGGCGACATGGGGCACTCCTTTTTGTGGCATGCTCCTGTGACTTGGGTTTTGAGGCAACGCCTCTTCAACACCTTGCTCTTGACACTGGCTTCCACCGTCCTGGGCTGGATAATCGCAATCCCCATCGGCATTCACTCAGCAGTCAACCAGTATTCCTGGAGTGATAAGCTTTTGACCTTCGTGGCCTTTATTGGCGTGGCCATTCCCAACTGGTTCCTGGGACTCCTGCTCCTATATCTCACTGTGAGCCGGGGCTGGGGATTTCCCGTTGGCGGGATGACCAGTATCGACTTTGCTGATTTCACTTTTTGGGAGAAAACGTTGGATCTTGCCAGACACATGTTTCTGCCGACGATCGTATTGACCACAGGCATAGTGGCAAGTCTGATCCGTTATATGCGTTCCAATCTCCTTGATGTCTTGCGCCAGGACTATGTGACCACAGCCCGGGCTAAGGGTCTATCCAATCGTGTCGTCATCAATAAGCATGCTGTACGCAATGCGATAAACCCTCTCATTACGATCTTCGGTTACCAATTGGGCGGGATCCTGGGCGGAGCGGCCCTAACCGAAATTGTCATGAACTGGCCCGGGATTGGCAGCTTGATGCTCAATGCGGTGCAAGGCAAAGACTATTATCTGGTGATGGGGAATCTCCTCATTGGTGCGGTCATGCTGATCCTCGGCAACCTGGTGGCCGACATATTGCTTGCTGCCAGTGATCCGCGCATCAGGTATGAATAAGGGGGATGGAAGCAATGGCTAAAACTGCGACAACAACGGCAATGAATGCTCAAACAGTCTATGCTGATGGCGGCGCAATCCGCTCACCATGGAAAATGGCTTGGCGTAAACTCAGGCGACACAAACTGGCCATGATTGCCATGTGGGTTTTGATTGTTCTGCATCTTTTTGCGATTTTTGCAGATTTCTTTGCCCCTTATAGTGAACTGACTACGGACCGCAGACGCACCTATCACTCACCGACACGAGTTCACATTATCTCTCCCGAGGGTAAACTAACCAGGCCTTTCGTTTATGGCTATACTCGTGTGGACACTCTAAGAAATCTTTACGAAGAAGACAAGAGCGTGATCTATCCCATCAAGTTCTTTGTCCGGGGAGACAAGTACAGCTTTCTGGGGCTGGAATCGAACCTCAGGCTCTTCGGTGTAGAGGCCCCGGGTAAGATCTATCTCTTTGGAGCTGATCGCTATGGTCGGGACATTTTCTCTCGTTTGGCTTACGGCGGCAGGCGATCTTTGTTTATCGGAATTATTGGATTGGTGATCAGCATGTCCATCGGGCTGGTCTATGGAGGAACCTCAGGCTATTTTGGAGGCTGGGTCGACAACCTGATGATGCGTGTGGCGGAGATCGTTATTTCCATTCCCGGGTTTTATTTACTCCTGGCGCTCAGTGCCATCTTGCCGCCGAGTCTGGGTTCTACAGAACGATTCCTCATGATCACTGTTATTCTGGCCTTTATTGGGTGGGCCGGCCTGGCGAGGGTGATTCGGGGCATGGTATTATCCATTTCCAAACAGGACTTTGTAACTGCCTCTGAAGCAGTGGGTTGTTCGCAGCCTCGCATTATCATTCGGCACATTCTGCCCAACACCATGAGCTATGTTATTGTGAACGCCACTCTGTCCATTCCCGGCTTTATTCTTTCGGAGGCAGGATTGAGCTTGATTGGGGTAGGTATTCAGCATCCCGATGCCAGTTGGGGCAATATGTTGTCGGAAGCTCTGAACCTCACATCGCTGACCCGCTACCCATGGCTACTGATACCTGGCTTTTTCATCTTTATCACTGTTCTATCGTATAGTTTCTTTGGTGATGGTGTCCGGGATGCACTGGATCCCCGGGCTCAAACCTAAGCGGTACCATCAGGCAGTTTGGAACGGAAAAAAACCTAGCTGGTTTGGGAGGACAAACAGGGCAGTGGTCGAAGTATCTAGTGTGGATTGTTACTACGATTTCCGCCGAGAAATGGTGAAATTGCAGGAGATGTCGTAGAATTGCGGGACTGATATGACTAAAAGAGAGGAGGGTACGCCGAAGACAGTTCGGTTTTGAACATCATCTAAAGGGGGAAGACCAAGATATGAAGAGACAGATTTTGATTTGGACCGTGCTTGCAGCGCTCCTTTTGATCGTAGGAACTGCAAGTGCAGTGGAGCTTTTGGATCCACGTATTTTGGACCTTGAAGGAGATCTCAACGGTACTATTGGTCGCTATGGCGGTACCATGACGGTGGCTGGCGGCGCTTCTGGCCCCAAGACATTCAACCCCCACCGTGCAGCGGAGACCTCCAGTACAGACGTAACAGACCGAATCTTTGAAGGTCTAGTGACACTTCACCGAGACACCGGGCTGGTCTTGCCTAAGTTGGCTCGGGAATACGAAATCAGCGAAGATGGTACAGAGATTCTCTTCCACTTGCGCCGAGGCGTTCAGTGGCATGATGGCACGGAGTTCACTGCAGACGACGTCATCTTTACCTTTGACGTAGTCTATGACGCTAATGTTGGGTCGAACTCCAGAAGCGGTTTGCTGATCGACGGTCAACCTATGGAGTATGAGAAAATCGATAAGTATACCGTGAAGTTTACGCTGCCCAGACCCCATGCACCGATCATGTTCAGCATCGGGACACCAATCGTTCCTGTCCATCTTTTGGGTGAAGCGTACAAAGAGGGACGTTACCACGAGATGTGGGGTCTTGAGACAGATCTCGCCGAGATTATCGGTACCGGGGCCTGGAAGCTGTCCTCATACCGCATTGACCAAGAACTGATTCTGGTCAAGAACGACAATTACTATGAGTTCGATAATGCCGGCAACCAGCTGCCCTACCTGAACAGAGTCATTTTCCGGTACTATGCCAGCACAGATACATCGACACTGGCCTTCTTTAACGGCGAGTTCGACTATATTGGCATTCCTGCTAACCAGTACCCAGAGTATGTTGACAGAGAAGCCTCCAGCCGTTGGAGCATCATTGAGGCTGGGCCTAACCCAGGCACGACCTTTATCGTCATCAACCAAAATCCGGACACGGTACCTGAACCCAAGCTTTCTTGGTTTACCGATGTTCGTTTCCGTCAAGCGATTGCCCATGCAGTTGACAAGGAGACCATCCTAGATATGGCCATGAACGGCAAAGGCTATATTCAGCACAGCCCGATTAACATGCGAAACGCCTTCTTCTTGAAGGACGATCTTAAGGTCTACGAATATGACCTGGATGAAGCTCACAGGAAGCTGGAAGCTGCTGGCTATACCCTGGGTGCCGATGGCATCCGTCGTGACCCCAACGGTAACGCAATTGAGTTCGACTTGATTACCAACCCAGGCGTGCCCGTCCGGCAAATCAGTGGCGAGCTCTTCCAAGAAGACATGGCTGCACTGGGAATCAAGGTGAATTTCCAGATGATCGACTTCAACGTTGTTGTCGAGAAACTGACGAGTACCTTTGAGTGGGATGGAATTCTGATTGGCTTAACGGGAACCTTCGATCCCAATGGCGGTTCTAATGTCTGGCTGTCCAGCGGGAACCTGCACATGTGGAATCCGCTCCAAGAGTCTCCCCAAACGGATTGGGAAGCGGAGATTGATGAGGTATGGCGTGCGGCGCAACGAGCCATGGATCCAGAGGTGCGCCGTGAGTACTACTTCCAATTCCAAGACATCGTAGCGGAGAACGTGCCCTTGTTCTACACAGTGGCTGCAGAGAACATGGTTGCGGTTCGTGACCATCTCATGAACGCCACTCCTGACCTCGTTGGCGGTTCTGTCGGTTCGGCCTGGAACTTCATTTGGATTGACCGATAGAAGCGTACTGCCAAAAGAAGAACATTGACTGCAAAAAGAGTCCCGGTGCCTTTGCACCGGGACTCTGCTTAACAAGAGAATGTATTAAGCAAAAAGAATGTATTAAGCAAAAGAACGCTGAAGCTCTTTGAGCGTGTGGCTAATGCTGCCGTCCAGGACTTTGCCGTCGACTTTGATGATCATTCCGCCGCCGATTCGTGGGTCGACCTTGGTCTGAATACGCACTGTCTTGCCTGTAAGTGTGTTCAGTCTCTGTTGAAGTTGGCAGAGCGTCTCCTCGGATAAGGAGATCGCTGTCGTGACATGGGCGATGGTTATCCCCTCTGTTTCCAGCACCAATTGCCGGAAGTGGTGTTCCATCGATGGCAGCAAAGCTTCCCGGGATTTTTCCACAATGAGCAAAAGGAACTTCTCCAAAGTGGGGGAGAGCTGCATTTTGCCAATCAGGGCCCTCTTGCGTTCCTTCGTTGTCTGGGGGTGACGAAATACACCCTGAATTACTGGATCTTCAAGCACAGTGATCACTGTCTCAAACTCTTGAGACATCAGGCGGTGGTCCGCAGCATCCAATGACGTAAAGAGCGCTTCAGCATACCGTTTGGCTACTTGTGAGTGCGTGACTTCGCTCATTGCACCGGCCTGCCTTCGCCTACTGCGTCCAGTTGGCCCAAGGTCTGATCAATAAGGGCTTGATGCTGATCTTGATCTAAGGATTTGGAAATTACCTTGGATGCCAGCAGCAGCGACAATTCGCCAACCTGTTCTTTCAACTCGGCCCAAGCCTTTTCCCGCTCCAGCTCGTTCGCCTCTTGGGCGCGACGGATGATGGCGGCCGCCTCTTCCTTGGCCTCCTGAAGCATTTCAGCCTGAAGCAGCTCAGCACGCTTCACCGCTGCGTCCAGATACTGGCGGGCTTGCAGTTTACTGTCTCTCGTTTGCTCCTCTAGCTCTTGACGCAAAGCGATGGCTGCCGCTTGGTTCTCTTCAGCTGTCTTAATTTGCCCCTGGATTTCGGCGGTACGATTGTCAAGGAAAGCCCGCACAGGTTTGTAGAGCAGCCGATAGAGCAAGATAACAAGGAGAATAAAGTTAACGGTTTGGGCGAGGAATATATTCTGGTTAATCAAACATAGTCACCCTTTGCAACAAAAAAGTACGCCTGATGGGGTGCTCCGAATTGAGCACCCCTCAGACTATAGTAGTTCCAGCAAACGTGATACCAAGGGCTGTATTACCGTGAAAATGAGGAGCAGCACCACCGCCAGGGCGTAAATGGCGCCAGACTCCGAAACAGCTTGGCCTACCAGCATGGTCGTCCTAATCGGTCCTTCCATTTCAGGTTGGCGAGCCATAGCTTCCAGAGCCTTACCCGCTGCGTACCCTTCACCAATACCCACGAGCCCTCCGGAAACTAAGGCGATACCAGAACCAATGGCAACTCCTGCGATGATAATAGCGATTTCCAACATAATTTTCCCTCCCTTCCCATCCTTGTTACTTCAATTGAGTTTGTTTTGCAGATAGACTGAGGCTAGTAGCGTAAATACCACTGTTTGGATTATCCCCATAAAGATGCCAAACCAGGCCAAGAGGGGGACTGGAAGTATATAAGGAACCATCAGATAAACCACTCCCAAGAGAATCCCTCCGCCAAAGATGTTACCGTAGAGACGGAAGGAGTGGGAGACGAACTCGGAAACCTCACCGGCAATATTCAACGGGAGCATAAAAAAATAGGGTTCAACAAATCCTTTGAGCCAAGCCCGGAAGCCTTTTTTCAGGATGCTGGCCACGTGGCCTACGAGGTAGATCAGTATGCCCAAAGCTAAGGTGGTTGAAAGATCTTGGGTGGGAGAGAACCCTCCGGGGATCACCCCAATTAAGTTTGCCACCCCCACATACAAGGCTGTCGTTAGAACGAGGGGTACATACACCTTGCGGGCCGGACCGATATCGCCGCTAATGAGGTTCTCCGCCATTTCAATGCCCGCTTCCAGGAAGTGTTGGGCACCTTTCGGGATTCTTTTCAAGTTCCGCGTTAAGACGAAACTTGCCAAGGAGAGGAGGGCCATGATCACCCACGTCCAGAAAACGGGCTGATAGACTGGAAAATTTCCGATGTAAAAGAGAATACTAGGATCCACGTTTTGTCCTCCCCTGAAGATAGTGATAGAAAATGGCCAGTCTCGGCAGTAACAGACCAGCAAAGGTAGCCAAAAAACTCAAATGAGGGTTGAGTATGCCCACTGTCAGTGCCAGTGAGTAGAATAGGCAACGCTTGGCGAAACTCCTAAAACTGGAACGATAGGCGCCCCTCTTGTCCATCGACCCTCCAGCCGCGTGATGCAGGAGAAGGGTGGCATCAATGATCATCAGGCGAAAGGTCAGGGCGCTCATCAGTCCTCCCAGGAGAAGTCCCAAGGATACTTGGGCGCTCCAGATCAAAGCGCCTGCACTGATCACCAGAGTAAGTATAACCGTGGTGCGTAAGATATGGCTTTCATTGAACATCTACTTCGGCTCCGAATCTTTGGGCAGTGTGCTCAGGATCAACTTGATCCCGGCCCAGAGGGCAGAGAAGCAACCAAGCAATACGAAAATCAAGGTGAATACGGCCCCCGTGCCCAGCCAACGATCTAAGTATACCCCAAGAATGGTAAAAAAGAAAACAACTATTACGATGGTCAGACCAAGCTGGGTCAGGAGGGTGAGGTATCTTAGGGTGTCTTTCATCTTTACCTCATTTCTCGACAGAGTCCACTTTACATCATGTTCCACACCGGGATTTGATTTCCTTCTTGCAGAAGGCTGTTTCGTGCTTGAGGTAAGAGTGCTATACTAGATGCAGAGTGTGTCCAAATTCGATCTAGGAGCAATGTCGCATGAAGATAGGTGTAGTATCCCTCGGATGTGCTAAGAATCTGGTGGATACGGAAATCGTACTTGGTTTTCTGTCCGGTGCTCACTATGAAATTACCACGGAACCAGAGCAAGCCGACGTTATTATTGTCAATACCTGCGGTTTTATCGAAGCAGCGAAGGAAGAATCGATCCATGCCATTTTGGAGATGGCCGAGCTAAAGGAGGCGGGAAGCTGCAGAGGTCTGGTCGTTATGGGCTGCCTGTCCCAGCGTTATACCGAGGAGCTTTGGAACGAGATCCCCGAAATCGATGCAATACTCGGCACCAACGAACTGGATCTCGTTCCGGAGGTGATTGAGAAAATTGTGGCAGGTGAACGCGTATGGGCCAAGCGCTCAGAGTTGTTCGACTACAATATGCCCTATCCTCGCATCTCCACTACCGGCTCGCATTTTGCCTACCTGAAGGTGGCGGAGGGCTGTAATCATCGCTGTGCTTTCTGCGTGATTCCCACAATCAGGGGCAAGTTTCGCAGTAGGAGTATGTCGTCGATTCTGCAAGAAGCGACCAGGCTTCGGGATCAGGGTGTGCAGGAAGTAGCGGTGATTGCCCAGGATACCACGGCGTGGGGACTCGATCTGGGGACGAATATTGTGGAGTTGCTCCGTGAACTGGCCGCCCTGGATATTCCCTGGATTCGTTTGCTTTACACCTATCCGACCAGCATTAGTCAGGAGCTGTTGGAGCTTCTAAGCAATACGCCGAACTTGGTCAAGTACGTGGACTTGCCCCTGCAGCATGTGGCCGGAAACGTGCTGCGACGCATGGGGCGGCCTGGCGACTTTACATCCAACCGTCGTTTGATCGAAACGATCCGTACCCAAGTTCCCGGAGTAACCATTCGCAGCTCCTTTATCGTAGGTTTTCCCGGCGAGACGGAGGAGGACTTCGGGGAGCTGGTGCGCTTCCTCCAAATGATGCGCCTCGATCATGTGGGAATCTTCCAGTATTCTAGGGAGGAAGACTCCGCCGCCTACGACTATCCCGATCAGATCAATCCCGCCATCAAGGAGTTGCGCTACCAAGAGGCCATGAGTCTGCAAAGGCAGATCTCCGCTGAACGGAACCAAAAACTTGTGGGTCAGCAGCTTCAGGTGTTGCTGGACTATCCTTCGGAGGAATCGGATCTGGTCATGATTGGTCGCCATAGGGGTCAGGCCCCTGATGTGGATGGAGTTGTCTATGTAGGCAGAGGCAACCTCCAATCCGGTCAGATGACCACTGTGCTCATTACTGAAGCCCACGCCTATGATCTGGTGGGAGAGGAGGTTGAAACTCGTGAATTTACCTAATCTGGTGACTCTATCACGCATTGTACTTGTCCCTGTATTCACCTATACCTGCCTTGCTTATCCACCTGGGCGCAATCTCCTGGCTGCTTTCGTGTTCTTGGTGGCTTCCTTGACCGATCTTGTGGATGGGCACCTGGCGCGCAGTCGGAAAGAGATCACCCGTTTTGGCCAGCTGATTGATCCCATTGCAGACAAGCTGTTAATTACCGCAGCACTCCTGGCCTTAATTCAACTCGGAGAAGTAAGCACGTGGGCTGCCTTGATCATCCTTGCCCGGGAGTTTTCCGTTTCAGGTTTACGAATGTTGGCGTCCGTTGATGGCCAGGTGATCGCGGCATCCAGATGGGGCAAACTCAAGACCATAACCCAAATTGTGGCGATTATGGGATTTCTCCTCGGCATTAGCTGGGCTCCTTGGCTGATGTGGGTTGCAGTGATGATGACCATTTTGTCAGGTGTCGATTATTTCCGGAAGGCCCAGGATGTACTAAAAAGCTCCATGTAATAGTGTGTTATAATAATTAGTGTCAGTCCATGTACTGACCTTTTTCTTGCATCAACACAAACAAACGTTAGTAAGGAGATGTCCTATGCGTTTCCGTGGATTTCGGATCCATGTAGCTCTCCTAGTCTTCTTGGTCGCTTTAGGTCTGGGGCTGGGGGTACAATACTATCATCGACAAACCCAGGTGCTTCATCCCTTAGTCGAGCAGTTGGAGGAGATCCCTGGTGTTTTGAGTGTACGTCTCGACCAGGGTATGTTCAAAGCAGGATCAAGACAGCTGGTTTCGATGGAACTTGCGCCAGGAGTCCCTCTGGTTTTCGTCTTTGAACAGGTGTATCAGACTCTGATGGCCAGCGGCGGCGAGTACGCCATTGAACTTGAGGATTCACCGAATCCAGCGATTCTGAACCTGTTTTATCGTATTCAGATTGCTGTGGAAGAAGCGATCATGACCGGTGAGTTCACCACGCTGGAGACGAGGATCAGCCGCCTTGCTGATTCCGTGGGTATCGATTGGGAGTTGGGTCTGGACAGGGAGTTCATTTACTTGTTGCTCACCGAGGGGGAGGATAACCTGACCAGGGTGATCCGCCGCGGTACGAATGAAGGCAAGATAACAGTCTGGACAGATGGGGGTGATTACAGTTGGACAAGTGGTTGAAGGAAGTTGGTTTAGGGGTTGCGCTAGCCTTGGTCGTCTTAGCGTTTCGATCAGGATTTGATTTTTCCATCTTCTTGCTTCCAATCAGCCTGATCGCCTTGGGCATACTGGTGATCAGCGGACGTACGGGCATGACTCCACGTTTCAGCTTAAACACCCTAGGATCAAATGATGACAGCAAAATCCCTGCAGTAACATTCGCCGACATTGGCGGCCAAGAGATGGCCAAACGAGAGTTTCTGGAAGCGCTTTCCTTTTTAACAGAGAGTTCGAGGACTCGGGCCTTAGGCATTCGGCCCCTCAAGGGCGTGCTCCTTACTGGACCGCCCGGAACGGGAAAGACCTTGATGGCCAAGGCTGCTGCCAACTACACTGGCTCCGTCTTTTTGGCAGCTTCAGGTTCGCAATTTGTGCAAATGTATGCGGGCGTCGGTGCCAGTCGTGTTCGCCAGATTTTCAAGCAGGCTCGTAATATGGCGGAGCGGGAGGGCAAGAGCAGCGCCATTATTTTCATTGACGAGATTGATGTGTTAGGAGCAAAGAGGGGTAAGAACGTGAGTCATATGGAGTATGATCAGACGCTAAACGAGCTGCTCACCCAAATTGACGGCATACGCAGTGAGCACCCTGTACAGCTTCTGGTGGTGGGTGCCACCAACCGCAGTGATCTGCTAGACCCCGCTTTGCTCAGACCGGGACGTTTTGATCGAATTGTCAAGGTGGACTTGCCGGATAAGGCCGGTCGTTTGCACATTCTGAAGATCCATGCGGTGAACAAACCCTTAGAGCCGGGAGTCAAACTGGAAGACATTGCGCAAGAGACAGCCGGTTTCTCCGGGGCCCATCTGGAGAGCCTCTTAAATGAGGCTGCCATCGGCGCTCTGCGTCAAGGACGTGATTGCATTAGTCAGCAGGATTTGAGCGAAGCGATTGAGAAAGTTATGCTGGGAGAAAAGTCCCATCGCTCCCTGCAAAAAGAGGAACGAGAGCGGGTGGCCTTTCATGAAGTGGGGCATGCCCTCCTGAGCGAGCATGTCAGGCCAGGGTCTGTGGCTTCGATTACGATTGCTTCCCGCAGTCAAGCTCTGGGTTATATCCGCCAGAATCCCAAAGGCGATCAATACCTGTATACAAGAGATCAGCTTGTGGAGGCCATCCAAATCTGCGTAGCCGGAGCAGTGAGTGAAGAACTCATCTATGGGCAGCGTTCTACGGGTGCTGTGGGAGATATTGAACAGGCCACAGAATTGGCCAAGCGCATGGTCTTTGCAGGTTTGTCCCCGCTAGGTATTGTGAGCACCGATCTGTCCGGCGATATTCTCCACAAGACGATAGCTCAAATCATCCGGGAACAGGAAGAAAGCGTCAGAAGCCATCTCCAAGAAAAGCTGGGACTCATTCGGCGAGTTACAGCACGGCTCCTGGAAGAAGAGAGCCTTACCGGTGAGGTCTTGCGTGCCTTGATGGGGGCGAAACAAGTCTCTTAGGCCGAGGTCTTTTCCCATGTCTTGCGGTTGTTCAGCGTCTTAGAACCTGTTATAATGTTAGCGTAAGAAAACGCGTACGAGTAAAGCGGTGATTCCCGCTGCCATAATCGGGCCTACGGAGACTCCACCAAAGAAAAACACGCTGACCATGACTCCAATCAGGATACCGGGAATGATCGAAGGTTCCACTGCAACCAAATCCAAACCCTGGCTATTGAGATAAGCTCCTATAATTCCCCCCAGGATGGCGAAAACACCGATGGGGCTGAATAGGGAAGAAATCATGTTTTCCATGGTCAACTGGCCATTGGCCAGGGGCAGCAAAAGAGCGATGGTCAAAAAAAGGAGTCCCGCTTCGAGCCCACGGCTCTGAATTAAGGGGAAGAAGCGGTTCAGGCGCATCAAGTCCAGGAAGAAGACGATGGCGGCTGCGGCACCGAGCAGGTTGTTTTTGGTGAGGAGTGCGATGAGAAAGACGACCAACAAGGGAAAGATTGAGGTCATTTTTATCCCTCCTCGATCATCCTATTCCGAAGTTGACACGATATGAAGGGGGCAGGGCCATTAATTCACAACCCATCTTTAGCCAGATTCAAAGCAACCAGGTACTCATGGCGTCCATTTTGGCTTGGGCCCTTGCCCAGTTTTTCAAGATCATTTCTTGGGCTTTTGTCTCCCGAGAACTGAACTTCAAGCGCTTAGTGGAGCCCGGCGGAATGCCGAGTTCTCACAGTGCGTTTGTGACATCACTCTCCACGGGGATTGGGCTGCGCGAGGGCTTCGGTTCGACCATGTTTGCCCTGGCTGCGGTATTTGCTGTGATTGTCATGTACGATGCGGCCGGTGTCAGGCGCGCAGCGGGGAGACAAGCCAGAGTACTTAATGCCATGATAGAGGATCTAAACCGCAGGGAGTTGCATCCCGAGCGTTTGCGGGAGTTGTTAGGACATACACCGTTTGAGGTCCTTGTAGGTGCTTTGCTGGGCATCGTAATTGCTTTGTGGCGGGTATGAGTAAAGGCACAGGAATCAACCTGTGCCTTTCTTGAAACTAAGGTCTCCACATTTGGGGCGGGGAGTAGAAGCCCACAAAGCCGCTGCTGCTAACGGCAGCTACTACATAGGTGAGTTCAGGCGGGTGGTCCGGCTCTAGGTTGTGCAGATAGCTCAGCTCCTGAAGGGGGACGGGATTCAGCAGTTCAAAACGGTCCAGAGGCCTTTCTTGGACCAGGAGGAAATACCCTGATACATCCCAGTGCGTGACCGGATCCCAGGTGATCAAGACACCCTCAGCCGCAGCAGCAAGGGTCAGGTTTGTGGGGGCGGGCAACAGAGGTTCCAAACGTCCCGATAGATGCAAACCTTCTGTGACCGGGCTCCAGGTGATCAAACACTTCTCGTTTTCTAGGATATGGATGATCTCCCAGACACCCAGACCAAGTCTGTCTCCCACGCGGAAGGACTCCGTGTAGAGCTCGATCTTGAACTCATAGCTGCCTGGAGGTAGGGATATGGTTTTTTCCAGGGGCGTTGCCAGGTCTGGACGGATCACTTCGTGGATGGCATCATCAATGTGGATGCGGGCACGCATCGCCACTTGCTCGAAAAGATACCCTTCAAGGTCAATGGCAACATGGAGATCACAATCGGCCGGTCGCAACTGGACTTCCAGGACCTGGGGTTCGCCTACTGTGATTTGCGTACTCTGCGGTTTACTCTGGAAATGCACGGTTCCGAGGGCATCAACCAAGAGTACCGTAACATCCCATTGCCCCATTGGTATACGCACCGTGGCTTGGAACTCGCCTTGGTTCACTGGAACCCGTTCCTCCACAATGTGCTTTCCTCGACTGACGACAATATGAGCCTCGACGATCTCCATGGTTTCGCTGCCCTCTAAGGTACCCAAGATGGTGAGGGGACTGTCTTGGGTAAGCGGGGTGATGGGGGTACAGGCAGTGGTGCTGATCAAACAGACCAGCATGACGAGTAGAGAAACGTAAAGAGCGCTCTTGCGGAACATGAACTGCCTCCTTCGTCTCCCTGGGCGTTCTTAGTATATCACATTACGGTTAAAAAAAGAAGATATGAAGTGAAAATTCTGATAATAAGAGGGTGACGAGCATACGTGCGGAGTTGATCATGGTAGGTACAGAACTGCTTTTAGGCGAAATTGTAGATACCAACGCCACATTTCTGGCGCGCAATCTGGCAGACCTGGGGATTGATGTATTCTACAAATCCACAGTAGGCGACAACTTGGAGAGAATTTCGGGTGTCGTAAGGGCAGCACTGAGGCGCAGCGATATTGTGATCATGAGTGGAGGTTTAGGACCTACAGATGACGATCTGGCCAGAGAGACTGTGAGTTTGGTGACGGAACGTCCTCTGGAGGAGAATCCCGGTGTCCTCCGTGATCTGAAACACTGGTTTGCTGAGCGCTATGGCCAAACGCCCATGCCAGATCAGAACCGAAAACAGGCACTTTTTCCCAGGGGAAGCCAGATCATCCCCAATCCAGTGGGCACGGCCCCGGGGTTTTGGCTGGAAAAGGATAACAAGCTTGTCATTGCCTTGCCGGGGGTTTCGCACGAGCTGCGCACGATGTTCACCGAGACTGTGGGCCCCCGGCTGTCAAGTCTCGGTTCTGGGCAGGTTTTGGTGACCAGGAATTTGCACTTTGTGGGAATCGGCGAATCCAGTCTCCAAGAGAAGCTCGCCGATTTGCTCAGGGAGCAAACCAATCCCACCCTTGCACTCTATGCCTCCGGCGGCACGGTGCGGATTCGGATGGCGGTTAAGGCCTCAACCCGCCAAGTGGGTCTGGGGCAAATGAAAGATCTAGAGGCCGAGATTCGGAAGCGAACGAAGGAGTACTGTTATGGTGCAGATGGACAAACCTTAGAGGAAGTTGTGGCCCAGAGGCTCGTAGAACAAGAACTTACACTGGCCTTGGCTGAGTCGTGTACTGGGGGACTGATTGCCCATCGTCTGACCAACATCCCCGGTAGCTCGGCTTTTCTCAACAGAGGTTATGTGGTCTACAGTAACCAGGCCAAAGCCGAGGACCTGGGCGTTGATCCTGCCACCCTAGAACAATTCGGGGCGGTGAGCGCAGAGACGGCCCGGGAGATGGCCCAGGGAGCCCGGCTGAAGTCGCAAACAGATTTGGGTCTTGCTGTTACGGGAATAGCCGGTCCTACCGGTGCTACCCCCACTAAGCCTGTGGGCTTGGTATACATTAGTCTGGCTACTTCCGGTGATACTATTGTGGAGAGGCACCTGTGGAAGGGCACACGGGAACAGGTCAAGAACAGGACCGCACTGATGGCCCTTAAACTTTTGTGGCAGACTACGAAGTGACCTGGGTGTGACCGGAAGGGGGGCGCACATGAAGCAGTTCATCAAGGACCGGCGTAGGCATCTACCGGTTCTTTTTGTTTTCGTGGGCCTCGTCCTGTTCATTAACTTGTTTTCCACTACAGACTTCCGACTGCTGTCAGTAATGGTCAATCTAAGACTGGAACTGGGTTACCGGCCCCAGACGCAAATTAGCCTGCCTCCCATTGGAGAAATTACTGCGACCACCCACTGGCTGCCGGTACGCCTCAGGTTGGAGCTGAGAAGCATAGACTTGGCGCTGCTGCGGGGCGTGGTTTTCTCTCCTGCTCCAAGCGCGGAGGAAGTATGGGATGCCATTCGCCAAGACGCGCAGCGGATGGTCAGTCTATTTGCCCTGAAACTGCTAGCTTTGGGCAGCCTAGGAGCGGTGTTCCTTCTGTATTTGGCAGACATTCGAAATCCCAAACAAATTATGTGGGGTGCCGTACTCGGGGCTTTGACCGTGCTTTTTGTCCTCGGTACCCTTTACTTTAGCTATGATCCCACGGGTTTTGAGCGCTTGGAATATAAGGGGATCATCGAAGCCGCTCCCTGGGCTCTGAATTTGGCCTGGCAGGCCCTTGATCAAGTTGAAGAACTGGGAGAACGAGTTCAGACTCTAGCACGTGATCTCTATACTGTCCTCCAGGACTTGGAAACCCTGGGTCCTCTGGGATTGGTTAACGCTGACATTTTGGCCTTGCATGTCTCGGATATTCATAACAATCCTGTGGCCTACAATTTCGCCAAGCAGGTGATCGATAGTTTTCCTGTGGACTTTGTGATGGATACGGGGGACATAACCGACTGGGGGACTGCACTGGAAGCCGAAATCACCGCGCGCATTGGGGAACTGGAAATCCCCTATTTGTTTGTTTCGGGAAACCACGACTCCCCTGATGTCTTGGCCAGGCTGTCCACCATCGAAAATGCAGTCGTGATCAGCCAAGAGGAACAAATTGTCTTAGGTTTAACGATTGCCGGAACAGGTGATCTGGTAGCAGACAGCTATTTGGCCACACCCGCGTCTTACAGCGAACTAGACGCCTATGCCGCAGAGCTGAACCGTTATTGGAGTAACGTAGAGCCAGTACCGGACATTTTCATGGTGCACAACCATCGCTTGGCTGAGGGGCTGACACCGGGGCTGTTCCCGCTGGTGGTTTACGGCCACACCCATCTTTGGAGTGTGCAGGAGGAAGGGGGCACGGTGTACAGCAATGCGGGCACAACCGGTGCTGCAGGAATCCGAGGTTTCCAGGGCAGAGAACCCCTTCCTTACAGTCTATCACTGCTTTATTTCATCCTCGATGAGGAAGGCGGCTTCGTTTTGCAGGCCATCGACGGTGTCCATGTCACAGGTCTAGGCACGAGTTTCTCCTTACAGAGAACATTTGTAGAACATGGCAGGAATCATGATGAGAATGTAGAATTACTACCCTGATGTCCAACGGTGAGTTGGTAGAGTTGCTTTCCGGGGGGAAACGCTGAGGACTACACAGGATCCGGCACGGATCCTGTTTGGCAGGTTTCTCCCTTTTCTATGGACTTAAGGCGAACACTTGTTTTCGATGAAAGGAGCGATGAAGAAGTATGACAAGCGAAAAGGAAAAGGCATTGGATCGTGCTGTGCTGCAGATTGAAAAGCAGTATGGTAAGGGATCCATCATGAAACTGGGTGAGACTGGGTCGATCTCGATTGAAGCCATTCCAACGGGTTCACTGGCGCTGGATATTGCCTTGGGAGTGGGAGGAATTCCTCGCGGACGCGTTATCGAGATCTATGGCCCCGAGTCCTCCGGCAAGACCACACTAGCCTTGCATGTGATGGCTGAAGTCCAGAAAAACGGAGGCATTGCCGCCATGATCGACGCGGAACACGCTTTGGATCCAGGCTATGCAAGGAAGCTTGGCGTAGACATAGACAATCTCTTGATATCACAGCCAGATCATGGTGAACAGGCGCTGGAAATCGCCGAACACTTAGTGCGCAGCGGAGCGGTAGACGTGGTGGTCGTTGATTCGGTGGCCGCGCTTGTACCGAGGGCGGAGATTGAGGGGGAGATGGGGGACTCTCACATGGGTCTGCAGGCTCGCTTAATGTCCCAAGCCCTGCGCAAACTAACCAGTGCCATTGGAAAGTCCAAGTGTACCGTCATTTTTACGAATCAGCTGCGGGAGAAAATCGGTGTTATGTTCGGTAACCCCGAAGTGACACCTGGCGGGCGCGCCCTCAAGTTCTATGCCTCGGTTCGTTTAGACATCCGCAGGATTGAGACTCTCAAACAAGGCAACGAGATGATCGGCAACCGTACGCGGGTTAGGGTGTTAAAGAACAAGGTTGCACCGCCCTTTAAAGAGGCCGAATTTGACATCATTTATGGAGAAGGGATTTCTCGAGAAGGCGACATCCTCGATTTGGCCGCCGATCTAGAGATCATCAACAAGAGTGGGTCTTGGTATTCCTATGGTGACTTGCGTCTCGGTCAAGGACGAGAAAACGCTAAGGAGTACCTAAGACAAAACCCAGAACTTACAGGTGAAATTGAGGTCAAAGTCAGGATGGCCAAAGGATTGGTAGAGGCTGAGGGAGTCGAAGAGAACGGTGGAACCGACGAAAAAGACGAGTAATGCTAGGGTACAGGCGCTCAGGCTGCTGACCGTAAGGGATCGCAGCGTGCAGGAGTTGCGAGATCGCTTGCAGCGCCAGTTTGCCCAGGAGGAAATCGAAGAAACCTTGGATTATCTAGAGCGCATTGGCTACCTAGATGATTTGCGTTTCGCAAAAAACCATGTTCAATATCGTAATCGCCACAGGCCAACAGGTAACTACCTGCTCCGATTGGAACTGCGGAGTAAAGGGGTGCGGGACAGTTATATCGAACAGGCCTTAAACTCGTCTGCTTTGGAATATGAGTTGGCTCTATCCTTGGCCAAGCAGCGTTTGGGACGCCTAGAGAGGGTGGACGCGTTAGCCCGGATGCGCCGGGTTTGCGGCCTTTTACAGCGTAGGGGTTTTCCGGCGACGGTGGCACGCCGGGTCGTTTGCGAATTGCTTGACAGGGATCCGGAAAACGAATACAATTAAGACGGGTTGTGCACACCGACCCAGTTACTTCGAAAACGACATGAAAAGTCTGACACGCAGTGATCTCAAACACGGAAAAAAGCTGAGTCTAGGCTCGGCTTTCTTTTCTAAGGTTTTTCCGGAAAGGAGGAGGTGAACAGTATCGATTTATTGCTTACATTGATTAAGTACGGATTGGTTGCAGTCCTGGCAGCAGCCCTGGGATACTTCATTCGCAAGACAACTGCCGAAACGACCATCAAATCCGCTGAAGAGGAAGCTAGCCGAATTTTGCAGGAAGCAGAACGGGATGCGGAGACGAAGAAGCGCGAAGCGTTGGTGGAAGCCAGAGAAGAAATCCACAAATCTCGCTCCGAGATGGAAAAGGAAGCGAGAGAACGCCGTACCGAACTGAACCAGTTTGAACGACGGCTGTCTCAGAAAGAAGAGACTCTGGACAAGCGGAGCGATTCACTTGAACGCAAGGAAGAGAATCTGCAGCGCAAGAGTCGCGAAGTGGAACAACGCCAGAATGAGGTCAATGAGCTTCTTCAACAACAGCGCAATGAACTTGAGCGGCTTTCCCACTTGACGAGTGAGGAGGCTCGAGAGCTGATTTTGAAAACAGTGGCCGACGAAGTCAAGCATGAGACTGCAATTATGATCCGAGAATTGGAAACGCAAGCACGGGAAACAGCAGAGAAGCAGGCCCGTGATATTATCTCCTTAGCCATACAGCGCACGGCGGCTGATCATGTGGCCGAATCGACCGTTTCGGTTGTGGCCCTCCCCAATGATGATATGAAGGGGAGAATTATTGGCAGGGAAGGTAGAAACATTCGAGCCCTTGAGACCCTGACGGGCATCGATTTGATTATCGATGACACGCCTGAAGCGGTGATTCTTTCGGGATTCGACCCTGTACGCAGGGAGGTGGCTCGAATAGCCTTAGAACGTCTGATTGCAGATGGTCGCATTCACCCGGCACGCATTGAGGAAATGGTGGAAAAAGCACGCAAAGAGGTGGACGCCGTTATTCGTGATGCTGGGGAGCAGGCTACTTTGGACACCGATGTGCACGGTTTGCATCCCGAGCTTGTGAAGTTATTAGGAAGATTACGTTTTCGAACTAGCTATGGTCAGAATGTGCTCAAGCACTCCGTAGAAGTAGCTCACCTGGCCGGTATCATGGCTGCAGAGCTCGGCGTTGATGCTAGACTGGCTCGTCGAGCAGGTTTACTCCATGATATTGGGAAGGCTGTTGATCATGAGGTGGAAGGAACTCATATTGAGATTGGCATTGACCTTCTACGCAAGTACAAGGAAAATAGTGATGTCATACACGCTATGGCTTGTCATCACGGTGATTATGAGGCCGAAAGCGTGGAAGCGGTTCTGGTTACGGCCGCGGACTCCATTTCAGCAGCTCGTCCCGGTGCTCGCCGGGAGACGCTGGAAAGTTACATCAAGCGCCTCCAGAAATTGGAGGAGATTTCTTCGTCCTTCGAGGGCGTGGAGAAATCCTATGCGATTCAAGCTGGGCGCGAGGTACGGATCATGGTAAAGCCCGATCGTGTAAATGATGCAACAGCTGTGCAGTTGAGCCGAGATATTGTGAAGCGCATCGAAGCCGAGTTGGAGTATCCCGGTCAGATTAAGGTGACCGTGATCCGCGAGACACGGGCTGTGGAATATGCGAAATAAGACCAGGCTTCTGCCTGGTTTTGTTTTTGGAAGGTCTAGGTGGGGAGGGAGACAATATGGAGCATGAGGGTAATCAAATTGATTTACTGATAGCAGTTCTTGTTCGTTTTCCGCAGATTGGAACAGTTCATTACGAACCTGATGCAAAAACGCTGCGTTTGGTCTTTCTAGTTAAGGACGCGCCAAAGGACTTTGATCGCTTTGTACGGTATTACCAATCCCACCTGGCGCTCTTCCATAATCTACGCCAGGAACATGTTTCGGCCGCCTCCCTGAAGAAGAGTGGGAATGGCGAATTGACCGTGATTGAAGTGATCCGGGATCTCGGCACTATATCCCTAGGTGAACTCAATCTGATCGTTCGTCTTGTCAGCGATTACTACGGCGACTGTGTGATTCAAGAGGGTTCCGATATGGGGGAAGAGGATCAGGTCGAGCAAAATTACCTGATCGAGATGCTTCTCATGTCCACCACTTGGCGTCCCTTGGAGCGCCTCACGGGTTTTCGCGAGAATGGGCGGGTTTTGGTGTTTAGTGTCCCGGTTGGAGCGAGGTAAGATCATGAATGTACTGGTATTAGGTGACATATTCGGTAGACCCGGGAGGCGAGTGGTGGCCCAACATCTGCCCCAGCTCAAAGAGGCCTTTGAACCAGAATTAATCGTGGCCAATGGGGAAAATGCAGCCGGCGGCTTTGGCCTGACGAAGAAGGTGGCGGAAGAGTTGTTTTCGCTGGGAATTCACGTTCTCACCAGTGGTAACCACATCTGGGACCAAAAGGAGATGTATACATATATTGGTGAGGAACCGCGTATTCTCAGGCCTGCCAACTATCCCCCAGGCGTTCCCGGTTCGTCTGTTTTCATCCACCGCAGTGAGCGCGCCTCGGTGGCCGTGCTTAATCTGATGGGTCGAGTCTTTATGGCGGATTATGATTGCCCTTTTCGCAAAGCTGATCAGCTTCTGCAGGAACTTCCCAAGGATGTAACCCACGTCATTGTTGATTTCCATGCCGAGGCCACATCGGAGAAAATCGCTTTTGCGCGGTATTTGGACGGCCGCGTCAGCGCCGTCCTTGGCACCCATACCCATGTGGCCACAGCCGATCAACAGATTCTGCCGAAGGGAACGGCCTATGTTACGGACCTAGGGATGTGCGGGCCCGTTCATGGGATTCTCGGTGTGGAACCCGATGTAGTGATCAATAAGTTCTTAACCCAGCTTCCCGGCCGATTTGCCGTGGCTAAAGGCCCAGCGTTTTTGAACGGCGTTGCGATTATGCTCAAAAATGACGGCACAGCGGAGGAGATTGTGCGTCTGCACTTCAAAAACTTTTCATAAAAGGAGGATTTTGCCAGTATACATCTAATAAGCAAATAATGGGATCACAATACAGTAATAGGGTTTTCTATAAAGGAGGTCACCCAGACAACATGGAGGTATTGAAAGTATCGGCACATTCCGTACCAAACAAAGTCGCTGGTGCACTAGCCGGAAAAGTTAGGGAAGAAGGAAGAGCCGAGGTTCAGGCCATTGGCGCTGGAGCTTTAAACCAGGCCGTCAAGGCAGTTGCCATCGCCCGAGGTTTTGTGGCCCCTAGCGGAGTAGATCTGGTCTGCATACCGGCGTTCACTGATGTTGTGATCGATGAGGAAGAACGTACAGCCATCAAGCTGATTGTGGAGCCAAGATAAACTTTGAGGGAAAAAGGCCCACCCACGAAGGGTGGGTTTTTCTTCATATACGATCAGGGAGGTCTCAGACGATGTTCTTTTTTGATGCTCACATTGACACCCTTTCGCGTTTACTGCAGGACAGCCAAAACCTCCGAGAAAACCAGGGTCATGTAGATTTGGCCAAGCTGCGCCAAAACAAGCAGGGAGCGCAGTTTTTCGCTGCTTTTGTTTCGCCCAGGTATTACCATGGCCAGGCACTGCACCGTACCATGGAGATGATCGACCTTTTTTGGCAGTGGATGACAGATTATCCCCAGGACCTGGCGTTTGCTGGTTCCGGTAGAGAGGCTGCGGAGATCCGGAGCGGAGGGCGAATGGCTTGTTTTTTGGGTATTGAAGGAGGCGAAGCTCTGGAGGGACAGTTGTTCAACTTGCGGATGTTCTACCGCCTAGGGGTGCGGCTTTTGACTCTCACTTGGAATCATCGTAATGATCTTGCGAGTGGGCAGGGGGAAGGTCTTCATGGCGGCGGGCTCAGCCTTTTTGGCCAGGCCGTCGTGGCCGAGATGAACCGCCTAGGGATGCTGATCGATGTTTCCCACCTTAATGAACCTGGGTTTTGGGATGTACTGCGTCTTAGCAAGAGTCCAGTGCTTGCTTCCCATTCCAATGCCAGAGCGCTGTGCGATCACCCCCGAAACCTAACGGATCAGCAGATTCAGGCCTTGGCGGATCAGGGCGGGGTCATTGGCGTTAATTTCTGCCCCTATTTTCTGAAGAAAGACCAGCCCGCCACCGTCGATGATGTGGTGGAGCAGGTCATGTACTTGGTTAACGTTGGCGGTATTCAGTGCGTAGGTCTCGGATCGGATTTTGACGGGATCGATCAGACCCCTCTGGGTTTGGAGCACTACGGGAAAACCATGGACCTGGCGGACTCTTTGATGGATCGGGGATTATCTGCAGACCATGTGGAGAAGATTATGGGCGGTAACTTGATGCGAATCTGCTGCACTGTACTGAATTAAACCCGCGCCCATGGGGATATGCTAGAGGAAAAAGGAGGCTATCCATGGGTTCGAATGTTGTCAAGGTGATAGAACTTGTCGGTGAATCCGATCAGAGTTGGGAAGACGCTGTCCAGGTTGCGGTAAAAGAGGCGGCTCGTACCCTCCGGGGTATCACCGGAGTGGAAGTGATGAACTGGACAGGTCAGGTCAATCCTGAAGGGGATATCGTGGGCTATCGGGCCGATGTCCAGATCGCTTTTAAGGTCGAACAATAGAATTTGGCAGTACACCCAAACGGCTTAGGATAACTAGGCCGTTTTGTGGTTATACTGATTCTAGCAAACTTAGAAGTGGGGTGATTGATCTGGATTGGATGGGAGCTGTTGTACGCTTTGTAGTTTCAGCTTTGGTCTTAATGTTGGTGGGCTTTCTATTGCCTGGGTTCAGGACGTTAACATTCTTCCATGCTCTTTTTGCGGCGGTGGTCATTGCGATATTGGGCTGGATCGTGGAGAGTTTGTTGGGGAAGAATGTCTCGCCGTATGGGCGAGGGGTTGTGGGGTTTATTGTGTCAGCGATTACCATTTGGATCGCTCAGTTTATTGTGCCTGGTATGGAGGTGTCCGTCATAGGGGCCTTGCTGGCAGCTTTTGTGATCGGTATCATCGACCTCTTTGTGCCTACGGCCATACGCTAGTGTTGGGGAAAGAGAGGATTCGCCCCGCATAGGAGCGCCGCTCTGCAAAGGGGCGGTTTTTTTGCAGGGAGTGATGGCATGGAACGTAATCTCGAAGAGAACCTGGCGCAACTTCAGTCGCAGCTCGGTTACGGAGTCACCTTCGATCTCGTAATTCGTCGATTGAGGGTGGCACACAAGCAAGCTGCTTTGGTGTTCCTAGACGGCTTTGTCAATGATGTGGCCACGATTCACATCATGCGCAGCTTGCAGACCATTCCCCGTCTCTGCGCTACCCAAGGTGCGCTGGAGCAGCTGCTGCGGGACTATGTTCCTTTTTTTGAAGTTTCCATCGCTGACAGTCTCGAGGCTGGAATGGAACAGGTTCTGTCCGGGGCCATGCTTCTCTTGATTGATGGGATCAAGAACGCCGCAGTGCTTGACGTTCGGCAATATGTGACCCGTGGATCTGAAGAGCCAAGTCTGGAAAAGGTAACTCGCGGTTCACGGGACGGCTTCGTGGAGACTGCTCTGTTTAACGTGAACCTCATCCGGCGGCGCATTCGAGACCCCAAACTGCGTTTCGAGGCACTCCAAGTGGGGCGCCGCTCCAAGACCGATATCCTTGTGGGCTATATCGAAGACATTGCTGACCCTAGTTTGGTGGGGGAGGTCAAGAGCAGAATCGAAGCCATTGACAGGGATGCTATTCCCATGGGAGGAAAGAACCTCGAGGAATACATCCTGGGCACCGTGTTCAACCCTTTGCCAGTTACGCGATATACGGAGCGTCCCGACGTGACAGCCGCCCATCTCCTGGAGGGACATATTGCTATCTTGGTGGATACAACACCCTTTGCCCTCCTTGTTCCGGCCACTTGTTGGCATTTTACCCAGCATGCAGAAGAGTACTTCCAGAATCCTCCCGTTGGAACCTATCTGCGCTGGGTCCGCACCTTAGGTATCCTGGGTTCGCTGATTCTCCTTCCTCTCTGGTACCAACTTGCTGTAAGTCGCAATCTACCGGACTGGCTGGCCTTTATTGGACCAAAGGAACCAGGGCGTTTGGAGCTGTGGTTTCAGCTTCTGCTCTTGGAGATCGGTCTTGACCTAATTCGCATGGCCCTTATTCACACTCCCGATGCCCTAGCCACCTCCCTAGGTTTGGTGGGGGCCATCATCTTGGGAGATTTGGCTGTGTCCGTAGGGCTTTTCACTGGAGAGGCCATTCTGTACACAGCAATTGCCGCCATTTGCGGCTTTGCCACCCCGAGCATCGAGTTCGGCAACGCCCTTCGTCTCTTCCGCTATCTGCTCTTTTTTGGAGCCGTCCTTGGGGGCTGGTGGGGATTGGGGATCGCCTCCTTAATCACCCTCTTGGTGTTTGGCTTGACAAAAACCTTTGGGATCCCCTATTTGTGGCCGCTGATTCCCTTTGACGGGCCTGCTCTTTTGCGCGTCATTTTCCGTTATCCCATTCCCCAGGTGGCCGTGCGGCCCCGTTTGACAAAGCCCCAGGATATGCGGGCCCAGAATAGAAAGAGGGGGCGGTAGTATCGCTCAAATCGGTATTCCCCGGGCCCTTTACTACTTCCAGTACCACGCCCTGTGGCAGCGCTTCCTTGAGGGGCTGGGATTTGATGTTGCGGTTTCTCCGCCCACGAATCAACGGATTTTGGACTGGGGCCTCTCCACCTGTGTGGATGGGGCCTGTTTAGCCCTTAAGAGCTATGTTGGCCATTCCCAGGCCCTGATCGCCGCAGGAGTTGAACGTCTGTTTGTTCCCCGCATCATCAGTGTGTACCGCGGCGAATATACTTGTCCAAACTTCCTCGGCTTGCCCGATCTCCTCAGGCCATACTTGCCCTCTGGCGTAAAGCTGCTTTCGCCTATCCTTGATGCCCGCAAGGGACAGGGAAAACTAACCCGAAGTTACCTGCGTTTTGGACTGAAGGCAGCGCCATGGGCAAAGGTCTGGCGGGCCTGGAAGGAAGCTTGTCTGATGCAGCGAGCTGCGGAGATTTCGTCCCAGAGTGCACTGGTGCCACAAGGTGGGCTCGGTGTCTTAGTTTTAGGGCCGCGTTATCTCACCGACGATCCCTTTTTAAGCGGCAATCTGCAAGGGCAGCTAGAGCGTCTAGGAGCGCGGGTCTACTCACCCTGCCAAGTGTCTGACCAAGTATCCCTTAGGCTAAGCACCAATGTGGAAAAGCCGCTTTTTTGGTCCTCAGCCAGGCAATCTGTGGGGTCCTTGGAGCATTTTCAAGAGGAAATTGATGGGGTGGTGAACCTCGTTCCCTTCGGGTGCGGGGCGGAATCACTGATCAGTGTACTGATCCAGCGAAGAGCCGGAGCCCATGGTCTTCCCACTCTTGACTTGGTCGTGGATGAGCACACCAGTTATCTGGGCCTACTCACACGTCTAGAAGCTTTTTATGAACTACTGGAAAGGAAAAAGAGTGGATGAAGGTCACCTTTCCCCATTTGGGTCACGCCTATATTGCCATCGAGGCCTTGCTGCAAGGCTTGGGTCATGAGCCGATCACTCCCCCTTTAACAACCAAACGCACTTTGGAGTGGGGCAGCCGACTCAGTCCCGAAGAAACCTGTCTACCCTTCAAGACGATTTTAGGTAACATGCTGGAAGGGATCGAGTTGGGAGCGGACACTGTCTACATGATCGGCGGGTGGGGACCCTGCCGTCTTGGCTATTATGCCGAGATTCAGAGAATAATTTTGGCTGATCTCGGAAAACAAGTGGAGTTCATCACATTGGAGGTACCCCGGGGCGGTCCCTCCCAAGCTTGGCAGCGCTTGCGGAAGATTGTGGGGTCAACTGATGTAAAAAGCCTTGTGCAGGGCGCCGTCCTCAGCTGGACGAAACTCAAGATCATTGACGAACTGGAAAACCTAAGCCTATGGGTTCGGCCCAGAGAGCGAGAGAGGGGTTCCACCTCTAGACTGCTGGAAGGACAGCTGCAGAGAATCCGGGAGGCCCAGAGCATCAGGGCCATGGCCAAGGTCAGGGACCGAGCTGAGCTGGCTTTACAGGACCTAATCGATCCTAAGCTGACCTCGGACATCCTCCGTGTGGGCTTGGTGGGCGAGATTTATGTGGCAGCGGAGCCCTTTGTCAACTTACGCCTAGAAGAACGACTCGGCTACCTAGGCGTGGAAGTGGTACGTACCATCCATCTGCCCCAATGGGTGGAAGACCACATTTTCAAAAATGCCCTTGGCCTTTACAAGCAGGCGTCCCTCAAGCGCTCCGCTGCAGGGTATCTAGAAGGCTTTGTCGGCGGGCACGGGCTGGAAAGCGTAGCTCGTAGCGTCGATCTGGCCAGACAAGAACTAGACGGCATTATCCATATTCTCCCCCTTGCTTGTATGCCTGAGGTGATTGCCCAAGGCATTTTGCCCAAGGTAAGCGCGGACAAAGGGATCCCCATTATGTCCCTCGTTGTGGATGAGCATGGGGGAGAAATCGGCTTCCAGACTCGACTGGAGGCCTTTGTTGATTTACTCCAAAGGAGGGCGTCATTATGCGCCGCCGCGAACCGGTCTATTTAGGAATTGATGTGGGAAGCGTCAGCACGAACCTCGTTCTGCTTTCTCCAAGCAGGCCTTGGCAAGATGCCGTGCTATGGAAAAAGTACCTGCGTACCCAAGGTGCTCCCCTCAAGGCCCTCCAACTCGGACTGTCCTGCATCGCAGAGGAGGGTTCTTGGGAGATCCTGGGGGTAGGGACCACAGGCAGCGGCCGCGAGCTGGCCGGAGCCATGCTCCAGGCGGACGTAGTGAAGAACGAAATCACCGCCCATGCTACGGCGGCCTTGGCTGAAGATCCGGGCGTGTCCACCATTGTGGAAATCGGGGGTCAGGATTCAAAACTGATTGTCCTCCGGGATGGTGTAGTTGTGGATTTTGCCATGAACACGGTCTGTGCGGCCGGTACAGGGTCGTTTTTGGATCAGCAGGCCAACAGGCTGAATATTCCCATCGAGGACTTTGGGCCCCTAGCCGTGCAGAGCAGCAACCCTGTTCGAATTGCCGGGCGGTGTACTGTCTTCGCTGAGTCGGATATGATTCACAAACAGCAACTGGGCCATGAAATGGGAGACATCTTGGCAGGGCTCTGTGCCGCTATGGTGCGCAACTATTTGACCAATGTGGCCAAGGGTAAGCAGATCATCCCCAAGGTGTTTTTCCAAGGTGGTGTGGCCGCCAATGTAGGTATGCAGCGCTCTTTCATGGAGACCCTAGGCCTGCCCGTTCATGTGCCCAAGCACTACGATGTGATGGGAGCAATTGGCGCGGCCCAACTAGCTAAAGAGACCTTAGAGTCGCAGGGAAAACCCACTGCGTTTTGCGGGTTGGAGCTTCTGCAAAGCGAATTCTCCACAGTAAGTTATCTCTGCCAGCGCTGTCCGAATCAATGCGAAATCGTGGAAATCTGGCGTGATGGCTCATTTCTGGCCAGTTGGGGTTCCCGCTGTGGTCGAGGGGGCTGCAAGCAGGATCAAGCGACCTAAATGCTAGCAGGTCTACGCGCTTTGTGATATTATGGAGAGGAGTTGAACAGCGGGAGGTTTTCTCCATGGGCAATCTAGAGCAGATTATCCTGGCGGTGCCATCGATTTTGCTGGCCATCGCCGTTCATGAGTATGGCCACGCCTATGCGGCCTATAGATTGGGGGATCCTACCCCGAAGTACCAAGGACGTCTGACGCTGAATCCTTTGGCTCACCTCGATCCATTGGGTACGATTATGCTGCTGCTATTTCGAGTCGGCTGGGCCAGGCCGGTCATGATCAATGCCCACTACTTCAAGAATAAGAGACAGGGTACTCTGCTTGTTTCCTTGGCCGGGCCAGGGGCAAATATGATCACGGCTTGGATTTTCTACAACCTTGTCAGTGTTTTCGGCACATACCTGATGCGGAGTGGAATCGGGCATTCACTGATCCTCTTTCTCTACATCAATGTGCAGATGAACCTTGGGCTGGCTGCTTTCAACCTGATACCCATACCACCCTTGGACGGCTCGCATGTTCTAGCCGGCCTTTTGCCGCGCCGTTTATCCTACCGTTACGCGCAGTTGGCCCCTTACGGGCCCATCCTTCTCATTGCTCTCCTTTTCTTCGGCGGTTCCAGATACCTTGTCAGTCCTATTTTCAACGTTCTAATCCAAATCCTCGACCGTTTGTCACTGTAGGTTGCCGCCATGGGATATGTCATTGAACTCGAAGTCTACCAGGGCCCCTTTGATCTTTTGTTGGACTTGATCGCCCAGAACGAAGTGGATATCTGGGACATACCGATTGCCAGCATCACCCAGCAGTATCTGGACTACCTCTATTCCCTGCAGGAGAAGGATTTGGCTATTACCGGTGAGTTCCTGGTTATGGCCGCCACCCTAATCCGCATCAAGTCAAGGCTCTTGCTACCCCAAGAGACAGCGGAGGATGAGGACGACGAGGAGCTAGAAGATCCCCGCACCCAGCTTGTGGAACAGCTGCTTCGATATAAGTTCTTCAAAGAGGCGGCGGTGTTTTTGGATCAGCGCTACCAGGAGGCATCCAAGTGCTTCACCAGAGGACAGCGGGCTGCTTCCTTCGATTTAAAACCCGTCTTTACAGCACCGATGGGGGATCTGACACTGCTTGAACTCGGCGAACTTTATCACCAGCTCCGGGCAGAACTGGAAAAGGAGGAGCCGGTTCATCGCATCACGAGTCAGATCTCCCTGCAAGAAAGGTTGGCCTTGGTCCGACTCCAGTTGGTGGGACAGCCCCGGGCTACGTTCTCCGATCTGATCAGGGATCACTCACCTAGGGAGATTATTGTCACTTTCTTGGCCATTTTGGAGTTGGTCCACATGGGCGAGATCGCCTTGATTCAAAGGAAGGCATTGGGAGAAATCCATATTGAACCATTGGAACTGGAAGTGGAGGTCCGAGCATGAACTTGTCCGAAGCCCAGATTGTGATTGAGGGTCTGATATTCGCCTCTGAGCGTCCCCTTAGTGTCCAGGAGCTGGCTGAAATCGTGGAGCTTGACCCCTCCGCGGTGGAGTCCATCGTGGAAAGGATTCGGGAGTACTATGCTCCAGGGGCGCTGCTCATTCGAAACGTGGGTGGACGGTACCAAGTGGTGACGAAACCCGAACTGTCTCCCTGGATTGAAAAACTTGGTCGGCCTGTTGTGCATGCACCGCTCACAGTGGCTAGTACGGAAACCTTGGCGATCATTGCCTATCAAGAGCCGGTGACGAGGGCCGAGATCGAGACAATCCGTGGTGTGCGTTCCGACAGTGCCATCAATAGTCTGCTGGATCGCGAGCTGATCTGCGAGGTAGGGCGGAAGGCAGGTCCAGGACGCCCCATTTTGTATGGGGTAACGGAAAAGTTCTACGCACATTTTGGGCTGACCAGTTCAGATGAGCTTCCATTGACAGGCATAAGTGAATGGAAATAATGGTAGATTAAGACCGAGTTGAGGTGGTACTATGCTGCTCGGTCTTTTTTTCCTGTTTATGCTTGGACTCCTTTTGATCGTCTTTTCCGTGGAGTTTCGCCTGGTGACAAAGGGACTGGTAATCACGCCCCAGATCAAGTTCGGGGTTGGTCCTTTTCGGGTGGCCTTTCCCCAAAGGCTCCTGGCGAAAATGAGTCAGAGGATCCGCAGGCGCAGTTTCGCAAACACCGAGGCAGTCTGGCGCGGAACCAAGATGGCATGGCGTCTTTCTAACAGTTTTTTACAAAAAATTGATCTCCTGCACCTGGAGGTACTAATTGGTCTTGGCGATCCCTTCTGGACAGCCCTGGGTGTAGGGAGCGTGTGGACGGTCCTTGGACCTATACTTACAGGTCTTCGTGCTGGCAACAGGCTGGATAAGGCCGTGGATGTCCAGGTGCTTCCCGACTACGGCGACCCCAGCGTCCAGGTAGACCTGCACTGCATATTCCGCTTTCGACTTGGTCAGATTATAGTTAACGAGCTACTAAGAGCAAGACCTGATTTTCTGGCAAAGGAGCGGAGTTATGAATGACCAACAGCATCCTATAGAGGGACTCATGAAGACTGCTATGGAGAGTTTGAAGACCATGGTGGATGTAAATACCATATTGGGTGACCCTGTCGAAACACCCGATGGAGCCGTGATCGTTCCCGTTAGTCGCGTCAGCTTTGGCTTTGCTGCTGGCGGCAGCGAGTTCGCCGGAGCCAACCCCAAGAGTTCAGAGGCCAAACACCCCTTTGGCGGGGGCAGTGGAGCCGGGATCTCCTTGAACCCTGTGGCTTTCTTGGTGGTAAGCCGAGAGAATGTTCGTCTCTTACCTGTCAACCAAAATGCCATCTACGATCGTCTAATTGACGCAGTACCTCAGTTTATTGACCAGATTCAAGGTATGGTCCAAGGGCGCAGCTCCAACGGGGTTCTGCGTACAACGTACAAGGTATAAGCAAGGCGGTGAGAAATGGGATTCCTGCTCAGAGTAGACCTCTTGGGCCGGAGTCCTCTTTTTTCTTGCGATTTATGCCAAAGTTGGGTATCATGGGACTGAAAGGGGCATGAGCTGTGGAAGAACGACTGCAGAAGGTGATGGCCCACAGGGGAATTGGTTCGCGACGGCATTGCGAAGAGATGATCCGGGACGGTAGGGTTCAAGTAAACGGTGAGCTGGCTGGGCTGGGTCAGAAAGTGGACCCAGCGACCGATAAGATTGTGGTGGACGGCAAACCCCTAGGTCCTGGAGAAACCCTGCGCTATTTTGTCCTGAATAAACCCTATGGCTATATTACCACCAGCAAAGACCAGTTTGGCCGCAAGAGTGTCCTTGACTTGCTGCCTCCGGTCAAAGAGCGAGTGTACCCAGTTGGTCGCCTGGATTACGATTCGGAAGGCCTTGTTTTTTTGACCAACGATGGAGATCTGGCTTACCGCTTGACGCACCCAAGCTATGAGGTGCCCAAGACCTATATTGTAGCTGTGGAAGGAAACATCACAATGGATGCAGTATATCGCCTGCGAACGGGAGTGATTCTCGAGGACGGGCGCACCTCTCCTGCCGAGGTTAATGTGTTGAAACCCGTTTCCACCGGGTCTGTGCTGCAGATGACTATCAGAGAAGGACGCAACCGACAGCTGCGGAGAATGTGTGAAAAGCTAGGGTTCAATGTGGTACGTCTGCGCCGGACCAAAATCGGTCCTTTGTCCTTAGGCAAACTCCCGCTGGGTGCAGCGAGAAGGCTGACTTTCCAGGAAATAAACGACCTTTATCGGGCGGTGGGTCTATGACCACAAGAGTGGTTGTCATTGGGGCCGGCGCAGCGGGGCTTATGGCGGCGGGTTTTTTGGCCCAGCGTGGGGCGGAGGTGCATGTTCTGGAGAAAATGGATCGTGCCGCTCAAAAGGTGCGCATATCGGGAAAAGGACGCTGTAATCTCACCAATGCCATGCCCCTTGAGGATTATATTCGGAACTACCCAGGTAATGGCCGCTTTTTGTACAGCGCTCTCCATCGTTTCTCCAACCGGGATTGCGTGAGGTTCTTTAACAAACTCGGTGTGAAGACGAAGGTGGAAAGGGGTCAGCGCGTGTTTCCCCTGACCGATGACGCCAACCAAGTGGCCAATTACCTTGAGGCTTTCGCCAAAGCCCAGGGAGCGGAGATCCATTATGGTCACAAGGCACGGGAAATTGAACGACAATTGGATGACCGAGTTAAGGGTGTCACCTGTGTGTACCAGGGAAGGAGGATCTTTTTCCCTGCGAACGCTGTGGTGATAGCCACAGGCGGTCTTAGCTATCCTGGGACAGGCTCTACCGGTGATGGTCTCCTTTTCGCGCAGGCCCTTGGTCATCAAATCATCTCTCCTCGCCCAGCCTTGGTCCCTCTGCGGGTGGAAGACAAATGGGTGCGGGAACTCTCTGGGCTGAGTCTGCGCAATGTGCGGCTGACAGTCTTCGAGCCCCAAGGGGGAAAGGAAAGCTTCTTTGGGGAGCTGCTCTTTGCGCATTTTGGTCTGACCGGCCCGATTGTGCTCACAGCCAGTGAACAAGTGGGAATCTGGCTGGACCGCAGTGGAGAGCCAGTGCGGGCCAGTATTGATCTGAAACCTGCCCTCAGCGAAAAACAACTCGATCTGAGGCTGCTCAGGGACTTGGAGCTCTTTTCCCGTAAACAGTTTCAGAATGTGTTGGGCCAATTGCTCCCCAAGCGCCTGATTTCTGTTATAATAAATATCTGTGGAATTCCCCCTGACAAGCTTTGTCATCAAATCTCCCGGGACGAGCGGACGCTTCTGCGCCGCCTCTTGAAAGATTTGCCTATCACGATTTCCGATACCCTTCCGATCACAGCAGCGATTGTCACGGCGGGAGGCGTGGATGTGAGAGAGGTTGATCCACGGACCATGGAGTCGAAGAAGTGTAAAGGGGTCCATTTCTGCGGTGAAGTCTTGGATGTCCATGGAGTTACCGGTGGCTTCAACCTGCAGGCAGCCTTTTCCACAGGGTACTGCGCAGCCCAAGGGGTAGAGCTGCAGTAAGAAAGGTGATACAGCGTATGAAGATCGCAGTAGACGGTCCTGCCGGAGCGGGAAAAAGCACCATAGCACGCTTGATTGCGGAGCGATTAGGTCTCCGCTATTTGGATACCGGTGCCATGTACCGGGCGATTACCCTCGAAGCTTTAAGGCGGGGCGTTGACACCAACGATGAAGCTGCACTGATGCGAGTGGCTACTTCGGTGGACTTGAATATCAGTTTTCAAGGATCCAGCGGCAATCTTGTCTATCTTGACGAGGAGGACGTGACCGAATTGATCCGCCAGCCGAACGTCACAGCCCATGTTTCCGCGGTTTCCAGTCACAAGAAGGTGCGGGAGTTTATTGTGGCGTTGCAGGAGCAAATTGGCAAGCAGGGTTCGATTGTGATGGATGGGAGGGACATTGGCACTGTGGTCATGCCCGATGCGGACTGGAAATTCTTCTTGGAGGCTACCGTGGAGGAAAGGGCTAGGCGTCGAAAGATTGAGCTTGAAGCCCAGGGAGTTCCGGTGGATCTCTCGGAGCTCCAAGAGCAGATTCGTCAGCGGGATCACCGGGATTCCACCCGTGATAACTCGCCTTTACGCAAGGCCAAGGATGCGATCTTGGTTGATACAACATCCTTAAGCATTTCTGAAGTGGTACATAGACTGCTGAGCCTGATCAAGGAGGACAGTTCGGATGTACAGGTTTTTCGTTGCCGTCATTAGGGTTTTGATCCGCATTCTTTGGGGAATAGAAGTAGAAGGAGTGGACAATATACCACACGGCTCGGGTGCTATCGTGGCTGGCAACCACACCACATGGTTTGATCCTGTGGCCATCGCAGTAGCGATTCCCCGTCCTGTGCACTTTATGGGGAAAGCTGAACTCTTTAAAGTCCCCATTTTGGGCTGGTTGTTCTCTCGGGTACATGTCTTTCCAGTCCGCAGGGGTCTGGCAGATCGCCAAGCGATCCGGACCGCTCAAGAACGAGTGACCCAGGGGCACCTTGTGGGCATGTTTCCTGAGGGTACCCGTAACAAGGAGGGAGATGATCTGCTCCCACTGCAGGGTGGAGCGGCGTTGATCTCGATTAAGACGGGGGCTCCAGTGATTCCAGTAGTCGTTCCCAGAGTGAGACTGGCTCGTTTGCGCACTCCGATTCAGGTTCGAATTGGTGAACCGATCGATCTTGGGGGCCCAAAAAGAGCGTCCAAGTCCGATATCACCACTGGAAATGCAGCGATTTCCGCACAATTTCGTTCGTTATTAGGCAGGAATAACTAAGAGGACATAGAAGTACAATCATGGTGAACTTTGGTGGTTACTGTAATCACCCTGGAGTTGGGCTTCTTCCAACATCCACTGGTTAGAGTTCATCCGTTCGAGGTATAATAAGGGAGGGGGAAAGGTGGAAATTGTATTGGCAGATGGCGCGGGCTTCTGCTTTGGGGTCAAACGTGCGTTGGATTTGACGGCGAAGACCATCGCGGAAGTAGGCTCGGCCAAACCGATACATACTCTAGGTCCACTTATTCATAACCCCCAGGTTGTAGCCCAGCTCCAAGAGCAGGGCGTCAATGTCATGGAGCAACCTGGTGATGTGAGTTCAGGAGTAGTCATTGTTCGTTCACATGGTGTTGCACCAAAGGTCATGGAAGAGCTGAAAGAGCTCAGTTTGGAAGTTGTCGATGCCACTTGTCCTTTCGTGCACAGAGCCATGCGTTGGGCAAAACAGTTAAAAGACGAAGGGTATCAAGTTATTATTGTTGGGGATCGGCTTCATCCAGAAGTACAAGCTATTTTGGGTTACACTGATGAAACCGCACATGTTGTGAGTACGCCTCAAGAAATCAGGGAGCTGCCGATAGCAAGTCGCGTCGGTATTATAGCGCAAACCACCCAATCGGTGAGCAACTTCAAAGCATGCGTTGCTGAATTGACTGGGTTGGTAGACGACCTAAAAGCTTTTGATACCATCTGTACTGCTACCGAACAGCGGCAAACTTCTGCATGGGAATTGGCCGCCCAAGTGGATGTTATGGTTGTTATTGGAGGCCGGAATAGCGCCAACACAAAAAGGTTGGCAGAATTATGCAAGGAGCAGGGCACGGCAACATATCATATTGAAACACCAGGGGAACTGCAGAGCCAGTGGTTTACTGGCATCAAGCGTGCTGGCGTTACGGCCGGAGCTTCTACTCCAGATTGGTTAATTGAGGGGGTACTTACAAGAATGAGCGAATTTACTGAAGAAAAGGTGGCGCAGGTCACCGAGGAAAAGGTGGCAGAAGCAGCTGAACAAGAGACAACGGATACTCTTGAAGAGCAGGTTGTTCAGGCCGCCGAAGGGGACGTAACCGAAGTGACGGAGCCGGATGATGCAGACGCCCCTGAAGAAGCTGTCGAAGCTCTCGAAGAAGAAAGCGAGCAAGAGCAGCAGGAAGAGGAGCAAGTAGAGCAGGATCAGGAACCAGAGGTTTTAGAAAACGGTGAAGAGGCCAGACTCAGCGAAGACCATATGAGTGAGTACGACGTGAAAATGCCAACAGCTGGAGCTGTGATCCAAGGTAAAGTCGTACAGATTTCCAATGACGAGGTTCTAGTGGATATCGACTACAAGTCGGAAGGGCGCATTCCCTTAAATGAGCTTAGCTTCATTTCCAATGCTAGTCCCGAAGACATTGTGACTGTCGGCGAGGACATCTATGTCAAGGTGCTGAAGGTCGATGACTCTGAAGGCAATGTCCTCTTGTCCAAAAAACGGGCCGATGCAGATCGGTCGTGGGAAAAACTTGAGAACCTGTTTGAAACAGGGGGAACCCTAACGGCTAAGGTTGTGCAAGTCGTGAAGGGAGGACTCTTGGTCAATGTGGGTGTGCGCGGCTTTATTCCAGCCAGCCACGTTTCCCGGGGATTTGAGGATGATCTGCAGAAATATATCGGTCAGACTCTGGAACTTAAGATCATTGAACTTGATCGAACCAAGAACAATGTGGTCTTTTCACATAAAGTAGTGTTAGAAGAACAATACGCCAAGGCCAAGGCTGAAGCTTTTGCCAGCCTTCAGGAAGGCGACAAGGTGAAAGGAATTGTTCGCCGTCTTACCGATTTTGGTGCTTTCGTTGATATTGGTAATGGGGTAGAGGGTTTGCTCCATGTTTCTGAAATGGCCTATAGTCGAGTAAACCATCCTTCTGACGTTGTGTCCGAGGGTGATGAGATTACTGTGATGATTTTAGGTGTCAATCAGGAGCGGGAGAGAATTTCCCTTGGTCTGAAGCAAACTATTCCCGATCCCTGGTCCACGGTAACCGAACGCTATGAGGTCGGTCAGACCGTCACCGGCGAGGTCACTCGAGTCGTCGACTTCGGTGCCTTCGTCAAGCTTGAGGACGGTATCGAAGGCTTGGTTCACATTAGTGAGCTTTCCCATAAGCACGTGGCCAAGGCTGAAGATGTGGTCAAGTCTGGCCAACAAGTGGAGACCAAGATCATTAGTGTGGATGCAGAGGGACGCCGTATTGGGCTGAGTATCAAGGAATTGGAGCCTAAGCCGGCGCCGGCGCCAAGTGCCGCACCGCCGAGGGCAAAACAGCCCAAGCCGGACCTGACAGAAGGAACCGATAATGAGGAGCTAACCACCAACCTAGGTGCCATGTTTGGCGACTTGTTCAAGGATACGGACAGCGGGGACGACGAATAATCAAGCGAAAAGCAAATCCTGTAGGCTTCGGTCTACAGGATTTTTTTATGGATACGCCAAGTCCTCCCGGGAACACTAATACCAAGTGTTTCACATATGGGAGGGATCCAGAATGCCGACTGGCACCGCTTTGCTGCTCATTGCTGCGGCACTCATCTACTTTGGTGTAGGGCAACGTTTGCTGGATCGGATGCGCCTAACCGATACCCAAGCCCTTGTTGCCATTGCACTCATGATTGGAGGAAGTTTCATCACCGTCCCCTTGAGAACCGGACGAACAAGTATCAGCTTCAATATCGGAGGTGGGCTGATTCCCCTTGGTTTGGTGGTCTATCTCCTGATCAAGGCGGATACGGCCAAAGAGAGGATTCGTTCTCTCGTTGCAGCCCTGATCACAGGCGGCGTTGTCTATGGAGTAAGCCAGTTGACGGACTTTGATCCGTCCAGTCCCGGGCTTCTGATCGATCCCTTGTGGCTGTTTAGTCTGGTGGCGGGGATTGTGGGCTACTTATCCGGGCGATCTCGCCGAGCCTCGTTCATAGCGGGGGTTTTAGGCCTGTTTACCGTGGACCTGATTCATCTCTTTCAGGCTTTGGCCGGGAATATGGCCACGCGGGTGGTCTTGGGCGGAGCAGGTGTCTTTGATGCTATGATCGTGGCCGGATTGATCGCCATCGGTTTGGCCGAGTTTGTGGGCGAAACGAGAGAACGTATTGAAGGAGGTGGCGAAGGGCTATGAGAGTGCGTCTGGTTCGGATGGCGCTAGTCTTGATCACTCTGTGTGCGTGGGCCACGTCCCTTGCTCAGGCAGATGAAAGAACCGATTTGGGTTACTTTATCCTTAGGGACGACACCGGTACGGTCATTACCATGACGGGGAGGGAACTCGACCCAGGAGATCACTATATCGCCTCTGACAATAGGCTCTTTGAGGTGGTGGAAACGGAAGGCGACACGGTGCGCGTCCGCTACCTGGAAACGATCGAGCTGCCGCAGGTTACGGCAGAGCTCCTCGGGGCTGAGGTGGGCAAGTCAGAGGAAAATCAAGGGGTGGTAGGTATTTACCACACCCATAATGCGGAGTCCTATGTGCCGTCCAGCGGTACAGAATCAAAGGATGATGGACGGGGTGACATACTCCAGGTGGGCAAGGCGCTGGCATCGGCCATGGAGGAGATGGGAATCACCGTGTACTGGACAGACAACAGCCATATCCCCCACGACGGGCAGGCTTATGTGCGTTCTCGCCGTACCGCCGCTGAACTCCTGCAGAAAAACCCGGATACTCTGATCGATGTCCATCGTGATGCCACACCACCGGAAGTATATGAAACGGAAGTCGAAGGTAGACCCGCAACCAAGGTGCGCCTGGTCGTGGGACGACAAAATCAGAATCGCTGGGCCAACCTGGAGTATGCCAAACGGATCAAAGCAGTGGCAGATGAAATGTATCCGGATCTGGTGGAAGGGATTTTTGATGCCCGGGGCAATTACAATCAGGATTTGGGACCAAAGACGATTCTTCTGGAGTTTGGAGCCCACACAACAAGCCTCGAACAGGCCCAGACGGCGGCGGAGTACTTCGCCAAGGTGATTCCGGCAGCCGCAGGTTTGACTGCTGCCACCAAGGGCGCAGCCGACCAGCAGATCGGGGGAGGAGCCGCCCGTGCCCTGCTTTGGATGTTAGTCGCCGTAGCGGTCGTGGTTGTAGCCTTCCTTCTCATTAGCCGGGGAAAGATCGGTTCCCTGGGGGGCTTTTTCCGGAGAGAGGCCGGCTTGGGCGGCCGGGATGATGAGGATGATCAGAGATGAAGTACCTTATTACCTTGGTCGTTGCGACTTCAGCGGGCTTTCTAGCCCGCCTTTATATGTTACGCAGGGACTATAGACAGTATCCGAGCTACCCCCAGGGCTGGGCTATCCATCTCTTCCTAGGCTTCATCGGAGGTTCGATCGGTGCAGTGATTGTACCCGCTATCCTCGAGGGAGACTACTCAGCCGTTTCCTTTCTGCTCTTGGCTGCCAGCCAGTTTCGTGAGGTGCGCAATGTAGAAAGGCAGACTCTAGGGGCCATGGAAGCCACCGAAATGGTCAAACGGGGCACCGCCTATATTGAAGGGATTGCCAGAGTCTTTGAGGCCCGCAATTATCTGGCCATCTGGGTTGCCCTCAGTGTGGCTGCCGTCTCAGAACTGCTGGCTTCTTTGGGCTATTGGCGCGTGGTGATCAGCACCTTAGTCGGCGCTCTGATGGCGCTGGTCTTGGTGCAGTTGATGCAGGGTGATCGCATCGACGATATTGCCACAGTTGAACTGGTGGAAGTTAAGTTTGACGGGGCCTTGGCGATCATTGGGGAGACCGTAATGATGAATGTTGGATTACCCCAGTCGCGTCAGGTGTACCAAGAGAGGGGACTTGCGGCCATTATCAGCCCCAATGGACCCGATGCCAAGGCTACACTGGCCAATCTGGGCCAAATGCAGGCCATCGCCCATGACGTTTCCTCCATGATTGGCGTTTTCATGGACGTGGGCGAGCAGGAGTTTATCCCCATGGTCCGCCGAAATCCTTCTACGGGCAGTCTGCATGTGCTGATGGTTCCCTCCGAAAGGGATGAGGAAGCGTTCTTAACAGCCATTCGCAGAGTACCTGTGCTTGAAGGCGCCATCCGTAAGCCCCTCACCTCTGTTGCAGGCAAAATGGTAGATTAGGGGGATCACTTTGGATAAACAGATCTTAGCAGTAATTACGGTGGACCGGGATAAAGTCGGAGGGGGAGCCCCCATTTTCTATGCCCAGGACGAGGAAGAACTATTGGACACAGCTGTCTTGATCAGCCGGATATTTGGGGCGGCCGCCCATGATTTGCACAATGGAGTATTTGTTATCGTGAAACATTAGGCTCACCTCAGCGGGCAGGAATAGTATGGCAGATAGCGAAACTATCAATTCTAGGATGGAACGCAACTGAGGAGAGGTTTTCATGAGTAGACCAATTGTAGCCATTGTGGGGCGGCCCAATGTGGGTAAAAGCACCTTATTTAACCGCATCACTCGAGCACGTACAGCTATTGTGGAAGGACAGCCTGGTGTAACCCGCGATCGCATTCATGGCGAAGCAGAATGGCTGAACAAACACTTCATTCTGATAGATACTGGTGGAATTGACTCGGACGATGATGTGATCACGAGGCAAGTGCGGCTTCAAGCCATGGCCGCCGTAGAGCAGGCGGATGTGATCATTTTTGTCGTGGACGGGCGTTCCGGGCTCACCGGCATTGACGAAGAGATCACCGCGATTTTGCGGCGTCATCAGAAACCTGTGGTTCTTTGCGTCAACAAAGTGGAGTCTGCGGAGAGTGCTTGGGAGGCTGCGGTTGATTTTTATGGACTGGGCCTAGGAGAGCCCATTTTGATCTCAGCGGAGCACGGCCGGAATGTGGGTGATCTCTTGGATGCTGTCGTCGAATTTTTCCCCCAGGATGCGGATCTGGACGAAGATGACTCCCTGAAGATAGCGGTAGTGGGTCGTCCGAATGTGGGCAAATCCTCCTTGGTGAACACACTCTTAGGTGAAGAGCGGGTGATTGTATCGGACATCGCCGGAACCACCCGAGATGCCATTGACACCCAGTTTATCTACGGGGATCAGCCCATCACCCTGATTGACACCGCTGGTTTGAGGCGAAGAAGCAAGATTGAAGAAGACCTTGAATACTATAGTGTAGTGAGGGCTTTGGGTGCCGTAGAACGTTCCGATGTCACCGTGGTTATGCTTGATGGAACAGAGGGCCTGACGGAGCAAGACAAGAAGATTGCCGGTTACGCCCATGAACAGGGGCGGGGTATCATTGTGGCCGTGAATAAGTGGGACCTCGTTCCTAAGGAGACCAACACGATGCGGGATTTCGAGCAAGCCCTCCGGGCTGAGCTGCAGTTTATGAGTTATGCTCCCATTGTTTTCATCTCGGCCCTCACCGGGCAGAGACTGAACAGTCTTTTGGATTTGAGTCTAGATGTGAACGAAGCCAGGAGCATGCGGATTCCCACCGGTCGATTCAACGAGATCCTCCAGGACGCCATGGCCATCAACCAGCCGCCCAGTGACAAAGGCGTTCGCCTAAGGATCTTCTACGGATCCCAGGTCCAGGTAAATCCACCGGTTTTTGTGCTCCATGTGAACCGCAAGGATTTGCTGCATTTTTCCTATGAGCGCTATTTGGAGAATCGAATTCGGCAGGAATATGGTTTTATGGGCACTCGCATTATGCTGATTGCTAAGGAGAGGGAACGATGATTTCTATCTTTGTCTTAGCCTTAAGCTATTTGCTGGGCAGCATTCCATTTGGCCTGCTCATAGGCAGATGGGGGGCTAAAGTTGATGTGCGCCTGCATGGCAGTGGTAATATTGGCATGACGAATGTCTGGCGGACAGCGGGAGGTCTGTGCGCCCTGATGACTTTGATCTGTGATGCCGGTAAAGGGTTTCTGTCCGTTCTTTTGGCCGAGCACTTTGTTGGAGGTACCACTTTTCCCCTAGTTGCCGGTATCTTCGCAGTAATCGGCCACAACTGGCCTGTTTTCCTGGGCTTTAGAGGGGGCAAAGGGGTAGCCACCATAGCAGGAGTGCTTCTGGCCTTCAGACCATTAGGAGCAGCCATCTTGTTTGTGATCTGGATCCTAGTATTACTGATTTCTCGCTACATTTCCCTGGCATCCTTGGTGGTTGCTGCCTGTTTACCCTTGGTGCTTGGGCTCTTGCGATCGGCATGGGTGGAAGTGGCGTTGGCTGTGATCGTTGCGATCGTCACGATTTACCGACACCGCAGTAATATCGAACGTTTACGCAATGGGACGGAGTTTCGCTTCGGGCAAAAAGTCAATTCGTAGAGCAGACAGCTTGCTTTTTGTTTTTTCCCTCCTGTTATATTTCCCAGGCGCGAGTAATATAGTATACTGTCCAACCTCGTGTCAGACGAAACGCTTAAATTCAGGAGGGAAGCCTAAATGGAAAAGTTTAATGTTTTTTCCCACATAGCGGAGCGCACCGCGGGCAGCATTTATGTGGGCGTGGTGGGGCCTGTGCGTACGGGTAAGTCCACATTCATAAAACGTTTTATGGACTTATTTGTCATGCCCAACATTACTGATGTTTACTTAAAAGAGCGCACCCGGGATGAACTTCCCCAGAGCGGTGCAGGCCGCACCATCACCACAACCGAACCGAAGTTTGTCCCTGATGAGCCCGTAGAAATCCTCTTTGAAGAGAACACCAGAGCCCGGATTCGACTGGTAGACTGCGTGGGTTACACCGTAGCAAGCGCCAAGGGTTATATGGATGAAGAGGGACCAAGGTTGGTGCGCACACCCTGGTTTGAGCATCCCATACCTTTCCAAGAAGCGGCCGAACTGGGTACACGCAGGGTGATCAGTGAACACTCTACCATCGGTTTGGTGGTGACCACCGACGGTTCCATTGCGGATCTACCTCGGGCGGAGTATGCGGAGCCCGAAGCAAGGGTAATTGAAGAACTACAGGAACTCGGTAAGCCTTTCGTAGTCGTCCTAAACTCCATCCACCCCGGAAGCCCGGAAACGATGGCATTGGCCCAGCAGCTGAGGGATGTGTACGGGGTTACGGTTCTGCCCCTCGATTGCCTTCGGATGACCAAGGATGACATTTTGGCCATGTTTGGTCAGGTCCTGATGGAGTTTCCGTTGCGGGAGTTCAATGTTCGCCTGCCGAAGTGGGTTGAGGAGCTCACAGGAGATCATTGGCTGCGCCAATTGTACGAAGATGTAGCCTGGGAGTGTGTGGCGGACCTTAAAAAGGTCAAGGATGTGAAACGGGTCGCGGTAGAGCGTTTCCAGGAGTCTGACTATGTGCAAGTGGTCACGGTGGATGACATGGACCTGGGGACCGGAAAGGTGACGTTGAATGTAGTTTTGCTCAACAGTCTTTTCTATACTATCTTAGCAGAAATGACCGGACTTGAAGTGCAGGGCGATCATCATCTGATGCGGTTGATGCAGGATCTAACTGTGGCGAAACGAGAATATGATAAGCTGTCAGCAGCCCTGCAGCATGTGCGCCAGACAGGGTATGGAATTGTCATCCCGAGTCTAGAGGACATCACCTTCGAGCAGCCTGAGCTGATTAAGCAGGGGCGAAACTTCGGGATTAAGCTCACAGCCAGTGCTCCTTCGATTCACATGGTGCAGGCGAGCATTCAGACGGAAGTGACGCCCTTGGTGGGGACCGAAAAACAAGGTGAGGAACTGATTCGATCCCTTACCGAGGAATTTGCCGAAGATCCCAATGTCTTGTGGGAAAGGGACTTTCTCGGACGATCGCTACAAGATATGGTCCGGGAAGGCATCAACAGCAAGCTCTACCGAATGCCTGAAAATGCCCAGGAAAAGCTGCAGGAGACGCTCAGCAAGATCATCAACGAGGGCAGCGGCGGGCTGATCTGTATTATTCTATAAAATAGACGGGTGGGGACAGTGTTCATCTGTTCCCACCTTTTTTACTGAAGGTTAATTGCCCCTGTGAGCACAATGTGCTATCGTTAGACTAGCTGCAGTAGGGGGCATGGATTATGGCAATCATTGTACAAAAGTATGGCGGTTCGTCCGTTGCAGATACAGATAAAGTGATGGCGGTGGCCAGGCGTGTGGTTGATACTGTCATGGAAGGCTACCAGGTTGTGGTTGTGGTCTCGGCTCAAGGCGATACGACTGACAGCTTGATTCAACAAGCACGGGCCATTTCCGAAAGGCCTCCTAAACGGGAGATGGACATGCTCTTAGCCACAGGTGAGCAGGTCTCCATTGCACTTTTGGCCATGGCCATTGATTCTCTGGGCCAGCCAGTCATCTCACTGACAGGAGCCCAGGGAGGTATTATGACCGACACCCAGCACATGAAGGCCAGAATTCGCGAAGTGGATGGTGCTCGCATCAGCGCTGAGCTGCGCAAAGGCCAAGTTGTGATTGTCGCGGGATTTCAGGGCATGACCTCAACCCATGATATTACCACCTTAGGCCGGGGCGGATCCGATACCACTGCGGTGGCAGTAGCTGCTGCTTTGAGAGCTGACATGTGCGAGATTTTCACTGACGTGGACGGTGTCTACAGTGCAGATCCTCGCCTCGTGTTCGATGCCAGGAGGCTGAATCAGGTGGACTATGGCGAAATGCTGGAGCTCGCTTCCCTGGGGGCCATGATTCTGCAGCCCCGAGCAGTGGAAGTTGCAGCTGTGTACGGTGTTCCCATCCACGTCCGTTCCAGCTTTTCCAGAAAACCCGGAACAATGATCAGAGAGGTGAATGCAGTGGAACGGGAAATATCAGTAACAGGTGTTGCATCCGATGCAAACTGTGCCAAGATCACACTTGCGGGTATCCCTTCGAATGTAAATGTACTCCACAATGTTTTTTCGGCTTTGGCTAGCGAAGGCGTAAACGTAGATATGATTGTCCAAGCAGGAACGGCCTCACCGACTGCGGATCTGACCTTCACCGTCACGCGGGAGGATCGCCAAACGGCCCTGGATACCATAGCCGGACTCGAGGGTGGTCAAGATTGGGACGTGATCTGCGATGACGATGTGGCTAAGGTATCCATTGTGGGGGCGGGTATGATGACCAATCCTGGCGTAGCCGCAAAAATGTTTGAGGCCCTCAGCGCCGAGGAGATTCCCGTATTTGTGGTCTCAACGTCGGAGATTAAGGTGTCTTGTCTGGTTCCACGCTCTCGTCATCAAGATGCAGTACGGGTCTGCCACAAGAAGTTTGAACTGCATGCCGGAAAATAGCTTGCCTTTTTTGTGTTTACATGATATCCTTTTATTGCGTCGGGGCGTGGCGCAGCTTGGCTAGCGCGCTACCTTGGGGTGGTAGAGGTCGCAAGTTCAAATCTTGTCGCCCCGACCATTTTCTACACATGCGGAACCTACAGCATCTCGGTGTTGTAGGTTTTTTCAGGTCAGACCAAGACGCGCTTGTCTCTTTTTTGCAGGATAATATTGTCCTTTGACCAATATTGTTAGGTAGAGTACCGAAGAAAGGGGATACATTTGCGAAAGTACATCATATTCCTAATGTTTCTCATGTTACTTCAAGCTCAACCTGCCAGGGCATCCAATTACATAGCGGTGGATGTACCCGCACTACAAGACGCAGTTGTCGTCGTGAGTGATCTGTACGGGAAGGGTGAAGAGAGTTTGATCTTCGGGAGGGGACTTTCCGTCTCCGTTCTGGCAGACGATACTGCATTACCTTTAATCGAAGGCGCAAGCGGCAGGGTGTCTGCTCTCGCCGTAGGTGATGTGAACGGTGATCTGCGCAACGAACTGTTGGTTGGTACCGATAGCGGGGGGGCCCTGAGCTTTTACGCGAACAGGAATGGACAGTGGGAACGCCAGGGACAACCGTATTACCTGTGGGAGACCATTCGTTCTTTGGAGGTCCATGACTTCAACAATGACGGCTGGGGCGATGTGCTGGTTTTGACCGCTAAAGGGGAAGCCAAAGTGCTGCTGTCCTTGGAGGGTTCCTTGAGTCCCTTTTGGAACAGCAAAGCAGGCGAAGCGGTTGTGGGGGCCGCAGCCATGGACATTGACCATGACGGGTATCCAGAGCTGATTTACGCATTGCGATCTGGGTATATCGCCGTATTGAAGTGGGACAGTGAAGATTTCTCCGTCCTTTGGGAAAACTATCCTTGGGGATCTGTGGAAAGCCTTGTGCTCATTCCGCACCAGACGTCTCCAGAATGGCTAGTGGTCACAAGCCAAAAGATGCTCTATGGTTGGCGTCTCCGCGATGGTGAAGTGGTTTCCTCCAGGCTCTTCGAAGGAAGTGAGCTGGGAGAGAATCTTTTCTACGCCTCTGGGGAGGGTATCCTCAGTTTTTCGCGCAAGACAGGCATCTCTCTATTCTCCCTGGGAACGACGTCTGTTACGGAGAAGTGGCGAGTGCCAGGCTTATATGGAAATCAGGCTTTTTACCACGGGGGCGACTTCTATTTTAAGGATGAGAACAATGCTTACCATCTGCTTGTCCAAGGGAGCACCCAGTGGCGAGTGTTTCTCCATGAACAGGAAATAACGGCGTCCTTGGACGTTCTAAACAGGGACGGAGAACTCTTTTACTGCCTACCTGACCTGTCTGGGCATTTGGGGCTGATCAGGGTAGGGGAAAGTGGTTGGCATTACACCCAGGACGGCCACTATATCGAGATCGATTTGGAACGGGGCGTTGTGGGGTATGACGGCCTCATGATCCCCATGGAGCAGCCTTTGTTGGATGTGGAGGGTCTCCCCTATATTTCCGCAGAGGTATTTCCCTTGTTTGGATGGAGAGTGGAGCTGGATCCCTCCAGGCAGCATGTGGTGTTTGTGCATAATTGGGGCTGGTGGTTGTAGCTTTTCTTGTTAAGAGGCAGGAAAATCTCGCGATCTTGTGGAATTTAAGGCGAGGTAATCAATCATTCAAGGGTTTTTATACACAGTGGATGTTTGACAAAGTCAAGGTCCAAGGTGAATGTCTTGATTCAGCAGTTCACTAAGAGGAGGAGAATGTGTGAAGGAATACGGAACAGAGTTCTTGCGTAACGTGGCCCTAGTAGGCCATGGCGGTGCGGGGAAAACCTCTTTGGCTGAAGCTATGCTCTATGTGGCCAAGGGAGTCAATCGTCTTGGAAGGGTCGATGACGGCACAACAGTAATGGATTTCGATCCAGAAGAGACCCGGCGCCAGATCACCATTAATACGGCGCTGGCCCCCGCCGAGTGGAAGAATCACAAAATCAACATTTTGGATACCCCCGGGTATTTTGACTTTGTCGGTGATGTTGTGGCCGCTTTGACTGTGGCGGACGCGGGCCTTCTGGTCGTCTGCGCCTCGTCGGGCGTGGAAGTGGGTACCGAAAAAGGGTGGCAGTACCTGGAAGCAGTCAATCTGCCAAGGGCTGTGTTTATGAACAAACTTGACCGGGAGAATGCTAATTTTAGCAGGGTTGTTGCGCAGCTGCGGGACCATTTTGGGCCGAAACTCGTTCCCGTTCAGCTTCCCATCGGTGAAGCGGAATCTTTCTCGGGTATCGTTGATTTGGTGAAAATGAAAGCTTTTATCCAAGACGGCGATTCCGTTAAAGAAGCCCCTATCCCAGCAGAAATGGAAGCTGAGGTGGAAGCTGCTCGGGAGGAAATGATCGAGGCAGCCTCCGTCTCCGATGATGAGCTGATGATGAAGTATCTTGAGGGCGAAACGCTTACGGACAAGGAGATTGAACATGCCGTTGGTTTGGGAACCAAGACGGGAGATATGGTGCCCATTTTGGTTGGCAGTGCCCAATCCACTTTCGGGATCTCTCTGCTCATGGATCACATTATTCAAAGCATGCCTTCTCCGGCCGATCGCACCATTTCCGGCACCGATGCCAACGGCGAAGAGGTGACCATTAGCACAAGCGATGAGAATCTCTCGGCGCTGGTTTATAAGACCATGGCTGACCCCTATGTGGGTAAGCTGACGCTGTTTAGGGTCTTCTCTGGGACGATGCCCTCGGATAGCAGCGCTTTCAACGTACGCAGCGGGCGGGATGAACGGATTGGCCAGCTTTTCTTGATTAAGGGTAAGGACCAAATTGCCGTAAGCAAAATCGGACCTGGCGATTTAGGTGCCGTGGCGAAGCTGCAAGATACGACCACAAATGACACTCTTTCCTCCAAGGAGAGAAGAGTAAGCGTTCAACCCATTGATTTCCCCAAACCCACTATGACCATGGCCATTCAGCCCAAGGCCAAGGGTGATGAGGACAAAATTGGATCAGGTCTGGCGCGTTTGTCGGAAGAGGATCCAACCTTCAGAGTGGAAAAGAGTCTGTACACTGGTGAAAACCTAGTTAGCGGCATGGGTGATCTTCACCTTGAAGTGATGTCCAGTCGTCTTCACAAGAAGTTTGGTGTGGAAGTTGATCTTGTAGTGCCTATCGTGCCTTACCGAGAGACGATTCGAGGAACAGCCAAGGTAGAGGGAAAACACAAGAAACAATCAGGTGGTCGAGGCCAGTTTGGTCACGTATTCTTAGAACTGTCACCTGGGGATCCAGAAAACGAGGACCGTCTGGAATTTGTGGATGATATTTTTGGCGGGGCCGTGCCCCGAAACTACATTCCCGCGGTGGAAAAGGGCTTGCGGGAAATTCTGGATGAAGGTCCTTTGGCTGGTTATCCCGTGGACCATGTCCGCGTCTCGCTGTATGATGGATCGTATCACGCGGTGGACTCTTCGGAAATGGCGTTTAAGATTGCGGCCAGCATAGCGTTTAAGAAGGGCTTTATGGAAGCACGGCCTGTGCTGCTTGAACCCATCATGAGTGTGGAAATCACAGTTCCAGAAGCGTTCATGGGTGATGTCATGGGGGATATGAATAAGAAGCGCGGCCGGATCTTGGGTATGGAGCCCAAGGGAGGACAACAGGTGATTCGCACCCAAGTACCCATGGCCGAGATGTTCAAGTATGCCATTGATTTGCGCTCCATGACCCAGGGGCGTGGCTCCTTTACCTCTGAATTCAGCCACTATGAGGAAGTGCCAGCGAACATTGCTGAACAAGTGATAGCAGAGAGCAAAAAGAAGGAAGAGTAGTTCCAGGCCAGCGATATGCAGTCCCGGAAGGGGCTGCATATTTTTGTGTTCAGGGCATAGGTTGTATGGGGTGATGGTATGGCGAACAAGAATAACAGGGAGATCGATGGATACAGCCTGCGGCCGATAGCCATTTTGAAGGGGTTTGTCCTGTCTCAGTTCCTTTTGCTCTGCGTCTCGGTAGCCTTGGCTCTTGCAGTTTATTTCTCGTCCTGGCAGGCGAGTCCTAGACTATTGAACGTTCTGGCCCATGTGGCTGTTTTTGGGGGCGCCAGTTGGGCTGGCATGTGCTGCCATAGGAAGGCGTGGCTGCATGGCGTGGCAGTCGGTATTCTAGCGTTCCTAGTCCTCAGTTGGATCGGCTACGGAGAGCGCTTCTTTACTACCTGGCTTTGGTGGAAAGCTTTCCTGCAGATGGGTCTTGTGGCTATGTTCGGCGGGGTTTTCGGAGGTTTGTTCGTGCACTGACATCGTTGGGAAAAAATTTGAGCAAAGACAAGGACTCTCTCTTTCCTTAGCGAAGCTAGTATTATGTCGAAACTTCGCTGATGGAGGAATGAGTTTGCCCGTGCTACGTTGTAGGAAAATCTATATCATGTTTGCTTTGGTGCTTGTATTGGGGACAATCTTGGGCTTGGCCTCAGGAGCCTTGGCCTCGGCAAAGTCTGAGGCGGATTTCTCTGCATTGATCAGGGATACGGTGATCTATGCCAATGTCACCAAAGACACCCCGGCCTTTGATAGTTACAGCAATGGGCGTAGGCCAATTGGAGAGTTTCGTCATGGTGAAGTAGTGGAAGTCGTGAGGGACAGGGCATTTGAGTGGTACTTGGTCCGCTCTGACACAGGTCAGGAAGGATGGGTTTCCGTGGACAGCCTCTGGATTCCCCTCGATCCTGAGACCAATACAGAAACCTTACCTCAGGCAACTTTAGAAGCCTATGTGCATGCCCGTGGTCTTAGTTCTAAGACGAATCACCTGGTCTGGGTGGATATTGATCGCCAGTTAACACATGTTTTCATAGGGCGGCAGGGGGACTGGAAGCTAGAGCGTACCATGCCTTGTTCAACGGGGAAGAATGTCTCTCCGACTCTACGGGGTCTCCACGAGATCGCAGAACGGGGGAGTTGGTTTTTCACAGAATGGCTCGCCCGGGGCGGAGAAAACTGGGTCCAATTTTCTGGCCCCTATATGTTCCATTCACTTCCCATGGATAAAGACCGCAACATTGTCGATTACACGCTCCGCGAAAGACGTTCATCAGGTTGTATCCGCTTGTCCATGGAGGATTCGGCCTGGTTTTACTCCTTCATCAAGCGTGGCTCTACTGTTTTTGTGAACTAGTACTCTCCCCTTCCCAAGTGGAAGGGTTTTTCACTGACCAATGGAAGGGACAACGAAGACAGTCATGATCCAGAACCGTTTTGGTACCCTCAACACAGCTTTGCTCCGATCGATGTTCAAGTTTGCCATGCCGATTATGGCCATGAATCTTTTGCAGCTGCTCTTTAATGCCGCCGATATGATCGTGGTGGGTCAGTTTGAAGGAAGCAAAGCCTTGGCCGCAGTGGGGGCCACTGGGTCTCTGATCAACCTCATTATCAATTTGTTTATGGGGCTTTCCGTTGGTACCGCCGTAGTTGTGGCTCGAGACTACGGTGCCCGCAGGGTGGAGGGCATCCGGCAATCCGTACACACATCGATTGCAGTGAGCATGGTTACCGGGGTTGTGGTGGCCTTTTTGGGTATCGTCCTGAGTACACCGCTGCTGCACATGATGGGCACCCCAAGTGATATCATCCATCTCTCCACACTCTATATGAAGATATTCTTTGTGGGCGTCCCTGCCAGTATGGTCTACAACTTTGGGGCGGCTATTTTGAGAGCCGTTGGAGACAGTACGCGGCCCATGTATTTTTTGACCGTTTCCGGTGTGGTTAACGTCGTTCTTAATGTTGTGTTCGTGGCAGTCCTCCGTTGGGGTGTGGCCGGTGTGGCTTGGTCTACGGTGATTTCCCAGTATTTGGCCCTGGCGCTGATTTTGGCTTCCTTGTCCAAGAGTGAAGGTCCCCTGCGTTTTAACTGGCGACGCTTGAAAATCCACGGAGAAAAGATGCAGGAAATCGTGCGTATAGGGCTCCCTGCAGGTCTCCAAAGCTTGCTGTTTTCCATCTCCAACGTTCTGATTCAGTCAGCCGTGAACTCCTTTGGATCGGTTATGGTGGCGGCTAGCGCAGCAGCGGGGAATGTGGAAGGTTTAGTGGGTACAACGGTGAACTCCTATTACAACGCGGCAATTACCTATACGGGGCAGAGCATGGGTGCAGAGGACTATGATCAGATTGACGAGATAGCTAAGATCTCTACCCTCTTTGTTTTTGCGACCTGGATCGTCTTGGGCGGAGTCACGGTACTCTTTGGCCGTTCGTTATTGTCCCTCTATACTACGAACCCTGAGGTGATAGACCTGGGCATGGTGCGCCTCAAAGTCATGATGGCGGTCTATTTCTCAGCGGGAGTTATGAACGTTTTCCCTGGATTAACCAGGGCGATGGGATACTCTGTTCTGCCCATGCTCTCTACGCTCTTTGGTGCCTGTATCTGCCGCATTTTGTGGTTGGTCACCGTGTTTAGGTGGTATCCTACCATGATGGTATTGTTTATGGCCTATCCGGTTACCTGGGTATTGGCAGGGATTGGTCAGCTGATCAGTTTCTTCTATGCCAGACGCCAGATTCGCAGGCGGGCATCGCTTCCTGAGGGAAGTGCAGAGGGTACTTGCTCTGTTTGATAAAAAAACCCTTGACAGTCACCCCACTCTCTGGTTTAATTAGATACAATTATATCAAGAGCGATGAAGAGAAGAGCCCAAAAGTACAGTCTTCCAAGCGAGCTGGGGAGGGTGCGAGCCCAGCAAGAACCTTTTGTGGCGGAACACCTTGGAGCTGCCATCTGATCAAAGGGTGCGCCGGCTTCCACCGTTATCTGGAGCAAAAGATAACTCTTGCCTAGAGTGAAAATTGGGTGGCACCACGAGATCTCGTCCCATTACGGACGGGATTTTTTTGTAGGCAGAGTTAACTAGGGTGGCACCGCGTTCTGTTCGCCCCTAGCCGTGATGTGGCTAGGGGTTCATTTTTTCAGGAGGGAAGATGACCATGAGGCGAGTTCTGATTGCAGAGTTAAACAGCTACTTGGGGAAGGAGGTACGGATCAGCGGGTGGATCCATCGTATCCGCCGCCTAAGTCAAGTCACCTTTCTGATCCTCCGGGATCGAACAGGGATGATCCAGGTTGTGGTGGACCCCGCTTTGATCGAGAATACACAAATCTCCACAGAAAGCGTTGTGGACATTCGGGGACTGGTCAAGCCAGAACCCCGATCCATGGCCGGCTATGAGCTGTTGACCCAGAGTATAGAGGTGTTGGCCCTAGCGGAACACCTCCCCATTCAGATCAACGGGAATGAGCTCAATATTCCTTTGGAGACTGTCTTGGATCATCGCGTCTTGAGCCTGAGGCATGCCAAAGTCAACCCAATCTTCAAGGTACAGGCCGAGTTGGTCCATGCCTTTCAGGAGTTCCTCAATGGCGAGGGGTTTGTGCAGGTGTTTACACCGAAGATTGTGCTCGGAGGCACTGAGGGAGGCACAGAGCTATTTGCCCTAGAATATTTTGAAGAAAAAGCCTATTTGGCGCAGAGCCCCCAGTTCTACAAGGAGATGCTTGTTGGAGCAGGTTATGAGCGTGTCTATGAGATTGGCCCAGTCTACAGGGCGGAGAAGCATTCTACCTCTAGGCATCTCAACGAATACGTGAGTTTAGACTTGGAAATGGGTTTCATTCAGAGCGAGCATGATCTGATGGATCTGGAGACCAGGCTCTTGCGGCATATGTTTTCTCGAGTGGAGGAAAGGTGTGCTTCAGAACTGGAAAGACTTGGTGCCACCATACCCCAGGTGAAGACAATTCCCCGCTTACCCCTTGGTGAGGCTTTGGAACTGCTGGAACGGCAATACGGGAAGATTCATGAAGAGGCAGACTTGGACCCCGAAGGAGAACGGCTGCTAAGCCAGTACGTGTTGGAGAACATGGCCAGCGAGTTTGTTTTCGTGACGGACTACCCTTGGAAAAAACGCCCCATGTACACCATGCCAAAGGGCCCATCCTCCACGTGCAGCTTTGATCTTCTGTTTCGAGGCCTAGAAATCACCACAGGAGGGCAGCGCATTCATGACCAGCACCTCTTGATGGACAATATGCGAAAAAAGGGACTTGAACCAGGCGATTTTGCCGCCTATGTGCACTGCTTCGCCATGGGTATGCCCCCTCATGGTGGTTTGGCCATCGGACTGGAACGGCTCACAACGCAGATCCTAGGTCTGCGTAATGTCCGTGAGGCCAGCTTGTTTCCTCGGGATCGTCGTCGACTAACCCCCTAAGCTGATCGTCAGGAGCAAGGCAATGATCATGGCCGGCAGCATGTTTCCTACGCGCAGTTTGGTCAGGCCAAGCATGTTCAGGCCGATCCCGAAAATCAGAATACCTCCGGTGGAGGTGAGTTCGGCAATGACCGGATCGCTCAGGAAGGGGGCCAGATAGGTTGCCAGCAGCGCAATTCCGCCCTGGTACACCAAAACCGAAATGGCAGAAAAACCAACTCCTATACCGAGAGAGGCGGCGAAGAAGACAGCTGAGACCCCATCCAGCATGGATTTCGCATAGAGAACCTGATGCTCTCCTGTTAAGCCGCTATTGAGGCTGCCTACCACTGCCATGGCTCCAACACAGTAGACCAGGGTGGCCGTCATAAAGCCCTCTGTGAAGGTGGTGGATCCCGCGCCAGCCTGCACCTGCCTCATCCGGCGCTGCAGACTGTCACCAAGCCCTGCCATCCTGAGCTCTACATTGGCTCCTTCTCCAATGATACTCCCCACAACCAGGGAAACGATGGGAATCAGAATATTGTTGGATTCCAGCCCCATAGAGAGGCCGATCAGAACTACGGCCAAGCCCAGGGCCTGCATAATGGTCTGGCGTATCCGCTCTGGAAACCGCAGGGTGCGGCCCAAAAGCGAACCAGAAACGATGGCGATAGCATTAACAATTGAACCCCACAGAACCACCCACATAACCTCCAGCAAACGATCTCTACTAGGGATTCTGCTTGAGAAGGGACATCCCTGCCGCAGCAGAGTTGGCCGATGAAAAACGTAGTCGAATTGCACGATTCCCAGAGCACCTTGGCAGGAAATGCCAAGCTCTAGAAGAATAACGGATTATAGTCTGGAAGCTATGACGGAGGTGTGCAAGTGGGATTGTTAACGGATTTTAGATTGTCTGTGCTGGAGGGGAATCTCGGTGTCTATGGTGTTCATGTCTATCAGAGTGGGAAGACCGTAGGGGAGCATCGATTTCGCAGCGATGATCGGGAGAATCTTTACTCGGGTTCGAAGACTTTTGCCTCCGTTGGGGTGGGAATTGCAGAAGGAGAGGGTCGTTTTGAACTGTCCGATTGTGTACTCGACTTTTTCCCCGAGCTTCAGCACATGGCCTACCCTGGATCAGAGAAGATGACCATCAAGCATCTGCTGCAAATGAGTTCGGGACATATGTTTGAGGACTTCGACCGCTTCAAATCAGGCGATCTGGCCAAACTCTTCTTCAGTATGGAGATGAAAGAGGCAGCGGGTTCGAGGTTTTTCTATGAGAACCTGTGTACGTACATGCTTGGTCGAGTCGTAGAGAAGGTGAGCGGGCAGACATTGCTGGATTATCTTAAACCTCGCCTCTTCGATCTGCTGGAAATCTTCAACCCCCAATGGCATTTGTGCCCCGATGGACACACGATGGCCGCAACCGGCCTATATTTAACGACCGAGGAGTTTTCGCGCCTCGGCATCATGCTGCTGCAAAAGGGAGTCTATAAGGGTAGGCAGATAGTGGCAGCCGATTACGTCAAGCGTATGCGCGCAGAGTGGGTGGATACTTCGTCGCACATGGATGAGGAAGGTCGATGCGGTTATGGCTACCAAGTCTGGAACTGTACTCCTCCGAATACCTATCGGGCTGACGGAATGTATGGCCAGTTGTGTGTGATTTTAGGCGATTACGATGCCGTGATCACCGTTACCTCCCATAATGAGGGTGAGGCCAGCAATATCCTGCGTGCCATGTGGACGCAAATCCTTCCGAAACTCGAGGCGTCATAGTCGCGAATCAATTTGGAAGCAGAGGTGGATCAGGGGTGTATGAAAAGGCTGCGCAAGTGATGGAAGATTTGTTTGCCAGGGATTGCCAGTTTGCCATGGCCACCGCGCAAGATGGGATTCCATCGAATGATCAGCATATGTGCTATCTGAAAATTGAACTTGTAGACGGTTTCTTCTATCAAGATGGAATGGGCTATGCGATCGATTTTTCGAAGAAGACTGCCAGGTCCTTCCCCTTTGAGTATGACATCGTTCCCAGCTTGTGATGCGACTCGCAGGGGTGGGTAACGAGGGAAGCATGAGCGCCTAGAGAGGAGCATGGATGATGGGGCTATCTCAAGCTGCAGTCTGTACCCTGAGTGTAGCCACTGCTTCACCCATAGGAGGTATGAAGAGGCCCATGCCCTAACCCAAGCGAAAGTCGATTTTATCGTTGACTGGATGGGAAGGGCAAGGGGACAAAGCTCGTATTAGATGATGGTAGCCGCAGATTCTTTGAACCCTCTCTCGAACGTTTCTTCTTCAAACAGGGAGTGTTCAAGGAAAATCTCTCCTCCATCGGAGCCCAGGAGTCTTCCCAGATTACGGAGGAGAAATGCCCAGAGGGCAAACCAGGGACGGAGATCATGGATGTCTTCGATGTCGTTATAGGATTTTTCCCGCTTGGCCCAGGTCTTGATGCACCGGAGCTTTTCTTGTCCCGACAGCTCTTTATCTATCAGGTTGTACACGAGCCAACCTAGGTCCAGGAACTGCAGTTTGCAGCGGACACCATGTTCCTGTTTGGGCAGGAGGGATATGTCTTTGCCTTGCAATAGCTGGATAAAGGCGCCCACGAGATCCACACCGGCGAAGTAACCCAAAATGGCGCCAGGGGCAATCCGGGGATTGCAGTCGATTAAGTACAGTTCGCCCGTTTCTGCATCTTCCATGTAATCGAAGCTAATAAAGCCTGTCCAGTTGAAGTGCTGAATGAGTCGTGCGTCAAACAGTTCGGCCTCGGGAGAAGAAACTGTTTCTCTGTACGAGCTTGTCCCGCCGGAGGTGGGAACGGTACGCAAAGCGCGGAAGACCACATTCCCCTTGATTTCCCCGCTTACGGCTAGATTGACCGTGGAAATCAAACTTCCCTTAATGTACTGCTGGATAATGGGCAGCTGCTTTTCCATTCCCTGTTCCTTCACCAGCTGGCCATACTCCCAGAGGGCGTTTTTGGGATCAAGGACGATTTTCTGTCCATGAGCATTGCAGGCGACCGGGGGTTTGATGACAATGGGTCCCTCCACTGTTTCCAGCATGCGAAAGGCCTCCTTGAGAGACTGCGGAGCTTGGGTGCGAGGCATCCGTACATTGGCATCTGCTGCATAGGTACGCATGGCATCTTTGTTATGGGCATGAACAATGGTTCTATAGGGCATGGAGATCATGTTTGTATATTGCTTGATTTCGTCTTGGTAATACGACATCAAGAAGCTGCACTCGAGTACGGGGAGGTAGAAGTCGTAGTCTTCTCGCTTAAGTTCGTCCAGAACAGCCTGGGCAAAACCATGGGGATCATATCGAAGCGAAGGTGCAATAATCGTTTTGCTCACTGCGTTGGAGTACGATGCGAAGCTGCGTCGATGCGAGTCTATGGCCGTCACCGTATACCCCATCTGTTTCAAGCGACGCACAAAGAACAGGCTAACTGGCGAACTAGGTGTTGTGACTAATGCTCTCATTTTCATTGCCTCCTATGGACAGACAAACCACAATTTAACTAGAGATAACACATAGATAATGATACCATATTACGCTGGAAATCTATAGTAGTCGCACAAAAATGATGGAGGTGGACACAGTGCAGGTTCGGGCTGCCACGGCAAAAGACAATGCAAGACTGATCGCTATCGAGCACATGACGCCGCAAGGGGAGCAAATCAAGTTGGTTAGTGAACGCAAAGATTACTTTGTCCGGGCCAAGAAATTTGACCAGCCCATTCTTTTGGTCGCTGAGGACGAAGCCCAGGAAGCAATCTTGGGAGTGATGGGTGTTGGTCCCGTTTCGGTACGCCTAGGAGGCGAGGTGGTTCGGGGCGGGTTCATTTTTGACTGGCGTTCGAATCCCCTAGCCCAGCAGGGGCTGCCCAGACATATGCTCCGTCTTTGGCAGGGGGTGCAGAAGGAAATCGCCCGTCAGGAGTTACAGTTTGTCTTTGGCTATGTAAAGGCAGACAACGAACGCACCCTCGGTCTGCTGCACAAGTTTGGAGCGAAGAAGGTAGACGAAAAGGAATTTCTGACTATGCCCGTGCACGCCCGTTTTTCCAGGGATCAAGCAAGAGTGAGTCAAGTGCTCTTGACTCGTACTATCGATCCCCAAAGGGAAGCAGCGATTCTCAGGGAAAAGTACGGGAACTTGGATTTTTTCTCGGAGATATCGCAATCGGCCGACCTCATGCAGCAAAGACAGGATTATCTCTTTGGCAAACTCAGCTACGAAAAGTCTTCGGTCAAGATCTGGGATACCAACGCCGAGTACACCCAGCGGGTGCTCAACATGCCGCTCGTTTACAAAGTGCTACGTCCTGCCGTTCATGCGGCCTCAAAGATCGTTTCTCTACCCAGGATCCCCAGATTAGGGGACGAGATTCGCGTCTGGCAATTGTACGACTTGATCCTTGATCAACCGGATCATCTCTTCTACCTGTTGGAAAGGGCCCGGCTCGCTGCAAAAGAGAATAACATTGATTATCTTGTGATCTGTATGAGTACAGGAGACGGAGGGTATGAGCAAGCGGCCAGCAAGGCTTGGGTGCGCCTCAAGTATCATGTTATCTTTGTTCCCATGACGGAGCTCCCCATGCCGAAAGCGCCAACCTATTTTGATGTTTCCTATTTGTAACGGCCGCTGATACCGGAGGAGGGTGAGTAGTGAAAAGGGGATATCGTTTCTTTCAGATCACACTTTTGACCTGGTCTTTGCATCGTCTGGCTCTGGAAATTTTCGGCTTTCCTGTGTTCTCGTTTTCCAATTTCCATTTCGGAGAGTTTGTCGTGGACGTAGGTGTATACCTGATTGCGTTTGGGATTTCTTATGGGTGTCTGGCATGGAGATAGGGCCGCCGCGCCCCTAACGCCCAGACGAGGAGTGCTGATCATGGATGAGATTAGGCTAATTGAGCCAACGATGGACTATGCCGATGAGATTATGGGTTTTCGGCAAGAGATGATGGATGCGGGCGACTCTTTTGCAGGCTGCGGTGGCTTGCGAAACTGTGCATCGGTCCGGGAATGGTTGGAAACCCTTCGGGAGTATGAAGATGCGGCAACCTGTCCTCCTGGGGCCGTGTCCTCTCATACATATCTGGTTGTCCGTTTGCGGGACAACAGAGTTGTGGGAATGATCGATCGTAGGCACCACATTGAGCACCCCATCCTGGGCCTTTGGGGGGGACATATGGGGTACTCCGTCAGAACTTGGAGAACTGTAGAAACAGGGGCATAACCAAGGTCTTGATCACATGCGATTCTGACAACACTGGCAGCGCTACGACGATTTTGGCCAATGGCGGATTGTTGGAGCAAGAAATTTGCGTTGATGGTAGGCGAATGGACAGATACTGGGTTGAGCTGTAGACCATCGCGAATATGTAGAGTGTTTCGGGGGTAAGGTAAAATGAAGATCTACCAGGTAGATTCGTTTACAAAGGAACCTTTTCGAGGGAATCCCGCGGCCGTGTGTCTGTTTGTGGAATCAGAAACCAGTGATTGGATGCAGAGTATGGCCAGGGAGATGAATCTCTCCGAAACGGCGTTCCTAAAAAAGCGCGAGAATGGCTGTGATTTACGTTGGTTCACGCCGAACACAGAGGTGGATCTGTGCGGACATGGCACGCTGGCGGCCGCCCATGTGCTTTGGGAGTCGGGGGAGTTGGCCCTTGGACAGGAAGCCGTATTTTATACCAAGAGTGGTATCTTAAGGGCAAGCAAGCGAGAGGACTGGATTCAGCTCGACTTCCCTCTGGAAGAAGAGGAGGAGGTGGACCCTCCGCCAGAGTTGGTTCGGGGATTGAATGTGCCCCTTTTGTATGTTGGCAGAAATCGCATGGACTATCTCGTAGAAGTTGAGTCAGAGACGGTCTTACAGAACCTGAGCCCTAATCTAGAAACCTTAGCTAAGCTGGGAGATAGGGGGGTTATGGTGACATCTCAGGCCGACAGCGACGAGTATGACTTCGTCTCACGTTTCTTTGCTCCAACCTTGGGCATCCCTGAGGACCCAGTGACAGGGTCAGCGCACTGTTGCTTAGGACCTTACTGGAAACGAAGACTGGGTAGAGATGAGTTTGTCGCCTACCAAGCATCAAAGCGAGGTGGCGTTTTGAGAGTCGAAGTTAAGGATCGTATCTATCTGCACGGGCAGGCTAGGACGGTCTTTTGCGGAGAATTGCACTGCAGCTGAAGGCTGGTATCCTGAAAAAAGCGAAAAAAAGGAGGAACTGGGGGAAAAGGGAGAGAAGTTAACGATTAGTAATGGACCTCGTGATAAGGCGGACAACGGCGGGGGATGGGACCTGCTTTCCTTGTTCTTTGACACGGACCAAATGACACGACCTCGTTAGGGAATCTATGGCGTTCTGTTTGTGTTGGGTGCTCCCAGCGTCGTAAGTTGCTGGTGGAGCATCTTTTTTGTCATACAGTCTGGAAAGGTTGGGTGGTTGTGAACATACTCGTTGAGCTTGCGAAGGAAAATACCAAGGCGGTAACTCCCATCGCCATAGTGGTCCTGATCTTAAATTTGACTCTAGTACCCCTAGGGTTTCCCCTAGTCCTGCGCTTTTTCGTGGGAGCGATTTTGACTATTATTGGCTTATCCCTCTTCCTTCTTGGCGTAGAAATCGGAATTACCCCCATGGGTAGCTTAACTGGTTCTTCTCTTGTCAAGACGAATTCTCTCCCTTTGGTTCTTTTGGGAGGGCTTACACTTGGTTTCTTCATTTCCATTGCGGAACCGGGTCTGATGGTATTGGCTCAGCAAATCGATTTTGTTACTTTACACGCCATCCCCTCGTTCACCCTCTTGGCCGTGGTGTCCATAGGTTTGGCAATAATGGTGGCCTTGGGTTTTCTGCGAGTGTTTTTTAACATCCCTCTCAAGGTGTTTTTGCTGGTATGCTATATTGTCATCTTTGTCCTAGCCTTTTTCACGCAACCGGAGTTTTTGGCCATTGCCTTTGATGCATCTGGCGCCACCACAGGGATATTGGCGGTACCCTTCCTCCTGGCCTTAGCAGTGGGGATCTCACGCTTGCGCAAAGATAGTAAAGCGTCGGAGGAGGATAGCTTTGGGCTGGTGGCCATTGCCTCAGCAGGGGCTATCATGGCCGTTATGGTGTTGAATATCATCATTGGCACACAAGAATATTCTGTAGCCAGCCTAGAGCCTATCCAAGTGGACAGTGTGGAAATCTTCCGCCCTTTTCTAGGCTTCATTTGGAGTTCCGTGCGGGAGAGTTTCATCAGTCTCCTTCCTTTGACAGTCGCTTTGTTTTTTCTGCAAAAAGTGTTGTTCAGAGTTGACCAAAAGCAGTTTGTCCGTATGGTCAAAGGATTCATCTACGCATTTATCGGAATGGTTATTTTTTTCGTAGGAGTGAACGGCGGATTCATGGAGATCAGCGCTGAACTAGGTCTGCGACTGGCTTCATTGGACAACAAGTTTTGGCTTGTGCTAACGGCATTTGTGATTGGCTTTTTTACGATTTTGGCAGAACCTGCGGTTTTTGTCCTGACACATCAGATCGAGGATGTAACAAGTGGGTACGTTAAACGACGGGCGGTTGGTGCCGCCCTCTCCATCGGGGTGGGTTTGGCCGTGGCCTTGGCAAGCGTTCGCATATTGGTGCCGTCGCTGCAGTTATGGCATGTTTTGCTGCCGGGATACATCATTGCCATTAGCATGATGCGTTTTGTACCTACTTTGTTTGTGGGGATAGCCTTTGACGCGGGTGGCGTTGCTACGGGTCCCATGACGGCTACGTTTATCTTGGCTTTTGTGCAAGGTGCGGCCAGTGCCTTTCCTGGAGCAAACCTGCTGCGCGACGGCTTTGGCATGATCGCCTTAGTGGCTATGGCCCCCATCCTCACCCTACAGGTTCTTGGCTTTATATTTCAGGCTAGATCCCAGAAACAAGGAGTTGGTAGTGATGCACAATCCTAAGTCGAAAGGAAAACGGTATGAGCTGATCTGTGTGATCGTGAACTTTGGTTTGGGAAGCAAAACACTGAGTGTGGCCAGAAAGAATGGTGTATCAGGGGGCACAATCATGTTGGGGCGAGGCACGGTGGAGAACCGTTGGCTGCGGCTCCTCGAGTTGACCGATATTCGCAAAGAGATCGTGTTGATGGTGAGCGAAGAGTCCATCACGCATGTAGCCCTTGCAGCCATCGATCACAAGCTCAGTTTTAGTAAACCTAACCATGGTATCGCTTTTACCATGCCCCTGGCAGCAGTCATCGGCATGGCGGGCGAGGAATCTACGTTGAATGTCCAAGATGGAGGTAAGTTTAGCATGTATAGGGCGATTTTTGTGGTAGTGGATAAGGGCAAAGCAGAAAATGTGATGGATATTGCGAGGGAAGCTGGGGCCAGGGGAGGAACGATCATCAACGCTCGGGGCTCAGGGATTCATGAAACGGCAACCTTTCTGAATATGGAGATCGAACCGGAGAAAGAAATCGTATTGATGCTTACTCTCACGTCCATGACCGACGATATCGTCGCGGCCATAAGGGATAACCTAAGAATCGACGAGCCGGGTCAAGGCATACTCTTTGTACAAGAAGTAAGCGAAACCTATGGACTGGTCAACGGATAGAGAGAAAAAGGGGAGCCAAGAGAAATCGAAGGTCCCTCGTAGGACAGGAGGCCGGGCTTACGTCAAGTTCTTAGCATGGTACTTTCGATGTAACTCGCGGATTTCCTCAGCCAGTTCGGGAACGGGCCCGTCCACTATGGTTTCTCGAAGGACCTGTAAAATAGGGAGGCTGCGGACCCGCGCTGGGCCAAGACCGATTTCCGTTAGCCATTGGACCAGTTGGTCTGAGGAACTGGCATAGACGATGCGGCCCAAGCCAACCCAGCCGTGAGCTGCTGCGCACATCGGGCAGTGCTCTCCGGAAGTATAGACGGTTGCTTGACTTCTCTCCTCCGGCGTCATGTTCTTGGCCGCCCATCGAGCGATGGCAAACTCGGGGTGCTGGGTGTTATCGCCCGTTGCGATGTGATTGTGGTCTTCAAAGAGCACATGACCATCGGCGGATACAAGAACGGATCCAAATGGTTCGTCCCCTAAGGATAGAGCAGTCCTGGCCAGTTCAACACAACGTCGCAGATGTTTAAGGTCTGTTTTGGTGATCATAACTATCGCCCTCTCGGTTTTTTCACACCATCCTGCAGTGTTTGCCATGTAAGTGCACCAATTATAGCATTGGGCTGTTCCTGTGTCAAAAATGCGCAAACCCTGCAAGAAAGGACCTGCAGACCCTAGGGTACATGGACGGCAGCTGGGATCGATCTTTGACAGTGTGGGTAGAAAGCCCACAAAGAGGGTGGTGGATGTGATCAAGCGAGTTAGACTGAAAAACGGCAGGGAGCTGATCATCCGCAAAGCCGAGCCAAACGATGCTCTGGACATTCTTGCTTATATCCATCAGGTGAGTGGCGAATCGGACTATCTTACCTTTGGTCCTGGCGAGTTTGGCCTGTCCCAAGAGGAGGAAGCCAAGTTCATCGAAACGGTGGCAGCATCCGACAACCGGCTCATGATCTGTGCTTTTCTGGACGGAAGGATAGTTGGACAACTGACTTTGATCGGTGGTTTGCGACCACGTGTTCGGCATGCTGCGGCATTGGGAGTCTCTGTGCTCAAAGAATATTGGAGGCTGGGGATTGCATCGGCGCTGATAGAAAGCTCCCTTGACTGGGCTAGGGCGAGCAAGGTGATCCGCAAGGTAAATCTACGGGTACGAAGTGATCATGGCGGCGCCATTCGCTTATACCAAGGCCTGGGTTTCGCCCAGGAAGGGATAGTCACACGGGAGTTTTTCCTGAATGGGAATTTCTATGATTCCATTCAGATGGGGCTCAAGATTGACGAGTGAAGGGCGTCCTGCCGATAGGGCAACCCTGGCCTTGCCCGAACTGCAGAGAAACATCTGAAACGGAGGGTCGGTGAATGGCTGACATTATTAAAACCTACAGGCAGAGCGTTCCTGCCATGCGATTTATGGGTAAGAAGTATTCGGACGAAGACCGGGTCAACGGTGCCTTCGCGGCGCAGTGGGCTCAGTGGTTCACTAACGGATGGTTCGATCAACTCCAAAGTAGGTTCGGTTTTGAGGGACTGTATGAAGATGATGATGCTACCATAGGGCTGATGCGCTGGAAGGAAGGGGAACCGTTTGAGTATTGGATCGGCGTGTTTGCCCCTGCAGGGACTCCAGTTCCCGAGGGATTTAGCTATGTCGATTTTCCTGAAGCAGACTTAGGCGTCACCTGGATATATGGACAGGAAGCGGAGCTTTTTGGCAAGGAGCATGAGTGTGCCGAGAAGTTGAAGGAACAGGGGTATGAGATCATCTCCGATGGCGAAGGTGCATATTGGTTCTTTGAGAGGTATGTCTGTCCAAGGTTCACCACTCCGGATGAACATGGTCAGATCATCCTGGATGTCTGTCACTATATACGTAAGGCGGGGAAGTGAATACAGCCGAAAAGTGGTGTCAAAGGCAGCTCGTGATCATGACGGGCTGTTCATTGACGTAATAGAGAAAATGCGACAGTGCGTGGTTACATTGAATGTCGAGAAGGGAAGGAGACCGAATGCATTTTTGGCTCTTCATGTCCATCATGACTCTGCTTATTCCCCTATCCATGCTGGGGTTTGGACGCTATTTTTTGCGGGGCGGACCAAGGCGAATTAACTCGCTGTTTGGCTATAGAACACCCATGGCAATGAAGAACAAGGATACATGGGAGTTCGCCCATCTTTATGCGGGCAAAATCTGGGTGAGGATGGGGAGCGCTCTATTTGTGATTTCTCTTGGAGTGATGTTCCCGCTGCGGGGACAGAGTACAGAGACAATCGCCTGGTTGGGCGGGTTGTTCTGTACCGTTCAGTGTATCCCACTGCTGGCCGTGATTCCACTGACGGAAAGGGAGCTAAGGAAAGTCTTTGATCGAGATGGGAACAGGATAGCAGAATGAGGGGAGCACTGCCGTGATATTATCGGATAAGACCATTAGAGACTTATTGGATCAAGGTCAATTGGGGATCCTTCCTTTAGTGGATGATCAGATCAACCCTGCCGGACCCCGGGTGGGAAAACAGATTCAACCGGCCAGCGTCGATCTGCGACTGGGCACGCACTTTCTGAAACTCGACGAGCACAACATCGCCTATATCGACCTAGAGAACCCGGCCAAGTACATTTCCTTCGAAAAGGAGGAGATTATCTTGCCGCCCCATTCCTTTATGCTGGCCACGACGATGGAGTACATCAGACTACCCCACGACTTGACTGCCTTTGTCGAGGGTCGAAGTTCCATTGGCCGCATGGGACTCTTTATCCAAAACGCTGGCTGGGTTGATCCGGGCTTTGAGGGCGAAATCACGCTAGAATTGTATAATGCTAACCAGCTACCCATAAAACTGACCGCAGGGCGCCGCATTTGCCAACTGGTCTTTGCCCAGTTGGATCAGGAAGCCTATTATCCGTACCGCGGCAAATATCAGGGTCAGCGCTATGCCACGGGAAGCCAAATATACTTCGACTTTGAGAACGAACAGGACTAGGGCATGACGAGGTATTGTCTATTGCCCGGGCCGCCCGGGTTCACTACGCCTGTCTCTTATGGTATAATCAAAAGTGGTGCTGACAATCGTAGAGAAAGGCAGAGTGATTGATTGAACATACTGGTCAGTTATCTTAAAGACAACACACAAGCTGTTGTTCCCATTGTCATTATCGTCATGCTCCTAAACTTCACCCTAGCGCCCTTAGCGGCCCCTGTCATTTGGAGATTCTTAGTTGGGGCCCTGACGTTAATCATTGGACTCTCCATCTTCCTTGTGGGTGTAGAGATCGGCATCACACCTATGGGAAGCCAAACGGGGTCTGCCTTGGTTAAGACCAATAAGCTGTGGTTGTTTCTACTGGGCGGGGGCCTCTTAGGTTTTTTCGTCTCCGTAGCCGAACCCGGTTTATTGGTGTTGGTCAACCAAATTGAACATATTACTGCTGGAGGTATCCAAGCGTCCACGCTTCTTCTTTGGGTGCCTACGGGTTTTGCCATCATGATAGCGTTGGGCTTTGCCAGGGTCTTCTTGGGCCTATCCATCAAGATCTTTTTTGCAGTTGGTTATGGCTTGATCATGCTCTTAGCTTGGCTTACTTCGCGCACGTCGCCAGAGTTTTTAGCCATTGGCTTTGACTCTTCTGGTTCCATTACAGGTATTTTAGTCGTGCCCCTTGTCATGGCCCTCGCCGTAGGGATTTCGAACATGCGCAAGGACAGCAAGCAAGCAGAGGAAGACAGTTTTGGCCTCATTGGTGCAGGAGCCATGGGTCCCATTCTGGCCGTGATGATTCTGAACATGCTGACCCCTTCACAAGAGTATCCAGTGATCAGCCTGGAACCTGCGGTGGCGGCAACAGGTACCGTTATGAGTGTCTTTTGGAGCATTGTTCCTGGCTCTCTGAAAGACAGCGTTGTGGCCCTTTTGCCTCTGTCCATATCGCTCCTCATTTTGCAGAGGGTGCTGTTGAAGCTTAAGAAAAAGCGGTTTGCGAGAATTGTGAAGGGATTTGCCTATACTTTCCTAGGTACTTTCCTCTTTTTTGTGGGCGTCAATGGTGGCTTTATGGAGGTGGGCAGTCAACTTGGTTACATTCTGGCATCCTTAGATAACAAGTTTTGGCTGTTGTTTACCTCCTTCGTCCTTGGCTTTGTGACCATTCTGGCGGAGCCGTCCGTTCAGGTACTGACCAGGCAGATCGAAGAAGTGACCAGCGGTTATGTCAAACGAAAAGCGGTGGCGGCATCCCTATCCATTGGAGTTGGCAGTGCTATACTACTCTCAGCCATTCGGATTCTGGTGCCTTGGCTCAATCTATGGCATCTTCTGTTGCCGGGATATCTGATTGCCATTGTCATGGTCTATTTCGCGCCCCGCCTTTTTGTGGGAATCGGATTTGATGGCGGTAGTGTAGCCACTGGACCATTGACAACCACCTTCATCCTTGCCTTTACGCAGGGTGCTGCCAGTGCCTTCCCGGGGGCAGATTTGCTCCGTGACGGCCTGGGGATGATCGCCCTGGTGGCCATGATGGGTATTATAACTTTACTGGGCCTTGGAGTGGTGTACCAAGTGAAGTCCAAAAAGCAAGGGGTTGCAGTGGATGTTGCAGGGGAATCCTGATAGAAAACGCTACGAGTTGATCTGCGTCATCGTCAACTTCGGCTTGGCAACTAAAGTCGTGAGTAAGGCCAAAAAGAACGGTGTGTCTGGCGGTACGATCGTGCTCGGCAAGGGTACTGTCCACAACCGCCTGCTGCAACTGTTGGAACTGACAGATGTACGGAGAGAAATCGTGTTGATGGTTGCTGAAGCGTCTTTGTCCCGCAGTACTCTTGCGCTCATCGATCAGGAGCTGGATTTCAGCAGACCGAATCATGGTATCGGGTTTATCATGCCCATTGGAGCCTTTATTGGTACAAGGAACCATGACTACGACGTCTGTGCTGAAGACGGAGGTGTCACAAGCATGTATAATGCCATTTTTGTCGTGGTGGAGAAAGGTCAGGCAGAACGGGTAATGGATGTGGCCAAGGCGGTGGGAGCCCGAGGAGGAACGATCATTAATGCTCGAGGATCTGGCACTCACGAGACCATGAAGCTTTTGAATATGGAGATTGAGCCTGAGAAAGAGATCGTTTTGATGCTGACGCGTAGCGAATCAACGGACGGTATCGTCAAAGCGGTTCGTGAGAACTTGAAAATTGATGAACCGGGGCAGGGTATCATCTTTGTCCAGCCGGTGAGTGAGACCTATGGAGTGGTGAATGCCTAGGCATTTTCCTCGCAGACATAGGAGTTTTTTCTTGGTGTGTCGAATATGATCATACGGGACATGGAAAGAAAACCCAAAGGAGGTCAGATTGATGCTCGAATTAATCGGAGCGATAGTGGTTATTTGGGTCCTTATCTACCTGATTGGTCGGATCACCCCCTAGTAACAGGCTGTTGATGCGTTTGTTTGCTGGCCTGGCGATCCAGGCCATATTGGAGAGATCCCCCGCGGCGTCTCTCCTTTATTTCTTTTGGTGAGGAGATACACTATGGGAGCAAAATCACGCCGCATCTGGGCATTTATCCGCAAGGATCTCCTGGAGTCCATCAGAAATCGGTCCATACTCATTGCCGTTGTGCTTCCAGTTGTGGCCTCTCTGCTCTTTGGCGTCTTGGACAACGTCCAGACCCCGAAACACTTCTCCATTGCGGTCTATGAGGAGGAGAACTCCGATTTTTCCCAGTTCGTAAAGGGCATAGCCTTAAACTTCCAGGTCCAAGTGGTCACGGATCTGGACCACGGGAAGGAACTCGTTCAGTCCGGTCAGGTGCACGGACTGATCGCGGTGCAAGCAGAGGATTCTTTCGCAGTGTTTCTGGACAGCGGGCGTCCGGTCTACTTTTTTGCCCTTAGCGAGCACATCACCGAGTTAGTAGAGGTTTACCTAGGCTTGCCCCCCCGCTATCATCTGGAGATCATTCCGGTAGGAGACACGAAGGTTTCCCGATCCGTATTGCCTGTCTGGATCACGATCACGATGAGCATGATCGGTGTTATGGTTGTGTCGGGGATGTTTGCGGAAGAAAAGGATACCAAGACCCTTGAGGCGATCGGAGTCTCTCCCGTTGGTTATGGAGAGTTGTTGTTGGGCAAGGGACTCTTTGGCGTACTGCTGAGTTGTGGTACCGTTTTGCTGATGCTGGCCCTGAATCGTGTGCTCGGACTTGGTCTCTCCGGCTGGGCCGCCCTCGGTCTGCTTGTACCCATGGGCGCTGCGTGTTTTACCGCCATTGGACTGCTGATCGGTGTGATCAGTAGCGGCCAGTCAACGGCGCGATCGGCTGCAACCATTCTCTATTTTCCCTTGCTCTTTCCCACATTGGTCTCGGATTTATCCTCCGTCACCAGGTTATTGGCCAGTTTCCTTCCCACTTTCCATCTCTATGCGGGGCTTGAGGCTGTTCTCCTCCATAGACAGGCAGTTGGGGGCATCCTCCCGGAGCTTGCGGCCCTGCTGGTCTTCTCCATCGTCTTAGTGGCTGGGACACGATTTGCCTATAAAAGGATGGTGAACTCCTATGACTAAAAGGATCTTGATCCTCGTGCTCTGCTTATGCCTGGGCCTTGCTGCCGGGGCGTCTGGCGCGGAGTCGTTGGAAGGCCGTGTGCAAGATTTTGTGGCGTCTGTGTATGCGGACTATGCCGCGCAGTCTTTTGCCGAGGTCTTTTCTCTCATGTATCCGAGTATTGGAGACATTGTATCTGAAGAGGATTATGTTAACTACCAGAGCCAGAACTTTGAGGAGCTCAAGTTGCACCTCAGCGAGATCGAAGTGGGGGAAGTCAGCGAAAGCCCGCGTTTGAGCGGCTCCCTGAGGCAATTGTTACTGGACGATGAGAGTCATAGGGTCTATGGCGTTGCCATCAGTTACAAGGCCAATTTCGTACGAGGAGTTCGCTTTTCCCAGACGATATCGAAGACAGTCTACGTTGTGGTAGTCGATTCCCAGAGCGAAGAGGGGATCTTGTACTTGCTGTGGGAACCCAGTTCCATGGAGGAAGAAGAGATGCCCAATGACAGTGATTGATGTTCGAGGTCTTTCCAAGCGCTACGGTCAATTCACCGCGGTGGATGATATCACGTTCTCGGTGCACCCAGGCGAAGTGTTCGGCTTTTTGGGGCCTAATGGGGTTGGCAAGACATCGACGATTCGGATTCTTACCGGTTTGAGCAGAGCGACTGAAGGTTCGTGCCGTGTGTTCGGAGAGGAGATGTCTCCAGACAACAGGCGGATCCGTGGCAGAATCGGTGTGGTCTTTGAGGAACCCAATCTTTACGCCCGTTTGTCTGGATGGGAGAATCTGCAGTTCTTCGCCACATTGTATGGGGCGGAAAGACGGAAGATCACCGACCTGATGGAAGAGTTCCAGTTGGCGGAGACGGGGAAGAAGCCGGTAGCCAATTACTCCAAAGGAATGAAGCAGCGCCTGCTCATTTGCCGCGCTTTACTGTCAGATCCAGATTTGCTGGTCCTGGACGAGCCCACGAGCGGTTTGGATCTGGCCTCTGTGGAACTGATCCGCAGCCGCATCCAATCCTTTGCTAAGGTCGGCAAGACCGTCTTTATGAGTACCCACTCCCTGGAAGAAGCGGATGAACTCTGTGGAAGGGTAGCCTTTTTAAACCATGGAAAGATTATTACGGAAGGAGATCCCGCAGCTTTGAAGCTTCGCTACGGTCAGGAGTATGTGCAGTTTGACCTGATTCCTATTGTGCCTTTGGCTGCGTTCTGGGATGGAATAGGTGCGCTCCAACCCTTAAAAATCGAGCAAGAGGGCAGAGTGGTCTCGGTGCTTGTGGACCTCACTGGCGAGACTCTAGGGCGTGACGTCGATCGCTTGCGCAGAGTGGGTCGAATCTTGCGCGTTCATTCTCAGGAGGCATCGTTGCGTGAGGTTTTTAAGTCGGTGCTCGATGCAGACTAGCATCGCAGCATGAGATGGTGATGGAGTTTATCGATCAGGGAGGAAAGGGTATGGAACTGAAGTGGCATGATGACATCCATGGTTTTCTGGAACAGACTCTGGACAGTCTAGAACAGGATGAGGCCATGAACAATCTTATGCTTGGTGTCGCTTTGAGGCTGAAAGAGGATCCCACCTATTACGAAGCTGTCGAGTGTGTGACAGTCCGGGATAGACACGGTCTGCTTCTGGCCGGGCTGATGACCGTTCCAGAAAAGCTGATGGTGTACAGCCCGGTCGGAGTCTGTGATGCTGCCATCAGGCAGCTGGCCGCTGCGTTTCTTGCTAAGAACCTTCGTCTTCCAGGAGTTTTGGGACCCAAGGGATTGGCGGAAGCATTTGCAGCGATCTGGAGGCAACAAACCGACTCTGCGGTAGTCTTAGACATGCACATGAGGGTCTACGAACTGAGAGAGGTCAATTGCAGCGTCATTGGGGAAGGGTTTTTGCGCCCGATGGAAGAACAGGACCTTGAGTTTGTGCCAGAGTGCATCGCAGGCTTTATGGAAGAGACTTCGGCTGATGGGCAACCTGATCTCGAAAAGTGTGCCGAAATCGCTGCGAGATGCTTGTCCAATCAGTCTCTTTTTCTGTGGGAACACGACGGAAAAGTCGTTTCTATGGCCGCCAAGACGAGGCCGACACGACACTCCATCAGCATTAGCCTGGTATACACACCAAAAGACCTGCGTGGCCGGGGTTATGCTACGAGTTGTGTGTCCGCCCTCAGTCAAAAACTGTTGGACTCTGGGTATGAGCGCTGTTCCCTGTTCACTGACTTAGCCAATCCCACCTCCAACAGCATCTACCAGAAAATCGGCTATCGGCCGGTGGGCGATTTTGACGGCTATTTCTTTCGACCGAAGAGCCAGACCACATAGGGGCTCCCTATGTCGAGGACACTTCTGCGGCAGCCTCACGCTTGGTGCTGCTTGTAACGCTCTTTGTTTTCCAGGCGCCTTTCTTGAAGAAGGCATAGGTGATTGCAGCCCCTAGCGTCCAGGAAATGAGCAGCGAAATGAACACCGATTCCGGTCGTCCGGTGGGATGGAGTTCGCTGCGACTTAAGTGGGCGAGACCGTAAGCGATGGGTACTCTTAGGCAGACGGTGGTAATAAGAGAGATCCACATAGGTGTCATCGTATCTCCTGCACCACGCATCACACCAGCAAGGGATTGGGTTACCGCCACAGCAATATACCCGATGGCCAAAATTCGCAGCATGCGGACACTGAAATCAACGAGCTCAGGGGTGTCAGTAAACACATGCATCAGATAGTGACCGAAGAAGATCAGGAGTACTGTAATCACGGCAGAAACACCCATGGCTATCCCTACGCCATGTTTTGTACCTTCTTCCACGCGATCGAGGCGCTTGGCACCCATGTTTTGCCCTGTGAATGTGGTCATGGCGTTGCCAAAGGAGAAATTGGGCATCATGGCAAAACTGTCAACACGCATGATGATTACATTAGCCGCGATGACCATCTCGCCGAAGCTGTTCGTCAGTGACTGTACTACGATCATGGCCATGGAAAAGACGGCTTGTGTCAACCCGGAGGGTAAACCGAGTTTGATAATTTGCCGGGTCAATTCGCGGTTGATCTTCAGCATTGACCAATTCAGATCGAAGACGTCCCGCATTTTCAACAGTCTGAGTAGGCAAAAAACGGCCGACACAGCTTGAGCAACCACGGTGGCCAGGGCTACTCCAGGAACGCCCATCCCAAAGAAGGCTACAAACACAATGTCTAAAACCACATTGAGTATGGTGGCGACGAGCAGGTAAAGGAGGGCGGAAAAGGAATCGCCTAGACCACGCAGCACTCCGGCCAAAATATTGTAGTACGAAAAACCAGCGCTCCCAAGAAAGAAGATGTTGAGGTAGTCTGTACACCAGTCGATGATCGAAGGAGGAGTGTTCAGTAGCTCCAGAAGCGGGCGGCTCACCATAGGACCAACGACCATGATCGTCAGCGAGGCGAACGCGGTGAGAACAATACAAGTACCTATGGTTTTAGACAGCTGCTGGCGGTCTTTAGCACCAAAGTACTGGGAGACCATAATCCCCGCTCCGACCGCAATCCCCACAAAAAGCACGAGGAGAAGATGCAAAACGGGACCTGCACTGCCCACAGCG
>FZPS01000181.1_pt40 | contig 107287 bp, 90 predicted proteins | sample 1817821 | NCBI WGS metagenome assembly FZPS01 (sample SAMEA104158645, study PRJEB21678) | metagenome | place: Germany | collected 2015-04-21
GATTGATACACATGTGCTAGAAAAGATAGTTAGGACAGCAGATATTAGCAAGGATGATTTTGTTCTTGAGATAGGTCCTGGTATTGGAAGTCTTACTCAGTATTTATGTGAAAGTGCCAGGGAGGTTGTTGCAGTAGAAATAGATAAGAGGTTGATTCCTATATTGGAGGATACCTTATCAGCCTATGATAACATAACCATACTTAATGAAGACATCCTTAAGTTTGATATAGAGGGTCTAGTTAAGAACTATAATAATAATAGGCCTATTAAGGTGGTTGCAAATCTGCCATACTATATTACAACACCAATTATTATGGACTTGTTTGAAAAACATATTCCCCTTGCTGGTGTTACAATTATGATACAAAGGGAGGTTGCTGACCGTATACAGGCTAGGCCTGGGACAAAGGAATACGGGGCCCTATCCTTGGCTGTGCAATATTATGCAAAGCCTTATATAGCTGCAAATGTACCTCCTAACTGCTTTATGCCAAGACCTAAGGTGGGTTCTGCAGTAATAAATCTAACACCCCATACAGAGTCTCCTTATCAGGTTAAGGATGAGGCTTTATTATTCTCACTTATCCGTGCCTCATTTAATCAAAGAAGGAAGACCTTAGTTAATGGTATATATAACTTTGAAGGACTATCTTTTAGTAAGGAAGAAATAGTAGAGGCTTTGGAATTTCTTGAATTATCAAAGGATATAAGAGGCGAGACCATGACCTTAGGCCAATTTGTAGAGATGGCAAATTATCTTTCAAAATATATCTAGAAAAAAATCATCCTTTAGGAAAAAAAGTGTTGCATAATTATAAGTGTTCATATAATATATATAAAAATAAATTATTAGGCATAAAAAAACGATATTTTTTTGCCTATTTTTATTGCGTAGCCCATGGCATAAGCAAACCCAGAGGAGGATTATATGAGCAAACGGACTGATATTAAGAAGGTAATGATTATTGGATCAGGACCAATTATAATTGGCCAGGCATGTGAATTTGACTATTCAGGTACACAGGCATGCAAGGCCCTAAAAAGTCTAGGATACCAAGTGATTTTAGTTAACTCTAATCCAGCAACGATTATGACTGATACAAGTACAGCAGATGTAACTTATATAGAACCATTAAATGTAGAAAGACTCACCCATATTATTGAAAAGGAAAGACCAGACGCCCTTCTTCCGAATTTAGGGGGACAATCCGGTTTGAACTTATGTTTGGAGCTAGAAAAGGCAGGAGTATTAAAAAAATATGATGTCAAGGTAATTGGTGTACAGGTTGATGCCATTGAACGGGGAGAGGACCGTGTTGAATTTAAAAAGACAATGGAATCCTTAGGTATAGAAATGGCTAGAAGTGAGGTTGCCTATACAGTGGAAGAAGCCCTAGCAATTGCAGAAAGACTTTCATATCCTGTGGTTATTCGCCCGGCCTATACCATGGGGGGTGCTGGCGGAGGCTTGGTATATAACCTAGAGGAGTTAAAGACTGTAGTGACCAGAGGCTTACAGGCAAGTCTGGTAGGTCAGGTTCTAGTGGAAGAATCCATACTTGGCTGGGACGAGCTTGAGCTTGAGATTGTAAGGGACTCTACAGGAAAGATGATTACAATATGCTTTATAGAGAATATAGACCCCTTGGGTGTGCATACTGGGGATTCAATTTGTTGTGCTCCTATGTTAACTATATCTAAAGAACTTCAGATGGAGCTTCAAAGACAGGCCTACAAAATCGTAGATGCAGTTAAGGTAATAGGGGGTACAAATGTACAGTTTGCCCACGACCCAATTAGCGGAAGAATATGTGTAATTGAAATAAATCCAAGAACATCTCGTTCATCTGCCTTGGCTTCAAAGGCAACAGGTTTTCCTATAGCCTTAATATCAGCCATGTTGGCAACAGGTATTAACCTAAATGAAATTCCCTGTGGTAAATATGGAACATTGGATAAGTATGTCCCTGACGGAGATCACTTGGTTATAAAATGGGCCCGCTGGGCATTTGAAAAGTTCAAGGGAGCCCAAGACAAGCTAGGAACTCAGATGAAGGCAGTTGGAGAGGTTATGAGTGTTGGCAAGACCTATAAGGAGGCATATCAAAAGGCCATCCGTAGTCTTGAGATTGGCCGTTACGGCTTAGGAGATGCAAGGATATTTACAGACAAGTCCAAGGATGAGCTTCTTGATTTGCTTCACATACCTTCTAGTGAGCGCCAGTTTATAATCTATGAGGCCCTTAGAAAAGGGGCCAGTGTTGAAGAAATCTTTAAGCTAACAAGAATAAAAACTTATTTTATTGAGCAGATGAAGGAATTAATTGAGGAGGAGGATGCATTAAAGGCATATAAGGGAAAAGTTCCTCCTACTGAAGTTCTTAGAAAGGCTAAGGAAAATGGTTTTTCAGATAAGTATTTGAGCGGGCTACTTATGGTTAGTGAGACAGATATAAGGAAGGCCAGATATGAGGCAGGTATCAAGGCGACATGGGCAGGCATACATGTTAGTGGTACTGAAAATGAAAAATACTTTTATTCATCCTACCATATAGATCAGGATATAGAGCCAGTATCGACTAATAAGAAGGTCATAATTCTTGGAGGCGGCCCTAATCGGATTGGACAGGGTATAGAATTCGATTATTGCTGTGTACATGCAGCCTTTGCCTTAAGGGAACTTGGAATTGAGACTATCATAGTAAATTGTAATCCTGAGACAGTTTCAACGGATTATGATACATCAGATAAGCTTTATTTTGAGCCGCTTACAGTTGAAGATGTGCTTAGTATATATGAAAAGGAGAAACCGCTTGGACTTATAGCACAATTTGGAGGCCAGACCCCTCTTAATTTAGCACAGGAATTAAAGGATAATGGAGTAAATATACTTGGGACTAGCCCAGAGACAATAGATTTGGCAGAGGATAGGGATAGGTTCCGTGAGATGATGGATAGACTTTCTATACCAATGCCTGAGGCTGGAATGGCTACCAAGGTTGATGAAGCACTTGAAATAGCAAAAAATATTGGATATCCCGTTATGGTACGTCCTTCCTATGTTCTTGGTGGTAGAGGAATGGAGATTGTTCATGATGATGAAAGCCTTAAGTATTATATGGAGGCAGCAGTGGGGGTCACACCAGATCGTCCTATCTTAATAGACCGTTTTCTTCATAATGCCCTGGAATGTGAAGCCGACGCCATAAGTGATGGAGAAGCAGCTTTTGTTCCAGCTGTCATGGAGCATATTGAGCTAGCAGGAATTCATTCAGGTGATTCAGCCTGCATAATTCCCTCCCTAAATATAAGTAAAGAAAACATAGAAATTATTAAGGATTATACAGTTAGGATTGCAAAAGAAATGAATGTCTATGGCCTTATGAATATGCAATATGCCATAGAGGATGGTGTAGTCTATGTGTTAGAGGCTAATCCGAGGGCATCAAGAACTGTTCCATTAGTTTCCAAGGTATGTAATATTCAGATGGTAAGGCTGGCCACACAGATTATGGTTAGCCAGTATACAGGAGAGCCATCACCAGTGAATGACTTAAGAGAGAGTAGATTTGCTCACTATGGCATTAAAGAGGCAGTATTTCCATTCAACATGTTTCCTGAGGTTGACCCTGTACTGGGACCTGAGATGCGGTCAACGGGTGAAGTTCTGGGACTAGCACAAAGCTTTGGAGAAGCATTTTATAAGGCTCAGGAAGCAACAGATCTTAGACTGCCATTAACTGGTACAGTACTGATTAGTGTTAATGACAGAGACAAGGCTGAAATGGTTGAGGTAGCTAAGGGATTTGCAGAAAATGGCTTTAAGATACTTGCAACAGGTGGTAGCTATGAAAAAATCATTCAAAATAATATTCCGGCAGAAAAAATTCATAAGCTTGGAAAGGGAAGGCCTAATATCTTGGATGCTATTACCAATGGGCAAATAGATATTATTGTTAATACAGCCATTGATAAAAAGGGTGTTGATGATAGTTATATCAGAAAGGCAGCTATAAAAGGAAGGATTAGCTATGTTACCACCATGGCAGCAGCAAAGGCGACAATAGCAGGTATTAAGGAAATTAAACTAAATATGGCAGCAGGAGTTCGGTCGCTTCAGGAACTTCATAGTCAAATTGAATAGTGGTTTTAGACAACAATAAATAAGAGGGCACATCCTTATATACAGGTAAGGATGTGCTTTTTATATTATCTAGAAGTCAATCCTGCAAAGAGGGGTCAGGATTGGCATAATGACCGCATTAATAGAATATATTGAATAGAATCCTGAAATACCGCAAATCGTTATGGATAAAGAAGGAGCGTGATCATTTGGCTGATTATAAAAGATTCGTATCATATATGTATGAATATGAAAATGGAGAAAAGAAAATGAATGTGGGCTATGTCCGAGTAGAGATAAGTAATGGTCAATGTAAATTTACTATTCGTATGCAGCTAAAAGGTCTTCTAGATGGTATATTTCCCACATACCTGATTCATAGACCCCAAGATGAATTGGACCTAGTATACCTAGGAGATTGTTCTGTAAAAAATCAGGTAATGGACAGTAGGCTCATTTCTAATAAAGAAAATGTTATGGATTCGGGAAAAGATTTTTCTGAAATGGGTGGAATTCTGCTTTTTTTAAATTCAGAAGTTTTTTATGCAACACAGTGGGATGACAAACCAGTTGATCATAAGGAGTTTTTAGAAGCCTTAAGACCAAAATCAAAGCTTGAAGCTCCCCCTATTGACCTATCATCCCATATTGATAATCAGCAGGAATTTATGACTGTACATGAGGATGAAAATATTAATAAATCAGCACAAATATCAGAAAAGCAAGATAAATTAATGGAAGATATGGCAAGTAAAAATATTATGGCAACAGACAAAATACCTGTGGATAAAAGAAATGAAGGTGAAAAGTCTATAGATGAGAAGACAATGGATGATAAGCATGTTAACAAAGAGGAGTTAGATGAAAAACCTATAGAGAATAAGGATGGGGATATAAATTCTCCGGTATATATGCTGCCTAGAGGGTGGAAGTATAGGGAGCCTATTCCAGATAGTAAAATGTCTGCAGTAAATCCATGGGACCTGGTAGAAAAATATGAAAAACAAAAATCCATAATAAATTCTGCAGATAATAAAAGGGCTAAAGAAATCACGGCAGCAGAGAAAAGCAAGGCAGAGAAAAGCAAGGCAGAGCAAAGCAAGACAGAAAAAAATATGACAGAGCAAAGCAGAGAAAGAAGAGTGGGCCGTGACATGGGGACGAGTCAAAATCAGCCTCAAGATGAAAGCTCCATGATAACAAAAATATTCACAAGCTTTCCAAGAATATATCCATTTGAAGATAATGAGATTAGAAGATGTGTAAAAATAGAACCAAAGGATATAGGATCTCTTCCTTCAGAAACATGGATTCTAAGTAACAATAGTTTTCTCCTCCATGGATATTATTGCTACCATCATCTGATTTTTGCAGAAGTAGTAGACCGCTTTGGAAGTCACTATATACTTGGAGTTCCTGGTATTTATCATAATAGAGAACAATTTATGGCTAGGATGTTTGGTTTTGAGCGTTTTAAATCTATTAGGAAACGAGACCTTAGGCAGGGTGATTTCGGATATTGGTACCTAAGGGTTAATATATAAATATAAGCTAATCTATGCCACGTATATCAACGTGTTTTACATAATGAGACAGAAGTTCTTTATATAAATCCATAGTTTGCTTAGAAGGACTAGTATATCCTGTAGATATTATATCACCAGAGTCTTTATAGGCTTGTAGATAATATGCTTTAGCATCCTTAATCCAGTTAGCTATGGCTTTCATATCATGTTCTGAATGTAACTCTGACACGATTGTTGTTCTAAATTCATAATCTATAGTATCTGAAAGAAGTAAGGATACGGTCTCTTCGATTTTTTCTAAGGGAATATCCTTATTTCCGCCTGTTAATTTGTACTTTTCTTTGGAGTTTTTAATATCCATAGCCACATAATCGATAAGCTCTTTATCAATTAAGGTCCCAATTAAACCAGGATTTGTGCCATTAGTATCAAGCTTTACCTTAAAGCCCAGTTCCTTAATCTGCCCTATAAAAATGGGAAGGTCATTATACAGGGTAGGTTCACCTCCTGTAATACAGACACCTTCTAAGATGTTTTTTCTTTTATTTAGATAAGCTAATACTTCCTGGCTAGGTATAATAGGCTGGGTATGGGGCTGTAATACAAGAGAAGCATTATGACAAAAGGGACATCGCATATTGCAGCCACCCACAAAAATTGTTGCAGCAAGATGTTTTGGATAATCTAAAAGTGTTGATTTATTAAAGCCATGTATTTGCATATTAACTCCTTGTTTTATAAGTATGTTGGTGTGTCTTATTTGCAATATTTTACGTGGACTAATTTGCCTTTGATGTATATAATAAATATATCAGATTAAAATCTAATAGTCTATAGAAAAGGATTTTTGAAATGACAGATGAAAAGTATATGAAAGAGGCATTGAAGCAGGCAAAACGGGCTTACCAATTAGGAGAAGTACCGATTGGCTGTGTAATTGTTTATCAAGATAAAATAATTGGAAGAGGCTACAATAGGAGAAAAACTAATAAAACAACCCTTGCCCATGCTGAGTTGACAGCAATTAATAAAGCAAGTAAGAGTATGGGAGATTGGCGTCTAGAAGATTGTACCATATATATTACGTTAGAGCCCTGTCAGATGTGTTCAGGTGCCATTGTTCAAGCCAGGATAAAGAGAGCTGTTATTGGAACCATGAATCCAAAGGCTGGATGTAGTGGATCAATTCTAAACTTATTGCAGATGGAAGAGTTCAATCACCAGGTAGATATAACCACTGGGGTATTAAAAGAAGAATGCAGCGAAATTCTGCAGAAGTTTTTTAAGGAGCTCAGAATTCGCAATAAATTGGAAAAGCTTAAGGGTTGACAGTTGGCTATAAAAGCTTTATACTTTCCATACAGCTTTTTTGAGAGAGCTATTAATTTTATATTGTCATAAAATTTCCGTGCAGCCGGGGAGATAGCGGTGCCCTGTACCTGCAATCCGCTACAGCAGGGGTGATATTCTGCCTAGGGTGATTTACTGCGGGGCTGCCCTTTATAAGTGATGTTGACGTCTGGGTCTTGCGCAACAGAAATTCGTGAACCGTGTCAGGTCAGGAATGGAGCAGCACTAAGCGAAAGCTTCTGTGTGCCGTAAGGTCACCTGGGCTGAGTTAACTGTAAAGGTAACGCTTGTGGTAATCATTCGAAGCAGAATGCACGGATTAAATTATATATAAGATAGTTACCATATAGAGTGGTTGCTATCTTATTTTTATCGAATAAATGAGCATTTCGGACTATTAAGTTTGATTATAGGGAAAATAATCTTTCGATTAATGGGATTATAGTATATAATTACAGATGAGCATGACAAATAATCAAAAGTGGAGAGATTCGGTTGGGACAGAAGATAAATTTGAATACGGTGAATCAATATCCAAAGGGAAGCAGAGTCTATAAAGAAGGAGAACCTATTTTAAGCATTGCCCTTATTATTAAAGGAAGGGTTTTGGTCCACCATGAGGGTGCAAAGTACATAATGGGACCAGGTTCTTTTTTAGCAGTGGCCGATATCAAACAAGGAAAACACCAAAGTACTTATACGGCTATAGAGGACCTTGCTATCTATGTATTTAGTTTAGATCAAAAGGATAGATTAGATAATGTATTATCCATTAATAAAGATTATAATGGACTTTTTATTATGTCTTTGAATATTGCTATTAATGAGCTTGGCCAGATATATCAAGAATTATTAAAGCAGGTTCGGTCCACATATTATTTTTTATCGGATCAATATAAACTTTATTATGAATCTGCTACAAGGCTAGGGTATGCGGCTAGGAGACCTGACTGGGTAGATGAGCTTGATGAGTTTGATATTAATAATGAGCTTGATTTAGAAATAATAAGTTATTATAAGGAATGTGCTGCCATACCTGTAGATCTTATCAAGGCATATTATTCCTATAGTGAGATAATTACTAAATACCATATGGAGGAACAAATAGAAATCATTAGTCAGCTAAACAATATATTAAAGGCTTATGCCGAAAGGCTTGTTTTTTTGACTACGTGTCTTGTTGGTGAAAATGATTCTAGTCTTTTTGGATTGATTGCTGAATACGCAATCGAAATAGTTAATAATGATGGTAATAGTAGCGAGATGGTTGATGTTATGGATAATATCCTTGATATAATTAGCGGTATCAAGGAATTTTGTGATGAAAGAATTGGAAGAGAAGTTCATATAGACCGAAAACGGATGGTTGAAGCATATCACCTTGTTATGACAGGGACCAAGGATAAGGATATGAGTGCACAGGCATATTTGAAATATTCTATAGAGGATACAGATAGAGTTATAAAAGACCTAGCTGGTTCATATCAGAAAATTCTAGACTATGCAGAAATCGATAAAGAAACAGCACAAAACATGCAAGATATAATGTTAGACTTTGTAAATCTAAAGGATCGACTTTCTACTGACAACAATGCCAGAAATGTTAGAAAGCGACTTATCATGGAACACTATGACCTATATAAGACAGTTTTTTTAAAGGCTTATAAGGATAAAAAAGTTCCTAGGGTAGTTGACATGTATCTTAAGTATGGATATGCAGACGAAAGACTTCTAACTAATGAACAAATTCTGTATCTTTACTTTTTAAAGGAAGAGAAAAAGGCAGATGGTATAAATGTTTATAATATTAAGGAATGGTTGACTTTAATTTATGAGGGACATAGGGAACCTTCTAAAAACGAATTTGATCAAGAGTATCATGAAGCACTAAATTCCTTAAAGAAAAGAGGAGAACTTACAGACAAGCAAATTCAAGGACTAGATGATGATAGGGAAAGCAAATTAGAATTTGAAATTCAGAACATGTTTCGCTATAATAACAGAATCACTAGCGGACAGATGACTACTTTTGTTCCAGTATTACATAAGGACTTGTTTATAAGTGGGCCTGACAAGACCTATATAAGTCCAAGAATGGTTATGGAGGAATTAGAAAAGCTAATAGAGATAGATTATTCCATATTTCAGCGAGAGGTCATGTATGTAAACGAAGAAAAAAATATTAAGAGGGAATATATTGTAAAGAAGGTCTATCCAGATATTATATTAACTCCTATTGTCGGCAGCAAAGGAGTTATGTGGCAAGAAATATCAATGAAAAAAAGAAGCAATCCGGGCCGATTTTTATTTCCGATTTTTTGTGAAGGAAACCTGTTTTCTAATATAGTAACTGTCTGTGGAAGATTTCGCTGGGAAATGTGTAGAACCATAGAGGGTATCGCTTGGAATGATATAAAGAATAAATCCCTAACCTCGGAATATTCAGATTACCTTCAGTTTTATCGAAAGAATAGAGAATTGTCAGAGGAAATGAAGGGGAAAATCAAGTTACAGATTCAAAAGGGTAGAAACAACAGTAGAGAGATATTTGTTATAGACTATAAGACATGGATTGATTATGAATCTAAAGGAGCCATTAAGCTGAATAAGATTGTAAGAGAGATAATGGCAACCTATGTACCCTTTTCAAAAACAATTAGGGAGCAATTAGCCGGTCAGCCTATCTTTGATGATGCCTATGCTAGATATAATAGGGATCTCATAAAGAGAATTAAGGAAATAGAGGCAAGACACAGGTTGTTAAATAAGGATAAAATAAAACCAACAAAAGAGATGGAGGATACACTTAATTACTATAAAGAGTCTTGATAGGTTTTTTACTTGGGAGGCTTGTATCTTGTTAAATTAAAGGGTAAATATTAGTATATAATTAAAGAAGATAATAGCAATGCCTAATCCTTGGTAAGGAGGGACAGTGATGGGACGCTATAGTATTATCGTTAAGACGGAAGAGGTTAGAAGAAGAGTTCAGGCAGGCAAATTTGATTCAGCTATGAAGGTAGTGGAAACAATTCCATTAAAAAAAGTTAGAAATATTGCAGACCTCAGTCTTTTTGCCGAGATATATTCTCATAATAAAAAATATGAAGAGGCCATGGAGCTTCTAGAGCGTGTGTATAAAAAGTCTAAGACAAGAAGGGTCTTATACCAAATGGTCTTAGTATCGATAGGTAAGAAAAACATCTTAGATGCAGAGCGATATTTAGAGGAATATAAAGAGGTTGCCCCCAAAGATTTAAGTATATATATATTTAGGTATAAAATAGATAAATTAAAAAAAGAACCCTATGAGGTCCTGATAGAGTCTTTAAGAAAATTAAAAGACCATACATATATGGAGAAATGGGCTTATGAGCTTGCTAAACTCTATTATAAGGCAGGTATGGAAGAAGAGTGTATTCAGGAATGCTCTGACCTTATTTTGTGGTTTGGGGTGGGAAGCTATGTTGAAAAGGCTAAAATATTGAGAGCCTATTACTCAGGTGAGGTTGCTAAGGAAGAGATTATAGATAAGCTTAAAAAGAGAGTGTCAGGGGACAATAGCCTATCTGAACAAGAAAATCCCACAAAATCGGAGGAAGTTGAGCCTACCAATAAGATACCATTAGAGAATTTAGAAGATAATGAATGGAAAGAGCTTTCTGAAAATGTAGGAAAAGAAGTAGAGGAATTGCTTGCTGATGAGCAAAGTGAATTGAATAATTCAGATCAAAAAATGGATTAATTTTCAAAATTAAGTTGTAATGATTGCAAATGCTTTTCCCTTTCTTTTTTAATGTGATATGTGAATATAAAAATCATAATGATTAAGAATATTTATATTATCTTATCAAATTAAAAGAGAGGAGGATGTTAATGGCATGTTTATGGCGTAATTAATAAGAGTAAACCAAAAAACCAAAAAAGGATTTACAATAACCCACAATGTGGTATAATCAAAATAGTGGATTAAATTTTTCGAATTTTTGACATGATTTATAGACGAGTCAAACAAAAACTAAAAGTACGAGGTGTGTAATGGACCAATATATTATAAAGGGTGGAGTACCGTTAAATGGAGAGGTGACAATTAGCGGATATAAGAATGCGGCATTGGGGATAATTGCTGCAGCTATTATGACTGATGAAACAGTCAAAATAGAGAATGTACCTGATATAAGTGATATAGATATGCTACTAAAGGTAGTAGAAGAGCTAGGAGCTAGGGTAGACAGGATTAATAAGAACACAATTAAAATAAATGCTTCAAGGATTCATACTGTAAAGGCAGATTCTGAAAATGTGAGGAAGATAAGAGGTTCCTACTATCTAGTAGGGGCTTTATTAGGTAAGTATAAAAAAGCGCAGGTAGCACTTCCCGGTGGTTGTAACATAGGAAGTAGGCCAATAGATAGGCATATAAAAGGATTTGATGCTCTTGGATCAGAAGTAAAGATTGAACATGGATTGATTTGTGCCTCAGCAGATAAGCTTGAGGGTACGTCAATATATTTTGATGAATCAAGCGTAGGTGCAACAATTAATGTTATGCTATCAGCATGTTTGGCAGAAGGGCAGACTACACTAGAGAATGCAGCAAAGGAGCCCCATGTAGTAGATGTAGCTAACTTTTTAAATAGTATGGGGGCTAATATAAAGGGTGCCGGTACAGATGTTATCCGTATAAAGGGCGTAGCAAAGCTTCATGGAAGTGAATATTCTATAATTCCTGACCAGATAGAGGCAGGAACCTTTATGTTTGCAGCGGCCGCCTCTAGGGGGAATGTTCTTATCAAGAATGTGATTCCTAAACATCTTGAAGCCTTCACAGCAAAATTATTGGAGGTTGGTGTTAAGGTAGAGGAATATGATGATGCTGTAAGGGTTATTTCAGATGAAAGACCTGGCAGCACACATGTAAAGACTTTGGCTTATCCTGGGTTTCTTACAGATATGCAACCCTTAATGACAACCCTACTTTCCTTATCAACAGGTACAAGCATAGTGACAGAGAGCATTTTTGAAAATAGGTTCAAATTTGTAGATGAATTAACAAAGATGGGAGCATGTATTAAGGTTGTTGAAAGCAATACAGCAATTATTACTGGTGTAGAGCGTTTAACAGGAGCAATAGTTTCTGCTTCAGATTTGCGTGGAGGAGCAGCGCTTGTTCTTGCTGGCGTTATGGCTGAAGGTTATACTATAGTTGAAAATGTTGAATATATTGAACGTGGCTATGAGGATTTTGAAAGAAAGATGCAGAAATTGGGAGTCAAGATGGCAAAGGTAGATTCCAATGACTTAAAGGCTATAAGAAAATTCAAATTAAAAGTAAGCTAATTGAGAAAAAGTTAATTAAAATCATATTATAAAGGGTTACTGGTCTGTACCAGTAACCCTATTTGTTATTTAATATGTGAGTTCATCCTGTTAAATAATATATATATTTTGGAAAGTTCATGAAGTACTATAATCCTTATAATAAGGCTTCAATATACAAGTTGCGATTCTTTGATAGGTCAATGAACTGGTCATCAGCCATAATAATAGGCCTTGAAGGCTCAGCCTTATTTATTAAGATAATCTCACCCTCCACTTTATTATTTAACCGTACATTGTTGTTAATGTAAGTTTGAACTATTCCCTCTAAAAAGGTTAGGATATATTTTGTGTCATATTTTATATAGCCTTCAGTTTCGAAAAGGCTAATCACTTCAAAGGGACATAAGGGTCCTCTATATACTCTAGCACAGGTCATTGCATCATAAACATCAGCTATGGATACAAGCTTGGCAAAAGGGTCGATTTCATTAGCTTTTAAGCCACGGGGATAACCGCTTCCGTCACAGCGCTCATGGTGCATAAGTGCAGCCCTCTTAATTCTATTATCAAGCTTCTTATCCTTAAGTATATTATATCCCTTTATGGGATGAGTTTTTATTACAGAAAACTCCTCCTTGTTAAGCCTTGCGGGTTTTTTAATAATGTTATCAGGAATTAGTATTTTACCTATATCATGAAGTAAGCCACATAGGGTGATAACCTCAATATCCTCATTACTATAACCCAGCCATTTGGCTAGTATATTGCAGATTAATGCTACATTAAGACTATGGACATAAGTTGTGTCATCGTAGTCCCTCATACACTGTAACATATTAAAGAGTTCTATATTAGTGTTACACTGGTATAATATATTACTGACCTCTGATAATAGGTCGTCAGGATTGATCTCTTTATTGTATTCAACCAAATCGTTCATTGTGTTTTTGAAATTCTCGACAGAATTATCATAGGATTTTTTGAATTGTATAAAGGGTTCGCTCCTTTTTATATCATTATAAAAAGTACTCTCAACATATTCCGTATCCTGATCGTCTATATCAACATCAGAATATATTGAGAATTCAGTTATCGAATAAAACTTAAGTCTGGTTATGATATTGTCTGTAAGCGCAGTGTCCTTTGCAATAATTAGATGAAGATCTTTAGTATATACATCGTCTGAGACAATCATACCGGGCTTGGCTTGTGAAGTTAGAATTTTTAGTGTATTCATAGAATTTGATTGCCATTAATTCTAGATACTGGCACTCCTTTCTAACAAATTTTGTCTGATTAGAAACAGTAGTGTCTGATTTTAGTATAGTAAAAATATAGTGAAAAGTCAATCATTTTGTCATTTCAAACTGTCTTCTTAGATGTATAAGTACTTTTTTTGTAAAAACGACAAAATTAACTTGACGTGTTACATAATAAGAGATATTATCATAATGAATAGCAATATAAAACATCGTAATTTCTCTTATTCAGAGTGACGGAGAGGTAAGGCTCTATGAAGTCACGGCAACCCCATTAAAGGAAGGTGCCAGCCTGAGCGAGCAATCGAACAATAAGAGGATTTGATTAAAGCATCAAGTCCGCTTGCCGTGGGCTTGTTTTTTTACCTATTATTACAGCAGAGCATTTTCAAAAAATGCAGTATAGTATTGCAGAAACATTTTGATATAGGAATAAACAATTATTTAAATTAGAAATTAATTAGTAGAGGGAGGAAAACCATGCAAAAAAGATTATTTACTTCAGAATCAGTAACTGAGGGACATCCTGATAAAATATGTGATCAAATTTCAGATGCTATCTTAGATGAGCTATTAAAACAAGACCCTATGAGTAGGGTAGCCTGTGAAACGGCAATTACAACAGGATTGGTTTTAGTAATGGGTGAAATCACGACAGAGGCCTATGTAGACATACAAAAAATAGTTAGGGATACAATTTGTGAAATTGGATATGACAGATCTGAATATGGGTTTGATGGAAACACTTGTGGAGTGATTGTATCAATAAACGAGCAATCACAGGATATAGCACTTGGAGTGGATAAGTCTTATGAGGTTAAGGAAAACTTGACAGAGAATCAAGACAAGTCGATTATTGGAGCTGGGGATCAAGGAATGATGTTTGGCTATGCCACTGATGAAGCTAAAGAATATATGCCTTATGCCATATCTCTTGCCCATGACCTTGTATCTAGGCTTACACAGGTAAGAAAGGAAAACATCTTAGATTACCTTAGACCCGATGGAAAAGCTCAGGTCACAGTTGAATATGACGAAAATGATATGCCAATCCGTCTAGATGCCATAGTCCTGTCTACACAACACGATGAGAAGGTTACAATGGATAAGTTAAGAAAGGATATAAAAAAGCACGTACTTGATGAGGTATTGCCTGCCAATCTTATGGATAGTGAGACCAAAATCTATATTAACCCTACTGGAAGATTTGTAATTGGAGGTCCTCATGGAGATAGTGGACTCACTGGAAGAAAGATTATAGTAGATACTTATGGTGGATATGCAAGACATGGTGGAGGAGCATTTTCTGGAAAGGATTGTACCAAGGTGGACCGGTCTGCTACCTATGCAGCCCGTTATGTGGCAAAAAACATAGTAGCCGCTGGGTTAGCAAAAAAATGTGAGATTCAGCTTTCTTATGCAATTGGAGTGGCAGAACCAACTTCAGTAATGGTAGATACTTTTGGTACAAGCAAGTTGTCAAATGAAGAGCTTGTGGCTATTATTAGAAAGCATTTTGATCTTCGTCCAGCAGGTATCATTGAGATGCTTGACCTTAGGAGACCAGTTTATAAAAAAACGGCAAGCTATGGACATTTTGGTAGAAAAGATCAGGATTTTACATGGGAGAAAACTGATAGAGTAGAGGAGCTGAGGGCTTATATAAAGTAAGAGCTTCAGCTTATATAGCCTATTAATCTTATATATAAAGCAAAAGCAGGATATGTCATATTTTAGAAAGTTTATATTTCTTTTATATGCATGACTATCTTATCTGTGTTATACTGGCTTAAAAGATAGTCCTAGTATTGTATAAATCCATTGTTATAAAGAAACAGGTGAATTATGAAGCTTAAACATAGACTAATTATAGCTTTTCTTATTATGACAGCTATGCCTGTGGTATTAATAGCTATAACTGCTAGTACCATAGTTCGTTTTCAAATGTACTCTATTCATGAATCTTATGATGTGGAGGCTAAAACCATACAGGTAATAACCAACCCCATACAAATTCTTAACAGGATAACAAGGGGGGTATATAATGAGATTAAGCTATACTCAGTCACTCATCCTGAAAATCTAAGTGATCTGAAATACTACAGAGAATGGGATATGCTACTAAAGTCTAAGCACTCGTTTTTGGCTGTCCGTAAGGATGATGAATTTATTTATATAGGTAATGAACAAAAGCTTAATATAATAAGTAAGCTATTACCCCAATATGGAGTAAGTAACACAGATGTTGATGGTGGTATTTATCTTGGAGGAAGAGAACCCTTTTTAGTTAAATCACAGGATTTTATTTTTAATGATGGGGCAAAGGGAACAATATTTTTAGTAACTGACTTAGATGTTATTATGCCACAGATTAAGGCAGTTGCTATTCAGAGCGCTATATCATTTATATTAATACTGTTTTTTACAGCTAGTTCCCTTATTTTCTGGATATATCGTAGTATTATTAGGCCTTTGAATATCCTAAGGATTGCTACTGACCATATCAAAGAAGGTGATCTTAATTATTCTGTAGCTGTGGATAATAGAGATGAAATAGGTCAATTATGTAATGACTTTGAAGCCATGAGAATACGATTAAAGAAGCTTATTAATGATAGACTTCAATACGAGGAGGATATTAAGGAGCTAATTAGTAATATTTCTCATGATATAAAAACTCCTCTTACAGCCATAAAAGGCTATTCAGAGGGGTTATTAGACGGTGTTGCTGATAATGCAAAGAAGCAGGACAAGTACCTAAGGACAATTTATATGAAGGCGAATGATATGTCAGCATTGGTAGATGAACTAGCCTATTATACCAAGATAGATAGTAATACCATTCCATACACCTATTCCGATATCATACTAGTTGATTATTTTGAAGACTGTGTGGAGGACTTACGTTTAGAACTTGAAGTTAGTAACATTAAATTGGTTTATGAAAACTCAGTAGATCCAAATGTTAGAGTAATTGCAGATGCAGAGCAGCTTAAGAGGGTTATCCATAATATCATAGGTAATTCTGTTAAATATATGGATAAGCAAGATGGTATAATTAATATAAGAATTATCGATAGTGGGGAATTTATTCAGGTAGATATAAAGGATAACGGAGCAGGAATAGATGAAGATGATATACCCTTTATATTTGACCGTTTTTATCGTGCAGATGCTTCGAGAAGCACTAAGACAGGTGGAAGTGGTTTAGGACTTGCTATTGCAAAGAAGGTAATAGAGGATCATTTGGGTGAAATAAGGGCTACAGCTAAGAAGAATGAAGGTACGACCATTAGTTTTACCCTAAAAAAGGCATTATAGATAAGCAGGACACCTTGTTACGTTAGGAGGAGTAAGATGAAACGGATTCTTATAATTGAAGATGAGTTAGCCATTGCAGAACTTGAAAAGGATTATCTGGAGCTTTCGGGCTTTCAGGTAGAGGTAGAGACAACAGGTGACGTGGGTGTAGAGAGGGCACTTAATGAGGATTTTAACTTAATAATCTTGGATTTAATGCTTCCTAATGTGGATGGGTTTGAAATATGTAAGCGTATTAGGGAGGAGAAAAACATACCAGTGATTATGGTGTCTGCTAAGAGGGATGATATTGATAAGATAAGAGGCTTAGGCATAGGAGCCGATGATTATATTACTAAGCCTTTCAGTCCTAGCGAGCTTGTAGCTAGAGTAAAGGCTCATCTTTCTAGGTATGAGAGATTAATTGGCTCAGGACAAAAGTTAAACGAAGTAATAGAAATTCGAGGACTCAAGATTGATAAAACAGCAAGGCGTGTATTTATTAATGATGAGGAGAAGATTTTTACGACTAAGGAATTTGACTTGTTGACCTTCTTAGCACAAAACCCCAACCGGGTATATACTAAGGAAGAACTTTTTAGAGAAATCTGGGACATGGAATCTATAGGAGACATTGCAACGGTAACTGTCCATATTAAGAAAATACGTGAAAAGGTTGAATATAATACATCCAAGCCTCAATATATTGAAACAATATGGGGTGTAGGTTATCGGTTTAAGGTATAGATTTTAAGCTTGACATAAACTTAACAAGATGCTAGAATAATCAAAGCCAATCTAGAAGTAATAGCTGATAGAAAGGTTTTGAAAGATATATTATTTAAGAAGTACCTGAGCACAGGGGACCCCCAAAGGTAAAGGAGCTTACTTGTAATTACTTGAATCTATTATGGGACTGTTTCAAAATGGTACTAATGGCAAATGTTTGGCCTATATTTTCATTTTGTAAACAGGCCCATTTTTAATTGTTTACTATTACGAGAGAGTTTAGAGTAAATATTATTAGCCTGGAGGTGAGAGCTTGGATAAGAGGATTGCTCACATTGGAATAATAGTTGAGGATTCAGAAGCAGTGGAGAAGTTAAATAGCCTGCTTCATGAATACGGGTCATATATAATTGGTAGAATGGGGATACCTTTTCGTGAAAAAAACATTAACATCATTAGTATAGTACTTCATGCTAAGCAGGATTTAATAAGCAGTCTATCAGGTAAGCTAGGAATGCTTCAGGGAGTCAGTGTTAAGACCATTTATTCAAAAAAATAAAATCAAACTATAATTTATTTCAAATTGTACTTGATATCAATGGAGGATGATTATGAAGAGTATTAGAAACAATGCAAAATTAACATCCATTATAGCTATTTTAATTCTTGCTATAGTGGTATTTGTTGGATGTAACAATAAGAATAAGGACACAGAGCAAAAAAACCCTCTTAACAATGAGGCTACGGATTCAAAGCCTAATCAGGATGAAGATTCAATAATTGATGAATCGGAAAATGATGATAAAGAGAATACTGCAAATGAAAATATTACAGAAGATGATAATACAGCAAATGTGGATGCTGAGAAAATTAATATTAATATAGCTGCCTTAAAGGGACCTACAGGAATGGGCATGGCCAAGCTTATGGAGGATGCCAATGAAGGTATTGGAGCTAATAATTATAGTTTTACTATAGCAGGAGAAGCAGATCAAATTAGTGCGGGCCTAATTAATGGAGATATTGATATAGCAGCAGTGCCATGTAACCTAGCGTCAGTCTTGTATAACAGGACAGAGGGTCAGATTAGGATTGCAGCTATTAATACCCTAGGTGTATTATATATTGTTGAAACAGGTGATACAATTACATCTGTAGAAGATCTTAAGGGCAAGACAATTTACTCAACAGGCTATGGAACTACTCCTCAGTATACCTTAAATTATTTGCTTAGCTCATATGGCTTGGACCCTGACAAGGATCTTACTATTGAGTATAAGAGTGAGGCTACTGAAGTGGCTGCTTTACTGGAAAATGCAAGTGATGCAATTGCTATGCTACCCCAGCCCTACGTAACAACAGTAATGATGAATAATGATAAGGTTCGTATTGCTCTTGATATAGAGAAAGAATGGGTTGCTAAAAATGAGGGATCTGGTGTCGTAACTGGTGTATTAGTGGTTAACAGCCAATTTCTTGACAACAATCCCCAGGCAGTTGATGCATTCCTGACAGATTATCAAAAGAGTGCAAACTTTGCTAATGAGAATATTGAAACAGCAGCGGACTTAATAGAAAAGCATGGACTATTCAAGGCGGCGGTTGCTAAGAAGGCAATTCCATATTGTAATATTACCTTTATTGATGGACCAGAGATGAAGGAAAAGGTAGAAGCCTATCTAAATGTTTTATTTGAGCAAAACCCCAAGGCTGTTGGAGGTGCTATGCCAGCAGAGGATTTCTATTATATACCTTAATGTTGAACCATTATCATATATACTAGACCCTAAGGAGAGGCCATATGGAACAAAGGAATATAAGTAAAGATAATAAGTCAAGGAATAATCAGTTTAGGTCCTATGTCACTAAGCTTTTAGTCTTATGCTTTTGGTTGCTTGTATGGGAATTAGCCAGTAGTTTAATAAAGCAGGAGCTTTTTATTCCGTCTCCAAGAAGTGTCTTAGTGGCTTTAATTAAATTAAGCACAAGTCAGAGCTTTTGGTTTAGCATTACCAATTCCTTTGTTCGTATTGTGCTTGGCTTTGTTCTTGGACTATTAACTGGGGCTGTGGTTGCAGTATTTTCATATAAGAGTAGGCTTATATATGAGCTAATATCCCCACTTATGAAGGTGATAAAATCAACTCCAGTGGCTTCCTTTATAATACTGGCCTTAGTATGGGTTAAGTCAGATTACTTAGCAGTTTTAATTTCGTTCTTAATGGTTATGCCAGTGTCATTTTCAAATATCTTATATGGCTTAAAGAGCACTGATGAAAAGCTGTTGGAGATGGCCAGGGTATTTGGCTTAAGTCCATGGAAATGCATTAAGGCAATATATTTTCCTGCGGTTCTACCCTTTGTTATATCTGCAGTATCTATTGGTCTTGGATTTAGCTTTAAATCAGGAATTGCTGCTGAGGTTATTGGAAGGCCTGCAAATTCCATAGGCTTAAACCTATATGAGGCTAAGCTTTATCTAATGATTAAGGAGCTTTTTGCCTGGACACTAGTTATTATAATTATAAGCATGTTATTTGAAAAGATAGTGATGAAGGTCCTCAATATTCATGGTAAAAAGTATATGCATAAGCCTTAGAAAGGGGGATTTCATGGACATTCAAGTTAAGAATTTAAATAAAAGCTTTAACAAGCAACAAGTGCTTAATGATGTTGACATGACATTTCCTGAGGGAAGGATTACTTGCATCATGGGACCCTCTGGTATCGGAAAAACCACTTTAGTCTATATACTTATGGGACTATTAAAGGCTGATTCAGGACAAGTAATTGGTCTTGAGGGAAAGAAGTTTGCAGCCGTTTTTCAGGAGGATAGGTTGATTGAGCACTGGGATGCCATTAAAAATGTTCAGCTAGTTAGCGGTGGGGAGGTTACAAAAGACCTAGTCAAGAGGAGTTTTATCCAAATAGGTCTTACTGAATATGAGAAAAAGCCAGTTAGGGCTTTAAGTGGTGGTATGAGGCGAAGAGTTGCCATGGTACGTGCACTTCTTTCAGAGTATGATTTACTGATTATGGATGAACCCTTCAAGGGGCTGGACGAAAAACTAAAAAACCAGGTAATAGATTACGTAAAGGAAAATACAAAGGGAAAAACGGTTATAATAATAACCCATGACAAGGAAGAGGTAGATTTGCTTGAGGCTCAGCTTATTAATATGGAAGATTATGAGGATTAGCATATGAAAGCCTGCATGTAGACACAGGATGTTGTGTTTTGGGGACAATTCATATATAATACATTAATAAAACTAGTCTCTAAAGAAAGGTGACATTATGCATATTACAATAACAGGCAACCTTGGAAGTGGTAAATCTACCGTAGGTAAGCTTATTAGTGAAAAACATGACTTTGAGATTTACTCTACTGGAAAGGTACAAAGAGAACTGGCTAGACAGATGAATCTAAGTACTTTAGAGCTAAATCAGCTTATGATGAGTGATCGAAAATATGATCACATGATTGATGATGAGACTGCACGTATATCAAGAGAAAACAAGGATAAAAATATTATATTTGACTCTAGACTGGCTTGGCATTTTGTTGAGGAGTCCTATAAGGTGTTTGTATCTGTAAATCTTGATGTAGCGGCAGAACGTATAATGAAGGACCAAAGAGGGGCTGTCGAGAAATATTCCTCTATAGAGGAGGCAAAGAGTCTTCTGGCTGAGCGTGCTAAGACAGAAAGCATTCGTTATAAGGATATTTATAATTTGAATTATATGGATTTCTCAAATTATAATCTTATTATTGATAGTACCTACTGTGATGCTGAAACAATAGCTGAAATAATTATGGAGGAGGCAAAGGAGTATTATGACAATTCAAAAGATACTCTAAAGATTCTTGTATCTCCTAAATTGTTTTTATTTGATGATATTGATGAGAAAGATGATAAAAAAAATCTTAAGGACTTGATAAAGGACTTAGAATCAGAGTTTTATATAAAGGATAAGATTATCAAGGTAAAGAAAAAAGATGGTAAGTATTTAGTTTTAGAGAATATAGATTTTGCTAAGGCGGCTTTATATGCTGGTGTATCTTACATTCAAATAGAGCTTATAGTGTAAAAAAACAAGCTATTATATATGCTTTTTAAAAGATTGATTTTTATTCATGCAAATTAACTCTAAACAAGTTAATATAACCTTTTTATTTCAAATTATAACCGAGGATATAAATTTAATAATAAGAAAAAATAAAGATAAGAGGATTCATAGATAAATGAATTCTCTTTTTGCTTTCATTTTATATAATAGGAGGTGATAGTATGAGTGTTGGGGAGGAAATGAATAAAAGAAAAAAGTTATTTATAGAGCTATTAGTTGTTATACTTAGTGTTTACTTAGGCTTTCGTTTTATTCTGCCTCTTGTAATTCCATTTGTAGTTGCCTTCATACTGGCATGGATTGTCCGACCCTTTACTGAGTTTTTATATAAAAAAGCAAGGATACCTAGACTAGTTGGGGGAATAACTTCACTTTTATTATTGATATCCTTGTTAGTAATGAGTTTGTTTTATTTAGGCAATCTCCTAATTAAGCAATTTATAAATTTTGTTCAGAATATTCCTGCATATATAAATATTATAACAGGAAGGCTAGATTACATCTGTAGTAGCTGTGATGAATTATTTGGTTTAGCAGCAGGGAGCGTACGGGTGGTTATAGATGATAACATAATAAAGATGGTAGACAAGATAAGGGCTGATGTTATTCCAGGTTTGACGGCAAGAACCCTATATTTTATGGTTAAGCTTGTTGGACTGGTGGGGATTGCTTTAATAACTATAATTTCCGCAGTACTTATAATTAAGGAAACGCCGGAGATTAGAAAAAAGTATGAAAAGTCAAATCTATATAATGATATAAATAAGGTAACAGAAAAGCTTGCAGATGCAGGAATTGCATATATAAGAGCACAGATACTTATCATGGTATTGGTTGCGGTCTGTTGTGTAACAGGACTAGTTTTAATTAAAAATGAATTTGCTCTACTTATGGGCTTGCTCATAGCGATTTTGGATGCTTTGCCTGTAATAGGTAGTGGTATAATATTGATACCATGGACTATTATAATGCTTCTTAATGGAAATATATATGCGGCTGCAATTCTTATAACAGTTTATCTTCTTTGTCAGATTATTCGTGAGCTAGTAGAACCAAAACTGATTGGAAACAGGATAGGTATCAAGCCACTATACACTCTTATGTCAATGTATATAGGTCTTAAGCTCTTTGGAATTGCTGGTTTTTTTCTAGGGCCAATTGCTTTAATTATTATAATAGCTATCATGAAGGTATTGTATGATAAAGAATTGGGTAATAAAGATTCATCAAGTAAGAATTCAGATAATAAGTTTAAAGAAGGTAGTCTTTTTCATAAATACTTGACAAAGGTATAAATCTAGAATAGAATGAATTACATTAAACTGGCCTTGAAGAGGAATAGTAGAAAACACATGCATTCCCAGAGAGAGAAGTAATGGTGTAAGCTTCTTATGCAGAGGTTTTTGAACCTACCTTGGAGCCTTGTATGAAAGGATATAGTCCCCAAATACAACGTAGAACCGGCGTTAACGGTAAAGAGAGAGCAGATTATGCTAATTAGGGTGGTACCACCGAGTCTTTCGGTCCCTTTAGGGATGAAAGGCTTTTTTTGTTTAATAAGAAAAAAGGAGAGATTATTATGTCGAAAGATAAGAAGCTGGTTGAGGAAATTACTTCAATGGATGAGGATTTTGCCCAGTGGTATACTGATGTTGTAAAAAAAGCAGAGCTCATTGAATATTCTAGTATTAGAGGCTGTATGATTATACGACCTTATGGTTACGCCATCTGGGAGAATATTCAGAAGCAAATGGATGCTGACTTTAAGGAAACAGGTGTTGAGAATGTCTATATGCCTATGTTTATTCCAGAAAGCTTGCTACAAAAGGAGAAGGATCATGTGGAGGGATTTGCCCCTGAAGTAGCCTGGGTAACCCATGGAGGAAATGAAAAGTTACAGGAAAGAATGTGTGTTAGGCCTACTTCCGAAACTCTTTTTTGTGACTTTTACTCTAATATCATTCACTCATATCGTGACCTTCCTAAGTTGTATAATCAATGGTGTTCAGTAGTAAGATGGGAAAAGTCTACAAGACCATTCCTTAGGTCTATGGAGTTTTTATGGCAAGAGGGGCATACTGCACATGCTACAGCCGAAGAGGCAGAAGAAAGAACCATTCAGATGTTGGATGTATATGCTGATTTCTGCGAAAGGGTTCTTGCAATCCCTATGATTAAAGGACAAAAATCAGAAAAAGAGAAGTTTGCAGGAGCAAGTTCTACTTATACAATTGAGGCAATGATGCATGATGGTAAGGCTCTACAGTCTGGAACCAGCCACAATTTTGGAGATGGATTTGCTAAGGCATTTGATATTCAATATACAGATAAGAATAATAAGCTACAATATGTACATCAAACTTCATGGGGTGTATCAACAAGATTAGTAGGTGCAATTATCATGGTACATGGTGATAACAGTGGACTTGTACTTCCACCAAGAATTGCACCAATTCAGGCTATGATAATACCTATAAACCAGAAGAAGGAGGGGGTCCTTGATAAAGCATATGAGCTTAAGGATAGGCTGTCATCATTTAAAGTTAAGGTAGATGATACAGATAAGAGTCCTGGTTGGAAATTTAGCGAGCAGGAAATGCGTGGAATTCCAATTAGGATAGAAATAGGACCTAGGGATATTGAGAATAACCAGGCTGTTATCGTAAGAAGGGATACCAGAGAAAAGTTACTTGTATCTATGGATGAAATAGAGACTAAGGTAAGTGAGGTCCTTGATAAGATGCAGGCTGACATGTTAGAAAGAGCAAGAAGTCATCGAGACTCACATACCTATATAGCCAAGGACATGGATGAGTTTGAAGATATAATTAAAAATAAGACAGGATTTATAAAGGCAATGTGGTGTAAGGATGAGGCTTGTGAGATGGAGATCAAGGAAAGAACTGGTGCGACTTCTCGTTGTATGCCATTTGAACAGGAACAGATAGATGATAAGTGTGTATGCTGTAAGAAACCTGCACAGGATATGGTTTACTGGGGTAAGGCTTATTAAAATAAATACAGCTTTTAAACTATGTTTAGGATAGGGTATAATTATAAGTATATACAGGGACTAAATAATTGGAGGAGGTAATCATGAAATTTCAGATTCCCGAAAAAGTCAGGCATATAATAGGTAAATTACATGATAATGGCTTTGAAGCTTACGCTGTAGGGGGCTGTGTTCGTGATCTGGTACTTGGTAAGGAACCCGAGGATTGGGATATAACTACCTCCGCTAAGCCCCGTGAGGTGAAGAGGATTTTTAGAAGAACTGTAGATACAGGGATTATTCATGGCACTGTTACAGTTCTTTTAGATAAGGACCAATATGAGGTAACTACCTATCGCCTTGATGGTATATATGAGGATAACCGTCATCCCAAGGAAGTTTCATTTACTAGTAAACTAGAAGAGGATCTACGGAGACGGGACTTTACAATTAATGCAATGGCATATAACCCTGATAAAGGTATTATAGACCTATTTGGGGGAATGGAAGACATAAATAAAGCTATAATCAGGTGTGTTGGTGATCCATCAGAGCGTTTTGAAGAGGATGCCCTAAGGATATTACGGGCGGTTAGGTTTTCTGCCCAGCTAGGATTTAAGATAGAGGAAGATACTAAGACAGCAATAAAGGTAAAGGCAAACTTGTTAAAAAACATAAGTGCCGAAAGAATTAGGATAGAACTAACTAAACTTCTAGTATCTGATAATCCTGACCGACTCAGGACCTTATATGAGCTGGGAATTAGTAAGGTTATACTTCCGGAGCTTGATAAAATGATGGAAACCCCTCAGAAAAACATACATCATGCATATAGCGTAGGAGAACATACAATTAAGGCGGTTAGTGTGGTTGCTGGTAAAAGTAGTGAGAAAAGATGGTCTGATCGTGAACGATGTATATTACGCTGGACAATGTTTCTTCATGATATTGAAAAGCCTAATACAATTACAATGGGCACAGATGGCCAAAATCATTTTTATGGACATCAGGAAAAGGGAGCAAAAACTGCTAAGCAGATTCTTAAGGACTTAAAGTTTGATAATGATACACTAGAGGCAGTGGTACATCTAGTAAGATGGCATGACTACCGTTTTGTCTTATCTCCTAAAGGAATAAGACGGGCAGCATCAAAGATTGGCAAGGAATATATGGACTTATTATTCGAAGTAAACTATGCAGACACCAGTGGAAAAAACCCAAAAAATAATAAGGAAAAGTTCCAACAACTTGAGGAAGCAAAGCGACTTTATAAGCTGATGTTAATAAATAATGAGTGTGTTAGCCTTAAGGAACTTGATATTAGTGGTAAGGACCTGATTGCAGCTGGTTTCAAGCCTGGAAAGAAAATGGGCTTACTATTAAACCACTTACTTGACGCAGTGATTGAAGATCCGACAATTAATAAAAAAGAAATCTTACTTAATATAGCTAAGGACATTAATATATAGTTTTGTATTATAATAGGGAATGTTTTTAATGGGAAAGATATGGATATGTGGTATTAGACATAGCCATATCTTTTTTGTCTTGCAAGATTTTTAATGGGCTATTATTTTTCGTATTTATATCTAATATAAAAAGTATTTGTTTTATTCATGAATTCATTAGACATATCATAATATTAGAAGACGGACATTATAAATTGTTGGGGGTGGAGTGCTGTGGAAGATAGGTGTCAAGAGGTGTTAAAACTATATCCTTTTAAGCTATACAATATCTATAGAGCTAGGGGTGCATACTTATTAGAAACTGATAGTGGCTTAAAGCTATTAAAATGCTTTGAAGGTTCAAGAAACCGCGCTTTGTTTGAACACCAAGTAAAAGAACACCTTTGTATGAGTGGGTATTATAATGTTGATCTGTATGTTAGGACCTTAGAAGATGACATTATTGCTGAGGATCAATCCGGGTGCCGGTATGTTGTTAAAAACTGGTTTTGGGGAGAGGAATGCAACCTAAAGGACTTGTCGCAGATAGAGATGGCATCCGCTAACCTAGCAAAGCTACATAGCCTTTTAAGAGGAGTAGAGTTTGCCAGAGATCAATTAGAATATAATGTGGCTGGTGACCTACAGGAAATTTTTGAAAAGCGTAATAGGGAGTTAAAACGCGTTAGAGGATATATTAGAGATAAAAGACAAAAGAATGAGTTTGAAATATTATTTCTTAACTTTTATGATGAATTTTATGACCAGGGAATTGATGCCACAAAAAGGTTGGCCAATTCATCCTATAAACATGTGATGGATGCTTCTATTAAGCATAGAGCTGTGTGTCATGGTAATTATACATACCATAATATTATCATGCTTAAGAGTAAGAATGAAGCAGTTTCAAAGACATTTATCCCACCTGGTTGGATCAATAGGCAGCCCATATCAGCTGCCGAAATATCTTATAATTGCAATAACATAATAGCGACAACTAATTTTGAAAGGTCCCATATTGGAATACAGATTTCTGACCTATATCAATTTATTCGTAAGGTCATGGAGAAAAATGATTGGGATATCCTATATGGGTCCAATATTATAGAGGCATATGACCGTATTAGGCCCATTTCCAAGGAAGAGCTTAACATATTGTATCTTTTACTCCTATATCCTGAAAAGTTTTGGAAGATAACCAACTTTTATTATAATGGAAAGAAGGTTTGGATATCAGGACGTAATATTCAAAAGCTTAATAGTGTTGGTGTGCAGAATCCCAAAAAGGAGGTCTTCTTAAAAAGACTAGAAAGCATCTTATAATTAAATTCAAGAACTCCATGTGGAATAAGACTAAGAGCCATATTGTAGGGATTGCCTAAATAAACTTGCTAGGCTATAATAATAATGATACAAGATAAGCTTATGTATGTAAGCCTGTACGTGATAATATTATGAGGTAATTATGTCGGCAAATACAAAAGAACAAAAGAATAAATTCCGAATACATACCAGGCCAATCTTAAGCCTTTTGATTGGTCTGACTCTTTTTACGGTAATTCTGTTTTTTGCATTGAATGAGGCAGGCGGAGATAGAGGCTCTGGTATAAAAACAGTAAAGAAAGAAAGTCAAGAAGCTAAGGTAGACCAATCTACTTATAAGGAGCCAAGTCATAGGTCAACAGCTATCGTACTCGAGATAGATAAATCAGAAAAGGCCATACGGTTCTATGATATTAATGAATCCAAGGAGATAGTACTAAAATATACTGGAGGAACAAATCTTCTCGATAAGTTTGGTCAGGTTATCTCCATAGGCCAAGTTGAAATCGGATGGATTACTGACATAGGCTATGATGCTAATAATAACAAGCTGAGTCGTTTACAATACTCCGAAAAGGCATGGGAGTATATTAAGGTTAATGATATGGTTATTAACCCAGAAGAGAAGACTATTAATATAGCTAATTCCAAGTACACATATAAAGACCCTATTGTGATGGATATAGATGGCTTCATTACTTTAGAGGACTTGGCTATACAAGATGAATTGACGGTTCGTGGTATAGACGAAACTATATATACTATTTTAGTTACAAAGGGGCATGGAACGGTTAAAATAAAGGATTATGAGGCGTTTCTAGGTGGTAGTATTACAGTGGGTTATGAGGCAGTTATGCAGATAACTGATAATATGTCTATAAGGGTTCGTGAGGGCAATTATAACCTTACTGTGGAAAATGGTGAATATAGTGGTACTAAGAATATTACTGTATACCGTAATGAAGAGACCATAGTATCTATAGGGGATATGGGACCTGAGCCAACAAAATACGGCAAAACAACATTTGAAATAAGCCCCTTCGGTGCAGATTTGTTTATAGATGGAGAGCTTACTACCTATGCCAATCCTATAGAGTTAGCCTATGATGACTACAATATAGAGGTTTCCTTAGGAGGATATTCTACCTATAGTGGAACTTTGAAAGTTGATTATGCAAGTAAAAAAATTCAAATTGTACTTCCTGAGTTGGAAAGCATGGATACCGTAAGTGTAGTAGAGCTAGTCGAGAGAGAAGGACAAACAGACAATATAGAATATAATGATTGGGACAGTGAAGAGCATCATAGTGGGAATGATTCTGAGTATATAGATTCATTTACAGATGATGAAGACTTTGATAATGACCCTATAATAGATAGTGAAAGCCTAATATACATTCAGAACCCTTCTGGTGCATCGGTATATCTTAACGGAAAATTTAAGGGAGAGTCTCCTGGAAGTTTCGGTAAGGTTATAGGGCGTCACGTATTAACATTTATTAAGAAAGGCTATCAAACAAAAAGTTACACAATAGATATAGTGGATGATGGATTAGATACATACATCAATTTACCGGACCTAGTTCCGGAAGGTTAGTAAGAACTTTAATATAATATGATACTTGCTGTCGTCATATGTCTATCGAATTTCAAATCCCTATCTTTTCAAAGCATCTATTTTAAGTTATAATAGATGTAAATTTATGGAAAAGAGAGGGGTTTTTTATGATTAAAGATATTTATAACTATAATATTATAATTTATGCCTTTGCTGTACTTTGCGGACTTGGAGTACTTGTTCGCTTAATATTAGATGTAGTGTACATATACCTAGTAAGGGAGTCTGACAGACTCGGATCTACCAATAATAAGCTCCTAAAGCATATGAGAATGAAGTTTGAGACTTGTTATAAATTGAATATTGGTGTGAATAATGTGGATACATTTGTGGATAAAAGCTTGACTAAGTATAGATTTTGTGGAATTTTATTATCCACATGGGAAAATTTAAGTGGACAAGTTCTATTATTAAACTTTTTAATTGTTCCTATAAGTGCTATATTCGGGCTTGTATTTGAGATAGGACGTGATCATATTTTATTCACAGGTGCTGTTGGTATTTTAACTGCTGCGGGAATTATTGTTGTGGATAAGATGACTAATTTACCAGTAAAAAAACATATGATACGCTTAAATTTGCTAGATTATTTAGAAAATTTTTGTAAGGTAAGATTGGAGCATGAGTTAAGCCAGCCCGAGAGGCTTGAACAGTACCGTAAGGAGTATCTTCAAGTAGTTGGAGAAAGAGCATCTAATATAAAAAATGATATAGAGACTAAAGAAGAAATAAATCGTAGAAAAGAGTTAAGAAAAAGAAAAGAAGAAGAAAAAAGGCAGAAGGCTCTAAAAAGAGAGATGGAACGAAAGAAGCAAGAGGAGATTAGAATTCAAGAGCAAAAAAGAAGGATAGAAGAGAAAAAGCAGAGGGTAGCAAAGAGACGGGAAGAAAATCTTAAAAGGCTCAAGGAGGAAAATGAAGCTATTATGCTACGTAGGGAGGAGCTTTTAAAGAGGGCTGAAGAAAAAAGATTACATAGAATGAAAGAAAAACAAAAAGTAGAGATTGGTGATGAGAAAATCTCAGATGAGATAGATAGAATAGAGGATAAGAAACTATTATTAGAAGGCTTAAATGAAGTGGCAGCCGAGAAGGAAGAGTCAGTAAGCCCAGTATTAATAGGAAATCATGAACAGAATGTATTATCAGAATTGTCCCCAGAAGAAGAAAAACTTGTGGAGGATGTTCTAAGGGAGTTTTTTGCTTAGCTACAAGCCTAGATATTTAATAATAATTAATGAATATTTGATTAATAATACTAGATAAGCGAATTATTTGGGATTGATTATTAAGGTACTGTTTGTTATTATATAGAAAAATACAAGGAGAGAAAATGTATGGCAAATAAGGTAAGGTTTGATTATTCTGCTTGCAGCAAGTTTATTCGACCAATTGAGGTTGATATGATGAAAATGACTGTATGTGCAGCTAAGGAACAGCTTGTTAATGGTACTGGAGAGGGTTCTGATTTTTTGGGTTGGATAGATCTGCCTATTAATTATGATAAGGAAGAATTTGATCGTATCTTGAAGGCTGCCTCTAAAATCCAGGAAGATTCTGATGTTTTGCTGGTAATTGGTATAGGTGGTTCTTACCTAGGAGCGAGAGCAGCTATAGAGTTTTTAAGACACAGTTTCTATAATTCTGTATCAAAGGATATAAGAAAGACCCCAGAAATTTATTATGTTGGTAATAATATAAGTAGTAGCTATATGAATCATCTTGTTGATGTAATTGGCGATAGGGATTTTTCAATAAATATGATTAGTAAGTCTGGAACAACAACAGAACCAGCTATAGCTTTTCGTGTATTTAAGAAGTTGCTGATTGAAAAGTATGGAAAAGAAGAGGCTGCTAAGAGGATTTATGCTACAACAGATAAGTCTAAGGGGGCTTTGAAGAATCTGTCTACAGAGGAAGGATATGAAAGCTTTGTAGTACCAGATGATATTGGAGGTCGGTATTCCGTATTAACAGCGGTAGGATTACTTCCAATTGCAGTAAGTGGAGCTGATATTAATAAGCTTATGGAAGGAGCTGCAAGTATGAGACAGCATTGTCTTGAAGCTCCATATGAGCAAAATGATGCACTCCTTTACGCAGCACTAAGGAATATTCTTTTGAGAAAGGGTAAGGCTATTGAAATACTGGTAAATTATGAGCCATCACTTCACTTTGTATCTGAATGGTGGAAGCAGCTTTATGGAGAGAGTGAGGGAAAGGATCAGAAGGGTATCTATCCAGCATCGGTTGATTTTACTACCGATTTACACTCCATGGGCCAGTTCGTTCAGGATGGCCAAAGAATTATATTTGAAACAGTGATGAATATAGAGAAATCTTCTTCTGAAATAATCCTTGAGGAAGAAGAGGTTGACTTAGATGGCCTAAATTATCTAGCAGGAAAGACAGTTGATTTTATTAACAAGAGCGCAATGAAGGGAACTCTTCTTGCCCATACTGATGGTAATGTGCCCAATCTTATGGTTAATATTCCGGAGCAAAACGAGTTTTACCTTGGACAATTATTTTACTTCTATGAATTTGCATGTGGCATAAGTGGATATCTTCTTGGAGTAAATCCCTTTGATCAGCCCGGAGTAGAGAGCTATAAGAAAAATATGTTTGCCCTGCTTGGAAAGCCTGGCTTTGAAGCTCAGCGTAGGGAGTTAGAAGATAGACTAAAGGATTATGAAGACTAATAATAGTAAAATCAAAGTCACAATAAATAGCCTAGAGAGTATAATATAGTAAATGATTATTTGGTAAAGTGCAGTATCTGTGGGATAGAATACATATCTTTGATTATTCGCAACCGAATCCCTTTTTACCTCATACTGAGTGTGAACAGATTACTGCCTTGATACCATACCAGAAACATTCGGCTGCTTAACATAGATATGACAAACCGCCCCTTACAAAAAAGGGGCGGTATTGTTGTTGCTTTTATATTATAATAAGTTTTATTACTTAAGGCATAACAGCTAAATATCTATACATTAATATAAAGTGACAAATGCTTCCTGCCATAACAAACAAATGAAAAATTTCATGGGAACCAAAGTACTTGTGTCTTTTGTTAAATATGGGAAGCTTAAGGGCATATATAATACCACCTATAGTATAAATAATTCCTCCAGCTAAAAGCCAATAAAAGGCCGATCTTGAAAGAGAATTAATAATCTGAGTAAATGCAAGAACACAGGTCCAACCCATGGCAATATATACAATGGATGAAAACCACTTAGGACAATTAACCCAAAATCCTGTTACAATAATTCCGATAATTGCCAACCCCCATATAAGAACTAGGAGTCCAAGTCCTACAGAGCCTTCTAGGGCAATCATACATATAGGAGTATAAGTACCAGCAATAAGTACATATATCATCATATGATCGAATTTTTTTAGCCTACGATTAATTTTTACTGAAATATTTAAAGTATGATAAATTGTGCTTGCAAGATATAATAAGATCATGCTTATAATAAAGACACTTAGGGATATAGTATGAATGTAGCCCGGATTTGACGCAGCCTTAATTAAGAGAGGGCTTGCTGCAAATATAGCCATTAAGCTTCCTATAAAATGAGTTACTGCACTTCCGGGATCTTTAGCTTTTAAAATTTTTTTCTTCATCTTGTTAACTCCTTTCCAACATTATTTTATGGCCTATTTTATATTTTAGATAAGAATATTTTTGGCTCATACAGTATTTAATATTCAGCGATGCGGTAACAATGCTTCAACATGTAGTATTCAATACTACATCATCTATATTGATATACTACTATACATAACCATAAAATGCAAGTTGATTTTTAGACTTTATTAAATAAAAATATATGGTATACTATGGGTACAGGTAAATGTATCGGAAAAGAATTTGGGATTAATAGTATGGCCTAAATTCAAGAATAATAAGTATTTAAAATAGGATATGGCAAGAATTAAATCTGACAGGAGTGATATTTATGGATCTAAATGTCGGTGATATAATAAGGTTAAAGAAAGCTCATCCCTGTGGAAGTAGTGAATGGGAAATCTTGAGGACTGGAATGGATTTTAGATTAAAATGTCTTGGTTGTGACCACCAGATTATGATTCCAAGAAAGAAGGCTGAGAAAAGCATAAGACAGGTTAAAAAACCTTTAGACAAGTGATGATATACAAAATGTCCACCAGTATCAGCTAAATAATATAAAGACTTGGAAAGGATAAGAGAATGGAGTACATTTTAATTGACTTAGATGGAACTATTTCAAACCCAAAGGAGGGAATCACTAAATCAATACAACATGCATTAAGGGCTTTTGATATTCATATTGATGACTTAGAAAGTCTGACTAAGCATATTGGACCTCCCATAAGGGATGGATTTATGGAGTTTCATGGATTTGATAGGGACATGGCCGAGGAGGCTACTAAAATATATAGAGCTTATCATGATGAAAAAGGAATTTATCAAAATGAATTATACGAAGGAATGGAGAATCTTCTAACAAGACTTAAGGAGGCTGGCAAATATCTTATAGTGGCTACATCTAAACCGGAAGAGCTGGCTATAAGGGTGTTAAAGAATTTTCATCTAGAGCATTATTTTGATGATATATGTGGTGCAACCTTTGATGAAACTAGGTCCACTAAGGGAGCTGTAATCAGGTATGCATTAGAGAAGAATGAAATAAAAGACCTGTCTAAAGTTGTTATGGTCGGAGATCGCAAATACGATATACTAGGTGCAAAAGAATTAGGAATATCGTCGATAGGTGTTCTGTATGGGTTTGGTTCAGAAGAGGAGTTAAAAGAGGCAGGAGCTGACCGTATAGCAACTACTGTAGAGGACGTATATGATACAATTATTAACTTCTAGAGAAATTTATTGGATTAATATAAAGGCGACAGGTTCATTAATATATTAATGCTTGCAAGAGCTTTTATATAAAAGTATACTTATGAATAACTGAATTATGCTAAAGAAAAGATAGGGGTGGACTAATTGGAGGCAGTAAGGATACGTACAGATGAGGCAGTAATTGGTATGGTAGTAGCGGCTGACATTTATTCTTCTAATGACCAATTGATTATAACAAAGGGTGCTATGCTTGATGAAAAAATCATAGCAAAGTTGCGATATTATGGTATTTATGGATTTTATGTTTATAAGGGAGACCCTAAAAAAGAGGTTCATAAGGAAGAATCTTATTTGGATATGGTTCGTAGTACACCAGAATTCAAGAAATTTAACCGTACCTATGTTGAATCAATCGACAAGGTAGAGGATAGCTTCCATAGCATAGTTAGTGGAGAATATGCTAATGATCTAAATAAACTAATAGAAGAAACAGATAAAATTCTTATGCAAGGACGAAATGGTATTCATATACTTGAGATGCTCCATGGGATTCGAGATTATGATGATATTACATATGTTCATAGTATAAATGTATCCTTAATATGCAATATATTTGCAGGGTGGCTAAAGATGTCCAAGGAAGAGACCAAAGTTCTTACATTGGCTGGACTTTTTCATGATATCGGAAAGATGCTTACTGATGTAGACATAGTTAAGAAGCCCGGAAGACTTACTAAGGACGAGTATAAGGAGATGAAACTACACTCGGTTAAGGGATACCAGGTACTAAAGGATATGAACCTAGATATTAGGATTAAATATGCTACACTAATGCATCATGAGCGGTGTGATGGCTCAGGCTACCCTAATGGATTTAGGGCAGACCAGATAGAGAGAATGTCTAAGATAGTTGCTATAGCAGACGTATATGATGCAATGACATCTAATCGAACCTATAGAGGGCCTATATGCCCATTTGAAGTAGTGAGTAATTTTGAAAGAGATGGCTTTCTAAAATTTGATCCAGGTTATCTAATGATTTTCCTAGAGAGAATTGTAGAGTCCTATCTCCACAATCTTGTACGTTTAAACGATGGTCGTGAAGGAGAGGTTGTTATGATTAACAAGCTTTCCCTATCAAGGCCTGTTATCCGCTGTGGAGATGAGTTTGTTGATTTATCAAAGGAACCAAAGCTGTCGATAGAATCTGTATTATAATGAATAATAGGCAATTAATGAAATTATACAGTATACATAAGATAATCAGTTAATCACAGATAATAATAAGTTTATAATAAAGAGGCTGTTAAAATGATGATGGGACAATAATGTCTAAACATCATTTTAACAGCTTCTTCATTTGAATTTTTATATCAACACCATATATAGAATAGTTCCAAGGCCTATGCTAAGAAGAGTATTCTTCTTCCATAAGTGTAAGAAGGTAATTACTAGTAGACTAATCGATTCAGGTAGGGCATATGGTTTGCTGGTAAATGAAATGTCTTTTAGGCAATAAATAACTAACATACCTATAATTGTATAAGGAAGGACATCGGATAGATATATAATAAATTTTGGTACCTTTTTATTTTCGGGAAATAGGAGAAAGGGAATAACTCTGGTAAGTATGGTAGCAAGGCTGACCAAGCCAAAAAACGAAAACAATTGAATATTAGTATAAGTCATTTTAATCCTCTCCTTTCGATAGGACTCTTTAGCAGGGCAACCAACAATAATATTATAGCCATTGAAGGTATGATAAAATTAGTGGGACCAAAAACCAGTCGACATATAATGGTGCTAAAGACCCCGATTATAGCAGGGATATGATTCTTTACCTTTTTCCACTGATCGATAAATATAACTACAAACAAGGCTGTTAATACAAATTCAAGTCCATTTGATTCAAACTTAAGTAGTCCTCCAAGTATTCCCCCAAGAATTGAACCTGATATCCAATATGTATGGTTAAGTAAAGATATATAAAAATAAAACCACTTTATTGAGATGCCTTGTGGGGGATCTGTGCTACAAAGAAGAGAAAAGGTCTCATCCGTTAGAGATAATATTAGATAGGGCTTTACAGGCCCCATATTTTTATATCTTTGAAGGAAGGAGATACCATAGAACAAATGCCTTGCATTCACCATTAAGGTCATCATAAAAGCGCCGACCAAGTCAAATCCAGTCGCTAATAAGGCGACTGTTACAAACTGCATTGAGCCAGCATATATAAAGATGGATGAGAATGCAGTCCATAACAAGGATATACCATTTCTGTTCATAAGAATTCCATATGCAGCTCCAAGGACAATATAGCCTGATAGTACAGGAATGGTTAATGGAAGAGCAGCCCTTAGGGCTGCTTTATGATTTTTATAAGCAATACTCTTCATATAATACTCCTCGTAAAATATTCTAATAATACACTTTAAACTTAATTTTAAGGATAGAAAAACGTTTTATAGTCTTCTCATAGTAAATAATTATAATACAGAGCTTGTAAATATGCAATACAACTTGGTTCTCTAGGGTTTTCTTTTAGATTTACTATAATTACATAGTCATTTGTCCTGTGTCATCTATGGCTTTTTGCAAGAGATCACAGGGAAACTTTGTCTTACAGCTATTACATTCCACATACTCATAAGAGGATGTCTGATCCCTTCGATCATATAGGAAGGGTGAGAAAATCTCAGTGTTTTTTATTCCCGGAGCATCAGAATCCAATACATAAGAGTAAATATAGCTAGCCTCATGTTTTAAAAACAGATCTTTACCTTTGCATACTGGACATGTATAATTTTTGGACTCCATATGGTATTAATCCTCCTTAGCTGGTATATATTTTTGTTTACTATATCATAATTGGTAAATTGAATTAGAATTATTCCTTAAGATAAATCAAATAATATTTGACAGATTAAAAGTAAAGAAGTATAATATTAGACACCCCCCTATGGGGGTGGGTGAGAACATAAGATTATTGCTTTACTAAGATAGCGAAAAAGTGCACAAAATAATAAAGTGGAGTTTCGCAATTGCCTATAAGTTATTAAATGTTATGAAAGGAGAGTAATACTAGTATTATTGACATGAGAAGCTAGTATTATAAGAGATTATATGAATAGCGAACAAAAGAAGGCGATACTTTCATTGAAAACTGCTAGGGGGCAAATAGAAGCCACCATTAATATGATTGAGGAGGGCAGATATTGTGTAGATGTTTCTAATCAGATTATAGCAGCTCAGGCATTGTTGAAGAAGGCCAATCTATTAGTATTACGTCAACATATGAACCATTGTGTAAAGGAAGCCTTCGAGCATGATAAAGGTAGTGAAAAGATAGATGAGATAATTGAGATATTATCTAAAATTACGGGTAAGTAAAGGGAAAAAGGAGGTCTAATATGACGAACAAATCATTTAAGATAGAAGGCATGACCTGTGCTTCCTGTGCTAGGGCAGTAGAGAGAGTAACTGCTAAGCTTGATGGTGTATCCAGTGCCAATGTAAATCTGGCCACAGAAAGGCTTACTCTTGAATATGATGAGACTAAGTTAACAGTTGAGGCTATTGAGAAGGCTATTGATAAGGCAGGATATAAAGCCATTATAGAGACAGTCCAAAGGACATTAAAGATAGAAGGCATGACCTGTGCCTCCTGTGCTAAGTCAGTAGAGAGAGTTACCCGAAAGCTAGAAGGGGTAGTAGGGGCAGATGTTAACCTGGCTACAGAGAAGCTAACTATAAATTACCAACCTTCTAAAATAAGGGTATCTGACATTATGAAGGCAATCGAAAAGGCTGGCTATAGATCTAGCAGTGAGGAAGAGTTAGTGGATACTGATAGGGACAGCAAGGCTGAAGAAATAAGGTCCCTCTGGTTAAGATTTCTTATATCACTTATAGCAACCCTGCCACTTTTGTATATTTCAATGGGGCATATGATGGGTCTAAGTCTTCCAAAGTTTATAGATCCTATGATTAATCCAGGGACATTTGCTATAGGTCAGCTAATATTAACAATCCCAGTAGTTATAGCAGGATATCGTTATTATATTGTAGGTTTCAAGACTCTATTTAAGGGAAGTCCTAACATGGATTCATTAATTGCCATAGGAACCAGTGCCGCAGTTATATACGGAATATATGCAATTATTAAGATATTACAAGGAGATACAGCCTATGCAATGGAGTTGTATTTTGAATCTGCCGCAGTAATTCTTACTTTGATAACCCTTGGAAAGTATTTTGAGACTGTATCTAAGGGGAAAACCTCTGAGGCAATTAAAAAACTTATGGGCCTTGCTCCTAAAACAGCTACAATTATAAGAAATGACCATGAGACTGAAATCCCTATAGATGAAGTTGAGGTTGGAGATATTATTGTAGTAAGGCCTGGCGAAAAAATGCCTGTAGATGGGATAGTAGTTAAGGGGACCACTTCGGTAGATGAATCTATGCTTACTGGCGAAAGTATCCCTGTTGAAAAGAATACAGGAGATAATATTATTGGAGCCAGTATTAATAAAAATGGTAGTATTCAGTATAGGGCTACAAAGGTAGGTAAAGATACGGCCTTAGCTCAGATTATTAAGCTAGTAGAGGATGCCCAAGGTTCAAAGGCACCTATAGCTAAGCTAGCAGATGTAATATCAGGATACTTTGTTCCAATTGTAATTGCGCTTGCTGTACTTGCTGGTCTAGGCTGGTTCATTATTGGGGGTGAAAGTGCAACCTTTGCCTTAACTATATTTATCTCAGTACTCGTTATTGCCTGTCCTTGTGCATTAGGGCTTGCAACCCCTACTGCTATTATGGTGGGCACAGGTAAAGGAGCTGAACATGGAGTTCTAATAAAGAGTGGTGAAGCATTAGAGGTTGCTCATAGGATTGATACTCTTGTATTTGATAAAACAGGTACCATAACAGAGGGGAAACCAAGGGTTACTGACATCTATACGGTGGAAGGTATTACAAAGGAGATGCTTTTAGTGCTGTCGGCTTCAGCTGAAAAGGGGTCAGAGCACCCTCTTGGAGAGGCTATAGTAAATTATGCCAATGAAAAGGGACTAACCACAAAGCAGGCCTTAGACTTTAAAGCAATACCAGGGCATGGAATAGAGGTAACTATTGATGGTATGCATGTACTTCTTGGCAATCGTAAGTTGATGGCTGATAGAGATGTTTCTTTAAATAAGTTAGAGGAAGTCTCTGATAGATTAGCTAACGAAGGAAAAACTCCTATGTACATTGCAATTGATAATAATATAGCTGGAATAATTGCAGTTGCTGATACGGTTAAGGACACAAGTAAAAAAGCAATAGAAAACCTCCATAAGATGGGGATAAAGGTGGCTATGATTACAGGTGATAATAGGAGGACTGCAGATGCTATAGCAAAGCAGGTGGGCATAGACAGGGTCCTTTCGGAAGTATTGCCTGAAGATAAGGCTAATGAGATTCAAAAGCTTCAATCAGAAGGTAATAAGGTAGCCATGGTAGGGGATGGAATTAATGATGCTCCAGCTCTTGCTAGGGCAGATATAGGAATAGCCATAGGGTCTGGTACCGATGTTGCAATGGAATCAGCCGATATAGTTTTAATGAGAAGTGATCTTATGGATGTAGTGACTTCAATACAGTTAAGTAGAAGTACTATTCGTAATATTAAGGAAAACCTATTCTGGGCATTTGCTTATAATACCATCGGAATACCAATAGCCATGGGAATACTTCATATCTTTGGAGGTCCACTACTTAACCCTATGATAGCAGGGGCTGCAATGAGTCTAAGTTCTGTGTCAGTGGTAACTAATGCACTTAGATTAAAAAGATTTAAGCCTATAAAGTAATTTGATTTATCAATGTGTCTATAAGATTTACTGTAAACTATAGGGATAATGGCAAATAAATGATTTTTAAAGAAAGACTTATGTAATGAGCATGAATTATTCTATCAAATACCTCATAAGATTAAGTAAATAATAGTCATTATGGAGGTTATAATGAGGAGATTTAAAACCCTAGCATCACTTCTTATAATAGTTTTTATAACTTTTGGATTAATGGGATGTAAAAAAAATGACCAGGAAATAAAAAAGTTAAAAGATTTGGAATTTACTGTAGTAGCAGATGCTGATCTACCAGGAGAATTGAAGGAAATCATAGACGAAAAAAAGGAATTGCCATTTAAACTACATTATTCCAATAAGGATCATCTTTATATCGTAGTTGGCTACGGTAAGCAAAATAGTGGTGGCTATAGTATTGCAGTTGAAGAACTTTTTCTTACGGATAATGCTATCTATATAGACACTAATCTGATTGGACCATCTGAGAATGATTTGGTAACACAGGGCGTGACCTACCCATATGTTGTAGTAAAGCTAGAATATTTGGATAAAAAGATTGTATTTGAGTAGTGTAATATAAATAATTATATGGAAATAGACCCCATTAAGAAAAACACTATATTTTGTGACAGTTATTTATAGTAAATCCATATATTGTATGAAAAAGTTTGTTTGAAATAACTGATAATAATTATATTCTAATATATGTTTTGTGCAATTTACCAAAAACTAATGGGACCATTTTACTATGCATATAAAGATATTCTAAAAAGATTAACAATTACCAGGGTTTTTAATGTGCATGTTTTTTGATACAACAGCTTAGTCCCGGCCGAATTGTCAGAAAACTGTTTGACGTATGTTAGAATTTTGTGCTATAATACCTATGATGCATGAAATTTGTTATAAAATCAATGTTTATTATGTCCATATAGTTGTACCAGACTCGGTGATGGAGATAGAAGCATTAGTAAGGAGTTAATATGATGAAGCAAATGGATGTAAATAAGGTACGAAATGCTGTAATAAGCCATACGGGGAAGAAGGTAAAAGTTAGAATTAATAGGGGAAGACACAGAATTGATGAAACGATAGGAGTTATTTCGGAAACATACCCGAGTATTTTTTTGGTTAGAACCCAGGGTAATAGTAATGATAATTCAGTAAGAACGATGTCGTATAGCTATACTGATGTTTTAACCAAGGACGTTGAACTTATTTTGTGCAGACAGAACTAATATACACATGCTGAGACCGTAAGAAATCTTATGGCTTCAGCTTTTTTTTGCACTTTTTTAATGGATGCTTGTAATATCTAGATAAAAAGCAATCATAAATCCCTTTTTGCATGAATATGATATGTCAAAGGCATGTAATTCTATGTCCAAATTCAAGGAGGGATATTAGTGGAGTTAATAAAAAAGAATATTCATATGAATAAAATAAAATGTAAAAGTGCCCTGCAACTTACATTGGACGATGATTTTAATGTTCCTGATATCAAACCAGATATAGATCGGATAATAACTCAGCAGGGAGAAGTGAAAATAAGTGAGATTAAGTCAATGAACGAAAAGCTCTTAGTAAAGGGAGAGCTTAGTTTTAATGTACTTTACTTTAGTGAGGAAGACGCAAGGCCCATACACAATATCGCTGGAGAGATACCATTTGATGAGATAATAAATATGGAGCTTACCTGTGCTGGTGATAATCCTATTGTTAAATGGGAGCTAGAAGATCTTAATACTGGGCTTATAAATTCAAGAAAATTGAGTGTGAAGTCTGTAATAAGCCTTAATGTAGTAGTAGAGGAGCTTTATGATGAGGAAACCGGTGTTATGGTAGAGGGGCCTGAGGATATACAATATATAAGTAAAAGTATCGAGATAACTGATATTAGTATAGATAAGAATGATACCTTCAGAATTAAAGATGAAATCATGCTTCCTACAAATAAGGGAAATGTTTTATCAGTTTTATATGATTCTATAAGTCTAAGTAACATGGAGGTTCGTCTTTTAGAGGATAAGTTTACAATTAAGGGAGACCTACCTGTTTTTATACTATATGCCTGTGAAAGTGAAGAGAGGCCATTTGAGTACTATGAGACAGACCTATCTTTTGGGGGAACAGTTGATTGCAATGGTTGTAATGAGGATATGGTTGAGGATATAACTTTCAGAATATTAAGTAAAAACATAGAGATAAAGCCAGATACAGACGGGGAGGATAGACTTGTTGACCTTGAGGTTATTTTAGAAATGGCTATAAAGGTATATGAAATGCAGGATACAGAAATTCTTTGTGATGTTTACAGTCCATGCAAGGATATAAGTCCGATAATGCGAGAAGCTACTTATGAAAATTTAGTGGTAAAAAATAATAGTAAATATCGTGTAGCAGACCGTATCCGCCTTGGAGATAATCAGCCTAGCATTCTTCAGATTTGTCATTCTGAAGCTGCAATAAAAATTGATGATGTTATTCCAAATGACACAGAGCTTCAAGTAGAGGGAATTATAGATATGAATATACTTTACATCTCAGAGGATGATTCAAGACCACTTTCATCATTAAAAGGGGCTATTCCATTTACCCAGCTTGTAGAGGTAAAGGGAATGAATTCTAGTAGTAGTTTTGATATACGCCCCAGTATTGATCAGCTCAGTGTTATGATGCTAGACGGACAGGAAATAGAAGTTAAGGCGGTCATGAATTTAAACACCATTGTATTTGACAGAATTACTGAGTCTATTATTACAGATATTGAAGTGGCAGACTTGGATCTAGATAAACTACAAGCCATGCCTGGAATTATTGGGTATGTTGTAAAAAAGAATGACAGTCTGTGGAATATTGCAAAGAAATATTACACCACTGTGGATACAATTATGGAAATCAACAATATGGAGGATAGTAACATAAAAGAGGGCGACAAGCTGATTATTATGAAGAAGGTAGAGCCTGCCATATAATAATAGAATTTATATTAAGTAAATAAAGAAAATATCCGATATACATGTTACAGGAAACAAACCCTAAGAATCAAGGAGGATCACCTCCAAATACCAAGGATGGTAAGTAATCAAAAAACACTGTAAACAGGGCAACCAACAAAGGAGGTTAGGAAATGAGTATACAGCAGATAACAAATCATTATGACAATAGTACATATATTACAAGTAATGATGGAAAAAAAGTAAAAAGTGATGTAATCCAAAAGGATAGTAATGAGGCAGTTGTTTATGAAAAGGCTAAAGATACAAAAAAGACTTATCAAAAAGATCAAGCAAGTATAGATAGGCTTCTAGCAGAGGCAGAAGAAAGTGCCCATAAGCTAAGGGACTTGGTTGAGAGAATGTTACTAAAGCAGGGTCAGACACTTGATAAATCAGCTAATATCTATAGCTTGCTAAGAGAAGGTAAGATAGAGGTAGATGACGAGACTAGAGAGCAAGCAAGAAGAGATATCGCTGAGGACGGATATTGGGGGATTGAACAGACCTCAGAACGGCTTTTTTCCTTTGCAAAGGCTTTATCTGGAGGGGATCCATCAAAGGCAGATGCTATGATAGAGGCTGTAAAAAAAGGTTTTAAAATGGCCGAGAAGACATGGGGCGGAGAGCTTCCACAGATTAGCAAGGATACAGTTGATCGTACAATTAGTAAACTTGAGAGCTGGAGAGATTCCTTAGCTAGTGAAGATGTTTAATAGTTATAAGAGAATAAATAAATGGTGCCAGGCTATACTTGGCACCATTTATTTTTTTGCAAATTAAACAGGAAAATATGGCTTTGTTAAAAACACCTGCCATTCATTGGAACGAGATTTAAAGTATATGTATGCCTTTTCGGCCTTATATTGACTATCAAAGATACCAAAGACTGTAGGACCACTCCCGCTCATTAGTGAAGTTAGGGCATCTTGGTCTTTCATGGAGGCCTTAATTTCTTCTATTATGGGGTGTTCCTTAATAGTAACAGATTCAAGTATGTTCTTCATAAGTGGGGTAAGCTTGTAGAGGTTATTTTCTTTTAGTGCTTCCAACATAAGAGGAATATCAGGATGATCTATCTCTTTGTTAAGGCAAAGATTCTCATATACATATTTAGTGGAGACACTAATATCAGGTTTTACCAGTAGAATACTACAATCCGGCATAGGAGGTAAAGGACTTAGTTTCTCTCCTATACCCTCTGATAGAGCTGTTCCCATTAGTAGGCAGTATGGTACATCAGCACCAAGTTTTACTCCTAGCTCCATAAGCTGTTCTAGAGATAAGCCAATTTGAAAGAGTTGGTTTAATCCCATTAATGTGGCAGCTGCATCAGCACTTCCTCCTGCTAATCCGGCAGCTACAGGTATACGCTTGTTCAGGAATATATCTATACCACTTCTTAAAGAATAGTATTCTCGAAATAAGTCTACTGCTTTATAAACGATATTTCTTTGGTCCGTTGGAAGATAGTATAGATTTGATTGTATAGTTAAGGACTGAAACTTGGTTTTTCTTATATTAATTGTATCGTGTAAATTGACGGTTTGCATGATCATACTTACATCATGGTAGCCATCAGGGCGTTTTCTTAATACATCCAAGCCAAGATTGATTTTTGCATAGGCTTTTACAGTTATGGAATTCATCATTACCTCCTGATTCCTTTTACCATTTATGTATAGAAGTACTTGCATTAGGATAAAGGTATTTTATCACAAGCTTCATGCCTTTACAAATATATTCCTAGCTAAAAAGCTTTTTTATTTTCTTTAAGAGCTTGAATTTTATTTTAACAGGTGGCTTTTTACACTTTAGTGATTCAAACTCCTCCTCTGTCAAAAGTCGCTCTAACTTTTCCTTAGAATCCTCATCTACAATACTATAGGTTTCATCAACAAAGCACAAGGGTGGAAACATTACACACCACCAGTTCATTCCTTGGGCATCTCCGATCTTAACTTGTAGAGCCTGATAGTTACCTGGTGGAAGGGAATAGTCTCCATATATCTTCATGGGAAAATATGAGTTTGAAAGAGAGGCTGTAACAGAATATGTATAGCCCTCATCTTCTATGACCTTGTATGCCAGCTCCTGAATAAATGGTAAGTTTTCAGATATTATATCTTGGGCCTCTTCAAGAGTGTCTGCATCCTTTAGATATGGACTTAAAGCTTTTACTAAGGCATCCTTTACCTGATATTTGAGTTCTTGGTCTTCATCACTATTGCTATTTGCAATCACATGAAATCGTATGATTTCTTTAGCAATCCCCTCCTGCAGCCTTTCATTATTAGCCGCCTTTATCTGTATAGCCTGGGTTAAAATCCAGGAAGATACCAGTAATGTTATCAAAAAGATAAGTCTTATACGATTATTATCTTGATCTGATAGTAAAGGTCTATTATGTAAAGGCTTTAATTTTATTCTATTTTTAATATTCATATCCATATACCCTCCTCATTTGGCTAATATCTAAGTATTGACCTATCTTTGCTAGAATATACAGTAACCTATAGCTTTTGTATGAATAAGTTGAAATGATGAATAACCCTTGAACTTAGCTGTATTTAATAGTAAAATAAATAGATGTTATGTACAAATTAGAATATTATGTACCATTTAGATGGAGGCTTAAGCATGATTAATAATACACCAATTGGTGTATTTGATTCAGGTATAGGAGGACTTACCGTTGTAAAGGAAATCATGAATCAAATACCAGGTGAAACTATTATATATTTTGGAGATACAGCAAGACTTCCCTATGGAAGTAAATCCAAGGAAACAGTTATTACTTATACAAGGCAAATTATCAGATTTTTAATAGGCAAGGGGGTAAAGGCAATCGTAATTGCCTGTAATACCGCAAGTGCATTTGCATTAGAAACTGTTAAAGCCGAGTTTGATATACCGATTATTGGAGTTGTCAAGCCAGGAGCTAAGATGGCAGCAAAGGCTACAAGAAATGGTAGAATTGGGGTTATAGGAACCGTAGGTACTATTGAAAGCGGTATATATAGTGAATTTATGAGCCAGACAAATCCAAGAGTTAAGGTATTTGGAAAGGCATGCCCTTTGTTTGTGCCCTTGGTAGAGGAAGGACTAGTAGATGATCCAGTAACTTACGAGATGGCATCAAGGTATACTAGTGTTTTATTAGATAAAGATATTGACACCCTAGTACTTGGATGTACCCATTATCCCCTGCTTAGGAAGACCATACGAAAGGTCGTGGGAGAGGATATAGTATTAGTTAATCCAGCATATGAAACGGCCAAATCATTAGCAGAGGTTATTACTCACAAGGGACTAAGAAATGATTCTTCTCCTAAGATAGATCACAAATTTTATGTAAGTGACGGTGCAGAAAAATTCAGGCAATTTGCTAATACTATATTACCCTGTGAAGTTATGGAAACTAAGGACATTAATATTGAGGAGCTGGGTTGATATAAGGAGAAATAGGATGAGCAAAAGGGTAAAAATATTTATAGAAGGAATGTCTCGCGATGAGGAAGAAGATAGAATTATTACTAATGCAATTGGTGAATATAGGCTAATTGATGGGGTGCATATACTTAGATATAAAGAGAATGACCTTGAAAATAACAATTCTTCTGAAAATGATAAAGAGATCAATACAATAAGAATATCATCTACCTATGTTGAGATGATAAAAAGCGGAGATAATAGGACTAAGATGGTCTTTGATTTATATAAGAATACGGAATCGGTATATGATACACCCTATGGGTGCCTGCAATTTCAAATCAAGACAAGCAAGATGGTCTTGGAAGAAAAGCAGGACCAGATTGTCATGCACATGGAGTATTCCCTATCTCATAATGATAGTCATATATCAGATAACAGAATTCTAATTAAAGCAAAGGAACTATAAAACATTAATGATTATAGTTCCTTATTTCTCGGTCACAAATCCATCTTCATCGAATTTTACGTCAAAGGAGATGTCCTCCATAAACTTAAAATATGCTTTCCTGTCACTTTCATCAGTAATTAGGTAGGTATAGGTATTATCATTCATTACTGGAAGAAGCTGAACATCAGTTGTTCCATCAGGATTAATGTAAAACTTTATCAGTCCGGATTCTCTTTTTGAGGAATTAAACCAGTAGTTGCCAAGGCTATAGGCAATTGCTTTTCCTTTATAAAATTCTATTCCTTGCATAACGTGGGGATGACAGCCTATTACAAGATCTGCCCCTGCATCTATATACTTTTTTGCCATATTCTTTTGATAGTCTACAGGTTCATGGCTACGCTCTACTCCCCAATGTACATATGCAACCACAAAGTCACTGTTCTTTTTTGCTTCCTCTATAGAGCTTATAAACAGAGCTGGATCATAAGTTCCAATCATTCCGGGGCGATCATCAGTAGCGTACCAATCCATGGCATAAACAACTCGTGAGGCTGCTACATATCCAATCTTAGTATCACCTATGGTGTAGTAAACAGGTGATTTAGCACGATCCATATTATGGCCGGCCCCAACATAATCAATTCCAGCTTCCTCTAGGGTGGTAAATGTATCAAGCAGGGCGTCCTGACCATAATCTAGGGCATGATTATTTGCAAGAGATACTATATCTACACCCATTTCCTTTAAGATATCAACCCGGTCTGGGTGGGCCCTAAAGGTATAGGATTTTTCTATGATTCTATTTCCTCTTGTACTATAGGCAAATTCGTTATTTAGCATAAAAATATCTGCTTGGTTCATTTCATCAACAAGTTCCTGAGATATACCGCCAAGAATACCTTTGTTTTCTCTATCATAGCGGGCAACAGGCTTGGAGTTTTCATCAAAATTCACATCTCCGGCAAAAGCCAGTATTATGGGCTCTGCTGGCGCCTGGGTTGGGCTTGGTGTCAGTGGACTTGATGGTTCTTCTTGTTCGTCCATATCATCAATAGAAGGTGGATTATTACTTTTGTTTGAAGATGTCTTGTCCTGGCTGGAATCATTATTACTTGTTAAATTTGAATTATCAGTGACATTTTTATCTGATTCTGAACCAGCAATTATTGTGGAGTCTTCATTTCCTGATTTGTCCTTCTCTAGCTTTTTTCCCATATAGACGGAAGCTATGAGTACAAGGAGTATTACAATCATAGCAATTAATATTCTTATTAAGTTCCTATTTAAATTATTCTTCCTTCTACTCATAAAATTCTCCAATCTGAGCTTAATATCAATTGATTTAAGTATACTTTGAAGAAAAAACCCTCATACCCTATGATAATAGATTCATCTGGCTGGAGGATTTGATCTTATTGCTTATATAAATGAAGATTATTTTTTTGAGAATTTACCCTTGATCTTGCCAAAAAAAGATTTCTTGGTTTTTACCTCTAAGTTACTTCTTAAGCCCTTAACATCAGTTATATAGATACCGCTAATTACGGCCTTTACTTCCTTTTTTACAGGTATAATGTCAAACACCTTGGCATCACACATCAAAGACATAACCTTAGGTCCGATTTTTGCCTTAACAATAGGCACTTTAGTACGGCGGAGGTATTTGGGAGTTTGATCAACAACCATCTTTGGAAGGTTAGCTTCAGTTAATTTCATCTTCTTCTTATCAATGACTAGGATAGAAACAGTCTGAGAGGCTGCCTTCATCTGCTCTTCAGTTTCAGCTTGCTTTTTTTGAAGCTTACTTCCGGCAAAGTATAAGCCAACAACTATTGCGATTACAACAACGGCTACTATTATTAATACAACTACTGTGGGATTCATGTACTATGTACCTCCTAAAAATGTGTTTATTTAAAGCTTTAAAAGCTGTTTTTATCAATATTAATTGGACAAGGCTTATTGTATCATTTATTGTCCAAAAAATAAATAGGTAAAGATAAAAAGATTAGAAAACATTTCGACAAACATATGTTAATCAACTAAGGACTGATTTTTGTCCAGCATTTCTTTAATTATATTTTGTACGTAAGAGCCTAGATGTTTTTGCTGGTCCTTATCTAACTGCTTGGGGTAAATTGGTTTGCCAAACTCTATCACTACCTTAGCAGACTTAATACGGGGAAAGTGGTTTTCAAAAAGTTCATCAGTGTTAGTTATTGCAACAGGAATTATTGGACAACCACTTTTTTCGGATACCTTAAAGCTTCCCTCCTTAAATGGGAGCATTTCCTTGCCTTGGCTGCGAGTTCCCTCAGGGGATATAAATATTGAATATCCTGCCTTGACTTGATCGATAGCCTTTAAGATGGTTTTAAGTCCCTGTCTTATATCCTTTCTATCAAGAAATAGACATTGTAGAAACCCCATCCAAGTCCTTAAAAAAGGAACCTTAGCTATTTCCTTCTTTGCCATAAATCCTGTTAATGTAGGAAGATTAACATAGGCTAGTGGAATATCAAAAAAACTTCTATGATTTGAGATATACAAAACAGGCTCATCCTTGGGGACATTATCCTTACCAATTACGGTTTGTTTTGCACCTGCAAGAAATAAAACAACACGAAAGGCAACAACAACTATCTTTTGTGCACTGGCAACCTGAGCACGACGATTAAACTTACCGATTATAAATTCAATCAAAAACAAGGGAATACTAATGATAAAAAATAATATTAAAAAAATTACTATTAAAATTAACCTCATGATATCCTCCCGGGTTTATTTGCCGTGTATATTATAATCTCCAAGTACAGCTTAAGTTCTTTGGGTAAATCTTATCTCCTATGTAAGGATAGGATTGCTTTTTTATATCAATTCTCTGGTATTATAGTAGGTAATGGGGGTTCGTCATTTAAAGCCTCATTCTTTAGAGCTTCATCATCTAAGCTACTAATGCTTATATCTTTGTCTTTTAAATCTTCATAGACTGAAGGCTTACCTTCCGAAATTATATTATTTGGTGTTTTATAGTCTGAATTTTCATCGTTAAAATCAGGATCATTTAGATTCTCATCATCCATATTTTCATCATCCAAATTCTCACCATCTAAATTCTCATCAACTAGACTCTCGTCATCTAAATCTTCATCTGGATTCCTGTCTTCAAAATCGTCGTTAAGTAAGTTCTCATCCTCAGTCTCATCCTCAAGTAGTTCGTCATTCTCATCCCCATCCTCTATGTCTTCATCAACTAAGTCGTCAAGAAGGTCTTCATCATCTAATTCTTCTGGGATTGGGGTTGGAGTTACGGGAGGCCTGTAGTTGATTAAATCAGCATATTCTTTCTCATAATCAAAGCCTTCGCTTGGTTCATACTTATAATATTCATCCAGGGTCATATTTTTAGCATATAGATAACTGGCTAAATCCTCGCCAACATATCGAATATGCCAAGGTTCATAGGCATATCCAGTAGAGGCATATTGGTCCTTAGGATAACGAATTATAAATCCAAATTTATGAGCATTGTTAGCCAACCATATTCCTTCGTCAGAATATGCAAAGGCGGTAACTAGCTTATAGCGAACAGACTTTGATGAAACATCCATTGCAAGCCCAGTTTGATGCTCGCTTGTACCAGGAGCTGCTGAGTATTTTAGGGTATGGTACTTACCTTTATGGACTATATTATTCAGGAATATTTCTTTTTGACGGTCATATGACCTATATCCAGATATACCATATAGGATAATTCCATTGTCTAAGGCAGACTTAAACAACTCTTCTATAGCTTCAGCTGCTTCTTTACGCATAAGTTTTCTTTCGCTATAACTGGTAGAGTCAAAGGATATATTTGGTACGACTAGGTTTTCTGGAACATAATCACTTGGTAAACAGTGCTCCTTATTCACATATACAGTAAGGCTTTCGGGGTTCAAATCCATTTCGGTAGCTGGTGTCCATCCAGATTTGTTAGGTCCATTATATGACATTTGATCATCTTCTTTATTAGCATTATTATCATCATATTCAGAACTAGTAGGGATATATGTATTATTATCTATGATTATACCTTTAGATGAGTCTGTGGAAGCAGATGCTGTACCTCTATCCTTATTGGCTAAGCGGATTTTTTCAAGTGATTCCTTTTTGAAAATCAGGATTCCAGTTATTAAGAATATGAGAAATGTACATGTTATAAGGATGGGTATCCTTGCTTTTCTCATAAAATTTCTCCCTTCGTAAACTGCTAATCATTACTATGTTGTTTCCTGTAATAGGAAAGCTCGTCCTATTACAGGAAAATATAAGCAAGAAATTAGGGTATGGCAATATTCTTGTCCAAATTGCAACACCCATAATAAAGTATTGTTCTATAAGTTTAATTTTAAATCACTAGCTAGGTATAAAAGTCTCAGCTAGATTACAACAATATAAATTATAACATAAAAAGCCTACTAAATAAAATAAAATATTATGGTAATTTTTACTTACTTGTAAAATAGTTGTTAAGGAGTTCAGTCTTTAATTTGTATAGCTTATCAGAGAGGTCTACATATACATTGTGTGGGTTAGCTAGCCTTCTACACTCGTCCCAAAGTGTTTCTTGTTCCTTGGCACAGTAATCACGAATTTCCATAACTGAAGGAGATTTGTATACACATTTGCCCTTTATAAAAATAGGTTCTAACAATTCCCGTAGGGTGTAACTATCAGCCTTAAGATAGGTCTTCTTCCATGTAGCCATAGGATCAAATAGAAGTAGAGGCTTATCAGATGTAAGATTCTCATCTTCTAAAGCTATCAGATCAGCCTTAATTTTTCCGCTGTCCTTTTCATATACCCTATAGACTTTTTTGTTTCCTGGGTTGGTCATCTTCCATGGGTTTTCTGATAGTTTCATACGGGGAATTACTTGGCTATCTAATTCGACTGCAGAAAGCTTATATACTCCCCCAAAGGATGGGCAGTCCTTAGAGGTAATCAGCTTGGTGCCAACTCCCCAGGAATCAATCTTTGCTCCTTGCAAGATTAAGGATTCAATTACATACTCATCTAAGTCGCTGGATGCAGTAATAGTTGCGTCAGTAAAACCAGCCTCATCAAGCATTTTTCTAGACATTTTCGAAAGATAAGCTAGGTCTCCACTGTCTAGACGAATTCCATATTTTTCAGGCATTTTGCCATTATCCCTAAGTTCTTTAAATACCTTGATGGCATTAGGTAGACCGGAGCGCAGTGTATCATAGGTATCAACTAGTAGGGTTGTATTTAAAGGATAAAGTTCTGCATATTTGCGAAATGCAGTCAATTCATCTTCAAAGCTCATAATCCAGCTATGGGCATGGGTACCAAGGGCAGGTAAATCATATAGCTTAGCTGATAATACATTGCTAGTTCCGATACATCCCCCAATCACAGCTGCTCTTGCACCCAAGGTTCCAGCATCAGGCCCCTGAGCCCTTCTTAAGCCAAATTCCATAACGGGGGCTCCCCCTGCTGCATATACTACCCTAGAAGCCTTAGTAGCAATCAGACTTTGGTGGTTAATAAAGTTAAGTAAGGCGGCTTCAATTAATTGAGCCTCCATTATAGGTGCGACAACTTTAACTAAGGGAACAGTAGGAAATACAACAGTTCCCTCAGGAACTGCATAGATATCACCTGTAAAACTAAAGCCCTTTAAATATGAAAGAAAATCCTCGTCAAATATTTTTAAAGAACGAAGATACTCAATATCATCTTCTTTGAATCTAAGGTTTTCAATATATTCAATTACTTGTTCTAGGCCTGCGCATATGGCGTAGCCACTATCACAGGGATTGTCCCTATAAAACATATCGAAAACAACAGTGTCATTATTTTTATTATTATAATAGCCCTGCATCATGGTTAATTCATAAAAATCAGTAAGTAGTGTTAAGTTTTGTTTACTCATTTTATCACCTTCGTTTAATTAGTTTGAAAACAATATATAGTCTATACCTTATTCTATCACTATATTAACATTCAAGATATAACAGTTTTTATGCAAAGTCAAGAAAACAGTTGATTATAAAATAATAATCTCCATATAAAGTAATTTAAAAGCAAATAGATAAAGCCTTGACAATTTGTCGGTTTTATACTATTATAAATAAAATTATAAGGATAAAAACAATGACGGAGAGAGTAAGCATTCAGTAAAATCACAGCGAGCTGGAGATAGTGTAAGTCCAGTATGAGTAGGGAATGACTGAAAATCACTCCATAGTTGCAAGACCCAAAGACAGAGACATGATTATATCTCTATTTAGTAGGTTAAGCCGGTATCCACCGTTACATGGATAGTGTATGAAGGCCTATTGGCTGTGTATATGAAACAGGTGGTTAATGATAGCATAGCTCTCATCCTTTTTCGGATGAGGGCTTTATTTTATATATGAAAGCAAAATATATCTTATATTAAGATTGCATTAAGGTGGAGGATAAATCCTCCGTTGTAGTTTAACACTAATTTAGAAATAAAAAGGAGGATTGGCATGTATAACAAAGTGTCGACAGATTTAAACTTTGTTGAAAGAGAGAAGAAAGTTTTAGACTTCTGGAATGAGAACAAGATCTTTGAAAAGAGCATTGAGGAAAGCAAGGGTAAGAAGACCTTTACCTTCTATGATGGGCCTCCAACAGCCAATGGTATGCCCCATATCGGTCATGTGCTTACCCGTGTTATTAAGGATATCATTCCGAGATATCGTACTATGAAGGGCTATAATGTGCTTCGTAAGGCAGGCTGGGATACCCATGGCCTTCCCGTTGAGTTAGAGGTAGAGAAGCTACTTGGTATTAGTGGTAAGGACCAGATAGAGGAATATGGTCTTGAGCCCTTTATTCAAAAATGTAAGGAAAGTGTGTGGAAATACAAAGGCATGTGGGAGGATTTTTCCGGTATAGTTGGTTTTTGGGCTGATATGGATGATCCTTATGTTACCTATGAAAATGATTATATTGAATCTATATGGTGGTCATTAAAGAAGATATGGGATAAAGACCTCTTATATAAAGGCTTTAAGATTGTACCTTATTGCCCCAGATGTGAGACACCATTATCAAGCCATGAGGTTGCCCAGGGCTATAAGGACGTTAAAGAAAAGTCTCTAATAGCTAAATTTAAATTAAAGGGCAAGGAGGATGAATATATTCTGGCATGGACCACAACCCCTTGGACTCTTCCTTCCAATGTGGCCCTATGCGTTAATCCTGATGAGACTTATGTTAAGGTCAAGGTTTCGGTTGATGCAGAGGGTAATCTAATTGGTAAAAAAGATTGTGGATGTAGCCATGATAAAAATAATAAAAAAGACCATCATGAAGGCCAAGTAGCTGTTGCTAGTCAGAAGCTTATATTGGCAGAGGCTCTTCTTAACATAATTGAAGCTGAGTATGAGATAGTGGAAACTTACAAGGGTAAGGACCTAGAGCATACTGAATATGAGCCTCTATTTGATTATGCTGACATTGATAGGAAGGCCTATTATGTTACTTGTGACAACTATGTAACCTTATCTGATGGTACTGGTGTGGTTCATATTGCTCCTGCATTTGGTGAGGACGACTCTAGGATAGGAAGAAATTATGATCTACCCTTTGTTCAACTAGTAGATGGTAAGGGTGAATTTAAGCCAGAAGCTACAGATATAGCAGGTATGTTTTGTAAGGATGCAGATAAGCATATTATGAAGATGCTTAATGAAAAGGGCTTATTATTTAAGGTTTTAAACTATGAACACAGCTATCCTTTCTGCTGGAGATGTGATACTCCACTGATTTACTATGCCAGAGAATCATGGTTTATCAAAATGACTGCTGTAAAGGAAGAAATGATAGAGAATAATAATACAATTAATTGGATGCCTGAAAGCATTGGCAAGGGCCGATTTGGTGACTGGCTAAAAAACCTTCAGGACTGGGGTCTATCAAGAGACCGTTATTGGGGTACACCTCTTCCTATATGGGAATGTGAAGATGAGCATCGTCACTGTATAGGAAGTATAGAGGAATTAAAGTCTATGTCGGACAATTGTCCAGATGACATAGAGCTTCATCGCCCATTTATCGATGGTGTTACAATTAAATGTCCTGAGTGTGGTAAAGAGATGACAAGAGTTAAGCCTGTCATTGACTGCTGGTATGATTCCGGAGCCATGCCATTTGCACAGTGGCACTATCCATTTGAGAATAAAGAAATTTTTGAAGAGAGATTCCCCGCTGACTTTATTAGTGAGGCTGTGGATCAGACAAGAGGATGGTTTTACTCCCTTCTTGCTATCTCTACCTTGATTTTTGAGAAATCATCCTTTAAGAACTGTATAGTATTAGGTCACGTACAGGATGAAGATGGACAGAAGATGTCCAAGTCAAAGGGAAATGCGGTAGACCCCTTTGATGCTCTAGAAAAGCACGGAGCAGATGCTATTCGCTGGTACTTTTCTGTTAACTCAGCCCTATGGCTACCAAATCGTTTTCATGATAATGCGGTTACAGAGGGACAGAGAAAGTTCATGGGTACCCTTTGGAACACCTATGCCTTTTATGTACTGTACGCTAATATTGATCAATTTGATCCTAGTAAATACAGTTTGGAATATGATAAACTTCCTGTTATGGATAAATGGTTGCTCTCAAGGCTTAATACTCTTATTAAGTCAGTAGATAATCTTCTTGATAATTACAAAATTACAGAGGGTGCTAGACTTATGGCTGATTTTGTAGATGAGCTTTCTAACTGGTATGTTAGAAGAAGCAGAGAGCGTTTTTGGGCTAAGGGTATGCTTCAAGATAAGATTAATGCATATATGACCCTATACACCGCTCTTGTTCAGATTAGTAAGCTAGCTGCACCATATGTTCCATTTATGACAGAGCAAATGTATCAGAACCTGGTAGTAAATTTTTACAAGGAAGAGCCAGAAAGCATCCACCTAAGCTCATATCCAACTTTTAATGAGTCTTACATTAATAAAGAGCTGGAAGAGAATATGGAAGAGGTCTTAGAGATTGTTGTTCTTGGAAGGTCTTGTAGAAATGGAGCTAACATAAAGAATCGTCAGCCAATAGGAAGTATGTATGTAAAGGCAGAGAATGAGCTTTCTGACTTCTTTAAGGATATAATTGCTGATGAGCTTAATGTGAAGAAAGTGCTGTTTACTGATGATGTTAGAGAATTTACCTCATATTCATTTAAGCCACAGCTAAAAACCCTAGGGCCAAAGTTTGGCAAGCAGGTTGGCACTATAAGGCAGATTTTATCAGAGCTTAATGGTAATGAGGCTATGGATGAGATTAATGCTACAGGAAAGCTTAATATCACATTAGAGGGCTCTACAGTGGCCATTGATAAAGAGGATCTTCTTATTGAAGCTGCTCAGGCAGAAGGGTATGTATCAGACTCTGACCGTGGAATTACTGTTGTCTTAGACACCAACCTATCTGAAGACCTGATAGAGGAGGGCTTCGTTCGTGAGGTCATAAGCAAACTTCAAACTATGCGTAAGGATGCAGGTTTTGAGGTTATGGACCATATCAGAGTATATTCAGAAGGAAATGAAAGGATTAAAGCTATAATTGAAGGTAATGCTGAGGAAATCAAGTCGGAAGTATTGGCAGATATTATAGAGCTTAATAAGGCACAGGGTTACACTAAGGAATGGAACATTAATGGTGAGCAGGTTACATTTGGTGTAGAAAAACTGTAATAGCTGTCGTGATTTTTAAGACAAGGGCCATTTACTTTTTGTTTTTTCTGTACTATAATGAGATTAGAGGATACATTGTAGTATATTAGGTATCAGGTATTTTGTGGTGGCTTTGACACAGAAATTAGCATTAGTTGAAAGGCGAGGAAATTATGAAGCTTATCTATGTAATCGTACGCAATATTGATAGTGGTGATGTTACAGCTGCATTAAATAAAGCAGGATATTATGTAACTAAACTTGCTTCAACTGGGGGTTTTTTACGTGAGGGTAATACTACACTAATGATAGGTACAGATGAAGAAAAGGTAGATGAAGTAATTGATATTGTAAAGAAGGTTTGTGGTCCTAGAAAGCAGATTATATCCAATCCGGTTGGGACTGGTGAGTACACCTCGATGAATGTTATGGTTAATGTAGGAGGTGCTACTATATTTGTCATGGAAGTCGACCGCTTCGAAAAGATATAGCCCCATATATGGTGTATGCCATTAAAATAAGCTGTTGTCAGTGAAAGGGAGAACAGGTAGAGTGAGCCTGGTCTCCTTTTTACTTATTACGTATATACATATATGTAACTTATTATATTAGCAGTTTATAAAAAATGATTTAAATTGTTTAAATTCTGTGAACTACTGATTTATACTTTATTTATTACCTTAAATATGTTATAAATGAATGAGTGTAGTAAAAAAATCTATGAATTAAGCAGTCTCGGGGGTTACTACCCTACGAGTAAAGGAAAGGGATAAGTAAATGAAAAAGATAATAGCACTTATGGTATTAAGCCTAAGCATAATGGTTGCAATGCTTGGTTGTGACAAGAAGACTGGGGGAGAAGATAAAACTGATGCTAGCCCTACACCTGATTCATCTGTTGAAAATGAAGATGATAAAGAAGAGGGTAAAGAAGATGAAGTTGGCCTAGACCAAGAAGATGTAGAAGTATATGTCCCACTAGAGAATCCTGTAGTTAAGGAAGATTATGATTATAATGATTATATTAAACTAGGAAAATATAAGGGAATTGAAGTTAAGGTAACTCAGTTAGAGGTAACCCAGGACGATATAGAGGCTGCTATTCAAGTGGAACTACTAGAAAGTGGTGCCCCTGGTAATCAAGTTACTGATAGACCTGCTAAGCATGGTGATACATTGAACATAGACTTTGTTGGCTACCATAATGGAGAGGCTTTTGAAGGAGGTTCATCAGAGGGCTTTGAATTAGTATTAGGTTCAAAAAGATTTATTGAAGGATTTGAAGATCAGTTAATAGGTGCAGAGATTGATACTGAGGTAGAAGTCAATGTAGTATTTCCTGAGAATTATAACAAAGACACTCTGGCAGGTGAACCCGCACTTTTCAAGGTAAAAATAAATGGAATCCAGAACTTCGAGTTGACAGATGATATTATAAAGAATGTGATGGGATTTGATTCAGAGGAAGATTATAGAGAAAGCTTAAGCAAAGAGCTTGAAAATACAAATATACTAATTATGAAGAACAAAAAACAGAATGATGTATATAACGCTCTTATAGATGGATCAGATATAGAGCTTCCTAGTAATTTACTTGAATATTATAAAAGTGACATAATTACTTTATACACTAATATGGCAGCAGCCTATCAGACTGATTTAGAGACCCTTGTAAACATGATGGGGTATTATTCTTGGGATTCTTTCTACGAGGATGTAAAAGCCTATGCAAAAAACATGGTTACAAGAGAGCTAATTGTTAAAGCTATCTGTAGTGCAGAGGGCATTGAATTGACAGAGGAAGAGTTCCAGACTATGGCTTCGGAGTATGCTTTGGAGTATGGTTATGAATCCAAAGAGGACTTTTTGCAAGAAGCAGATATAGAGGTTCTTAAAGAAGATTTACTATATGACAAGGTAATTAGATTTATTATTGATGAGGCTATTGAGATATAATTAGGTTTTGGCCATACAAATTTAGTTTATGCAGATAAAATTTGTTTGACAAGAAAATTCTATTGTGTTATACTACGCAAGCACTGTTATAAAAAGGATATGGGTTATTATGCTCTTGGTCCATTAGGCCAAGAGCTTTTTATAATGTAACAGGAAAGTTCTTCCTATTACATAAAAAACGGTCTAGGAAAGATAATATTAGAAGGATTTAATTAAGTTTTATATGGAAAGGGATTTTTAATGGAAATAACAAAATTTGAAGACATGAATATTAAGCAGGAGATACTTAGGGCTGTTGAGGAAATGGGATTTGAGGAAATGTCACCTATACAAGGCAAGGCAATTCCCGTGATGCTTGAGGGAAAGGATATTATTGGCCAGGCTCAGACAGGAACAGGTAAAACAGCTGCCTTTGGCATTCCTCTTTTACAGCAGGTGAATCCAAAGGTTAGATCACTTCAGGCATTGGTACTTTGTCCTACAAGAGAGTTGGCAATTCAAGTAGCTGGAGAGATGCGTAGATTAGCGAAATTTATGCATGGTATAAAGATTCTACCTATATATGGAGGACAGGAGATATCAAAGCAAATCAGATCATTAAAAGGCGGAATTCAAGTGATTATTGGTACACCCGGTCGTGTTATGGATCATATGAGAAGAAAGACAATACGCCTTGATGATATCAAGATGATGGTCTTAGATGAGGCTGATGAGATGCTTAACATGGGCTTTCGTGAGGATATAGAGACTATTCTTAAGGATATGCCTATAGAGAGACAGATGGCGCTTTTTTCTGCTACAATGCCAGGCACAATAATGGAGATTGCTCGTACCTATCAGAATAATGCCCAGCATATTAAGGTGGTAAGAAAAGAACTTACTGTTCCAAAGATAGAACAGTATTATTATGAGGTTAGCCCTAAAATGAAGGAGGAGGTTGTATCTAGGCTTCTAGATATTTATAACCCCAAGCTTTCACTGATTTTTTGTAATACAAAGAAGATGGTGGATGAATTGACTAGTAATTTGCAGGGAAGAGGGTATTTTGCTGAAGGACTTCATGGTGATATGAAACAGCAGCAAAGAGATAGGGTTATGAGTAGTTTTAGAAATGGTAGGACAGAAATTCTTGTGGCGACAGATGTTGCAGCAAGGGGCATAGATGTGGATGATGTAGAGGCTGTATTTAATTATGATGTACCTCAGGATGATGAATATTATGTTCATAGAATAGGACGAACAGGACGTGCTGGTAGAGAGGGAAAGGCATTTACCCTTGTTGTTGGAAGAGAGGTCTATAAGCTAAGAGATATTCAAAGATATTGTAAGACAAGGATAAAACTACAACCTGTACCTTCTGTAAATGCTGTCACCGAGATTAAGGCAGAAAAGATATTAGATAGGATATTTAATGTTTTGGAGGATGAAGACCTTTCAAAAATGATTAACCTGATTGAGGACCGCATTAATGAGGAGGAAAAATATACATCTCTTGATGTGGCAGCTGGTTTTCTAAAGCTTATGATGGGTGATGATAAATGTGAGACTGACCAGGAAAGCGCTTACTCAGATTTTGGTGAAACAGGGGCAGAGGCTGGTATGGTTAGATTATTTATTAATCTAGGTAAGAAGCAGAAGATAAGACCTGGTGATATTCTTGGAGCAATTGCAGGAGAGACAGGAATACCTGGTAAGCTTATAGGAACCATAGATATGTATGATAAGTATACCTTTGTTGAGGTACCTAGAGAATATGCATCAGATGTTATTCAGACTATGAAGACATCAAAAATAAAGGGTAAGACTCTTAATATAGAGCCTGCCAACAAAAAATAGCTATAATATTGCCATCTCCAATGTCTCTTGGCACTTGACATATTTGTAGAGAGTATTATAATAATAATTACTATTATCTAATATTTTTGATAAGCAAATATTTCAGGGAGGTGATGAGATGGCCAACACTAAATATAGCCGACAAAGAGAAGCTATAGCAACATACCTATCACAAACCAAAGAGCATCCGACTGCAGACACAATATATATGAATATCAGAAAAACCCTTCCTAATGTTAGTCTCGGTACTATATATAGGAACCTTAACCTTTTGGTAGAGAAGGGAGAGGTTATAAAGATTAGCGGTACGGATGGCAGCGACCATTATGACTTCAATACTGATCCACACTATCATTTTGTGTGTAATAAGTGCAAGAGTATAACTGATATAGAACTAGAATCTATTGACCATATTAATACCATGGCAAATGAGAAATTTCCCGGTAAAGTAGAAGGTCATGTAACCTATTTTTATGGTATTTGTGCAGATTGTGATAAAGAATGTAATGAATAATGAATAAAAAAGGTAGTCAGATGAACTGACTACCTTTTTTTGATATGAAATTGTATCAATTAATTGTTAAAAGGGATTTATAGACCTCTTAACATAGGTTGTATGAAGATACTCATGTGCCTTATGACTGCCAGGTGCTTCTAAGAAGTCATCGTATAACTTCTTAATTGAAGGGTTATCATGGGACTTTCTAAATGGCATAGAGGCATCTAAATCATATAGGGCCTTTGCACGCAAGCCTGCTACGTCAGTAGTATTTAATACGCTTGAGGGCTGCTGAGGTTGGCCACCACCATTTACGCAACCACCGGGACAACCCATGATTTCAATAAAGTGATAATTAGCCTTACCTTCTTTTACTTCGTCTAATAGCTCTTTTGCATTATTTAGACCAGATGCAACAGCTACATTTATATCCATACCTGCAACATTATAGGTTGCTTTTTTTACTCCTTTAGTACCTCTGACTTCAGAGAACTCAGGGCTAGGAAGCTCTTCCTTGGTTAAGGTCTCTACAGCGGTACGAAGTGCTGCTTCCATAACACCACCAGTTGCACCAAAGATGACTGCAGCACCAGTGGATTGTCCTAAAGGATTATCAAACTCCTCATCAGGAAGTGCAAGGAAGTTTAGACCTACACGGTCAATCATTCTTGCTAATTCCCTTGTAGTAATTGTGATATCTACATCAGGTACACCAGCTGCATTTTGGTCATCACGGCCAATTTCAAATTTCTTTGCCGTACAAGGCATAACACTTACCATAACAATTTTTTCAGGGTCAAGACCCATCTTGTCAGCGTAATATGTCTTTGTAATAGCACCAAACATCTGCTGAGGTGACTTACAGGTAGAAAGATTATCTAACATATCAGGGTAATAATGTTCGCAATACTTAATCCATCCTGGTGAGCAGGAGGTTATTAGAGGAAGAGTGCCTCCATTTTGAACCCTATCAAGAAATTCTGCTGCCTCCTCCATAATGGTTAAGTCAGCTGCAAAATCAGTATCAAATACTTTGTCAAAGCCTAGGCGGCGAAGAGCAGCGACCATCTTTCCTTGAACACCAGTACCAATAGGAAGTCCAAAAGCTTCTCCTAGGGCTGCACGTACAGCAGGTGCAGTCTGGACAATTACATATTTATCAGGATCATTGAGGGCTTCAAACACCTCATCTGTGAAATCTTTTTCATATAGGGCACCAACAGGGCATACTACGATACATTGTCCGCAGGATACACAGCTGGTTTCACCAAGACCCATATCAAAAGCACATGCTATATTAGTTGAGAAACCTCTATCATTGGCTCCAATAACTCCAATTCCTTGTACATGGTCGCAGACAGCTGAGCAACGTCTGCATAATATACATTTGTTATTATCCCTAACCATGTGAGCAGCAGAGTTGTCAACCTCATAATCGTGACGTTCTCCCTCGTATGCTGTTTCATTATCTACCTTAAGGTCTACACATAATTTTTGAAGCTCACAATTTACACTTCTTATACAGGACAGGCATTTTCTGTCATGGTCTGAAAGTATAAGTTCTAGGGTCTGCTTACGAGAAGAGAGTACCTTTGGAGAATCTGTTCTTATTTCCATGCCTTCTGCAACAGGATACACGCAGGAAGCTACTAGAGATCTTGCCCCCTTTACTTCTACTACGCAGATACGACAAGCTCCTATCTCGTTAATATCTTTTAGAAAGCAGAGGGTAGGAATCTCGATATGGGCCAGCCTAGCCGCTTCTAAAATAGTGGAGCCCTTTGGAGCATCTATAGATATACCATTTATTTTAATATTTACAGTTTCCATTCTAACCTCCATTCTAGCGTACGAATATTGCATCAAAGCGACATTTTTCCATACACACACCACATTTGACACATTTACTCTGATCTATAACATGTATTTCTTTTACCTTACCAGTAATAGCGTCGCTTGGACAGTGTCTAGCACATAAGGTACAGCCCTTACATAGGTCTGGCTCTATTACATAGGACAGGAGTGCCTTACAAACACCAGCAGGGCATTTCTTATCTACTACATGGGCAATATATTCATCTTTAAAGAATTTGAGAGTAGATAACACGGGATTTGGCGCACTTTGACCAAGTCCACAAAGTGAATTTTCCTTAATATATAAGCATAGATCTTCTAGCTTTTCAACATCTTCAAGGGTGCCATTTCCGCTTGTAATCTTTTCTAACATCTCATATAGTCGCTTGGTACCTATACGGCAAGGGGTGCATTTTCCGCATGACTCATCAACTGTAAACTCAAGGAAGAACTTTGCTATGTCAACCATGCAGTTGTCCTCATCCATGACAATAAGTCCACCAGACCCCATCATTGATCCAATACTAATAAGGTTATCATAATCTAGTGGAATATCATAATAATCGGTTGAAATACATCCACCAGATGGTCCGCCTGTTTGTGCCGCTTTAAACTTCTTACCGCCAGGAATGCCTCCTCCTATTTCGTCTACTACCTCACGAAGGGTAGTTCCCATAGGTATTTCTACAAGACCTGTATTATTAATGTTTCCACCAAGGGCAAAAACCTTAGTTCCTTTGGCTTTTTCAGTACCAATACTCTTGAACCAATCTACTCCGTTTAAAATAATTGGAGGAATATTTGCATAAGTCTCAACGTTGTTAAGTATTGTTGGCTTTTGGAACAGACCCTTTTGTGCTGGGAAAGGTGGACGTGGACGGGGTTCGCCACGGTTACCTTCGATGGAAGTTATAAGAGCTGTCTCTTCACCACAAACAAAGGCACCAGCACCAAGTCTTAATTCTATATCAAAGGAAAAGTCTGTACCAAAGATGTTTTTGCCAAGTAGTCCGTATTCTCTAGCTTGGCTAATAGCCATGTTTAAACGATCAACAGCAATTGGATATTCTGCACGTATGTAGATATAGCCCATTGATGCTCCTATAGCATATCCGGCTATTGCCATTGCTTCTAATACTACATGAGGGTCTCCCTCTAATATTGAACGGTCCATAAATGCACCAGGGTCGCCTTCATCAGCATTACAGCAAACATATTTCTGGTCAGCATCATTAGCCTTAGCAAGCTTCCATTTTAAACCTGTGGGGAAGCCACCACCACCTCTTCCTCTTAGTTCACTGTCTAAAACTGTCTGAATAACCTGATCAGGGGTATACTCAGTTAAAACCCTTCCTAAGGCTTCATAACCATTGGTTGCAATATATTCATCAATGTTTTCAGGGTTGATTATACCGCAATTACGAAGGGCAATTCTATGTTGCTTTTTATAAAAGTCTGTATCATTAATGGATGTAAAGCCATCTTCTAATACGGTTTCCTCGTAAACCAGCCTAGAAACAACACGACCTTTTAGAAGATGCTCATTAACGATTTCAGGAATATCTTCAGGCTTAACCAGTGAATAAAAGGTTGCCTCAGGGTAGATAATGATGATTGGGCCTAAAGCGCAAAGTCCATGGCATCCTGTTTGTACTACTGCCACTTCGTCAGTCAGGCCTGCTTTACCAATTTCTTCATTTAAGCATTCCAAGATCTTTGGAGTTCCGGAGGAAGTACAACCGGTTCCACCACAGACCAATACATGTGAACGATACATAATGTGACCTCCTTCAGTTATCCGATCGTCTCGGAGATTGTATATTTACTAACTATTTGACCACGAATTATATGCTGATCTATAACTTCAAGAGCTTTTTCCGGGGTCATCTTTATATAAGTTACTTTATCCTTACCGGGTTCTACTACTTCAACAATAGGCTCATATTGGCACAGGCCTATGCATCCGGTTTGAGTTACCATTACATTAGTTAATTCCCTTTCCATAACTGTATCGGAAAGGACTTTCAGTACAGGTCTTGCACCACTTGCGATACCGCAGGTTGCCATACCTACTACCAAACGAGTCTTATCTCCTTCTTCGTTACGAAGACCCATCTGTGCTTGCATGGCTTCTCGGATTGCTTTTAGCTCATCTAGAGATTTCATATGCTTCCTCCTCTAATATAATTTGAATATTGTTAATGGCTAAAACGATTCATTGCCATATACTTCTATATGATTTTCATTTAGATATTTACGTATAAATCTTGCGACTTCTGGTGTATCAAAAGGGATATCACCAAGAATCTGCCTAAAGCTTCTAGTATCTAATTGATATTCTTTACCTTCATATTCATTTATGTAGAGAAAATCAATATTGGGGTTTGCCAGTACCAAGGTATAAATGGTAGAGCATATATCCCCTAATGGCATTCTATCAATATGTGTAAGGCCAAAGCTGGCATTAACTGTGGTTGCATCTCCAGGAATAGACTTTATTTCAAAACTACCACCAGTAATTTCTGCAGCCTGTTTTAGAAAGGGGACTCCTAACCCTACATCTCTTGTAGTTCTTGATGTAAAGAAGGGATCCTCAACCTTAGAAAGCTGGTCTTTGGTCATTCCACAACCATTATCACTTATTTTAATTGAAAGCAGGTCTTCTTTCTTATGTATACGAACCTGGATAGTCACTAGGTCGGCACCTGCCCGTATAGAATTATTCGCAATATCTAATACATTTAAAGAAAGTTCAGGTAACATATTACTCGTATTTTTTAAGAATACTTGCTACGTCATTAGCAGTTATTTTTCCATATACATCCTCATTTACAGTTATAACGGGAGCTAAACCACATGCTCCAATACAGCGACAAGCTTCTAGTGAAAATTTTCTATCTTCAGTACATTCGCCGTCATCAATACCAAGTTGCTCCTTTAATTTGTCCATTATATCACCAGCACCCTTAACATAACATGCTGTTCCAAGGCAAACAGATACTCTGTATTTTCCCTTGGGGTTAAGTGAAAATTGGGAGTAGAATGTAGCAATACCATATACTTTTTCCATAGGTATAGCCAATTCGTTTGATATTATAGATTGTACCTCAATTGGCAGATAGCCGTATATATCCTGGGCTTTCTGCATGATGGGCATTAGAGCACCTTTGTCGTCCTTATGTTCAGCAATGACCTTAAGTAGCTCTTCATGCTGCTGTGTAGTACCGGCAAATGGTATAGTACTTTGCTTCATAGCCATTATATAACCTCCTCGTTAAACTTTTATCAAGCAAAAAACACTTATATTGTAGCATAAGATAGTTAAAAAAGCTACAAAAATATTATACAAGGTTTATAAAGGTTTGTACAGTAATATATGCATATAATATTAAAAAATAAGTATTAATTGTAAGCTTTTTTAAAATGATTGATAGCAAATTAACAAATCATGTTTGGAAGTTATTGTGCTCGATTTTGTCTTGTAATATAATTATTAGAGTATGAGCAAATCTTAATCTAAGGATATGGATAAGGCGCTTTACTAGGTGGTAAACACTAGCAATGAGATATGAATCAAATTATAAAAGGAGTGTATATTATGAATGAGTCTAAGACAAAAGCTATTAGTAACATTGTTGTAGCATTGATTCTAGCATTGTCTGTAATTATCTCATGCTTTATTGGGGTAAAGGCCATGGTAGCCACTATATCTTCTAAGCCCTTAGAGGTATATGATGCAATATTTGATTCCTTTACAACAAATGATACACACGGTATTAATGAGGATGATTATATAACTATCGGAGACTGTAGGTTGAAGGTTAGTATGAAAGATGGTATCGTCACTTATTATATTAGGGAAAACAACTGATATTACATCAAAAGTATGAGTAAGACAAGGGTTCACTTTTCCCTTGTCTTTTCTAAATTTGTAAACATAGTAGTACAAAGTAAAAGGCCTTTACAATACCTATACTAGCTTATAAATCATTGTATTTGATACTACATTGTATTATAATATTACATAACATATCTAATGAACAATTAATGACTAATTAATTACTAGATAGAATGAAACGTGATTATGATTGAATGGCAAAAAATAAAAGCTTCTTGAGTTTTTAATCCCTAACTTAACAATAAATCTAATATAGGACTATAAAGATAGGAGAGGAATTATACATATGACCATCAAAGATATAAGGCAGGCCCTAGGGGCAAGAATTATTTGTGGAGACCATCTAATTGATAGGGAGGTTCACTCTGCATGTGGCTCTGATATGTTGAGTGATGTACTAGCTTTTGTGAAGGACAAGGCGGTTTTACTTACTGGATTATGCAATCTGCAGGTGATACGAACAGCGGAGATGATGGATATTGTATGTATTGTCTTTGTGAGAGGGAAAATGCCTGATGAGGCAATGATAGAATTGGCCATTGAAAAGGAAATCACACTTTTAAGTACTGGGCACAGAATGTTTTCTGCATGTGGCATATTGTATGAAAGTGGACTTCGTGGAGGTGCATCTTATCGTGAGTGAAAAAATTGTCCTTAACTACGATGTTGATTCAGATGATTTTACCAGGGCAGGAGAGGCCTCTAGTAAGGTGAAAAGAAAGCTAAAACTTATGGGTGTGGATCCTGATGTAGTGAGAAGGGTTGCAATTTCCTTATATGAAGGGGAAATAAATATGGTGATTCATGCTGATGGAGGAACAATTCAAGTAATTATATTCCCAGATAAGATAGAAATGACCTTAAGGGATAGGGGTCCTGGTATAGAGGATATAGAACTTGCAATGAGGGCTGGCTATACAACTGCACCAGATAATATAAGGTCTTTAGGTTTTGGTGCTGGAATGGGACTTCCGAATATGAAGAGGTATGCAGACGATCTTAAGATTGAGAGTAAAGTTGGCATAGGAACAACAGTTAAAATGAGGGTAGATATACCCTAAGGTCATAATATGGATAAAGCAGACTAGAACCTTTATAAGGGAGTGAGGGAATGAGCGGATTTTTTAATTCTGTTAATTTAAAAAAAGAGCTTTGTATGGGCTGTATTAATTGTATAAAGCGATGTCCAACTCAAGCCATTAGGGTTAGAGATGGTAAGGCCTTTATTGTTAAGGAGTTCTGTATAGATTGTGGAGAGTGTATCCGCATCTGTCCTCACCATGCCAAAGAGGCAACCTATGATTCTATATCAATAATGGAGAACTTTGAATATAAGGTGGCCCTACCAGCACCGTCCTTATATGGACAGTTTAATAATCTAGAGGATATTAACATTGTGCTAACGGCCTTAAAGATGATGGGCTTTAATGATGTATATGAGGTAAGCAGTGCGGCAGAGATAGTATCAGAATTGACCAGAAAATATGTTGCTGAGAATGAAGACAAATGGCCCATTATAAGTACAGCCTGTCCTACAGTGGTACGGCTTATACAGGTTAGGTTTCCTAATCTAATAGACCATTTGCTTCCTATATATGCTCCTGTAGATCTTGCAGCTATTAATGCAAAGAAAAAGGCTATGGAAGAGACGGGTCTTCCCCCTGAGAAGATAGGAATAATATTTATTTCCCCTTGTCCTGCCAAGGTGACAGCGGTTAAATCCCCCATCGGTATTGAAAAAAGTGAAATTGATGGTGTACTAGCAATTAAGGAGGTTTATACTAGCTTGCTTCCCTTTATGAAGAAAAGTATGAATAAGGTCGAGGATATAGGTAAGTCTGGTAGGATAGGAATCGGTTGGGGAAGCAGTGGTGGAGAAGCCGGGGCACTGCTTACAGATAATTATCTGGCAGCAGATGGTATTGATAATGTAATTAGAGTATTAGATGATCTTGAGGATCAAAAATTTGATAAATTGGAGTTTATAGAGTTAAATGCCTGTTCTGGAGGATGTGTGGGAGGAGTACTCACAGTTGAGAATCCATATATCGCCAAGGTAAAGTTAAAACGTTTAAGAAAATATCTTCCTGTGGCAGGTACACATCTTAGTTCAGATGAAAGTAATGAGGCTTTTTGGACAGATGAAGTGCCATTTGAACCGGTCTTTAAGATTGGAAAGGACATGAAGGACAGTATTAAGAAGATGGCTAGGGTTGAGGAACTTTGTACTAAGTTTCCTGGCCTAGATTGTGGGTCCTGCGGAGCACCGACCTGTAAAGCCCTAGCAGAGGACATTGTCCGAGGAGTGGCCAAGGAGGGGGATTGTATACATATCCTTAGGGACTACATACACAGATTATCTGATGAGTTGTCAAGGATTGATAGTAAGAGATAATGAGATGAATATATGATAGGTATATATATAAAAGATGCTATTAAAGGAGATGTCCATGAAGGTAGAGGAGTTTATTAGCTGTTTTGATGAATTCGACTTATTGAATAAGGGAAGGAATATGGATGAGGATGTAACAGAGCCTTACTGCTGTGATTTGCTTAGTATAGCTATGGGAAGAATGCCGCAGGGGGCTGCATGGGTTACAGTAATGGCGAATGTAAATGCCTTGGCAGTCGCATCTCTTGCCGATGCAGCATGTATTATACTTGCTGAGGGATCTAGCCTAGATGAGTTTACTATAGAAAAAGCAAGAGAGAAGGGTATTACCGTCTTAGGGACCAAGCTAAAGGTATTTGACGCGGCTCTTCTTATATATAATAGGCTAAATGCATAAGCTATCTTATGATCTTCATATCCATTCCTGTCTATCTCCCTGCGGCGATGAGGATATGACTCCTGCTAATATTGTAAATATGGCTAAGCTTCTAGAGCTGGATGTAATAGCAGTAACCGATCATAATTCCTGTAGAAACCTTCCAGCAGTCTATAGTTATGCCCAAAAAAACAATATTCTTGCTATTCCTGGAATGGAACTATGCACTATGGAGGAAGTCCATGTGCTTTGTTTTTTTATGGAGTTAGAAAATGCCATGGCCTTTGATAGCTATGTATATGACAAGCTTATAAAAATTCCAAATAGGGAGGACATATTTGGCAAACAGGAGATATATAATAGGGATGACATCAAAATAGAAGATGAGCCAAATTTATTAATCAACGCAACTGAAATTCCATTTGATAGCTTGGGGGATTTGTTAAAGGAGTATAAGGGCATCTATATCCCAGCCCATGTGGATAAGACCTCCAATAGTTTAATATCTAATCTAGGCTTTGTTCCCCCTGACTTAGACTTTCAGTGTGTAGAGATAAAGAACATGAAAAATAAAAATGAGCTTTGTAATAACCACCCTTACTTTTTAAATTGTAATATAATTACCAACTCAGATGCTCATTCTTTATGGGCAATTCATGAGGCAGTTAACTTTCTTGAGGTAAAAGAAAAAAGTGAGGAGGCAGTGCTTAATGCTTTAGTCAATTGATGCTATTAGCTAGCTTGAAACCATATTATCTTGTGCTATAATAATCTAAATTATTATAGTTAAGCATAAGTAAATAAGTGATATAATAATATAATTAATTATTAGACAAGTGATTTGTAAATGACAATACTATATATGAAAGAAAGTAATTATCTAATTATAGAAACAAATAAAGGAGACAACAATGGAATTAATCGAGATTAGACAAATATACCATAACAAGGAACAGTATATGGGAAAGAAAATAAGAGTTGGGGGTTGGGTTCGTAGCATAAGGGACTCCAAGTCTTTTGGTTTTATTGTGTTACATGATGGGACCTACTTTGATACCTTGCAGGTGGTTTATCATGATAGGATGGATAATTTTTCGCAAATATCAAAGCTTAATGTAGGATCTGCAGTTATAATAACAGGAGAACTTGTTCCTACTCCTGGGGCAAAGCAACCTTTTGAAATTCAGGCTGACCAGGTGATTATAGAAGGAAACTCAACACCTGATTACCCTCTTCAAAAGAAAAGACATAGCTTGGAGTATTTACGTACAATTCCACATCTAAGGCCTAGGACAAATACATTCCAGGCAGTGTTTCGTGTTCGTTCCCTTATATCATATGCAATCCATAAGTTTTTTCAAGACAAGAATTTTATCTATGTCCATACGCCAATTATAACCGGTAGTGATGCCGAGGGAGCCGGAGAAATGTTTAGAGTGACAACTCTTGATATTGATAACCCACCTAGAACAGAAGATGGTAAGATAGATGAAGGTGAGGATTTCTTTGGTAAGACAACACATCTTACGGTTAGTGGACAGCTAAATGGCGAAACCTATGCTATGGCTTTTAGAAATATCTATACATTTGGACCTACATTTCGTGCAGAGAATTCTAATACTACCCGTCATGCGGCAGAATTTTGGATGATAGAGCCTGAAATTGCATTTGCTGATTTGAAGGATAATATGAGATTGGCAGAGGAGATGCTTAAGTATATAATTAATTATGTGCTGGAGAACGCTCCTGAGGAGATGAGATTTTTTAATCAATTTGTAGACAAGGGCTTGCTAGATAGACTTATAAATGTTGCAAGCTCTGAGTTTGGCCAAATAAAATATACAGAGGCAATTGAGATATTAGAAAAGAATAACGACAACTTCGATTATAAGGTGTTCTGGGGCTGTGACCTTCAGACAGAGCATGAGCGTTATCTAACAGAGCAAGTATATAAGAAGCCGGTATTTGTAGTTGATTATCCTAAGGATATTAAGGCCTTCTATATGAAGCTTAATGATGATAATAAGACAGTTGCAGCTATGGATCTTTTAGTGCCGGGAATTGGTGAGATTATTGGTGGTAGCCAAAGAGAAGATGATTATGAAAAGTTGGTAAATCGAATAGAGGAAATGGAACTAAAGAAAGAAGATTATGAGTTTTATCTTGATCTTAGAAAATATGGGTCAGTAAGACATGCAGGGTTCGGCTTAGGATTTGAGCGCTGCATAATGTATCTGACTGGAATGAGCAATATTCGTGATGTGGTTCCTTTCCCAAGAACTGTAGGACACTGTGAGCTGTAATATATAAAGGTATTATTGAGTAGGAGGTAGCTGAAATAATCAGCTACCTCCTACTCAATAACTATCCATATATTTTTTTCCATTCATCTTTTGTCATGGAATAACATACAAGGTCGTATGTATTACCATTATATATCTTTGTGCAGTGCCTTAAGGTTCCTTCATAATGGAAACCACATTTTTCAATTACCCGTCTTGATTTTTGGTTATAAGCATAATGGTGGACTGTAACTAGGTTAAGATCTAATTCGGAAAATGCGTATGTAAGTATTGCCCTAGAGGCTTCAGTGATAATTCCCTTTCCCCAATAATTCTCTGACAATACGTATCCAAGCATTTTAACCTTGTCAGCTGTTCTTAGCTGGTCATTATGCAATCCTATTGATCCTATAAGCTTATTATTGGCCTTCCAGACAACCCCTAATACTTCATTTCCTTCAATAAAGTTTTTTAGTATAGCCATAGATTCGTCTAGATCTTCATGGGGCTTCCATCCTGCATTTGGTCCTACATTTGGGTTTTTGGCATACTCATATAAATCATCCAGGTCTGTATAGGTAAAAGGCCTAAGAATAAGTCGGTCTGTTTCTATTGTCATCATAATTATCCCATCCTTAATTAAGCTTTTCGAGTAATATTAATCTGCCAAAAAATTATTATCCCTGGCAAGGGTTTTAATAATTGCAACTGTTGGTGATATGAATACCTCAACCTCACCCTCTTCTTTTAGCTCATCATCATTTAATAGATTATCACCTATGTTACTACTAATGTGGGCTCCAGTAACTAATAAAACAATCTCCTTCTCTGGCTGCAATTCAAAGTTGATAATTGGAAGTAAGAGGGTGGGGTTTTGTCCACCTGCTCCTCTTGCATGAATTATTGTAGCTCCAGTGGCACCTGATTGCCTGGAAAGATCTACGACATTTTCAGAATAGCCTTTGTTTACAATCACCAAAATACAATCATGATATTGGTCATCCTTATCGGGAGAAGCGGATATAATAGGAGCCTTATTCTTGACTGTACTATGACGAGATGCTTTTTTGCCTTCAAATATAGTTCCTAAAATCATAATGGAAAGCACTGGAGCCATTGCGACCATTGCTATAATTCCAAAGCCATCCACTAGAACATTAGCAGTAGGTATCATAGTGGCAGCCCCTTGGGCAAATGCCAGTACGAAGGTTGCAGTCATAGGACCTGAAGCAACACCACCTGCATCATAAGCGATACCTACAAATACAGGGTCAGATTTATATGAAAGTAGGATTGCAATAGCAAAACCGGGTAGTAGGAAATACCATAACTTAACCTCTGGAACTGTTATTCTTACCATAGAAAGGGCTATTGCAGTTCCGACACCTAAAGAAAGCGTCATACGAATAAGATTAATAGGAATATGGCCACTTGTAACCTCTTCGATCTGCTCACCCAGTACATGTACAGCGGGCTCTACTAGGACAACTATAAGGCCTATAAGGAAGCCAAGTCCTATAAGCGGCCATTTGCCTATACTAGCTATCTCCATGCCTAATATTCTACCCATATCCATAAAGCCAGAATTTACAGCAGTTAAAAAAACAACTAGACCCACTAAAGTAAAGGTAAGTCCCTTTATAATTGTTCCTATTTCAGCCTTTTTTATTTTAAATTTAGCGAAGTTAAATAGGAAAAAAAGAATCGTTATAGGTAGGAGAGCAAAAAAGGATTCGAAAAATATATGAGGAAGAGCTTTTATAATAGGTCCAAGTACGCCTTCTGCAACAATATATTCGCTGGCCTCTCCTTGAATGTTTTTCTGCCCAGAAATTATTGATAAAAGCATAAGGGCTAGAATGGGGCCTGCACTCATAATACCCACTAGTCCAAAGGAGTTCTCCTCAGAATCCTTACCTCCCTTTACGTTAGAGAGGCCTAAAGAAAGGGCAAGAACAAAGGGTGTTGTGAGAGCGCCTGTTGTAGCACCTGATGCGTCAAATGATATGGCAAGAAATTCTTCTGATACAAGTAAGGCAAGAATAAAGATAATTGCATATGTGATTGTCATAAATTTATTGAGGGGTTTACCCCGCAGAAGTCTGAACACACCTAAGGATATCATAAGCCCTACTCCGATTGAAACTATATATACAATAGTAAAAGAGCTTAAGCTACCACCAGAAGCGGCCTCGACTTGGCCTCCAAGTATAAGTAAGTCTGGCTCAGCAACTGTTATAAGAAAGCCAAGTAAAAAACTTAAAATAGCAATCTTGACAGGAGTTCTTGAAGTGGCCACCTCGGTAGACATATGGTCACCAATTGGGTTCATAGCTAGATCAACACCCCATAGAAAGATGGTCAAACCAATTAGAAGTAAGAAACTTCCTACTATAAATCTTATAATAACATCTGTTTTTACATCCACTATCGTAAAGCAGATAAGTAAGACGAGTCCTACAACTGGTAAAAGAGTTTTTGTTACCTCTTTGGTTTTATCAAAAAGTAGACTCATATGCAACCCCCTTACGTTCTTCACTTCTGTTTTCAATAAGTCCACTGGTTCTACCTACAGGTAAAATAAAGGTAATACCATTACCTGGTTTATCTAGGCCCAAATCGTTAATGATTTTTTCACTAATAGAAGTTGCCTTGTTTTTTGCTGTAATAATCATAACAGTGTCCTTTTTTGGCTCTATAAGTAATGGAAAGTAATAGTCAGTGGGTACACCCGCGCCATGGCCATGAATCACCGTTCCTCCTTTAGCTCCAGCAGCTCTTGCAGCATTTATACAGTCCCTACCCCGACCTTTATCCACAATTGTAATAATACAACACATATTATATTGGTCATCATCTAGATTAACTTTCTGATTTCTCTTATTATTATCCAATGTCCATCGTTTAAAGGGAATAGAAAAAGCAATTCCTTTATTTCTTTTAGTGAATGAAAAAGTTTCGCTAAGAACTTGGTGAAGTTTATCATTCAGCTCCTTGGATGCTGATACCATAAGAATTTCTTTGTGGATTTCATTAATACCTAATTTATCTAGCAGCTTAGATTGAACAGTACCCTCACCTAAGAAAATAGTAGCTTCTGTAGCGCCGCATTCTTTTGCTTTTCGTAATACAGTATTTGCCTTGCCTCTATTTACAATAGTAAAAAACAATGTATCTATGATTATCACTCCTATTCTATTTTTTTTACTATAAAAAAGTTGCTTTAACCTATTAATATTACCATAATAATACAAGCTTAACAATGCCTATTTAAAAAATTCTAAACAAGAGCTGACAGAATAAATGTTCGCATGTATGCTTGATGTTTTAACTTAGTATATGGTATAATTTTATAATAATATACGGTTAAATCACCTAAAAAACAGGGTGTTTTTTAGATAAAGAATGGTTCTATTATAGATAAAAAGGGAGAGCATATGAAGTTTATACATATAGCAGATGTACATCTTGGGGCGACGCCTGATTCAAGTATGCCATGGGGAGAAGCAAGGCAAAAGGAAGTATGGGACAGCTTCAAAAATATTATAAAAGCCTGTAATGAGAAAAAAGTAGATCTACTTTTGATAGCTGGTGACTTGTTTCACAGGCAACCCTTGGTCCGTGAACTAAAAGAAGTGAATTATTATTTTTCTACATTAGAGACTGCACGTGTTGTTATTATGGCAGGTAATCATGATTATATTGGCACAAGATCAAATTATAATGGCTTTGAATGGGATGAGAGAGTTCATATGTTTCTTAGTGATAGGCTGGAGGCTGTGAATTTTCCGGATATAAAAACCGCTGTATATGGATTTAGCTACCTTACTAGGGATATAAGGGAAGCTAAATATGACGGTATAGAAAAACTTAAGAATATGCAGGCTACACAGGAAAATATAAATATTCTTTTAGCTCATGGTGGGGATGAGAAAAATATTCCTATTAATCGAAAGAAATTACTGGGGCTTGGCTTTGATTATATTGCCCTTGGACATATTCATAAGCCTGAGATTATTAGTAACACAATGGCCTACTCTGGCTCCTTGGAGCCCCTAGATAAGAATGAGACAGGGCAAAGAGGCTATATACTTGGAAGAATTAGGACTAACGAAGAGGGTGAAGGTAGAAAGACTGAGATTAGCTTTGTGAATAATTCCATCAGGGAGTATAAGAGGCTGACAATCACAGTAAATCAAGAGACCACCAATGGGAAATTGCAAGACCAGATTAAGGATGAGATTATAAAAAACGGAGACCAACATATCTATATAGTCCATATAGAGGGCTTTAGGGATGAGAAGATTTGTTTTGATAAGGAGCCCCTATATTCTCTGGGAAATATCAGGGAGCTTGTAGATGAATCAGTTCCCGACTATGATTTTGATAAACTTTATAAGGAGAATTCCGACAATATACTTGGTATGTTTATCGAGAAGATTAGGGAAAGCAGTAAAGATGATGATGTGGCAAGAAAGGCACTTTATTATGGAATAGAGGCTCTTCTTGGTGCCAAGGAAAAGTAGGGAAGGACAGGTGCAGTAATGCTTCTAACAAGGCTAAAGCTTGATTATTTTGGCAAGTTCTCCGGTAAGGAGCTTGAATTAAAGCCGGGTATCAACTTAATATATGGGGAAAATGAGGCTGGGAAGTCTACCTTACATGCATTTATTAAAGGTATCTTATTTGGAATAGAGAGGTTAAGAGGGAGGGGGGCGAGGTCAAAGGAAGATACCTACACCCGTTACCTTCCTTGGGAATATCCTGGTGCCTATGGTGGACAGATGGATATTGAGATTAATAATAAAAAATACCGTCTGCAAAGAAGTTTCCATGCTAATGACAAGTCATTTATCATACTTGAACTTGAGACTGGGAGAGAACTTAAGCTAAAGGATGATCATATCAGTGAACTGATTCCGGGTTTTACTGAGGATACATTTCGTAACACCATCAGTATAGAACAGCTTAGGGCAGCCACGGATGGAGAACTTTCATCTCATGTTAGGAACTATATAACCAATCTATCCATAGCAAAGAGTAAGGAAGTGGATGTTGAAAAGGCAATTAGGTCATTAAAAGACCAGAAAAAAGTCTTAGAATCTATACCCTATGCATCTTCTATTGAGTCTATATCAGACGAAATAAAAAAAGGGATTGAAAGGGAGGAAAGGATAGATTCTCTTACTGCAAGCTTAAAGGAGTTAGAACTTAGGGAGAAAGGATTAAGGAACCAGATAGAGGGTCTTAAGAATGAAAAGAATCTAGAAAAAGTAAGACTTATAGAAGAATTTCCGGTTATTCTTGAAAAGTATAATACCTATCAAGAGCTTAGTAGAGAATATAATAAGCTAGAATATCAAAGGGGAGAATTAAAGGATAGGATATCTAGCTTGGAGAGTGAAGTAGAAGAGGGAAAAGCCCTAGATAATGATTTTAAGGAGGCACTTACGCTTGATATTAAGCTTTCTAAGTATCAGAACCGGCTTCAGGAGCTTAAGATAATAGAGAAAAAGAAGGCCAAAGAAACAGTTATAAGAGCTGCTGCATTTATAGCTACTTTAATTGTGGTGGGATTGGTTAGCTTTTTATTAAGTAAATCATACTTATTAACTGGGGCGGCATTGGTTGTAGCCCTTATTATGGGCTTTACCTTTCTAAGAATTATTTATAAGAGATGTAGATATAGAGGATGTCATGATGATAATGGGCAGGAAAATATAAGGGATAGGTATAGGAATCAAAATATTAAGGGACAAATCGAAGATATTAATCAGGCCTATAACAAAGCAAAGAATCGGATAAAAACCATATTGGATGCATATCAGCTGACAAGTATTCATGATGTTTCTAGTCTACAAGAGAATTTTATTAAGACTAATATCGCTCTGGAGCATGGAAGGGCTCAATTAAGGGACATGTCTGATAGAGCAAAGGAATTAGAGGATAGGTGTGATGGTCTTCATGATTATATTATGCTATATATGCGTAGATTTATCTTAGAAGAAGAACTAAGCTCTGAGGCTATTACAAGGCTTAAGGATTTTATTAATATAATAAAAAAGGAAGAGGCAGAAAAACAGGCTCAGCAGAATAAACAGCTTGAGGAGTGTCGGATAGAGATTGAGAAGATAAAGTGGGAGTTAGCCGAGATGGAGGATAATGAGATCGAGCTTATAAAGAATAAGGAACTGTACAATGATATTAAGCAAAAGCAGGAGGAAAATTCTCTGGAGCTTGATGCAATTAACCTAGCCCTAAGTACAATAGAGGAACTTTCCGCCACAATCCATGATGGATTTGGTATGGAGCTAAACAATGCGGTTTCTAAGCTTATAAGTGAAGTGACCAATAATAAATATAGGGATGTAAAGGTAGATGAGAAGCTGAATGTTAAGCTTGGATGGAAGGATAATTATATAGTCCTGGACAGGCTAAGTGCAGGAACCATAGACCAGGTATATTTTGCCCTACGTTTAGCGGTTGCAGATTTATTACTTCCTAAGGGTAATATGCCTCTTATATTAGATGATAGTTTTGCCTTATATGATGATAGGAGGGTAAAGGCGGCCCTAGTTAGGTTGGTCGACCGAAGTCAAGTACTATTGTTTACTTGTCAGATGAGGGAAAAGCATTTCCTTGATGAGCTGGGGATAGCTTATAATTATATTAGTTTGTAAGCTTGTGATTAGTTTATTAATCTTAATGAATAAGTATTGGAGAATTTTATGGGTCAAAACAAAAGTAGAAAAAAGCAAAGCAGAAAAAACAAAGAAAGGGAGAAAAGAAAGCCTAAGAAAATAATTAAGTTTATTTTGAAGCTATCTGCCCTTCTTTTTCTATTGGCCCTAGTTATAGGGATATTTTATTTTTATAATACCTATGGAAGGATACTAATTACGCTACAGCAGGAGGCTAAAAATATAGTCCGGTCTTCTAACGAGGAGCAATTTCGCTCATCACAGACCAGCTTGGTTTATGATGTTGATGGAGAACATATAGCCACCTTAAGGGGGGTAAAGGATGTATATTATATAGAATATAAGGATATTCCAGCTTCTTTGCTTAATGCCATTATTATAACCGAGGATAAGAAGTTTTTTAGTCATGAGGGTGTGGATTATCTGGCTAATATCCGTGCCGCCATAGCTCTTATCAAAAACAAGGGGGAGATAACTCAAGGAGCCAGCACTATTACCCAACAGCTTGCAAGAAATGTGTATCTGACCCATGATATTAGTTATGAGAGAAAAATAAAAGAGATTTTTATTGCCCAGGAGCTTGAGAAGATTTATACCAAGGACAAAATTATGGAGTTTTACGTTAACAATATATACTATGCTAATGGGTATTATGGTATTTTGGCAGCGGCTGAAGGGTATTTTGGCAAGGGTATAAATCAGCTAAGCCTATCACAAATCGCATTTTTATCAGCAATACCTAATAATCCTAGTATGTATGACCCGTTGATTAATATGGAAGGTACATTAGAAAGAAGAGATAGGATTCTTAAGCAAATGTATGATGGAGGCAAGATAAACCTAATTGATTATAGGAATGCTCTTAATGAGCCTATTAGCTTGCAAAGGCAAAGGCCTAGCAAAAAGAACTATGTAGAGACCTTTGTATACCATAGCGCAATAAGGGCACTTATGAAGGAAGAAGGATTCGAATTTTCTTATCAATTTAAAGATGAGGAGGATAAAAGGATCTATAAGGAGGCCTATGATGATTTATACAATAGGTATCAGAAAAAGTTATACACTGGTGGTTACAGGATATATACATCAATAGATATGAATAAACAGGAGCTTTTACAGGCATCGGTAGATAAGGAACTAGATAAGTTTACTGAAACCAATGAAGATGGCATATATACACTTCAGGGAGCAGCAGTATGTATTGATAATGATACAGGAAGGGTGGTTGCTATCGTAGGTGGGCGAAGTCAAGACTATGTAGGTTATACCCTTAATAGAGCTTACCAAAGCTATAGGCAACCGGGAAGTGCTATAAAGCCACTTATTGTCTATACTCCATCCTTTGAAAGAGGGTATACACCTGAAAGCGCAGTTGTTGATGAGAAAATCCCAGGTGGCCCCAAGAATTCAGGAGGAAATTATGTCGGCGAAATGAAGCTTCAAAGGGCAATAGAGTTATCAAAAAACACAATTGCCTGGAAGCTATATGAGGAATTGACCCCACAGGTAGGTATGGCCTATCTACTTAAAATGGATTTTGCAAGAATTGTAGAGAATGACTACTATCCAGCTGCTTCCTTAGGCGGATTTACCATAGGGGTGAGTCCTTTGGAGATGGCTGCAGCCTATGGAGCATTAGAAAATGGCGGGTACTACAGGGAGCCAACCTGTATAGTTAGAATCACCGATGCAAAAGGAAATGACTTGGTTGGGGATAATATAGCCACTAGGCAAATCTATAAAACTGAGGCGGCAAGGATGGTGACAGAGGCCTTAGTAGGAGTTGTTAATAAGGGCACAGCAAAGGGCCTAGGACTAACAAATACTATAAGTGCTGGAAAGACTGGGACGACTGATGAGAAAAAAGATGGGTGGTTCGTCGGATACACACCCTATTATACAACCAGCGTATGGGTTGGTTATGATATGCCAAAGACACTAAAGGACTTGAAGGGCGCCTCATATCCTGGCCATATCTGGTATGAATACATGGAACAGATTCATGAGCCTGGAATGGATAGGGTTTTTGAAACATATGATTGGAGGTCTTATCTTAAAGAAAGTTCAGAGGAATAAGTCTAAAAACAGATAAAGAAATGGGGCCACAGCGGCCCCATTTCTTTATCATTTATTTCTTTTTTACTTGATTATATTTTTCTAGGATCTTATTTATTCTTTCAACAGGGTTTAATAAGCCGCTGATGCTATGGTCGTGGTTTAAGGTATCTATGATTAGAGCAATGTATTTACTCATATCAACATTAATATAATATGGCTTAGTTAAAAGCTCTGGTGTCTGGTATACTAGGTTGGTAGTTAAAAGCCTATAGATTAATCCTTGCTCATAAGCCTCATCAAATTTTGATAAGCCTCCAGTAAACAAGCCAAAGGTGCTTACTAGGAAGATGCGGTTGGCTTTTCTTCTTTTTAATTCAGCAGCAACATCTAGCATACTTTCTCCAGATGAAATCATGTCATCCACAATAAGGATGTCTTTACCTTCCAAGTCAGGCCCTAAAAATTCATGTGCAACGATTGGGTTACGACCATTAACAATCCTGGTATAATCACGTCTCTTATAGAACATACCCATATCAAGACCCAGAACGTTAGCGAAATAAACAGCTCTTCCCATGCCTCCTTCATCTGGGCTTATAATCATCATATGATCAGAGTCCATTTTGACATCAGGCTCATTTTTAAGAATAGCCTTTATAAATTGGTAGGTAGGTTGTACTGTTTCTAGACTTTTTAAGGGTATTGCATTCTGAACCCTGGGGTCATGAGCATCAAAGGTTATTATGCTTTCTACGCCCATATTGGTCAACTCTTGTAATGCCAATGCACAATCTAGGGACTCTCTGGAGTTGCGCCTGTGTTGGCGGCCTTCGTAAAGATAGGGCATAATCACAGTAATTCTTCTTGCCTTACCACCTGCAGCTGCAATAATACGCTTTAAATCCTGATAATGATCATCTGGTGACATGTGGTTTTTATGGCCACAAACGGTATAGGTTAAACTGTAATTAGTGACGTCTACAAGTAAGTACAAATCATATCCGCGGACGGATTCTTTGATTTGCCCCTTTGCTTCGCCTGTTCCAAACCTAGGGCAGCAGGCATTTAATTTGTAAGTGTCTCTCTGGTAGCCATTAAACGCTATAGTTTCTTTGTGTTCACTTTCTCTTAGATCACGCCAAGATACAAGGTAGTCATTTACTTTGTTGCCTAGCGTATTGCTACTTTCAAGAGCTATAAGTCCAAGAGGTCCGATAGGAATAGTTTCAACAATTTTTTTATGCTTTGGCATTAAATTCCCTCCATATAATATATTGTTAGGTAACAATCCATAAACGTTATATCATTATAGATAAAGTAAGTCAAGCATCTTTAGGATTATTACTAATTTATCTTTTTATTAGCTTGTTTCACCCAATGCTTTATGTAAACGTATATCTTCACCTACAATCCTTCGGATATGATAGTTACTAATTATTCTAGAGTAAATCCGCTCACTATAATTGGTATTTATGTTATCTAAGGATAGATTAGTTGATATTAAGCTGGATTTTTGGCGAAGTAGTCGCTCGTTAATAATCAAATATAACTGCGATGTTGTAAATGAATTGCTAAGCTCGGTTCCAAGGTCATCAATAATTAAAAGGTCGCAGTCTAGTATATATTCAAATTGGGCTGATGCAGAAAGGGAAGCATTTTCTTCTCTGCCAAATTTATATTTTTCCAAGATATCAAATAGCCTGAAGGCAGTTAGGTATATTACAGTGTAACCCTTATCTAAAAGTTCTTTAGCAATGCAATTAGCCAGAAAGGTTTTTCCTACTCCAGTATTGCCAAGAAACAACAGATTTTCGTGTTTTTTATCAAAATGTCTGATAAAGCTTTTGCAGCTAGCAACAATTTTCTGCATATTAGATAAAGGAGACAAACCAATAGTTTCATCTATATAGTCATCAGAATAATATTTGAAGGAAAATGTAGTGAAATTCTCACGTTCAAGAACAGATTTTATATTTGATCCTTCATAAATCATATCTGCAATTGCCTGTTTTAAGCATTTACATTTATTGCTGTCAATAAAGCCTGTATCCTTACATCTGCTGCACCGATATTGCATGGATAGATAATCCATGGGATAGCCATTGGTAATTAATAGTTGTTCTTGAATAGACTTAATCTCTTTGGTTTGAACCTTTAACTCTTCTAAGGCCTCTGTATCTCCGAACAAGGCCCGTCTTCCGGATTCTGCAGACAAGGAGATTATCTCATCATCTAGCTCTTTTAGTCTAGGTATGACCTTGTACACTTCTTCTATACGCTTGTCCAAGTCATACTTATTCTGAAACCTCCGTTCGTCATACTCACGTAAAATCTGTTTATACTGATCGTTATTCAGAGCCATAGTTTTCTCCTTTATAAATGTTATAGTCCCTTATTAATAAGCTTTTTCTCGAGTTCAGCATAATCCTGTGAGGTATAGGTTCTTTGTGGAAATTGATTAAATTTATTAGAGGATAGCTTATGTATATTAGTTACCTTAGGTTTGGACTTATTCCCCTTGGCAAATTCTTCATCTAGCCTTGCTATATCAGTTTTGCTTTTGACACCCTTTTTGAACCAGGTTTCCAATATCTTATCTGCGTACTTAAAATCAGGCTTTTGCGTTCTCAAAAGAGTTCTGTTACAAGCCTCTACAATAATATCATCTGGGAATGAAAACACCTCAACCCATTTGGTAATATATTGTCGCTCAATCTGGCCAGGGGCCCTATTAAGTCCAAAGGCTTTATTAACATTATTAAAATGCTCATTATAAGAAACAGTGGCTTCCCTTGCCTTCTCCTCAGTATCAATGCCTTCCTTAGCCCAGGTTAGGGCAACTGCCTCAATATAAGAAGGATTTTTCTTGTTCTTAGATACGCAGTATTCATACAAATACATAATTAATTCAGGAGAAAAATGTAGCTCCTCAAATAGATATAGGATCAATTGAATGTCCATAGGCTTTAAGGGCCTGTCTAGATAGATTTCAACAATATGCATGGTCCATTTAATATCATCATTGTTGGTCAATTTTGTTATCTTTTCTTGTGAATACTTTTGTCTAGCAACAGGAGCTTTTTCAGAATGTATACTAACAGCTATCTCATCAAGCTGTGAATCTGTATCTTCAGTAAGGATTTGACTATGGTCAGACCTGGTATTTTGGTCTTGAAGCTTTGCAATACGGATTGATGTAATCTCCTTTTGCTGATTTTTTTCTAGTATAAGCAGCTTTTGCTTCTCCCAATAATTCAAGGCACGGATGACATCTTTTTCAGTATTCTCTAGATGGTCGGCTATAGAAGATATTGTGATTGAAAGGTTGTTAGAGCTAAAACTGCGTAACAGATAAAGGTATACTTTTACGTAAGATCCGTTAGCAGATGGCATATATAGGTCAATAAAGGTATTTGGGATAATTGTAGCTTCGCAAATACCTTCAGTATGTAGTGTTATTTTATTCAAGTTTTACCATCCCCTTTCTATTATGTCTAAGTCGAAATTAACTTGTCTTTATTGCGGCTTAGGAGCTCAAAAGGCTTCGCTTTTTCGCTCACGTTGCACTTATCCATGAAAACCAAGCTCTTTATGTAAGGCAAAATACGCCTTACATAAAGTGTTTGTTTTCATGGACTAAGCCGCCTATCGTGGATAGTATAACATAAGTTAATTTAGAATGAAATAGGCTGTTATACTGGGTTTTGGGGGTATAAGACAATTGTTGATGATGTGGATAAAGTGGATAAAACTTAGAAAGATAAATGTAATAATATGTAAAATCGTGTAGAACTTCTTATTAGTACAGCTTTATATTGTGTTATAGTCTATTATTGTAGAAAAGAATTTGCATAAAATAATATCCACAGCATTGGTTAACATAAAATGTTGATAATACTGTGGATAATGTGGATAGATTATATACCAAGCAGGGATTCCCCCACCATTACAATATCTCCGGCACCCATAGTTATCAACAGGTCACCGTTAATACAATTTTCTAATAAAAAGTTTTCAATTTCATCAAAGCTTGGAAAATAATAAACTTCTTTTCCTAAATCTTTTAGTTCTCGGACTAAATCCATAGAGGATATGTCTCCGGGGTCCTTTTCTCTTGCAGGATAGATGTCTGCAAGGACTATTTTATCTGCAAAGGATAGGGATTTAGCAAAGTCCTTAAGATGACGCTTTGTTCTACTGTAGGTATGAGGCTGAAAAACGCACCAAAGAGTGTTGTCAGTATGGGTCTTGGCTGCGTTAAGTGTAGCAGTAATTTCGGTAGGATGATGAGCATAATCATCAACTATCTTTATGCCTCCGACTGTACCCTTAAATTGAAAGCGTCGGTCTGCTCCCTTAAAATTCTTCAAAGACTTTTTGATGGACTCCATCTCAATTTTCTCCTGTATACCTATACCGATTGCAGGTAAGGAGTTAGAGATATTATGAAGGCCGATAACATTTAGCTTAATACGATCTATATATTTACCCTTGTAATAAAGGTCAAAGCTCTGAGTAGTCATATCATTAACCTGGATATTGTCAGCGGCAATATCAAAGCTAAGGTTATTCTTATTATAGGCTGGGTCAGATATGCCAAAGGTTATAACCTGGCAATCTAAATCCTTGGTTATTTCCTCGTAGGCAGGGATTTCCCCGTTAATGTAAAGCTGCCCCTTCTTAGGAATCCGCTTAGCAAACTTATGAAATGATGCTCGTATATCATTAATATCTTTGAAGAAGTCCATGTGGTCCTCATCTATATTTAATATAATTCCTGTGGTAGGATTAAACTCAAGGAAGGAGTTCTTATATTCGCAGGCTTCTGTAATAAAATAATTGGTACTACCTATGCGCATATTGCCATCAATAGCATCTAAGATAGCACCTACAGAAATAGTAGGGTCCAAATCGCCGTCTATACATATTAATGATAGCATGGCTGTTACGGTGGTTTTACCGTGGGTGCCTGCTACAGCTATTGCATTATCAAAGTTTTGCATAATCTGTCCGATAAGGTTAGCCCTATTAAGAGAGGGTATATCCATCTCCTTAACCGCAATAAATTCCTCATTATCATTATTAATAGCAGCTGTGTATACCACGACATCTATATCAGGACTTATGTTTCCTTTTCTTTGTCCGTAAAACACCTCAATTCCTAAGCTACGAAGATGTTCTGTTATCTTGCTTTTGTGACTATCAGAGCCACTTACCTTAAACCCCAGGTTATGTAAGTATTCTGCAAAAGCGCTCATGCTGATTCCACCTATTCCCATAAAGTAAATTCGACATGGCTTGCTAAAATCTATTTTATACATATGGCACATCCTATTCATACATTTTTTCTGTTTATTAGTTACTTGCTATTATAACCTTTTTTTGCTTAAATTCAATAGAAAACAATAGAAATCCACTACCCAATATATTCTTTAGAGCGATAAGAATGCAAGTATTAGGAGGAAAATTTTAGAAATACTGGCAAAAATATGTCCAAATCATCGTAAAAACATGAGAAAAATCTAATAATATGTAAAGATTGACAATTTTATTGTAAAAAATGTTCACAAAATTGTTTTTATATGGTATAATGGGGACATGTTGCGAATTGCATAATATATCCGGTGTTTGTAAGTATAGGCAGGGAGAGCCGGTTAACTATGGTAACATGCTTTTTCTTGAAAACTTACACAAACAACGACAGAAGGGGGACTAAGCTATGCACATTACCGATGTTCGCGTACGCAAGGTAAGTAAGGAAGGCAAGATGAAAGCTGTCGTGTCGATTACTATTGATAATGAATTCGTGGTTCATGATATCAAGGTAATTGAAGGGGACAAGGGTTTATTCATCGCTATGCCTAGCCGGAAAGCCGGGGATGGAGAGTACCGGGATATAGCTCATCCGATTAATTCGGATACAAGAGATAGAATCCAGGGTATTATCCTTGAAAAGTATGAGATTGCGGCTTTGGAAGCAGAATCTGAATCTGAGGAATAGTGTAAACAAAGTAGTAAAAAGACAAAAAAGGCAGCTAAGGCGCTGCCTTTTTTGTAAGAAAATATAAAATTAATTGCTTGCTTTCAATATGTTTTGTAGTGCTTCTTGCAGAACTTTTGAAAAATTTATTCCTGCCTTTTCTGCTTCGACGTTTAGCCAGTATGGAATAGTACAATTCTTTTTCACTGATCGATTATCCACGCGTTTGCGATATTCTATAAAATCTACATCTACAAGAGTTACTATATCATTTTTGTTTGGAGTAATATTTGATGAGCCTGGTTTAGGTAGGTCCTTACCATCATCCTCCATATCAATACCCATAAGTCCTATTGCATCTCGGGCCATTGATATTGAATCTGCTATGCTTGATCCTTGTGTAGCAATATTGAAATCGGGAATTGATACATAGTATCCGTCGCTTTCTTCAGATATTATTATTGGATAGGCTTCTTTCATTGTCTTTACCTCCTTGAAATACGATAAGTCATTATGAGAAAGGCTTTACAGCTCATGTTTTTTAATTATCTCTTTAGCTAATCTCTCGTTTATCTCTGTATGTCTTGGTATCGGTTCGGATTTATATCCGTTAGTGTATACATCATGATTACTACCGTTACGTTTCAGATACCAGCCATTTTTTTGAGAAGTTTAATTAAGTCTTTTCTCTTCATATATAATCCCACCTTATACCACTATTATACGCATTACATGCGCATAAGTCAATGGGAAAATTGGTATATATTTCTAAATATTAAAATTCATATTACTATAAATGTTTTATTTCCTTTTAAGTTTACAAGCTGATTTAATTATAAGTGATGGTAAAATAGAGGATGTAATTTTCTGTTTTGAAAAATTGGACAATAAAGAAAGGAAAAAGTGTATTGATTTGTTGATAAAATCAGTTGATTTGTAAAAAAGTTTATATTGATAATTATATAAAACCTCAATATATCAATACAAAATTTAAGTTGCCTCATTGATATTCAATGGTATAATATTATTAAGATTTAAATGACATCCTATACTTGGTGTTTCTGTTATCTTTATGCTATAGAAAAACATCAAGTATACGTATTTTTATGCGAATTTTTACTTATTAAATAGATTTTAGATTGAAGAGGTAAACCATGTATATCATTATCGGACTAGGAAACCCAACAGAAAAATATCAAGCAACCAGGCATAATGTTGGCTGGGATGCAATAACTCGCATATCAGACGATTATAGAATTCCCTTAAACCAGAAGAAGCACAAAGCACTCTGTGGTTCTGGATATATAGAAGGAGTAAAGGTAATACTTGCCCAGCCCTTAACCTATATGAATCTCAGTGGTGAAAGTGTTCGTGAGCTGGTTGACTTTTATAAGGTAGACATAGAAGATATCATAATTATATATGATGATATAAGCTTGGACGTGGGTCAGCTTAGGATTCGTAAGAAGGGCAGCCCAGGAGGGCATAATGGTATAAAGAGCATTATAAGTCATCTTGGAACTGATGAATTTGCTAGAATAAAGGTTGGTGTAGGTAACAAGCCTAAGGATTGGGACCTGGCAGATTATGTCCTGTCAAGATTTAAGGAAGAAGAGGAGAAAGATATAAGAGAGGCATTAAAGGACAGTTCAGATGCCTGCCGTATGATTATTACAAATGGTATAGATGCCGCCATGAATCAATATAATAAGAAGAAGGTATCTATAGAGCAATCTAAGGACAAACCTGCAGTAAAGCAAAAGAAAACCAAAAAAAATCAGGATAAAGATACATTAGAGGCTGAAGATAAACAAGCATCAATATTCAGGCGACTATTTGGAAGTAAGGATTCTGAAGAATGATTTGTTAGGAGGAGCTTTAGTTGAAGACCTTTACAGAGCCCTTGAAGGAATTAAAGGAATTTAATGATATCAGGGATAATATTAAATTAAACACCCTGCCGGTACAAATTACCGGCTGTATTGATTCTCAGAAAAGTCATCTGATGCATAGCCTTGGAGAAGGCTTTCTTTTTAAAGTCATAGTTACCTATAATGATCTTAAGGCTAAGGAAATATATGAAGATTATCGTCTATATGATAAAAATGTATTCCTTTATCCATCTAAGGATATTATCTTTTACAGTGCAGATATTCATGGTAGAGCGATTGTTAGAGATAGGCTTGAGATCATGCGTAGGATTATAGAAAGGCAAAGTACCACCATTGTAATGAGCCTTGAAGGTGGTATGGATAGGTTGCTTCCCCTACAGCTTATCAAGGATCGAGTAATTACAATTAATTATGACTCTGTAATAAAGCTAAGTGAGTTTGGTGCTAGCCTTACAAGTCTTGGGTATGAGAGACAGGGCCAGGTGGAGTCCCCTGGTGATTTTGCTATTCGCGGAGGTATTATAGATATATTTCCTTTAACTGAGGATCTACCTTATAGGATAGAGCTATGGGGAGATGAGATTGATTCTATCCGTAGCTTTGATGTTGGCAGTCAGAGGTCAATTGACCAGGTAGACCATATTACTATTTATCCAGCAGCTGAGATTATACCCGATGAAAAGCAGATGGCAGCAGGCCTCAAAAAGATTGAGGAAGAAGAAAAGCAGTATGTCAAGGGGCTTAGGGATAAATTTAAGACAGAGGAAGCTACAAGGATTCGTAGGATTATTGCGGAATTTAAGGAGAATCTAGAGGCTTATCAGGGCTCTATGGCTTTAGAAAGTTATATCAATTATTTCTTTGATAATACTATGAGCTTTTATGAGTATTTTGATAATAAGGACACTATTTTCTTTTTGGATGAGCTTGGTAGAATGTCTGAAAAGGGAGAAGCGGTTGAGACAGAATTTCGAGAGGGCATGATTAGCCGTATCGAAAAGGGCTATATTCTGCCAGGGCAGATAGATGTTATCTATGGGTATAAGGAAGTACTTAATATTCTCTCTAAGAAAAAAACCCTTCTTATTAGTACCATGGAGCCAAGAAATAGCCATATTACTCCAAAGAGAAAATATGATTTTACTGTTCAAACCATGGCTTCATATCATAAGAACTTTGACGTTCTGGTGAAGGATTTGGAACGCTGGAAACGAAACAAATACCGGGTTATACTTCTCTCCGGCTCGAGAACAAGGGCAAAACGCTTAAGTGAGGACCTACAGGAATTTAACCTAAATGCCTTCTATACCCAGGATATGAACCGTATTCTTCAAGCTGGTGAAATCATGGTAACCCATGGAAATCTAAGGAGAGGCTTTGAGTATCCACTTATTAAGCTAGTTATTATCTCAGAAAGCGATATTTTTGGAGCAGAGAGAAAGAAAAAGAAGAAGAAAGTTTCTAAAGACGGAAAGAAGATTCAAAGCTTTACAGAGCTTACCCCAGGAGATTATATAATTCATGAGAATCATGGATTAGGAATTTACAGGGGTATTGAAAAAATAGAAGTAGACAAGGTAACTAAGGACTATATTAAGATAGAGTATGGTGATGGAGGCGTGTTGTATATATTGGCAACAGGCCTTGATGTGATTCAAAAATACTCTGGGTCTGAGAGTAGAAAGCCAAAGCTTAATAAGCTTAATTCTGTTGAGTGGAAGAATACTAAGGCCAGGGTAAAGGGAGCTGTTAAGGAGATAGCTAAAGAGCTGGTGGAGCTTTATGCTAAAAGGAGAGAGAATCAAGGCTATATATTCGGCCCAGATACTGTATGGCAGAAGGAATTTGAGGAGGCCTTTCCTTACGAGGAGACAGACGATCAGCTTAGGGCTATTGAAGCCACAAAGAAAGACATGGAAAGTAATAAAATCATGGACCGTCTAATATGTGGAGATGTAGGCTATGGAAAGACTGAAATAGCCATCCGCGCAGCCTTTAAGGCAGTTTCTGATGGTAAGCAAGTGGTCTTTTTGGTACCTACCACAATCCTTGCACAGCAGCATTATAATACCCTAGTACAAAGAATGATGGATTACCCAGTCAGTGTAGATATGCTGTCTAGGTTTAGATCTGCTTCAGAGCAGAAAAAGACAATTGAAAGACTAAAAAAGGGAAGTTTAGATATAGTAGTGGGAACTCACAGGGTTCTATCCTCAGATATTAGTTTTAAGAATCTGGGGCTTCTTATCGTGGATGAAGAGCAACGTTTTGGTGTTACCCATAAGGAGAAGATAAAGCAACTTAAGAAGGAAATTGATGTCCTGACACTTACCGCAACCCCAATACCTAGAACTCTTCATATGAGCCTTATTGGCATAAGAGATATGAGTATACTAGATGAGCCACCAGTGGACCGTCTGCCTATACAGACTTATGTCTTAGAGCAAAATGAAGAGATCATTCGAGAGGCAATTAGTCGGGAGCTAGCTAGGGGTGGACAGGTATACTATGTATACAACAGGGTAGCAGGAATTGACGAAGTAGCTAGTATGGTATCAAAGCTTGTGCCTGAGGCAAATGTTGCAGTTGGCCATGGGCAGATGAATGAGCGTACTTTAGAAAAGATTATGTTTGATTTTATATCTGGAGAAATAGATGTATTGGTTTCAACCACCATCATTGAGACAGGACTGGATATATCTAATGTCAATACTATGATTATTGATGGTGCTGACCGTCTTGGTCTGTCCCAGCTTTACCAGCTTAGGGGTCGTGTGGGAAGATCTAATCGGACAGCTTATGCATTCTTAATGTATAGAAGGGATAAGATGCTTAAGGAGATAGCAGAAAAGAGGCTTCATGCTATCAAGGAGTTTACTGAATTAGGGTCAGGTTTTAAGATTGCTATGAGAGATTTGGAGATAAGGGGTGCGGGTAATCTTTTAGGAGCTGAACAAAGTGGCCATATGGAGGCTGTGGGATATGATTTGTATAGTAAGATGCTAAATGAAGCTGTTAGGGCTCTAAAGGGAGAGGATTTTTCCATAGATAGCTTTGAAACAACTGTAGATATGGATATAGATGCCTTCATACCCCCCGAATATATTAGAAATGAAATACAAAAGCTTGATATATATAAGAGGATTGCAGGTATTGAGAGTGAGGAAGAGCTTATGGATATGCAGGAGGAACTTTTAGATCGCTATGGTGATCTACCCCATGCTGTTAATAACCTTCTTAATATTGCCCTTATAAAATCAATTTGTAATAGTGTATATATTCAAGGGCTAATCCATAAGGGAAATGAGGTTAAGCTTGTTATGTATCCTAAGGCTAAGATTGATGTGGCTAGGATTCCTGACCTTATCAAGTCCTATCCAAATATTCTTAAGTTTTATGCCCAACCCAGCCCTAATTTTACTTATCAGATACCAAAGTCATCAAAAGGGAAAATTAGTACTATTGATATTTTTGAGAGTATTAAAAACCTATTGGAGGATTTTAAGAATTTAGTAATGTGAAATCTCAATTTAGAAGTTTGATTTTTAGTGAATGGACTGTATTTGTAACTTGACAATGACATGAGGCTTAACTACAATTGTTTTAGATAAGTTCGTGGTATCATTATACTAGGAGTTTTATAAAGGGGAACTGTATGAATATATATAATAAAGTTAAGATAGAGTTGAAATCCTTAAGCAAGGTACTTTTGTTAATTATCCTTATACTGCCAGTTTTGGGTGGTTGTAGAGTTGATGAATCGAATTACGAATTAACCAATCATAGGGGAAAGTCTATAGAGTCTTTTGAGAGAAAAACCAAGACCAAACTTAATACGTCAAATAAGGGTGTATATGTATTAGATGGGGTTTTGCAATTGATAGCACCAAAGGGGGATATTACTTCCATTTCAGTTCTTGAGGGAGCCAAGGATTATAAGCTATTTGGGGTAGGAATTGGGATGGAAAGGTCCAAGGTTGAGCCAATTCTCAATGAGATATATGGGGCGGAGATTGATAAAACCATAATTTCAGAGAAAAATTCAATAACCTATACCTATAAGGATATGGATAGTGAATTATTTGTCTCATATAATATTGATTCTGATATTGTTACAGAGATGTCATATTATTATCATGAGAAAGAGAAGGAAGCTGAGGATGAAGAGCAATTAAATTCTGGTGAGTTAATTGCCTTGGTTGGAGATATTAGAGTATATTATAATGAGGCTATGGTATATCTAAAATCCGTCCAAGAAAATTATGAAAAAGATTATGGAAAAGGTATTTGGGATGTAGATATCTTTGGTGATGGTAAGAGCTTTGAAACATATATTAAGGATGAGGTTATAAAGCAGATTATACAGCTTAAGGTTATCCGAGATAAGGCTGACAAGCTAGAGATTTTCCTAAGTGAGGAAGAGATGGTAGATGTAGCCACATACGCAGATCAGCACTTTAGGGGACTTTCTGATAGTGATATAGACCGCTATATGGTTAGTAGGGAGCTTTTAGAGCAGGTGTATTCGGATAATATTTTAGCAGAAAAAGCATTTGAAACCCTGACTATAGATGTGGATACTAATGTATCTGATTTTGATAGCAGGCAGGTTACTATACAGCATATTCTGGTTTATGGTACTGAGTTAGATGATGAGGGTAAAAGAATTCCCTTAACCATAGAGCAGAGGGAGAATGCATACGGGAAGATAAGTCTCTTGTTGGACAAGGCTAAAAGTGGAGAAGATTTTTATACTCTTGCGGAAACTAATTCAGAGGATGAGCTTATAGAATATACTTTTGGAAGAAAAAATGGGCCGGAGAAATTTGCTAGTGAATTTGTGCAGGCAGCATTTACATTAAAAACAGGTGAGATTAGTGATCTTATTAGCACAGAATATGGCTGGCATATTATATACTGTGTAACTGATTTTAATGAGGATGCAACAACCCAAGTTAAGGAGTCTATTATAGAAGAAAGGCGTGTCAATCAATTCGCAGAACTTTATTCGCAGTGGTCTTCCGAATATGATGTAATAATTAATAGTGATGTATGGGATGGAATTTCTTTAAAATATTAATATAATCGAGTAGGAGGCTAATCATTGGTTGTTGATTAGCCTCCTACTCGATTATATTATAAGAGATATTGCAATATAAGTTTAAGTTATAGAGCTGTATACGAGATCCCTATGCACGGCTCAATGAGAGGAGAATTACACATAGTACATATTCTCCGATGGATAAAAGGGTTCGGAGGTTACGTCAATTCCTAGCTTTCTTAAGATTTGTTCATCACCCTTATTTAGCATAGAGGTACAATGAGCTTGGACTCCCTTTAACATGGATAGTTTTTCATAGGCTAATTGTGCGGTGGGATTTGTTACTGCACAGATGCTAAGGGCAATCAGGATTTCATTTGCATTAAGATGGGTAATCTTACTGTTTAAATCATTTTCCTTTAAATCACGGATAGTACTTAAAATCAATGGTGATAAAAGATATATTTCGTCAGCTATTCCAGCTAGATATTTAATAGCATTTAGTATGGCAGCAGAGCTACAGTCCATGGTAGAGGAGCTTTTTCCAGTAATAATTTTTCCATCATGCATTTCAAAAGCTATTACAGAGATGGTCTCATTATCATGGCAGTTTTCTCTAAGTTTAGCAGCATAGTTCCTAGCTGGAACAACACAGGGCCTATCCTCTTGCTTTAGCTGGACTTCTTCCATTATAACCTTCATACGGTTTAATGATTCCTCATCTAATAATCCCTTCTTAAAGTCACATACAGTAGCAAAATATCTACGTATTATTTCTTGCTTTGAGGCTGATGAGACAATTTCGTCATCTATAATACCAAATGCAACCCTATTAACACTCATATCAGTGGGGGATTTGAACACAGAATCCTTTCCTGTAATCTTTTCAATAATTCTTTTTACTACGGGAAACATCTCTAGGTCTCTATTATAATTAACAGTAACTTCTTGATACTTTTCAAAATGAAAATTGTCAATCATATTTACATCTTTTAGATCTATAGTAGCGGCTTCGTAAGCGATGTTAACTGGATGCTTGAGTGGCAAATTCCATACAGGGAAAGTTTCGAATTTTGAATAGCCAGCCACCCGTCCCTGCTTATATTCATGGTATAGCTGACTAAGGCATGTGGCCAGTTTACCACTGTTTGCTCCTGGAGCAGTAAGTACTACGATAGGCTTACTTGTGGCGATATATGGGTTACTTCCATATCCATCTTCGCTTACTATTGTATCTATATCTGCGGGATAACCAGGTATGGTGGTATGTTTATATACCTTAATATTCCGCCTTTCAAGCTTGTTAATAAACACATTAGTTGCTGGTTGTTTACTATATCGAGTAATAACAACGCTGTTTACCTTAAGGTCAAAGCTCCTTAAATCATCTAAGAGACGGAGAACCTCCATGTCATAGGTGATTCCAAAATCTCCTCTTATTTTATTTCTTTCAATATCACCGGCATATACGCAGATAATAATTTCTACCTGATCCTTAAGCTTTTGAAGTAATTTGATTTTAGCGTCCTCATCAAAACCGGGCAAAACTCTTTTAGCGTGTTTGTCACCGATAAGCTTTCCACCAAATTCTAGATATAGCTTGTCATAATTATTTACCCGTTCCAAGATATATTTTGATTGTTCTTCAATGTACTTCTGTGGATCAAATCCGGCCTTCATTAAGTATCCTCCTTATTATTTGCTCTATAATTAATGTCGGTTAATTTATTATTATTGATTAGTTTTTGTAAAACAAATTTGTTTAAATGACAACTAAAATACTATACTCTATCATAAGCCAAATATGAAAAAAGTCAAATAATATTTAGGCCTAAACATGAGAAAAATATGTGTAAAGGTTAATTATGTGCCACTAAAGCTTGCGTGTTGTAATAGCACTTACTATATAGTAAAGTATGGTAAAGAGAAATAAAATAAAAACTTAGTGAGATTGAGAGGGATTTATATGTGTGGGCGATATAATTTTACTGTGGAACAAAGTGATGAGTTACGTGAAATAATTGAGAAGCTAAATGCCAAGATACATGGAAAGGAAGTTAAAACTGGAGAGATATTTCCTACAAATCAGGTACCTCTACTCTTAACTGATCATAATCAGACCACCCCTGCTCTTGGCATATGGGGATTTCCTAAGTTTGATAATAAGGGTGTAATAATTAATGCTAGGTCTGAGACAGCCTCCGAAAAAAAGACTTTTAGAGACAGCTTAATAAGCCGTAGGTGTATTATACCCTCTACTGGGTTTTATGAATGGGATAGGGATAAAAGAAAGATAATGTTTAGGCAGGAGGGGACTAATGCCCTTTATATGGCCGGTTTATATAATTTTTATCAGGATGAGCTGCGATTTGTCATACTTACTACAGAGGCTAATGAATCTATTAGAGATGTTCATCATCGTATGCCCCTGGTTATCCCAGGAAATGAACTAGAGACCTGGATTTTTGATGATTCTTATACAAGTCATATATTAAATCGGGTACCACCAAAACTAGTTAGGGAACTTATTTAAAACAACTATCTTCAATATTTATCCTCTTTACATCGAACATTAGTTCTGATATAATGATGGCAAGAGGTGAACATATGTATGGATAAAATAATTTTTCATATTGATGTAAATTCGGCTTTCCTAAGCTGGGAGGCCGTTTATCGACTACATATCCGGGGAGAAAAGATGGATTTGCGAGAGATTCCCTCGGCAGTAGGAGGGGATGTGAAGAAACGGCACGGAATTATTCTTGCCAGGTCCACTCCTGCCAAGAAATATGGTATTAGGACGGGTGATACCATAAGTGACGCTCTTAAGCTCTGCCCTGATCTTCTTATAGTGCCCCCTCATTATGACCTTTATGAGACCTGCTCTGAGGCATTTATGGAGATTCTCAGAGACTTTTCCCCCTGTGTAGAGCAGTATTCTGTTGATGAGGCATTTTGCGATATGACAGGAACCCTAGGACTCTATGGGTCGGCGGTGGTTGCTGCTACATTGATGAAGGATAGGATCTATAGTGAGCTGGGCTTTACAGTGAATGTGGGAGTTTCCACGAATAAGATACTAGCCAAGATGGCTTCTGATTTTAAGAAGCCTAATCTGGTACACACCTTGTTTCCAGAAGAGATAGAGAGGAAGATGTGGGTTTTACCGGTGGAGGAATTATTCTTTGTCGGTCCGGCTACAAAGAGAAAACTTCATGCTTTGGGGATTCATACAATTGGGGATTTAGCATGTACTGATTTGGAGATTCTAAGAGCACATTTTAAAAAACATGGAGAGTTAATCTATTCATTTGCAAATGGAATTGATATGTCTCTTGTAGAGAATGAGGCGGCCCCCAATAAGGGATATGGTAATTCTACAACAATTGCATTTGATGTTGACGATGGCAGTACCGCCAAGATGGTGCTGCTTTCTTTAGCTGAAAAGGTCAGTTCTAGACTACGAGCAGACTCAGTTAGGGCTGGCCAGGTTGCGGTTAGTATAGTTGATATGTATTTTCGTCATGAATCCCATCAAATACAGCTTTTTTCTCCTACTAATTCAACTAATGAGATACACAAGGCATCCTGCAAGTTATTTGATGAGTTTTGGGATGGGACGCCTATAAGGAATCTGGGAATTCATACAGGTAAGATTGTTCAGGATGGTGATGATAAGCAGCTTAATTTATTTGATATGAACTGTTATGAGAAGCTATCTAGGCTAGATTTAGCCGTTGATTCCATAAGGGAAAGATATGGAGAGGATTCTATTATACGGGCAGTCTTTCTGGATGGGCCAATCTATCATATGTCTGGTGGAATTTCACCAGAGAAGCGTAAGCCAAATTATAAATAGAAGCTAGGTCATGATAGATTGATAAACTATCAGAAAGATGGGCTTTTGATTAGACTCTAGATACTACAAAATATAATGTGAGGGTGTTGTTATGATTCATATGCCGGTGGATGTGGTTGCAACCTTTAATGTGCAGGGTGGGATTAAGCCGAATTTTATTCGCCTTGAGGACGAAGAACACATCCTACAAACCTATAAAATTGAAAACATTGTTTTTAGCCGAGAAGAAAAGCATGCGGGAATACCGGCTATACTATTTTGCTGTAATATTATGCGACAAGGCCGTATGCAGGCTATTAACTTAAAGTATTATGTAAAGACCCACCAGTGGGTACTGGCGGGTACATCGTCTTAGCCAAGGTATTTCTTTTCTAAGTCATTTAGTAGAGAGATATAATGATTTTGTATTCCTTTATCCCTAGCGGTCTCTTCAAATGCAATAGTATCTTGGTCTAGCTTTTTTAGAATGTCTTCAGGCAAGTGCCTTCTTGCAAATGTGTATATAACGGAATCTTCCTTGTCGATATGTCTTTTCATGTGATGGGTATAGCTGATGGCATTGGCGATTACATCAATACGACTATCTTCATCACCCTGTTTTGTCCTATCAAGGGCTAAGACAAGCTCTTGTATATATAATCTGCCCATATCATGCTCTACAAGCATGCCGTGATTTACCATCTTATGGCCGAGCGTGCCTAGGTTTTCTACCATTTCATTAAATAATAGCTTTTCCTCCTTGCCATGGTGATGGGCATCGGAATAAGCCCTAATAAAATCAATCATAAGGTCAAAATCCTTATAGTCGATGTCTTCACCCTTCATAATGTCAGTGCAAGCCTTCCTGACCACAGCTAACATACGAAGTATATTTTGATGTTCTTCCATCATAAGTTTTATGCTGTCCATAGTATTCCTCCTAGTGTATATTATTTGATAATTATTTAATTGATATGTGGATTTATAGCGAACATTTTAATTTGTTATATTAGTAGTAAGACCTCCAATTTTATATGGAGGTCTTGAGGTGTTACTAATCTATATATAAAGGGGGGGAGTATCTAAAACGTCTATTCTAAAAACAGTTTAATATCATCTTCTACGGTTCCTATACCTGAGATACCAAAGCTTTCTACCAGAACCTTTGCAACATTAGGAGAAAGGAAGGCAGGTAGTGTAGGTCCTAAGTGGATGTTCTTCACTCCTAGGTATAGTAGAGATAGTAGTACGATTACAGCCTTCTGCTCATACCATGCAATGTTATAAGCGATAGGTAGTTCGTTGATGTCAGTAAGCTCAAATGCTTCCTTAAGCTTTAGGGCGATTAGGGCTAGGGAGTAGGAGTCATTACACTGACCTGCATCTAGAACCCTAGGAATTCCATTAATATCCCCTAAATCAAGCTTGTTGTATTTGTACTTAGCACAACCTGCGGTAAGAATTACAGTATCCTTAGGAAGGGCTTTTGCAAAATCTGTATAGTAATTTCTTGATCTTTGTCGACCGTCACAACCAGCCATTACGAAGAATTTGCGGATGGCACCAGATTTTACTGCTTCAACAACTTGATCTGCAAGAGCAAATACCTGTGCGTGTGCAAATCCACCAATAATTTCTCCCTTTTCAATTTCTACTGGAGGCTGGCATGTCTTAGCAAGTTCGATTATCTCTGAAAAGTCTTTAAATCCATTTTCATCTCGTTCAATATGCTTACAACCAGGTACTCCTGATGCACCTGTAGTGAATAATCTATCCTTATAAGAGGCTGTAGGAGGAACAACACAGTTGGTAGTCATAAGAATTGGACCATTAAAGCTCTGGAATTCTTCCTTTTGCTTCCACCATGCATTACCATAGTTGCCTACAAAGTGACTGTACTTCTTAAACTCTGGATAGTAGTGAGCAGGAAGCATCTCTGAGTGAGTATAAACGTCAACTCCAGAATCTTTAGTCTGGTCTAAAAGCTGTTCTAGATCTTTCAAATCATGTCCTGATATAAGAATTCCAGGTCTAGTACCTACACCAATGTTAACCTTAGTGATTTCAGGATTACCATAGGTTCCTGTATTTGCAGAGTCAAGTAGTGCCATGCCGTCTACACCAACTTTACCTGTTTCTAAGGTAAGAGCAATAAGCTCATCTACACTTAAGCTATCGTTTAATGTGGAAGCTAATGCCTTTTGCATAAATGCACTAATTTCTTCGTTGTCATAGTTTAATTCATTAGCATGCTTCATATAAGCTGCCAAGCCCTTCAATCCATAAGTGATTAATTCTCTTAGGCTTCGAATGTCTTCGTTCTCGGTAGAAAGGACACCAACCTTAGTAGACTTTGCAACCAGCTCTTCCCTAGTCTCAGCATTCCAAATAGCTGCTTTGGGAAGGGAGTCCTTATCTGATACCTTATTTAGTAAGTCGTTTTTAATTCTTAGTGTTTCAAAAACTCTCTGATAAAAAATCTCATCGTCAAAATTGGCATTTGTGATTGTTGTAAACAGGTTAATGGTAACATAGTGATTAACCTCTGCAGAAATCTCTACACCCTGTGCACGTAATGCTGTAGTAACTGCGCTTAAGCCCTTTGTTACATAAATCAGCATATCCTGCATATTTGCTAGTTCAGGTGATTTTCCACATACCCCGAATTTGGTACACCCAGTACATCCAGCTGTTTCTTGGCACTGGTAACAAAACATTGCATTCTCCATCATATACTCTCCTTTTTATTTAAGTAAATTTAAAATTGTTTTTTATTGACTTGATTAATATATGACGAGTATAATACAATCATAGTAGAAAAAGTGTAGCCATGGCAACTTTTTTGACAAAAAAAGTTTAACCTAATAAATAGATAATATAGTCAAAGGAACTTAATATAGATAAAAGATAAAGGAGGATATATAAATGGAACAATATAATTCTGTCTTAAATAAATGTGCTTTGTTTCGTGGAGTAGATCAGACTGTCTACTCTCATCTGATGGATTGTCTAAGTGCTAAGGTCAAGCACTATAATGAAGAAGAATATCTTTTCCTAGCTGGTGAAAAGATTGATCATGTAGGAATTGTATTTTCAGGTAAAGTACAGGTACAAAAAGAGAATTTAGCTGGTAATAAACATATTATAGCCATCCTAGAGCCTTCAGATTTATTTGCAGAGGGTATTGTATGTACAGCAAGCCGACTGTCACCAGTTACAGTTCAGGCTATGGAAGATTCTGTGGTTTTACAGATTCCTTATGAGAGAATTATTAAGACCTGTGGTAGAAGCTGTGTATATCACCTAGGGCTTATTCAGAATATGATGATGGTCTTAGGAGAGAAGAATGTGAGTTTGAATTGGAAGTTAGAGCTTATGACCTTGAAGGGGATGCGTGAGAAGCTTGCAAGCTACCTTATAAATGCTTCAATAAATAATGGAAGTAAGATGTTTCAAATTCCCTTAAATCGGACGGAGCTGGCTGATTTTCTAAATGTATCTCGTACTTCTATGTGTAGGGAGTTAACTAGGATGAAGGATGAGGGATTAATAGATCTTTACGGCAGAAGCTTTAAGATTCTAGATCAAAAAAGGCTTGCCCAGTGTTTGGAGTAGGCAAGCCCATAGGTATTATAATGACTTTGTTTTAATAATCCAGTTCTTTAAAAATCTCTTTAATAGTATCTTTACATTCGCTAGATCCTGTTGAATAAAGTACGGTATTTTTTACAAGTGATATCATATAGTAATCAGCTTCATTACTGAATAAACTGTAATGTTGGTAGGCAAATATATCAAGCTTAGTAGAAGAATATTTTACATTTAAGCTTTCTTTTATTTGATATAATAGTTCAAACATATCTTCATAAAATTCTTTTGCATCCTTATTGCTAGAAAAGACGTAAAGTTTAAGTTGTAAATTATCAGATACCGCTATTGTTGCTGACTCAATGGTTTCGTCATCTATCTGATCACTTATATCGGAAACTTGATAATCTTTATCAGATAATATCTGGGTAAACTCATCAGCGCTAACTCCTTGCCTTGATATGTCTATGTTACAACCCACAAGTACTATCAAGGACAAGGCGGAAATTACAATAAATAATAAAAGTTTCTTCATCATTAGATCGTGAGTTCTATGAGATAAGTCCCATGATAGAACTCCTTCCTCCCCTCTATTTATTATGATGTTAGTATATGTCAAAAATCGCAGTATTTCAACGAATCTTTAAGAATTTCACTGAATCTTAATGTGTTTATAATAATATGGATTTAAAATATTGGGCGGTATATTTATCAACGATTGATATCCAGCATGGTGATTCTAGATTTTATTTACAAAGTTATCATAATTTGTTATATAATGATATATATAAGTGAAATAAGTGGATAAAACCCTATTGACTAAAAAGTGTGACAGGATAAAAACTTCATCATACATAAAGGAACTGTATATATGAAAAAGATCACATTTATTGATACTGAGGTATCAGTTGAAACAAATCGAATATTAGATATTGGCGCAGTAAAGATTAATGGGGAGTCTTTACACACTGAATCAATAAGCAAGTTTCGTGATTTTATTAATGGTGATGAATACCTATGTGGGCACAATATTATTAATCATGATATGAAATTCCTCAATTTGTCTATGGGACATAAGGATCTAACAAGTGATTGGAAAGTTATAGATACACTATACCTATCCCCATTGTTGTTTCCCAAAAGGCCTTATCATGCCCTTGTTAAAGATGACAAGCTCCAAGTGGATGAACTAAACAATCCACTTAATGATGCAAAAAAGGCAAAAAGATTATTTTTTGATGAGTTAGAAGCATTCAATTCATTAGCTAACCCTTTAAAAAGGATATATTACTTTTTGCTTAAGGATAGCGTGGAATTTAAAGCATTCTTTAAATATATGGATTATCAAGTAAATATAGATGAAATTCATGTAGAAATTATTGAATACTTTCAAAATAACTTATGTAGTAATTTTGATTTTATAAATATTATTAGGCAAGCTCCTTTGGAGTTGGCATATTGTCTTGCTTTGATTCAAGCGGATGATGAGTATTCTATTGCACCTAGATGGACTATAATTAATTATCCTAAAGTGGACCAAATCATGAATCTCTTAAGAGGAATACCCTGTATAAAGGGCTGTAGCTATTGTAATGATAAATTAGATGCTAAAAAGGGACTTAAGACATTCTTTGGATATGATGAATATAGGTCTTTTGATGGTATAAATCTTCAGGAACAGGCTGTTAGAGCTGCTATTAACAATAAATCTCTACTTGCTATATTTCCCACAGGTGGAGGAAAGTCCATTACATTTCAGGTGCCAGCTTTAATGGCTGGTAAATATGCAAAAGGACTAACAGTTGTAATTTCACCCTTACAGTCTCTGATGAAAGATCAGGTAGACAATTTGGAGGAGAAGCATATCACAGATGCAGTCAGCATCAATGGATTGTTAGATCCTATTGAGAGGGCAGAAGCTCTTCGCCGGGTAGAAGAAGGGGAGGCGAGCTTACTATATATATCGCCTGAATCACTTCGGTCAAGAACTATTGAGCGTTTGCTATTAGGACGAAAGATAAGTAGGTTTGTGATAGATGAGGCTCACTGTTTTTCAGCTTGGGGACAGGATTTTCGTGTTGATTATTTATATATAGCAGAATTTATTAAAAATCTTTGTAGTAAAAAAAATCTAGAAGAAATGATTCCAGTATCTTGTTTTACTGCTACAGCAAAGCAGAATGTAATTGATGATATTAAAGAGTATTTCTATAAGAACTTAAACCTTGAATTAGAATTATTTACAGCCAAATCAGGTAGGAAAAATCTGACCTACACTGTAATTCATAAGGCTGAGAATGAAAAATATAGTGCAGTACGTAATCTTTTAGAATACAAAAAGTGCCCTACGATTATATATGTATCAAGGACAGCTAGAGCCGAAGAAATAGCAAAAAAACTTAGTATGGATGGATATCCTGCAAAAGTTTATCACGGTAAAATGGATAAAAAAGAAAAGAGTGAGAATCAAGATTCATTTATCCGAGGAGAAATCAACATAATGGTTGCCACCTCGGCTTTTGGTATGGGAGTCGATAAGAAAGATGTGGGGATGGTAATTCATTATGATATTTCTGATTCTTTAGAGAATTATGTTCAGGAGGCAGGGCGTGCTGGTAGAGATCAAAAAATTTCTGCAGAATGTTATGTACTTTATAATGATGAAGATCTAAACAAGCATTTTATATTACTAAACCAAACAAAGATAACAAAAGAGGAGATTCAACAGATTTGGAAGGCCATTAAGGATGCTACCCGCACACGGTCTAGAATGTCTAGTTCTGCAATGGAACTTGCAAGGGATGCAGGTTGGGATGAGCGAGTCTCAAACATTGAGACTCGTGTTACAACAGCAGTTGCAGCCTTAGAAAATGCAGGTTATATAAAAAGAGGTCAAAACATGCCGTATATATATGCTGATAGTATTCAGGCAAGAACAGTTATTGAAGCGTCAAATAAGATAAGAAATTCAGGAGTATTTGAGGAGGCAGAAGAAGACCTGGCTGTTCGAATTATAACAAAGCTTATATCAAGTAGGATTAGAAAGTCGGTTAATAATGAAGTTGCTGAATCAAGAGTGGACTATATATCTGATGATTTAGGTATTAATAAAGCTAAGGTATTAAATATAATACAGAAGCTAAGGGATATAGGTGTATTGGCTGATGCAAAAGACTTAACAGCTTATCTGGAAGAAGGTACTGCAAAGGGGATGAATATACTTGCAAGCTATCGAGAACTAGAGAAGTTTCTACTTAGTGAGCTTCCTGAAGACTCTGTAATAATAAATCTAAAGGAGCTTAATGAGAGGGCAGAGGAAGCGGGGGTAAATAAAGTTACTTCCGATAAGGTTAGAAGGTTAATAAATTATTGGTCTATAAAAAAGATTATTAAGAGGGAGGTATCTAGGTACTCACAAAACCATTTGAAACTTACTCTTCTTAAAAATAAAGAATGGATAAAGGAAGAGATGGAGAAAAGGTGGGATGTTGCTGAGTTTATTTTATATAGGTTAGATGAAATTAATACAGATAATGAATCTACCATTCAATTTTCTATCTTGGGGCTTAAGGATGATTATGATTTTGCAAGACAATTGCTAATGAAAAAGGCAACAAGCAATGAAATAGAAGAAGCAATATTTTATCTATCAAGAATAGGTGCCCTAAAGTTGGAGGGAGGATTCTTAGTGGTATACAATCCTCTGTGTATTGAACGGCTGGTTAAAGATAATAAGATACGGTATAAAATCTCAGATTATGAAAGTCTAAAACAGTATTATGAACAGAAGACACAGATGATCCATATAGTTGGTGAATATGCTAAGAAGATGATGGAGGACTATAAAAAGGCCTTATTATTTGTTGATGATTATTTTCAACTAGAGTACAGTGCTTTTTTAAGGAAATATTTTAAAAGCGACCGTATTAATGAGATAAGTAGAAGCCTTTCCCCTGAGAAGTTTCGACAACTATTTGGAGACTTGTCTCCTTCTCAGCTAAATATTATTAATGATAAAGAGTCCCAATACATTGTAGTAGCTGCAGGGCCTGGAAGTGGAAAAACTAGAATCTTAGTACATAAACTGGCATCCCTACTTTATATGGAGGATGTGAAACATGAACAGCTACTCATGGTCACATTCTCTAGAGCAGCGGCCACTGAGTTTAAAAAGCGCCTAATAAAACTTATTGGAAATGCAGCTAATTTTGTTGAAATAAAGACATTTCACTCCTATTGCTTTGATATACTGGGCCGTGTTGGTACTATAGAAAAATCCCAGGAAGTAATAAAGGAGGCCGTAAAAGGGATTGTTAATGGTGATGTAGAGATGTCTCGGATTACAAAGACGGTATTGGTAATTGATGAGGCTCAGGATATGGATGAGAATGAGGCCAAACTTATTCAAGCGCTAATAATGAGAAATCCTGAAATGAGGATAATTGCTGTAGGTGATGACGACCAAAATATATTTTCATTTAGAGGGTCGGACTCAAAGTATATGAAGGAGCTATTAGAGAAGGAAAACTCTAAGCTATACCAATTAATTGATAATTATAGAAGTAAGTCTAATCTAGTACAAATGTCTAATATATTTGTAGAAGGAATCTCTAATCGGATGAAATATTTGCCTATTATTCCAGTTCAAAATGATAATGGTAAGATTGAAATTGTTGAATATAAGAGCAATAAGCTACTAAAGCCAGCAATTGAGGATTTGATTAATAAGGGAATCTACGGTTCTACTGGGTTTTTGACTAAAACAAATGAGGAGGCCTTGCAGTTAGCATCAATATTAAAAAGGAATGGCATTAGAACTAGGATTATACAGAGTAATGAAAGTTTTAGGCTAGAAAGCCTTGTTGAAATACGGTATTTTATAAACCAGCTTAAATTGACTAAGGAAAGTCATATAATTTCAAATGATAATTGGGTCATGGCAAAGAAGAAGCTGATTGGCAAGTATAATAATACTAAGAATTTGCCCTTATGTATAAGGTTATTAGAGGATTTTGAATTCACCAATTCTAATCAAAAGTATATATCTGATTTTATGAACTATTTGATGGAATCTAATGAGGAAGACTTTTATGATCAAAATCAAGGAATAGCTACAGTAGCCACTATTCACAAATCTAAAGGATGGGAATTTGATCATGTTGTCTTATTACTTAGGGACTACTATTTGAATACTGATGAGAATAAAAGATTATTATATGTAGGGATGACTAGAGCTAGAAAGAGTTTGGCAATTCACTATAACAGTAACTTCTTATCAGTTCAGAGGAATAGTAAATATGGAATGGTGGAGGGATGTGATTATTCATATAAGAATAATCATATAGAAGAATTAAGCACCATAGTAAAGCAATTACGTCATAGGGATCTTTATCTATCGTACTTTTATAGGATACAACATCTTGTTGGTAAATTATCGAGTGGGGATAAACTTAAAGTAGATGAATCTGGTTGTTTGGATCTGAATGATAACCGTGTCCTGTATTTTTCAGAACGTTTTAAAAAAGAAATACAAGGCTATTTACAAAAGGGATATCGGCCAGTTGGCGCAAATGTGGATTATATTTTGTATTGGCAAGAAGATGGAATGGAAAGTGAGGCGCCAATAATACTTCCGATATTAGAGTTTGAACGATAGTAAAATGTTATATGAGAGGATGGTGGTAGTTGTTGGACAAGCAAAAAAACAATGACGTAACTATTAAATATTATAATGATAATGCGTATCAATTTTTTAACAACACGGTAGATGTTTCATTTACAAAAGTACAGGAAGATTTCTTGAAGTACTTACCAGACAAAGCATATATTCTTGACTTTGGATGTGGCTCAGGCAGGGACAGCAAAGCCTTTATTGAAAAGGGTTATAAGGTAGATGCTATAGATGGCTCAGAAGAAATGTGTAGATTGGCTGAAAAACTACTTAATCAAAAGGTACGATGTATAAGTTTTCAGGATTTTGTTGCAGATAAAACATATGATGGTATATCAGAGGTTTAGCTTCAAAACTCTGAAACTGTTTAAATTCATATAGTTATAGGTATCTACGAAAATGTCTCAAATTCGGAGAAATATTCATGTTTATATGATAAACTATTTGTAACTATTCAGAACCCCCTAATCAAAAATTAACTCTGAATTACCTGTAACTGCATTTTTAATTGCTTCATATGAATTAAATCCCTGTTTTTTTGCAGTTCCGATATATGACATGATTTTAAGAAAATCATCCGCACCGTCCTTAGTTCTAAAGCAGCCTGATACCTTGGTTTTTACTTTTATCATCCTGATATCCCTTTTAGCCTGATTATTATCGAATGGTACTGCGAAGTTTTTTGTAAATAGGCAGACGGATGCCTTGTATTCACGAAGCCGTTCTACAAGGGCAAGGACTTTACCTTTTTTCTTGCGACCACGCTTTTTCTCGGTGGCAACAGGAATAGGATTTGGACCTATGTCAATACTTTGGACACAAAAAGTTGAACATATAATTACTGTGTAACAACAATTAAAAATTACTAAGCTGCAAGAATCTCATCTTCAACCTGCTGTGGGGTTTTATAATCCAGCGCACTGTGCCTCCTTCTGCGGTTATACCAAGACTCTATATATTCAAAGATAGCTGTTTTAGCCTCTTCAA